>Ga0209470_1003714_pt1 | contig 10404 bp, 9 predicted proteins | sample GraSoiAngelo_125_FD_185882 | JGI IMG/M metagenome (GOLD analysis project Ga0209470, IMG submission 185882) | Grasslands soil microbial communities from the Angelo Coastal Reserve, California, USA - 14_0927_05_40cm (SPAdes) (version 2) | ecosystem: Environmental > Terrestrial > Soil > Grasslands ... | reverse complement strand
GAGCTGGTGACCCGTAGTGACCCGGAAGGACGTCCAACCGTCTTTTCGCGGCTGCCGCCAGGCAGGTGGGTGGCGGTGGGGCGGCTGGATATCAACAGCTCGGGCCTGCTGCTGCTGACCGATTCCGGCGAGCTCGCCAACCGCCTGATGCACCCGCGCTACGAAACCGAGCGGGAGTACGCCGTGCGCGTTCAAGGCATTCTTAAAAAAGAGGATCTTGAGAAACTGACCGGGGGCGTCGAGCTCGACGATGGGCGCGCCGCGTTCGAGCGCGTCGAGGTGGCGGACGAACGTGCCGGACGGAGCGCCAATCGCTGGTACCGGGTGGTGCTGAGAGAGGGTCGCAAACGCGAAGTGCGGCGCCTGTTCGAGGCGGTCGGCGCCCGAGTCAGCCGTCTGATCCGCATACGCTACGGCCCGATCGAGCTGCCGCGCGATTTGGCGCCGGGACAGTGGCCGAGGTGCCAAATACGGTTAAACTTCCAAAGCTTTAGCGGCACCGCGTCAAGAGATGGGCTTCGGCCCATTTTTTGTTTGCGGCGCCCCGCGATGACGCGTCCATGGCAGCGCTTGAAGCGGTGATGGAGCCGGCGGTGGCCGGGCTGGGATACGAGCTGGTCGACGTGCAGGCGTCGAACGGCGGGAGGTTGCTGCGCCTGTTCATCGACAAGCCCGGCGGCGTCGGCCTCGAGGATTGCGCCGCCGTGAGCCGGCACCTGACGCGCCTGCTGGCGGTGGAAGGGATCGACTACGAACGGCTGGAAGTGTCCTCGCCGGGCCTGGACCGGGCGTTGCGCAAGGCGCGCGATTTCGAGCGCTTTGCGGGGCACAAGGCGGACGTGAGAATGCGTACGCCCGACGCGAGCGGCCGGCGCCGGTTCGTAGGCGTGCTGCGCGGCGCGGGAGAAGGGCGATTGAGTCTGGAGCTCGACGGACAGACGGTCGCGCTGGCGCTCGATGACATCGAGCGGGCGAGGCTGGTCCCCGAATTGTGAGGAACTCGTGGCGGCGAATCTGGTAGCAGGCAATCGTGAGCTGGTGATGCTGGTGGACGTGCTGGCAAGGGAGAAGAACGTGCCGCGCGACATCGTCTTCGGCGCCCTCGAAATGGCGCTCGCCTCGGCGACCAAGAAAAAGTATTCCGAGGATATCGACGTGCGCGTGCACGTCGACCGCAACACCGGAGCCTACGAGTCGTTCCGGCGCTGGAAGGTGGTGCCCGACGATGCGCTCGAGGCGCCGCCGGCGCAGATCCCGCTGTCGGAAGCGCAGAAGCGCAAATCGGATATCAAGCTGGAGGACTTCATCGAGGAGCCGCTCGAGCCGGTCGAGTTCGGCCGCATCGGCGCGCAGACTGCGAAGCAGGTGATCCTGCAGCGCATCCGCGACGCCGAGCGCGAGCAGATCCTGAACGACTTCCTGTCCCGCGGCGACGAGCTGGTCACCGGCACGGTGAAGCGCATGGAGCGCGGCAGCGCCATCATCGAGTCCGGCCGGCTCGAGGCGCTGCTGCCGCGCGAGCACATGATCCCGAAGGAGAACCTCAGGGTCGGCGACCGGGTGCGCGCCTGGGTGATGAAGATCGACCGCCAGGCGCGCGGCCCGCAGCTGGTCCTGTCGCGCACCGCGCCGCAGTTCATCATGAAGCTGTTCGAGCTCGAGGTGCCGGAGATCGAGGAAGGCCTGCTCGAGATCAAGTCCGCGGCGCGCGACCCCGGCGTACGGGCGAAGATCGCGGTCTTCACCAACGACAAGCGCATCGATCCGATCGGCACCTGCGTCGGCATGCGCGGCTCGCGCGTGCAGGCCGTGACGCAGGAGCTCGCCGGCGAGCGCGTAGACATCGTGCTGTGGTCGGCCGATCCGGCGCAGTTCGTGATCGGCGCCCTCGCGCCCGCCGAGGTGTCCTCGATCGTCGTCGACGAGGAAAAGCACGCCATGGACGTGGTCGTCGACGAGGAGAACCTCGCGGTGGCGATCGGCCGCAACGGCCAGAACGTGCGGCTCGCCTCCGAGCTCACCGGCTGGCAGATCAACCTGATGACCGAAGACGAATCGAACAAGAAGCAGCAGGAGGAAAGCGGCCGCATCAAGAGCCATTTCATGGAGAGGCTCGACGTCGACGAGGAGGTCGCCGACATCCTGATCCAGGAGGGCTTCTCGACGCTCGAGGAGGTGGCCTACGTCCCGATCAACGAGCTGCTCGAGATCGAGGCGTTCGACGAGGGCACGGTGAACGAGCTGCGCACCCGCGCGCGCAACGCCCTGCTGGTCGCGGCGATCGCCAACGAAGAGAAGGTCGAAGGCATCGACCCGGAGCTGCTGAAGCTCGAGGGGATGGACACGCAGCTCGCCGCCAAGCTCGCCGAGGCCGGCATCAAGACCCGCGACGACCTGGCGGATCTGGCGGTCGACGAGCTGTCGGAAATCTCGCAGCTGGATGAGGAGAAGGCAAAAAAGCTGATCATGGCCGCGCGCGCGCACTGGTTCGAGGACAAGCAGGCCGGGAACGAGGCCGAGAAGCCGGCCAAGAAGCAGGAGGCCGCGTAACGTGGCGCAGACCAGCGTTGCCCAGTTTGCGAGCGAGCTGAAGGTGCCGCCCTCGGTGCTGCTAGAGCAGCTGCGCGCGGCCGGGGTGGAAAAGCGCGTGCCCGAGGACTCGCTCAGCGACCAGGACAAGTCGCGGCTGCTGGAATACCTGCGCCGCACGCACGGCTCCGTCGAGAGCAAGAACAAGATCACGCTGACCCGCAAGCAGACCAGCGAGATCCGCAAGACCGATGCCACCGGCAAGTACCGCACGGTGCAGGTCGAGGTGCGAAAGAAACGCGTCTTCGTGAAGCGCGATCCGGCCGAGGTCACGGCCGCCGCGGTCGCGGCGGAGGCTCCGCCGCCGTCTCCGGCCGCACCAAGCGTCGATGTTCGCGAGCAGGAGCTGCGCGAAGAGGAAGCGCGTCGCGAGCAGCAGCTCGCGGAGCTGCAGGCCGCCGAGCTGCGCGAGAAGCAGGAACGCGAACGCCGGGAAGCCGAACAAAAGCAAGCCGACCAGAAAGTCGCCGAAGCCGCTCCGGTAGCTGCTACCACGCTGCACGCACCCAAGACAGCCGAAGCGAAGACCGACAAGAAGCCGAAGAAGGCGAAGCCCACCACGGTGCTGCGCGACGACTCCGTGCGCCGGCGCCAGATCAAGACCCGCGGCGACGCCGGCGGCGGCGTGGGAGGCTGGCATGTGCGCGGCGGCACCAGGCACAAGGGCGGCGGCGGCGAAACGACGTTCGCGCAGCCCACCGAGCCGATGGTGCGCGAGATCGCGGTGCCCGAGACCATTGCCGTCGGCGAGCTGGCTCACCGCATGTCGGTGAAGGCCGCCGAGGTCATCAAAGCCCTGATGAAGCTCGGCACCATGGCCACCATCAACCAGGTGCTCGACCAGGAGACGGCGATGATCGTGGTCGAGGAGATGGGCCACAAGGCCAAGCCGGCGAAGCTGGAGGATCCGGAGTCCTATCTCGTGGAGACCGACGCGCAGCCCGCGACCGAGGCGCTGCCACGCCCGCCGGTGGTGACCGTGATGGGACACGTCGATCACGGCAAAACCTCGCTCCTCGACTATATCCGGCGCACGAAGGTGGCGGCGGGGGAGGCTGGCGGGATCACGCAGCATATCGGCGCCTATCACGTCGAGACGCCGCGCGGCGTGGTGACCTTTCTCGACACCCCCGGCCACGAGGCCTTTACTGCCATGCGCGCGCGCGGCGCGAAGGTCACCGACATCGTGGTCCTGGTCGTCGCCGCGGATGACGGCGTCATGCCGCAGACCGTGGAAGCGATCAACCATGCCAAGGCCGCCGAAGTGCCGCTGGTGGTGGCGATCAACAAGATCGACAAGCACGAGGCCAACCCCGAGAAGGTCAAGCAGGAGCTGCTCGGCCACGGCGTCGTGCCGGAGGAGTACGGCGGCGATTCGCCCATCGTCCTCGTCTCGGCGAAAACCGGCAAGGGCGTCGACGAGCTGCTCGAGCAGCTGCTGCTGCAGGCTGAAGTCCTGGTGCTCAAGGCGCCCGTCGGCGCGCCGGCGAGAGGCGTCGTCATCGAGGCGCGGCTCGACAGGGGCCGCGGCCCGGTGGCCACGCTGCTGGTGCAGTCCGGAACCCTGCACCGGGGCGACATCGCCCTGACCGGGGCGGTGTACGGCCGCGTGCGCGCGATGCTCGACGAGAACGGCAAGCCGGTGCAGTCTGCCGGCCCCTCCATCCCGGTGGAGATCCAGGGACTGTCCGAAGTTCCGGCCGCCGGCGAAGACATGATGGTGCTCACGGATGAGCGCAAGGCGCGCGAGATCGCGCTGTTCCGCCAGGGCAGGTTCCGCGACGTGAAGCTCGCCAAGCAGCAGGCCGCGAAGCTCGAGAACGTGTTCGAGCAGATGGGCGAGGGCGAGAAGAAAGTGCTCGCGCTGGTCATCAAGTCCGACGTGCAAGGCTCGCAGGAGGCCCTGGTGCACGCGCTCACCCGGCTCGCCACCGACGAGGTCAAGGTCAGCGTGGTGCACGCCGGCGTCGGCGGCATTACCGAGTCCGACGTGAACCTGGCGATGGCCTCGCGTGCCGTGATCATCGGCTTCAACACCCGCGCCGACGCCGCGGCGCGCAAGCTCGCCGAGTCGGCGGGGATCCAGCTGCGCTACTACAACATCATTTACGACGCGGTCGAGGAGATGAAGGCGGCGCTCTCCGGCATGCTGGCGCCGGAGCGCAAGGAGGCCGTGATCGGCATGGTGGAAGTCCGGCAGGTGTTCCGCATCTCCAAGATCGGCACGGTCGCCGGCTGCTACGTGCTCGAGGGCGCGGTCAGGCGCGGCGCGCAGGTGCGCGTGCTGCGCGACAACGTCGTCATCCACACCGGCGACATCGACTCGCTCAAGCGCTTCAAGGACGACGTGCGCGAGGTCAAGGCCGGCTTCGAGTGCGGCATGTCGCTGAAGAATTTCTCCGACATCAAGGAAGGCGACCAGCTCGAGGTGTTCGAAGTGCAGGAGGTCGCAAGGTCGCTGTGAAGCGAGGCCAGGGGCGCCCGCAGAAGATCGGCGATCTGATCCAGCGCGAGCTGTCCGATCTGCTTTACCGGGAGCTGCGCGACCCCCGGGTCGGCGTGGTGACCATCACGTCCGTGGACGTCTCGCCCGACATGTCCCATGCCCTGGTCTATTTCACCTGCCTCGATGCCGGGCAGGCCGGGCCCGCGGCGCAGGGACTGAAGCGCGCGGCGGGGTTCCTGCGCTCCCAGCTCGCGAAGCGCGTCACGCTCTACAGCATGCCGGAGCTGCGCTTCCAGTACGACGAGTCGATCGCGCGCGCCGATCGCCTGTCGCAGCTGATCGACAGCGTCAGGCCCAAAAAGTAGATGGACGGCGCCCTGCTGCTCGACAAGCCGGTCGGCGTCAGCTCGAACCGGGTTTTGCAGGACGTGAAGAAAATCTTCGGCGCCAGGAAAGCGGGCCACGCCGGAACCCTCGATCCGCTCGCCTCGGGCCTGCTGGTGGTGCTTTTCGGGGAGGCCACCAAGTTCGCCGGCCCGCAGCTCGACGCCGACAAGGAATACCTCGCGACATTGAAGCTGGGAGAGCGCACCAGCACCGCAGATGCCGAAGGCCGGCTGCTGGAGAAAAAGGCGGTCGAGGTCTCGAACGGCGCAGTGCTTTCCGTGCTGGACCGCTTTCGTGGCGCAATCGAGCAGCTGCCGCCGATGCACTCGGCGCTCAAGCGCGGCGGCGTGCCGCTCTACAAGCTGGCGCGGCGCGGCGAGACGGTCGAGCGCAAAGCGCGGCCGGTGCAGATCTTTGAATTGGAAAAACTGGCCTTTGAATCGCCCGCGCTGGAGATTCGGGTTCGCTGCAGCAAGGGGACCTATATCCGGACCTTGGCCGAAGATATCGGCAACGCCCTGGGGACCGGCGCTCATCTCACCGCCCTGCGGCGGACCGGTTGCGGGCCGTTTCGGGTAGCCGATGCCGTGACCCTCGAGGCGCTGAACGCCCTGCAGGAAGCCGGGCGTCGCGAGCGCCTCTTGCCGTTGGGAGCGTTGGTAGGCGACCTGCCGCAGAGGCGACTCGATGCTGGAGAGGAGGCGCGCTTCCGCAAAGGCCAGGCGCTCAGCATGCCGGGCCTCGCGGCGGGGATCTTCGCTGTGCTGCGGCCCGATGGCAGCGTGATCGGGCTGGGCAAGGCCGACGCGGCGGGCGCCTTGAAGCCGCTGCGGCTCACGGCGACGATGCAAGCGGCTGATAATCAGTTAAAATCGCCGGCCTAACAGTGGAGACGATGCGAAATGGCATTGCAGGTGGCGCAGAAAGCGCAGGTGGTCAAGCAGCATCAGCGGGCAGGCAACGATACCGGGTCGCCCGAGGTGCAGGTCGCGCTGCTGACCGAGCGCATCAACGGCCTCGCCGAGCACTTCAAGACCCACGTCAAGGATTTTCATTCGCGGCGCGGGCTCCTCAAGCTGGTGAGCCAGCGGCGCAAGCTGCTCGACTATCTCAGGCGCAAGGACGCGGACAAGTATCGCGGCCTGATCGAGCGGCTCAATCTGCGCAAGTAGATCCCCTTTGAACCCCATCAAGAAGACTTTCCCCTACGGCAGCCACCAGGTGGCCCTGGAGACCGGCGAGATCGCGCGGCAGGCACACGGCGCCGTGGTCTGCACCATGGACGACACGGTCGTGCTCGCGACGGTCGTCGCGGCGAAGGAGCCGCGGACCGGGCAGGACTGGCTCCCCCTCACGGTCGATTACGTCGAGAAGACCTACGCCGCAGGCAAGATTCCCGGCGGCTTCTTCAAGCGCGAGGGCCGTCCCTCCGAGAAGGAGACGCTGACCTCCCGGCTGATCGACCGGCCGATCCGGCCCCTGTTCCCGGACGGCTTCTTCAACGAGGTCCAGGTGGTCGCCACGGTGCTGTCGCTCAATCCCGAGGTCGATTCCGATATCCCGGCGATGCTCGCCGTCTCGGCGGCGCTGACGCTTTCCGGCATTCCGTTCAACGGCCCGATCGGCGCGTGCCGGATCGGCTACGTCAACGGCCAGTACGTCGTCAACCCGACGATGAGCCAGCTGAAGGAGTCGCAGCTCAACCTGGTCGTCGCCGGGACCGAGCAGGGCGTGCTGATGGTGGAATCCGAGGCGCTCGAGCTGCCCGAGGACGTGATGCTCGGCGCGGTGGGTTTCGGCCACGAGCAGATGCAGGCCGCGATCCAGGCCGTCCATGAGCTGGCAGAAGAGGCCGGCAAGCCGGCCTGGGACTGGCAGCCCCCGGCGAAGAACGAGGCGCTGATCGCGCGCGCGAGCGAGCTTGCCGAGCAGGACTTTCGCGCCGCCTTTGCCATGAAGCAGAAGCAGGCGCGCAACAATCGCCTGGTCGAAATCCGCAAGGGCACCCTCGAGAAGCTGACGGCCGAGGCCGCAGCGGCGGACCGCACGCTCGACGCCAACGCGGTGAAGGAGATCTTCTTCAACCTGGAGTCGAAGATCGTGCGCAGCCAGATCCTCGACGGCGAGCCGCGTATCGACGGCCGGGACACGCGTACCGTGCGGCCGATCGGCGTGCGCGTCGGCGTGCTGCCGCGCACTCACGGCTCGGCGCTGTTCACGCGCGGCGAGACGCAGGCGCTGGTCACCGTGACGCTCGGCACCGGCCGCGACGAGCAGATCATCGACGCGCTCACCGGCGAATACCGCGAGCGCTTCATGCTGCATTACAACATGCCGCCCTATGCGACCGGCGAGACCGGCCGCGTCGGCCCGCCCAAGCGCCGCGAGATCGGCCACGGGCGCCTCGCCAAGCGGGCGCTGGTCGGCCTGCTGCCGACGCAGGAGGACTTCGGCTACTCGATCCGCGTGGTCTCCGAGATCACCGAATCCAACGGCTCTTCATCGATGGCCTCGGTCTGCGGCGGCAGCCTGGCGCTGATGGATGCCGGCGTTCCGGTCAAGGCGCACGTGGCGGGGATCGCGATGGGCCTGATCAAGGAAGGCAACCGCTTCGCGGTGCTGTCAGACATCCTGGGCGACGAGGACCACCTCGGCGACATGGACTTCAAGGTCGCTGGCACCGAGCGCGGCGTCACGGCGCTGCAGATGGACCTGAAGATCGAGTCGATCAACAAGGGCATCATGAAGGTGGCGCTCGACCAGGCGCGCGAGGCCCGGCTGCAGATCCTGAGAATCATGAAGCAGGCGATCGAGGGATCGCGCGCCGAGCTCTCGACCTACGCGCCGCGCATCATCAAGATCAAGATCAACCCGGACAAGATCCGCGACGTCATCGGCAAGGGCGGTGTCGTGATCCGCGGCATTCAGGAGGAGACCGGAACCACCATCGAGATCGAGGACGACGGCACCGTGTCGATCGCCTGCGTCTCCGCCGAGGGCGGCGAGGCGGCGAAGAAGCGCATCCAGGAGCTGACCGCGGACGTCGAGGTCGGCAAGGTCTACGAAGGCACGGTGCTGCGGCTGCTGGACTTCGGCGCCATCGTGCAGGTGCTGCCGGGGCGCGACGGATTGCTGCACATCTCGCAGATCAGCCACGAGCGGGTCAACGCCGTGGCCGATCACCTGAAGGAAGGCCAGGTGGTGAAGGTGAAGGTGCTGGAAGCCGACGACAAGGGAAGAGTACGGCTGTCCATGAAGGCAGTCAGCCCTCAGGAAACCGCGAAGCAGAGCGGGTAGTCTTCTTTATTTCGCGACCTGGCGCTCGCGCAGCTCGTCGAGCGTCTTGCAGTCGATGCACAGGGTCGCGGTGGGGCGCGCCTCGAGCCGCTTGAGCCCGATCTCGACGCCGCAGCTCTCGCAGTAGCCGTACTCGTTCGCGTCGATGCGCGCGATGGTCTCGTCGATCTTCTTGATCAGCTTTCTTTCGCGGTCGCGGTTGCGCAGCTCGAGCGCCATGTCGGACTCCTGGCTGGCGCGGTCGTTCGGGTCGGCGAACACCGTCGCCTCGTCCTGCATGGTGTGCACCGTGCGGTCGATCTCCTCCGACAGCTCCGCTTTCAGCGCCTCGAGAATCTTGCGGAAATGCGCGCGCTGCCGGGCGTTCATGTACTCCTCGCCCTTCTTGGCGGCGTAAGGGGTGAAGCTTTTCCTGGTGAGTTCTACGGCCATTCGACGCGAGACCCCTAAAAAGAGAGGCGACTTTGTATCAGAAAATAGCCCCTTGCCGCAAGCAACTCAATTGCCCTCTTGATAGTCCGAGAGTATCATTTGCCGCCTTTTTCGGGGTGTGGCGCAGCCTGGTAGCGCGCTTGCTTTGGGAGCAAGATGTCGCGTGTTCAAATCACGCCACCCCGACCATGGATTTGGCGTCCCGGCGGCTGCCCGTAGCTCAACCGGATAGAGCACCAGCCTTCTAAGCTGGGGGTTGTGGGTTCGAGTCCCGCCGGGCAGGCCAGAGCAATGACGACGGTGACCGTAGCTCAAAGGTAGAGTCCCGGATTGTGATTCCGGTTGTTGTGGGTTCGAGTCCCATCGGTCACCCCAGCTTCGCGCCGCTGTTCTTGGCGGCGCTGGCGCGGGTCGAAGTCAACGCGCGCGGCGTGGCCCAGTCCGCCGACCCGGAGTTCCTGCACCAGCTGCGAGTCGGCCTGCGGCGCCTGCGCACCGTGCAGCGCGCGTTCAGGATACCGGGGACGAAGCGCCGGCTGCGCAATTTCAAGCCGGCGCTCGCCGCGGCGCGCGACTGGGATGTCTTTCTTGCCAACCGCGCCCTCCCGCGCGAAATCGTCCCTGCCGCCCAGCGCAAGCGCGCGGCTGCCTGGCGCAGGGCACGCAGCGTCTTAGCTTCGCGTGCGTTCGATGAATTCCTGCGGCGCGCGCGGCGTTGCGTGCATGAGACCAAGGCTTCACCCTTGAAGGCCCTCGAAGCATTTCATCGCAAGGCGCTCAAAACGGCGCGGCGCATCGATTGGCAACACGAGGAGGATCGCCATGCGCTGCGCATCCGCATCAGGCGCCTGCGCTACGCCTGTGAATTCTTTGCCGCCTTCTTTCCGGGCACGCAATACGCTGCCTACCTGAAGCGTGTGAAGGCGTTGCAGGACCTGCTCGGCGAGCTGAACGACATCGCCGTGGCGCGAAGGCTCCTGAAGGAAATGAAGGTCGAGCCCCCCAAGCCGCTGCAGCGCCGCGAAGCGCGCCTGATCTGCGCTCTTGGCCCAGCGTGGGCCGCTTTCGAGAGGAGCCGCACTTTCTGGGGCTGAAACCTATTCGAGATCGGCAGGCAGCTGCGCGCGCCCGATCAGAAAGACGCCACCCGCCGGATGGCTGACTGCGGGCCAGGTGAAGGGCAACCGCGGATACGCGCGCTCGAGCGCAGGCCGCGCCGCGCCCACCTCGCAGGCGAGCACCCCGTCGGGCGT
>Ga0209470_1003695_pt1 | contig 10435 bp, 10 predicted proteins | sample GraSoiAngelo_125_FD_185882 | JGI IMG/M metagenome (GOLD analysis project Ga0209470, IMG submission 185882) | Grasslands soil microbial communities from the Angelo Coastal Reserve, California, USA - 14_0927_05_40cm (SPAdes) (version 2) | ecosystem: Environmental > Terrestrial > Soil > Grasslands ... | reverse complement strand
GGCCACAGGTCCTGCAAGACCCGCCCGGCGACCCGCGTCCACGCCGGCGCCTTGAACGCGAGTCCGAGCCACGGGCAGCAGGCCACCGCGGCAGTGATCGGATCGCTGGGCTGCGTCTCGAGGTAGCGCAGTGTCACGAGCCCGCCAAATCCCAGGCCGAGCAAGACCTGGCGCCCCTCGGTGCGGAGCCGCACGGCGCGGCGGAACGCTTGCAGGTCGCCGAGCAGCTGGCTGAACCGCGACAGGTAGCCCTGTCGACCGCCGGAGCGCCCGTGGCCGCGCTGGTCGAGCAGATACGCGGCGAGCCCCGCGTCCCGCAGCCGTTCGCCGACCTCACGCCAGCGGCCCGCGTGGTCCGACCAGCCGTGGAGCAACAACAGGGCGGCGCGTGGCTGCGGCGGCTCGTACGCGTCGTACACGAGCTGCGTGCCGTCGGGCGCGGCGAGGGTCGGCATCAGGCGCGGGCCAGGAGCCGGCGCAGCAGGTCGAGCGCCGCCTGGGCGCCGCGCCGGCGCACCTCCTCTCGGTCACCCGGGAACACGCGTTTTACCGCGCGGGTGTCGGTATCGACCCGGGCGGCGAGCCACACCGTCCCCACGGGTTTCTCCGGCGTGCCGCCTCCCGGTCCCGCGATCCCGGTCACGGCGATGCTCGCCTCCGTCGAGAAGAGCCGCTGGGCGCCTTCCGCCATCGCGCGCACGGTCTCCTCCGAAACGGACCCGTGCGCTTGCAGCGTTTCGAGCGGTACCTTGAGCGCGGCAGTCTTGATGACGTCGGCGTAGGCGACCACGCCGCCGATGAACGTGTCCGAGGCGCCCGGAATATTGGTGATGCGCTCGGCGACCATGCCGCCCGTGCAGGATTCGGCGACGCCCAGACGCTGGCGGTTCCCGCGCAACGCCTCCAGGACCACGGCGGCGAGATCGGCCTCATCGTGGCCGTACCAATGCTCGCCGGCGAGCTGCTGCAACCGCGCGGCCGCGGTCGTGAGCCGTGTCTCGGCGTCGCGCTGTTCGAGGCTCCACGCCGTGAGCCGCAGGTCCACCCCGTCGGTGGACGGCAGATAGGCGAGGGTGAGGGGCGCGATTTCCCCTTCGATCGATCCCAAGCGCTCGGCCAGCGCCGACTCAGGCACGCCCGTGGTCCGCACGGTGCGCGACAACACCACGCGCGGCCGTGCTCCAGGCGCGTCGTGGTGGACCAGCCGCGGCAGCACTTCCTCCACCAGCAATCCGCGCATCTCGCGCGGCACGCCGGGGAGCAGCACGGCAACCCGGCCGCGCGCGTCCTCGATCCACAACCCCGGCGCGGTGCCGCGCGGATTGGGCAGGATGGTCGCCCCCTCGGGCAGCTGCGCCTGGGTGCGGTTGATGGCGGGCATCGGCCGTCCGAGCCGCTGGAATCGGGCCTCGATCCCCGCCAGCAGCGCGTCGTCCACCACCAGCCGTTTGCCGAACAGTTCCGCGACGACGGTCTTCGTCATGTCGTCGCGGGTGGGGCCGAGACCTCCGGTCGTCAGCACGAACCCGGTGCGCTCGAGTGCTTCGGCCACGGCCGCGCGGATCGCCTCCGGCCGATCGGCGACGGTGACGCGGCGGATGATTTCGGCGCCCGCCGCAGCCAGGGCGCGGCCCAGCTCGGCGGCGTTCGAGTCCACGGTGTACCCGAGCAGCAGCTCCGTGCCGATGGTGACGATTTCGAGCTTCACCCTTTGAGCAGCGCGCGATAACGATAGAGATAGACGCCGAGCGAGTACACCGTGAGCAGGATGGCTCCCGCCAGCGTCACGGCCACGACGGCTCCATGGAACTTGTCCCAGAAGTTGCGGAACCAGCCCGCAAAGGGGTGGGCGGCCAGCGCGTCCTTCCAGGCGAACCAGAACAGCGTCGCGCCAATGAACACGTTCTGCACCACGGCCTTGAGCTTGCCCGCCCCCATCGCCGGAATGACCACGCCGCGCCGCTTGGCGAAGAAGCGGAACCCCGTCATGAGGAGCTCGCGGCCCACGAGCAGCAGCGCCACCCACACCGGGAAGCTGCCCCACCAGGGGATGCGGTAGTCGACCAGGATGGTGGGGTGGCGGGTGAGCCAGAAGATCGGGATCAGTGTGGCGAACAAGAGCAGCTTGTCGGCGATCGGGTCGAGCAGTTGCCCCAGCTCGCTCACCTGGTTACGCCGGCGGGCGAGGTAGCCGTCCACTACGTCCGAGGCACCGGCGGCGAGGAAGATCAGGAACGCGATGACCTTAGGCCAGTACCCCTGAATGAACGGGAGCAGCGCGATGACCGGCGTGAGGCAGATGCGCGCGAGGGTGAGGACGTTGGGCAGGGTCCACCGCATGGGACCGTCCCCCTAGCTCAGCGTCTTCAAGACCGTTTTGCTGACCGTCTTGAGGGTGTCGAACACGCCGTCGCCGCGCACCGCCACGGCTTCGAGGTACGGCGCGCGCCCGACCCACTCGTGGCCCGCCTTCTCGACCAGGTTCTCCCCGGGGTGCAGGGGATCGGGGACGACTTTCTGCTGGGCCCCGTCTTCGACCGGCCAGCCGGGGTTGAGCGACGCCTGGAGATCCTTGACCGGCGCGGCATTCGGCAGGTCGCGCTTGTTGTACTGGATCACGAACGGAATCTTGGTCAGGTCGTAGCCGTACTCGGACATGTTGTCGTACAGGTTCTGCATCGACTCGACGTTCGCCTCCATGCGCTCGATCTGGCTGTCGGCGACGAACACGATCCCGTCCACGCCCTTCAGGATCAGCTTGCGGCTCGCGTTGTAATACACCTGGCCCGGCACGGTGTAGAGGTGAAACCGCGTCTTGAACCCGCGGATCGTGCCGAGATCGACGGGGAGGAAGTCGAAGAACAGCGTGCGCTCGGTCTCGGTGGCGAGGGAGATCATCTTCCCCCGCGTGTTGGGGGAGACCTTGCCGTAGATGTGCTCCAGGTTGGTCGTCTTGCCGCCCAGGCCGGGACCGTAGTAGACGAGCTTGCAGTTGATCTCGCGGGACGCGTAGTTGATCATCGACATGGGCGCGTCCCCTTACCCGAAGAGTTTGTCAATTTCGTCTTCCGCGCCCTCGAGCAGCCCCTTCTGCGGCGCGGACGGTCCCCCCCCCGCGCCCACGCGATTGAACATCTCCTCGAACACCTTGGTCAGGGTCTCCACCACGCCCTTCCCCTTGAGCTTCACGAGGCCGAGCGTGGTGCGCTGGTCGAACAGCACGACCAGGATGACCCGCTTCGCCACGTCGGCGAGGAACATCGACTCCTTCTGCCCCTGGTGGACGAGCGACGCGAATTCGTGCTCGCCGATCATCTTGGCGAGCTGATCGTTGGCTGAGAAGTCGGCGGCCGTGAGCGAAGCGAAGGCGGCCGAATCGAACTGCGGCGGGTCACCCACCGTGGCCACGAGCTGGCCGGTGCGGTCCACCAGCAGCGCGCAGCGGGCGTTCGCCTCGCGCAGGAACGCCTGGAGATGCTGCTGGATCTGCTTGAAGTCGTTTTCCGAAAACGACCAGCTCGCCGCACCCGCCATCGCGTTCCCTCGGTCAGTCAGCCTCGGACATGTCCCGTCGCGCGAGCAAGGCCTGCGCGATGGTCACGCCGTCGGCATACTCGAGATCCCCTCCCACCGGCAGGCCGCGCGCGATCCGGGTCACGCGCACGCCCGTGGGTTTCAGCGCCTGCTGCAGGTACGTGGCGGTGACCTCGCCTTCCATCGAGGGGTTCGTCGCGATGATCACCTCGCAGACCCCGGCGCCGTTGGCGACACGCGCCAGCAGGGGGTCGACACGCAGCGCCTCGGGCCCCACGCCCTCGAGCGGGGAGAGCCGCCCGCCCAGCACGTGGTAGCGCCCGCGGAACCGGCCAGCCCGCTCGATCGCCGCCACATCCGAGGCCTCTTCCACCACGCACAGGAGCGTCGCGTCGCGCCGTGGGTCGGTGCAGATCGCGCACGGATCCACGTCGGTGAGCGTGCCGCACACGCCGCAGGACGTCACCCGCTCGCGCACCCGCTGGATCGCCTCCGCCAGGCGCGCGGCGGTCTCCGCCGGCTGCTTCAACAGGTAAAACGTGAGCCGCTGCGCCGTCTTACGCCCGATCCCGGGGAGCTGGGCGAGCTCCGTCACGAGATCCTCGATGGCCGACACGGCGAACTACAGCGGCAGTTGAAACGGAAACGACGGCAGGCCCGAGGCGAGCTTCTTGACTTCCGCCTGGTACAGCTCGGCGGCGCGCTGCTGCGCCTGCGACACGGCGGCGAGCACGAGGTCCTCGAGCATCTCGATGTCCCCCTGCGCGACCGCTTGGGGATCGATCTTGATCGCGCGGATCTGGCCGCGCCCGTCGGCGGTCGCCTGCACCATCCCCCCGCCGGCCGACGCGGTCACGGTCTGCTGCGCCAGTTGGGACTGGATTTCGGACAGCCGGAACTGCATCTGCTGCCCCAACTGCAGCAGGTTGGATAAATCCGCCATACGCCGAAAGTTACCCCTCGCCCAAACGGGTGGCAAGCTACTCCAGCAACTCCAAGTCCAACGCCTCGATGGCGGTGTTGAGGCTCGGATCCCTCGCCCGCAGCGCCGTGAGCCGGTCGGCTCGGACGCCCTCCTCGGTCATGCGGGCAGCGCGCGCAGCGGGCCGCTCCCCCCGCGCCGCACCCTCCAGTCTAATGCGGATCGGGTCCGCAGCGTATCGGCCCACCAGCAGCGCGAGCGCATCGCGCTGCCGCTCGATGCCCTCGACGTGCACCGGATTGGTGTCGAGTAACCGGATCGCGAGCGTGTTCCCTTCGATCGCCGCGATCTCCGCGGCCTGGAGCAGCGCTCCGAGCATCGGGCTCTTGGCGCGCGCGTCGTCAATAATCCGAGGCCACAGCGCGCGCAGGCGGTCCAGCGTGAGGGGACCCTTCTCCGGGGGAATGGCCGGGGAAGGGGGAAGGGGGACGGGCGCGGCGTCACGCAGCACCGGTGCCGGATCGCCTTTTCCCCTTCCCTCTTCCCCCTTCCCCGGCTTCTTACCGAGTGCCTCGATCACCGCCTGCAGCTCGACCGTCCGCCCCATCATCGCCCACCGCAGCAACAGCAGCTCCACGGCCAGCCGCGGGCTGCCGCTGGTGCGCAGCTGCGTCTCCATCTCCGACAGCACCACGAGCAGGCGCACGACATCGGGAGCGGGGAGCAGGGAACGATACCGGTCGATCAGCGCCACCATCCCCTCGGTGAGACCCTCCGGCTTGCCGCCCAAGCCTACCAGCAGCACGGCGCGCAGCGCCTCTCCCGCCCCCGCGACGAACTCGCCCAGATCGGCGCCGGCATCGACGAGCCGCTCCACCAGGGGGAACACGGCGTGGGTATCGCGGTCGGCCACGAGGCGGAGCAGCTCGCCGTACATGTCCTCGGGGATGAGCCCGAGCACGTCGCGCACCCGCTGCGCAGTCACCGGCCCCTCGCCGAACGACAGCACTTGGTCGAGAATCGAAAGGCCGTCCCGCATGCCGCCGTCTGCGCTCTTGGCGATCAGCTGTACGGCGTCGTCGTCCGCGGCCAGACCCTCGGCGGCGAGCACCTGCTTCAGTCGGTCCGTGATGGCGTGCGGCCCGATGCGCCGAAAATCGAAGCGCTGGAGTCGCGAGAGGATCGGCGCCGCGCTCTGCGCGATCTTCTGCGGCTCGGTGGTCGCGAACACGAACACGACGCCCGGTGGCGGCTCTTCCAGGATCTTGAGCAAGGCGTTCCACGCCTCGCGCGTGAGCATGTGCGCTTCGTCGACGATGTACACCTTGTGACGTCCTTCCGCCGACGCCGCGTACATGGCGCGCTCGCGCAGGTCGCGGGCGTCGTCCACCCCGCGGTTCGACGCCGCGTCGAGCTCGACCACGTCCAGGTTCGCCGCGCCCGTCCAGATGCGCGCGCACGAGTCGCAGGCGCCGCACGGCTCGCCGGCCACCCCCGAGGCATCGCGTCGCTCGCAGTTCAACGCCATCGCCAGGACGCGCGCCGCCGTCGTCTTGCCCACACCGCGGGGCCCAGCGAAGAGGTAGCCGTGCGCGACGCGACCTGCCGCGACCGCCCCGCGCAGCCCAGCGGCAACGTGGGTCTGCACGATCAGGTCGGAAAAACGCTTGGGGCGGTATTTGCGTGCTAGCGCAATCATGGGCATCAATCTAGCGAGAATTGAGATGCCCCAGGCACCCCGCAGCGACACCCGGCATCGTTTAGCGCTGCTCCCTGCGGGGGCCTGACGCGGTTCACGAGCGGACGACCTGCGGACCTGGGGCACTGAAAGCTAGTAGAACAGGGAACGGGAGAACAGAGACAAGACGCACAGCGGTGCACAGGGAACAGACAACAGGGAGGCCTACTCTTTGTGCTTCTTACCGGCGCGGGCGCACCACCTCGACCGACACAGTGGCTGTGAGGCCGGCGGAGATCGTCAGGTCGGTCGTACCGACGGCGACCGGCTTGAACTTGAGGGTGGCGGTGAGGCTGTCGGATTGCACGCCGACGAACCGGAGCAGCTGGCTGCGCACGTTGTATTGCCGCAGCACGTCCTGCAGCGTGCGCGCCAGGCTCGTCGTGGGAATCAGGTTGCCGTAGCCGTCGCGCGCCTTGAGAGTCAGGGCGAATGGGACGTCGCGCTCCACGATGATGCGCCCGCCGTCGACGCGCGCACCATCGCGCTCGAGGATGAGCTCGACCGCCGGACCGGGGTCGACGTGGAGGGTCTCCGCCGCCTGCACGGAATCGAGCGACGCGGTGACGAGCGCCAATCCCGCTTGCGACCCCAGCGTCACCTCGACCCGCGCGCGACCGGTCGAGTCGGTGACGACGCTGTCCCGGGCGATCTGAGCATTGCGCACGCGGAACACGACCGCCCGTCCGGGCAGCGGCCTGCCGGACGCGCTGTGCGCCTGGAACACGAGCGGCTCCGGTAAGAGCGTGCGGGCGACACCCCGTTCTCCCCCGCCTCCCACGAACCCGGTCCCGACGCTGGACACCGGTCCCCCGAACACCGCTTCCAGCGCCGCCAGTCGCTCGCCCCGCGCACGCAGCTCGATGCGCCCGGGCCGCCGCACCGAGGCCGACTGTATGACGAACGCCGTTCGGCCCAGCGAATCGGTGGCGCGCGTATCGACGGCGATGCCCATGTCGGCGCGCTCCGGCCGCAACTCGACGTTCTCGTTCGGTACGGGGTTGCCGAACGAGTCTCGCACCGCTACCTGCACGGCGAACGGCCCTTCTTGCGCGCCGCCCAGCTCGAACCGCGCCGGCCGCAGGTCCGCGACCGCGGGCCGGCCCGGGCGCACGACCAGCTCGACCGTGGGACGGCCCGGCTGCGCGGCCCCGGTCGCGGACACGACCTCGAAGTGATACGTGACCGCCTGCCGGCCCGCCGGCACGCGGAACACCGCCAGCCCGCTGTCGTCGGTGACCGCCGGCAGGTCGCGCCCGGTGCCGCCGTGCAGGGCCAGCGTGACCCCGCGTTGGGCGACGTCTCCCCGTCGCACGGCGACCCGGAGCACGGCCTCCGTCCCCGCCACCACTGTCGCGCGCGCGGGCAGCGCCATCACCGTGAGCTGCCCGGTGGACGCAGCCCCGGCCGTGACCGGCGGCGCGGTCGGTCCGGCCGATGCCGCAGGCGGCGCAGGACTCGCGAGCGTCACCGTGGCGCGGGACGCTTGGCGGGCTGCGCAGCCGCCGACACTGCTCATCACGTCGGCGTCCGCGCCCAAGTCGCGCAAATCCGCCCAGTCGCGCTCAGTGGGTCGAAACGCGAGGCAGTTGCGGCGCACCAGGTCCGCCACCTCACCCTTGCGGATGATGGGGTTCGAGAGCAGACGGATCAGGTCCGTCTTGCGCAACGGCTCGGTCCCCTGGGCGGCGACGAGCACCGGCAGGGCGAGCCCGAGCAAACCGCCGACCGAGCGTTTCACGGCCGCGCACACTTGGAGCGCTCGAACCGCCGCTCCACCGCGTCGACGTCCGAATACAGCGAGCGATCGCGGGCGTTGCGCACGGAGTCGAGGGCACCGGCGTCGTCCTTGCGCGCCGCGTTGTACGACGTCCAGCGCTCCTCCAGATCGACCAGGCCGTGCGCCAGATCAGGACACGCCATCTTATGGCCGTCGAACAGGCGGGCGCGCAAGTCGAAGGCACCGACCGCGAGGGCCACCGTATCGGCCATGCGATCGACCCGCTCCCGCGGCGAAGGCGCCGCGACATGCGGGCCGGCCTTCACCGGACCGCGGCCGGACGCAAGCGCGTGATAGACGTTGAAGAGCACGGCCCCTGCCACCACGCCGAGCGCGGCGTACCCCGCGACGCGAGCGACGCGAACGACCCGCGCGACCCCGTACTGCCGCGCGGGCGAGAGCGCCGCCGCCATGCTGGTTTCGTCGACGTCGTCGGGGAACAAGAGGCGTGGTTGAATCTCGAGTCGAGGGTTCGACACCCGGTCGGAGGTGAAAATGGACTCCTCGGTGCGGTAGTTGACCCACGCGAGGTCGCTGACTTTCCGTCCGTCCGGGAGCACGGACGCCGCGTCGAGCAGTTCGTAGAACGGCAGGTACTCGCTCGCGCTGAGCGCGTCCGACGCGATCCGGAAGAACCCGCCCACCGGAGCGTCGCCCGGCGTCACCACCAGAGCGATGTGCCACGGCTCGGCGAACAGCGCCGTGTGCGCCTCGATGTCGGCGGGAGAGGGCGTCGGGTCGACTCCGTGGTGGGTGTGATACCACCCCACCAACTGGCCGTCGTTTTTCCGCACCTCCTCCTGCACGACCGTCCATCCCTGCGACAGCGCGGGCCCGAGGTGGTCTCCCGAAATCGACCACGGCAACTGGATCGCGGATTCGATCACGACGTACGCGGTGCCGGTCTCCGGACACGTGAAGCGATTGCCCGCCAGGAACCCGAGCGAGGCGGCGCCGCGCGGCTTGGCCTCGACGTGGGCGTGAACGGCGGCGAAGGCGCTCTGTGTGATGAAGATAGGGTACGGCGAAGCGCTCGGAGCCCCGTCAACCGTCGGCGTCCACAGGATCGCCGAACCGACGGGCAGCGGCCGCGTGAGCTCCACACTGCCCGGTTCGGCCGGCCCGTCGACGGGGAGAGGAATCGCGTCAGCGGCGCGGGGACGCGCCGCGCTGCTCCGCACAGGGTCCATCCCTCGCGCCACGCTGCAACTTCCTCGCCGCGGCTGCCGCGTCACGTGACCGGAACCAGCGGGTCCGCCACGGACGATAACCGCATGGCGACCCTGCAGTTATATGCTACGCCGGGCGCGCCAGCGGGACCGGTCGCCGGGACCTGTTTTCACCCCGGTCGGGGACACGACGCGCCACTGTCGCGGTTTTGCAACACCACGGCGGTGATGTCTTCCCGACGCCCGGACGCAACCACTACGAGGCTCGTGGAGCCGGGCTCACGCGGTGTCACCCGCACCACTCCGCCGAGGCTGTCCCCGCCGGCGTAATCGACGCGCAGCACGCCCTTGTCTCCCGTGGCCGCGGCGACGCGCGGCACCGGTACGGCGTTTCCGAATGCGTCCTGGCCGGTCACACGGAACACGACGGGGGACTCGAGCGCGAAGGAAACCCTGCGCTCGACCGGCGTGTCGCCGCAGCGAAGCAGGAGGCGCGCAGTGGTACCAGGCTCAGGGTACAGCGTGGCCTCGCGCACCAAGGTACGAACCGTGGCGCGGATCACGGTGGCCCCGGCCTTCGGACCCAGAGTCAGGTCCACGCCCACGCGACCGCTCGAATCGGTCAAGGCGCGAGTGGATCCCAACCGCCCGTTGGTGACGCCCAAGGCCACGACTTCGCCGCTGACCGGGCCTCCCGCCGTGTCGCGAACCTGGAAGACCAGGGGCAGCGTCGGCCGCGTGCCGACCAAGCCGTGCTGCCCCACGCCCAAGACGAACGCCGTGAGTGTGGTCGACAAAGGCGGACGAGGCGCGACGCGCGGCGGGGCGGCGACGACCGGCGGCGGTGGAGAGGCCGCGTGCGGCGCAACGACCCGCCGCGCGGTGTCCGCCGGCGACCGCCGGGCGCGGGGTGGGCGCGGCCGTGCCGCACGCTGGACTGGCACGGGTGCCGCCGGAGCGGTACGGCGCGCGCAGGCCTCGAGCGCGCGCAACAGCGCCGTGTCCGCCCCCAGCGACACGAGATCGGCGCGGTCCCGCTCAGTCGGGGCGAAGCCGAGGCAGTTGCGCTGGACGAGCGCGGCGAGCTCGGCCGACCCGATGGTGCCGACCGTCAGCAAGCGCACGAGATCGGTCTTGCGGAGCGGCTCGGTGCCCGAGCTCTGTCCCGGTGCCTGGCGGGCGCCGGCGAGGAGCAGCAGGGAGACGCACGTGAATTGGCGGGCTACGGCCGCTGGCATCCCGACCTTTCGAAGCGGCGCTCCACTGCATCCACGCCAGCGTACAGTGTCTGG
>Ga0209470_1003688_pt1 | contig 10458 bp, 7 predicted proteins | sample GraSoiAngelo_125_FD_185882 | JGI IMG/M metagenome (GOLD analysis project Ga0209470, IMG submission 185882) | Grasslands soil microbial communities from the Angelo Coastal Reserve, California, USA - 14_0927_05_40cm (SPAdes) (version 2) | ecosystem: Environmental > Terrestrial > Soil > Grasslands ... | reverse complement strand
CGACCCCAACACGAGCTACGACGAGCGCAAGGACATCTGGCGGATGAGCGACAAGATCGTCATCACGCGCAACGTCACCCAGTCCGCCATCGGGGACCGGGAGGGGCTGTGGACGTCGGTCGTCGCGGCCGCCGTGTTCGCCGAGTGAGTCCGAACCCGTCTCGACCCTGACTCGCCCGAAGATCACCGCCGCAGCGCCGAGCGAGGAGGAAGCTGCCCTCGAGGCGCGGCTGCTCGCGGCCGTCGAGCGCCGCAAGAGCCCGGTGGCGGCCGAGGATCTCCTACGCGCCGCGCGCGTCTCGCGGGACGAGCGCCGGAGCGGCGAGGAGCGGCTCGCGGCCCTCGAGGCCCGCGGCGCCCTCGTGCGCACCAAGGGGGATCGCTTCACCCTGCCCGCCCGGCTCGACCTCGTGGCCGGCCGTCTCCACTCGAGTCCCGCCGGCTTCGCCTTCTGCGTCACCGACGACCCCGACGAGGAGGACGTGTACGTGCCCGCCTCCGGCGTCCGCCCGGCGATGCACGGCGACCGGGTGCTGGTGCGCGTCGAGCGCTTCCGGCGCCGCGGGCGCGCCGAGGGCCGCGTCGCCAGGGTGCTCGAGCGCGGCACGAGCCGGGTGATCGGCGTGCTGCGGCGCGGCAGGACCTCCGCCGTCGTCGTCCCGCAGGAGCAGCGCATCACCGTGCCCGTCCTGGTCCCGCGCGGCGCCGACGGCGGGGCTGCCGACGGCGACATGGTGGTCGCGGACCTGGTCCGCTACCCCGGCCTCGCCTCCGACGCCGAGGCGCGCGTCACCGCCGTCCTCGGGCCCGCCACCGACCCCCGGGTCGAGAGCGAGGCGGTGATCGCCGCCCACGACCTGCCCCGCGAGTTCCCGCCCGAGGTGGCCGCCGCCGCGCGCCGCATGCCGGCGCGCGTGCCGCCGTCGGCCACCGCCGGGCGCCTCGACCTGCGCAGCCTCCCCATCGTCACCATCGACGGCGAGAACGCGCGCGACTTCGACGACGCCGTGCTGGTCGAGGCCCGGGGCACCGGCTTCCGGCTCACGGTCGCGGTCGCCGACGTGGCGCACTACGTGCCCGCCGGGAGCCCGCTCGATCTCGAGGCCCGCGCGCGCGGCACGAGCGTCTACTTCCCCGACCGCGTCCTCCCCATGCTGCCCGAGGAGCTGTCGAACGGCATCTGCAGCCTCAAGCCCGACGAGGACCGCCTGGCGAAGGCCGTCCGCATGGAGTTCGACGCGCGCGGGCGGGAGACCGGGGTCTCCTTCCACGACGCCGTGATGCGCAGCGCCGCGCGCCTGACCTACACCCAGGTCCGCCAGGCGCTCGTCGACCGCGACCCGGCGGTACGCGCCGCCCTCGGCACGCTGGTCGAGCCCCTCGAGCGCGCCGAGGCGCTGGCGCGCCTGCTCATGGCCCGCCGCCGCCAGCGGGGCGCCATCGACTTCGACCTTCCCGAGGCCGAGGTGGTGCTCGACCTGCGCGGCCGTCCAGAGCAGATCGTGCGCGCCGAGCGCTCGATCGCGCACCAGATGATCGAGGAGTTCATGCTGGCCGCCAACGAGGCCGTGGCGCGCGAGCTCGGGCGCCGGAAGCTCGCCTTCCTCCACCGCGTGCACGAGCCCCCGACCGCGGAGAGCGTGGGCGAGCTGGCGCGTTTCCTCGAGGGCTTCGGCCTGCGTCTCCGGATCGAGGAGGGACGGGCGGCGCCCAAGGCGTTCGCCGCCGTGCTCGAGCAGGTGAAGGGACGCGCCGAGGAACGGCTCGTCAACACGATCCTCCTCCGCTCCATGCAGCAGGCGCGCTACGCCGCGGAGCCCCTCGGCCACTTCGGCCTCGCCGCCGCCTGCTACACTCACTTCACCTCGCCCATCCGCCGCTACCCCGACCTGGTCGTGCACCGCATCCTCGGGACGGGGCGCGTGCCGCCCGATCTCGGCGCCATCGCCGAGGAGTCCTCGCGGCGCGAGCGCACGGCGATGGACGCCGAGCGGGAGATCGTGGCGCTGAAGAAGGTCCAGTTCATGCAGGACAAGGTGGGCGAGGCCTACGACGGCTTCGTCTCGGGCGTCGTGCCGTTCGGCTTCTTCGTCGAGCTCGCGGACGTGTTCGTCGAGGGCCTCGTGCACGTGAGCACGCTCGGCGACGACTTCTACGATCACGTCGAGCGCCAGCACCTGCTGCGCGGCCGGCGCACGCGGCGGACCTTCCGCGTCGGCGATCCGGTCCGCGTGGCGGTCGCCGGGGTCTCGATCGAACGCCGGCAGGTTGACTTCACGCTCGCGGACGGCGAGGAGAGAAGCGACCGATGGCGAAGGCGGCGGCACTCCTGATCGCGGCCCTCGCGCTCCCCGCCGTCGCGGCTGCGCGCGGCGCGGAGAGCGACCCGGAGCGGCGGAGCCTGGTCGTGCAGGCGGTCGAGAAGGCGAGCCCGGCGGTGGTGAACGTCTCGACCGAGCAGATCGTCGAGCAGCGCGGCTCCCCGTTCCCCTTCCCCCAGGACCCGTTCTTCGAGGAGTTCTTCCGCGACTTCGTCGACCCGCGCCCGCGGCGCTTCAAGACGACGAGCCTGGGCTCGGGCGTCATCGTCGCGGCCGACGGCACCATCATGACCAACGTGCACGTGGTCCAGCGCGCCAGCCGCATCCAGGTGACGCTGATCGACCAGCGCGAGTTCGACGCCAAGCTGGTGGGCGCGGACGCCGACGCCGACATCGCCGTCCTGCGCATCAAGGCGGGCGGGGACCTGCCGCACATCCCCTTCGGCACCTCGGCCGATCTCATGATCGGCGAGACGGTGATCGCGATCGGCAACCCCTTCGGCCTCTCGCACACGGTGACGACCGGCGTGGTGAGCGCGGTCGGCCGCTCGCTGCGCGACGAGGACCGCACCTACACCGACTTCATCCAGACCGACGCCTCGATCAACCCGGGCAACTCGGGCGGGCCGCTCCTGAACATCAAGGGCGAGCTGGTCGGCATCGACACCGCCATCTACGGCAAGGCGCAGGGCATCGGCTTCGCCATCCCCGTCGACCGTGCGCGCCGCGTGATGAAGGACCTGGTCTCCTACGGAGAGGTGCGCCACGCCTGGATCGGCCTCGTGGTGCAGGACCTGAGCCCGGAGCTGGCCGAGCGCTTCGGCGTGCGCCGCGGCGTGGTGGTGGCCGAGGTCGAGTCGAAGAGCCCGGCCCAGGCCGCCGGCCTCGCACGCGGCGACGCGATCACGAAGGTGGACGGGCGCGAGGTGGCCTCACGGGACGAGTTCGAGCAGCGCATCGAGGACCACGCGGAGGGCGACGGCGTCACCTTGACGCTCCGGCGCGACGGCCGCGACGAGGACGTCCGGCTCGCGGCCGCGGCCTTCCCCGTCGCGCGCGCCGACGAGCTCGCCTGGCAGCTCCTCGGTCTCGAGGCCGTGGCCGACGACGAGGGCCTGGTCGTGCGCCGGGTGCGCTCGGGGAGCCCGGCGGCGCGCATCGGGGTGCAGAAGGGCGACCGGCTCCTCGGCCTCGGCGGCACGCCGCTCCGCTCCGTGGCGGAATTGCGGCGGAAGATGGTCGAGGTGCGCGCGGCGCGGAGCATCCTGCTCTCGGTCGGGCGCGGACCGTATCAGTACAACGTGAACGTGCCGCTGGCGCGGGGGTAGGGGTGGGAGCGCTCCGCGTCAGTCGCCTCACCTGCGGGCCCGCAACCTCCCCGTGAGGTGAAGGGCGGCCCGGCCGCCGTTTTCGTCACTCGTCGTCCGAGCCCCGGCGAGGGACCACGAAGCCGAGCTGCCGGAGCTTCGCCCACAGCGATTCGCGCGTCATCCCCAGGCTGCGCGCCGTCGCGACGCGGTGGTAGCCGTGCGCGCGGAGCCGCGCGCGGATGGTCGCGAGCTCGACCTCGCGCACGATCTCCTTGAGCGGGCGCGCGCCGTCGCCCGCGGCGGGGGGCGCGCCGTCGACGATCCACGCGGCGAGGAGGTCGGGCGTGATGCGCTCGCCGGGCTCGGCGCACAGGATGAGCCGGTGGATCTCGTTCTCCAGCTCGCGCACGTTGCCGGGCCACGGGTAGCGCTCGAGGAGCCGGAGCGCGCGCGGGTCGAAGCCGCGGAGCTTCTTGCCCTCCTGCGCGGACAGTTGCTCGAGCAGATGCACGGCGAGCAGGCGGATGTCCCCCCGGCGCTCGCGCAGGGCGGGGAGCCGGATCGGAAACACATGCAGCCGGTAGTAGAGGTCCGGGCGGAAGCGGCCGGCGCGTGCCGCCTCCCCGAGGTCGCCGTTGCTCGCCGCGATGACGCGCACGTCGACCTTTCGCCCGCCGCTGGCGCCCACCGGTCGCACCTCGCCGTCCTGCAGCACGCGCAGGAGCTTCGCCTGGATGGCGGGACTCGCCTCGCTCACCTCGTCGAGGAAGAGCGTCCCCCCGTCGGCCTCCTCGAAAAGGCCGCGCCGGGCCCGCTCGGCGCCGGTGAAGGCACCGCGCACGTGTCCGAAGAGCTCGCTCTCGAGTAGCCCCTCGGGCAGCGCGGCGTAGTTCTGGGCCAGGAAGGGGCCCCGCGCGCGCGGGCCGTGATAGTGGATGGCGCGCGCGAAGAGCTCCTTGCCCGTGCCGGTCTCGCCCTCGAGCAGCACCGTGACCCGCGTCTGCGCCGCGCGCTCGGCCAGGAAGAGCGCCTGCTCGATGGCGGCGCTCTCGCCGATGATGCCGTCGAGGCGGTAGCGCTCGCGCAGCTCGCGGCGGAGCCGGCTCACCTCGCGGCGCGAGGAGCGGAGCGCGCTCCGGTACCGCGCCGCCGTCCGCTCCAGCTCGCGGCGGCCGAGCGCCTCGCGCACCACCACCGGTACGGTGACGAGGTACTTGCCGTGCTTGACGAGGTAGTCGCTCGCCCCGAGCTTCATCGCCTCGACCGCCACCTCCTCCGAACCGGCGCCGGTGATCACCACGACCGGCACGTCGGGCCAGCGCTGCCGGATCTCGCGCAGGCACTCGAGTCCGTCGGCGTCGGGCAGGCGGTAGTCGAGGAGAACGCAGTCGACCTCGTGCTCGGCGAGATGCCGGAGACCGTCGCGGGCCGAGCACTCGGCCGCCACCTCGAACGGGGCGCTCCCCGCGCCGAGCCCCCCCGCGAGAAGCCGCGCCGTCTCGGGGTTATCTTCGATCAGCAGGACGCGCGCCGGCATGGGCGTGCTCCTCCCAGAAGGTGACGATCACCTCGCGCAGGGCCTGCACGCGCGAGGGCTTGACGCGGAACTGGCGTGCTCCCGCGGCGCGCGCCGCGGCCGCGTCCTCCTCCCAGTCGGCCTGGCTCATCACCAGCACGGGGATGGTGCTCAGCTCCGTGTCGGCGCCGAGCCGCTCGAGCACCGCGGGCGCGTCCATGTCGGGGAGGCGGAAATCGAGCACGATGAAGGCCGGGCGCGGCGCGTCGGCAAACGGCGGTCGGCGCCCGAGGAAGGCGAGAGCGTCGGTGCCGTTCTCGACCGTGTGCACCGCAAACGCCTCCTCGAGCACGGCCCGCGCCGCGCGCAGGAAGCCCTGATTGTCGTCCACCACGAGCACGGGTACGGCGCCTTCCATCGCTACCCCTCTCCGCTGGCGGGCAGGCGGACGGTGAAGCAGCTCCCCGCCCCGGGCCGGGACTCCACCGCGACGCTCCCCTCATGCGCCTCGACGATGCGCTTCACGACCGCCAGGCCGACGCCCGTGCCGCCGACCGCCTGGTCGTCGACCTTCTGCTCCTGCCCGGGCACCCGGCCGAAGAGCTCGAAGATGCCGCGGTGGTAGGCGGGCGGGATGCCGATGCCGTTGTCGCGCACCGAGAGGCGGGCGCTCCCGTTCTCGACCCCGCCCGACACGGTGATCTCGCCGTGGTCGGCGGCGACGTACTTCACCGCATTACCGAGGAGGTTGCTCACCACGTGCTCGAGCTTGCGCGGCTGCCCCCACACGCGCGGCAGCGCGCCGACTTCGACCCGGGCCCCCTTGGCGGCGATCTGGGGGCGGAGCGTCTCGAGCGCGCCCTCGACCAGCACGCCCAGCTCGACCCAGGCCGGGGCCTCGGGCTGCGAGGTGATGCGGAACAGCTCGAGCAGGTCGCGGATCATGTCCTCGGTCCCCCCCGCCAGGCGCACGATGCGCTCCAGGTCCTCGCGGCTCTCGGCCGCGAGCCCCGCCGCCTCGCGCTGCAGGAGGAGGTCGGCGATCAGCAGGATCGCGCTGAGCGGGCTCTTCAGATCGTGCGTGACGGTGTAGACGAAGCTCTTGAGCTCCTCCTGCTTCTCCTCGAGGGCGCGCGCCTTGGCGGCGAGCTCGGCGTTCACCGCGGACAGCTCCACCGTCCGCTCCGCCACCTTCGCCTGGAGGTGCCGCGCCAGGTTGCGCAGCTGGGAGCCGTAGCGGTTGGCGTAGAGCGCCACGAAGTTGAGCGTGAGGAAGGCGATGGTGACGAACGCCACCTGCTGGTGGATGTCGACGCGGACCTCGCTGAGCGCCGTGCTCTCGACCCACGCCATCACCGCGTAGCAGGCGGCACAGAGGTTCGCGGTCACGAACACCCAGCTGTCGGAGCGCAGCATCTCGCCATGGATCACCGGGAATGCATAGGTGATCAAGAGGGTGCCCATCATCAGGCCGCCCAAGCGATGGAGGATGACGCTCAGGATGATCACCTGGACCCACTCGTACACGTAGATCGCGGCGCGCCATCCGGCCCAGCGCGGCGCGGTCGCCGCCAGGAGCAGGTTCAGGAGGATCAGGCTGGTGAAGATCCACGCAACCTCGCCGAGGTCGAAGAGGAAGATCTCGCTGGTCGCCCAGACGAAGACGAAGAAGGTGGCCAGCCCGGCGGCGGCGATGAGCGTCGCGCTGCGCGCACGGCTGGCGAGATTCGCCGGGGTTTCCGGCGGGAGAGGACTCGTCGCACGAGCCGCCGTGTCGGGCATGGCCTCCACCCGCGCCAGGACGCGCTTCCCTGTCTACGGACGGACGGTGCCGAGAGTCAACCGCATGTGAAGATATCCTAACATCGGCCGAACGGCGGCCTCCGGGTGCGGCGCCCGCGCCCGGACCGGCCGGCGGACGACGAAAACCGTTCGCCCGCCGGCGCCGGCTCGCCGCGGGGCCGTGCGCAACGCACGCCGTGCGGCGCCTCGCACGTGAGGCGCTCTTCACACGCCGCCGTGCGCCGAACGCGCCCGAAGCGGGCGGGCGCGGCGTTTCCGTTACGGCACGCGGGTTGCTCCGCCGTGCCCCCGTGACCTGCACCGCGCCAGAGGCCGCCGACGGCGGTCCGGCGGCCCCGCCGCCCGCCCGCCGCCGCGGCCGCCCGCCCATCCATCTCTCCCTCTCGCTCAACCTGGTGATGCCCTCGCAGTTCTTCCCCGAGGGCGGCGACGGACCGGCGCCCGGTGAGCGGCGTCTCATGCGCGCCGTGCTGAAGGACGCGCTCGCCGTCCTCTTCAAGTACGAGGGGAGCGAAGACCGCCGGGGCCGATGCCTGCGCGCTGAGGCGCAGCAATGGGTGGCGAGCGACGACGCGAGCTGGCCGTTCTCGTTCGTGAACGTGTGCGGCGCGCTCGGTCTCGACCCGTCGTGCGTGCGCAAGGGTCTCGCCCGCTCGCTTGCCGCGCAGCGCGCCCGGTCCACGAACGTCGTCCCCTGAGCACGGTATCCCGCGTCACGCAAAGAGCGAGACGCGCCGCGAAAGCGAGGGGAGTGCCGGGCGGCGCCTCGCGCCCTATCATGGGGGGCGGGGATGCGATCTCCCGGCCCGGCCCTGCTCCTCGTCGCCGCTCTCGCCGGCCCCGTCGGGGCGACCACCCCGACCTTCGTCCAGGGAGAGGCATTCTCGACCGGGTCTAAGGTCCCGGCGCTCACCGTCCCACTCACCCGTCCGGTTGCCCAGGGGGACCTGCTGGTCGGGTGGTTTGCCCAGTACAACGCCCCCGGGCAGGTCCAGGTATCCGACAACGTGAACGGCACCTGGATGCGGGCGCCGGCCGGATCGCTGACCTTCGATGACGACACGGGTGACATCGCCCTCTACTACCGCGAGAACAGCCGGGCGGCGCCCGGCGGGATCACCATTACCGTAGCCGTTTCCTCGACCGCGTACCTGACGGGATCGGTCGCCGAGTATTCAGGCGTCGCCCTCGCGGGCTCGCTGGATCAGATCGCCGCTGCGCACCGTGAAGACTTTAGGCCCGTTGACACCGGTCCGACCCCGGCGGTGGGTGCGGGCGAGCTCGTGTTCGCGGCCCTGGTGACCGACGCCGCTCCCGGCTCGATCACGCCCGGCAGCAGCCAGGGCATCCCGTACATGCCTCGCGCACAGACGACGAGCGGGTCCGCCTATGAAGAGGACATCACGTCGAGCGCCGCGGGCCCCCAGCACGGGACGGCCACCCTTACCAACGTCGTCGAATGGTACGCGGTGTGCGCCGTCTTCCATGCCTATCCCGCCACGCCGCCCACACCCCCCTCCACCCCCACCGGCCTCGAGGCCACCAGCGTGGCCTCCACCCGGGTCGCCCTCGCGTGGTCGCCGTCCACCGGCAGCGTCGCCGGGTACACCGTGTACCGAAACGGTGCTGCCATCGGGACGACAGGGCCCGACACCACGATCTTCCTCGACGGGGATGTCACGCCGGCAACCACCCACACGTATGCGGTCGACGCCTTCGACCTCGTGAACGATCATTCGGCGCCGTCGGCACCCCTCACGCTCACCACGCCGGCCGTGTCACCCGAATTCGTCCAGGGCGTGGGGGCCTCGCCCTCCTCCCGCCTCACGTCGTACAGCCTCACCCTGACCGAGCCGGTCCTGGCCGGCGACCTGCTGGTCGGGTGGTTCGGCCAGTACGGCGCGTCGGGTCAGGTGCAGGTCAGGGACAACGTCAATGGTGCCTGGACGCGCTCGGTCGCGACGACGTGGGATGGATCGGGCGACATCGCCCTGTACTACCGGCAGAATTCCGCTCCCGCGCCATCGGGCCTCGTGATCACGGTGTCGGCGTCCGCGGCCGCCTACCTGCAGGAGGCGGTCGCGCACTTTCGCCACGTGGCCACGGTGGGAGCGCTCGACCAGGCCGTGGTGTCGGAAGGCACGGGGACCCACGCCAGCGTGGGTCCGACCGCCTCCGTCCCCGCCGGCGAGCTGGTCGTGGCGGCCGTCCTCACCGGCGGCCGGCCGGGTTGGGTGACTCCCGGAAGCAGCCAGATGGTGCCGTACCTCCTCGACGCCCAGAACGGGAGCGCCGCCTCTACCCTCGAGGACATCCTGTCCAGCGCGGAGGGCCCGCAGGAGGGGAGCATGACCTTGGGCTGGCCCACCAACTGGTACATGGTGCTCGCCACCTTCCGGCCCGCTTCCAGCACGTCCACCACGCAGCCCGCGACGACCACCACCACCACCACCCGGCCGCCGCCCACCTCCACCACGCCGCCTTCGACGACGACCACCACCGCCACGACCAGCACGACCACGCTGACGCTGCCGCCGATCACGTTGCCGACGTTGCCGCCGATCACGTTGCCCCCGCTGCCTTGACCACCGTGCGGGTGGAGCTGCCGTTCCGAGAACCGTCGGTGAAGGAATGGGCGACGGCAGGGCGACGGCTCTCCTGTTCGCGCAATTCACGCAAGAAGAAGCCGCGTGAGCCGCGCGGCTTCCCGCGTCAGGCACAGGCGTGAGGCGCGGCTCCAGGGGGAAGGGAGATACCGGGCGCCGCCTCGATGCTAGATCGCAGCTATGCGATTCCCCGCTCCCGCCTTGCTCCTCGTCGCCGCCCTCGCCGGCCCCGCGGCGGCGCAGCAATCGACCACCCCGACCTTCGTCCAGGGAGCGGCATTTTCGAGCGCGTCTCGGGTCTCGACGCTCACCGTCACACTCACCCGCCCGGTTGCGCAGGGGGATCTGCTGGTCGGGTGGTTTTCCCAGTTCGACGCCCCCGAGGAGGTTCAGGTATCGGACGACGTGAACGGCACCTGGACGCGGGTGCCCGGATCGCTGACCTTCATGAGCGACACGGGCGACATCGCCCTCTACTACCGCGAGAACAGCCAGGCGGCGCCCAGTGGAATCACGATCACCGTATCCGTCTCCTCGACCGCGTACCTGCAGGGATCGGTCGCCGAGTATTCGGGCGTCGCCCTCGCCGGCTCGCTGGACCAGATCGCCGCGGCGCGCGCTGTGGGAACGGCCGTCGACACCGGTGCGACCGCGGCGGTGGATGCGGGCGAGCTCGTGTTCGCGGCCCTGGTGACCGGCGGCTCTCCCGGCTCGGTGACGCCCGGAAGCAGCCTGGGCGTGCCGTACACGCCTCGGGCGCAGACAGGGAACGGGTCCGCCTATGAAGAGGACATCACGTCGAGCGCCGCGGGCGGCCAGCACGGGACGGCCACCCTCGCCTCGGCCACCGACTGGTACGCGGTGTGCGCCGTCTTTCATCCCCTTCCCGCCACCCCGCCCAC
>Ga0209470_1003685_pt1 | contig 10463 bp, 7 predicted proteins | sample GraSoiAngelo_125_FD_185882 | JGI IMG/M metagenome (GOLD analysis project Ga0209470, IMG submission 185882) | Grasslands soil microbial communities from the Angelo Coastal Reserve, California, USA - 14_0927_05_40cm (SPAdes) (version 2) | ecosystem: Environmental > Terrestrial > Soil > Grasslands ... | reverse complement strand
AATATCGCCGCAGACCCATGTGATCGTGATCACAGGACGCGAAGATAGCGCCGCGCGGATCACTGCGATGCAAATCGGCATAGTCGCTTTTTTGACTAAACCTTTTGATGGCGAACAATTTCTCGAGACGGTTCATCGCGCACTCGGCCACCCGCCTGACACGACGCGCTTGATTAAGCTGGGAGCAGATAATCGCTTTAGCCGCATTCGGGGCTGGATGTTTACTACTCCCTCATTGGACCAAGGTCCCATAGGCAGAGCCCACGAAACCCGCGAAAATTAGTCTTCGGAACAGAAAAACGGAAAAACTACGTTATGACGAAATCAACCCCGACCCTTACGCAAAGTGGCCTGCTGGCCGTGTTGCTGCAACGCCAGCGCTACAAAGTATTCGAGTTGGCCCGGCGCCGTGCACACCACAAGCACAGGCGTGCCGCCCTTTGGAGTACCCTTACTTGGCCGTGGCGCGCTCTCACGGCGCCAACGCTCCTCGACGATTCCGCCGAGCCCATTGTGGGAGCCCGCAGGCGCCACACCTTCTTACGAGTCGCGCCTTCTGGAACCGGTGCACACTTCGAAGCGAAGAGGATCCAACGAGTCTATCGCTGCTATTCGTCGCGCCCTCAAACAGCAAGGTAAAGACTTATGGAATATGTTTTAAAGCTAGTTGAGCTATTCATATTCTGTCTGGGGATCACCTACTTAGGGGCTTCGGCTTTCTTAGCTGCGCGAGGTAAATGACCTACGAAACATCTACCGTAGTAGCTGAGTTAGTCCTTCTAGCCGCTATTATTTTCGCTCCCTGGCTTCAGAGGATGCTTAAAAAGTAGCTTTGTCCCACTTAGGCTTAAAGTCCGCGTTTTATGTTATGCAGGCGCAAGCTGCCTATTTCGAAGAATGCGAAGCCGCCGCGAAATGGCTGTGCGTCCCGGTTGAGTTATTGCTGCCCAAGGCGAGCGGCACAGCGCCTTAGAAGCCATCAGTTGGCTTGGCTTCTAGAGTTGGCAGAAGGAATGGTGTGCTGAATTCGTGTTTGGTCGCTCGGTAGAAACGAAGGCGATTCCGCCTCGATTTGGATTTACATTCAGCGTCGTTCTCCTTATTATCCCAACTAGCACAAGAGTTATGCTGCATTTGATCGCGCTAGCGGGCTTGCTTGTTTCCCTGGTTTTCGCGGAGGCTGCCTCGCAACCGCGAAAAAAGTCATTGCTCGCGTTCAATCGCGAGCGGTGTGATTTCTGCCGATGAGCTGGATCACACTGCTTTGGTCGATGAAGAGGCGTCGGGCCTTTCGCGATGACGCAAATCTGGAAGGCGATTCGTCTTCTGGTGTTGACCTCGCTCAAGGCCGACGTAGAGAGAAGACGATTCGCTGAGGCGGTCAGGCAATGCAATCGCGAGCTTTTTCTGGGCTGCCAATCATTGGCCTTTTAACGCTTGTCTACTTCATCGCCGGCAAGTTTGGATTGATGCTGGCATCTTTGCACGCGAGTGCGTCGCCGGTGTGGCCGCCAACGGGAATTGCGCTCGCGGCATTGCTCGTGCTCGGTTACCGAGCCTGGCCTGCAATTTTTGTCGGTGCATTTCTCGTGAACGCTAGCACTGCGGGCAATGTCGCCACATCGCTCGCCGTCGCGAGCGGCAACACGCTCGAAGCTATGTGCGGTGCCTGGCTCGTGAATCGGTTCGCCGGCGGCACAACCGCCTTCGGTCGTCCGCAAGGTGTTTTTAAATTCGCGCTCGCAGCAGTGGTTAGCACAATTATCAGCCCAGCTTTTGGTGTGACCAGTCTTGCACTTGCTGGTTTCGCGGATTGGGCCAATTATGGCGCAATCTGGCTGACGTGGTGGCTGGGCGACGCAACGAGCGACCTTCTGATCGCTCCATTGATTATTCTCTGGAGCATCGCATCAAAACGGCGCTGGAACAGGAGGGAAGCGGTTGAAGTGGGCATCCTCCTACTGCTGTTGTTCGTCCTCAGCGAAGCGGTCTTCGGCGGATGGCTTACAATTTCGGCCAAGAATTATCCAATCGCGTTCAGTTGCGGAGCGATTGTCATTTGGACAGCATTCCGCTTCACACAGCGCGAAACCGCTACGGGCATCTTCATTCTCTCAGCGATCGCGATTTGGGGCACCCTGCATGGTTTCGGGCCATTCGCCGAGAAAACGGAAAACCAGTCGCTTCTTGCTCTGCAGTACTGGACGGCTGTCGTCACCATTACTGCGATGGCACTTTCCGCCGGCATGGCCGAACGCGGGCGTGCCGAGGAGGCGCTGCGGGAAAGCGAAGCGCGCACTAACCTCGCGGCCAACGCGGCGAACCTCGGTCTGTGGCTTTGGAACATCCCGGGCGACGAACTTTGGGTAACGGAGAAATGGAGAAAGTTGTTCGGCTTCGCGGATTCGGAGCCAGTGAAGTTTGACCGATTGCTCCAGGTCGTGCACCCCGGGGATCGCGAACGTATGAAGCAACTCGTGCAGCACATGTTCGAGCACGGCGGCGAGTACGAAAGCGAATATCGCATCACGCGGCCGGACGGAAGCACACGCTGGATCTTGGGTCATGGCAGCGTCGAGTTAGACGAACGTGGGAAACCGGCCTTCGCGCGCGGGGTGTCGCGCGACATCACCAAGCGCAAAATAGCGGAGGAAGAGTTGCGTGAAAGTGAAGCGCGTTTTCGCACGGTAGCCGACTCGGCGCCCGTGCTCATCTGGATGTCGGGCCCAGACAAACTTTGCACCTTCTTCAACAAAGGCTGGCTCGATTTTACCGGACGAACAATGGAGCAGGAACTGGGCAAAGGTTGGACTGAAGGTGTTCATGCGGACGACTTAGACCACTGTCTCGAAGTCTACGGAAACTCCTTCAACGCTCGGCAACCGTTCACGATGGAGTATCGCTTGCGACGAAATGACGGTGAATATCGCTGGCTTCTTGATAATGGAACACCACGCTTTGCCTCCGATGGTGCGTTCCTCGGTTACATCGGCTCCTGCATTGGCATCACCGAGCGGAAGCTCGCAGAAGAAAAATTCCGGCTCGTAATCGATGCGGCACCGAACGCGATGATCATGGTCGACTCAGCCGGCGTGATCAGCTTCGCCAACGCGCCGGCCGCAACCGTCTTCGGCTATTCACTCAGCGAGTTGATCGGCCGCCATATCGAAACGTTGATTCCAGAACGTTTCCGCGATCGACATGCCGGTTATCGCAAGGGTTTTCTATCCCAACCCAGCAGCCGTGCCATGGGTGCCGGGCGCGATCTTTTTGGCCGTCGAAAAGACGGCAGCGAATTCCCCGTCGAAGTGGGGCTCAATCCGATCCACACCACGGAAGGTTTGTTTGTTCTGGCGTCGGTCATCGACATTACCGCGCGCAAGCAGGCGGAGTTAGAGCACGAGCGCCAAAACATAGAACTGGTCCGGGTGGGACGCGTTGCGGTGATGGGCGAACTGGCGGCGTCGCTGGCGCACGAAGTCAACAATCCGATTGGGGCAATCGTAGCGAACGCCAGCGCCGGGGAACGCTTGCTCGCGGCCGGCAAAATCGGAACCGAGGAGATGGCGGAGTTGCTCGCTGACATCGTAGCTGACGGCCGCCGGGCCGGCGAGATTGTTCAAGGTATCCGCACTATGGTGCGCAAAGGCAAAGCTCGCCGCTCCTTGGTCCAGATCAATGACACAATTGACAGTCTCCTCCGGATTGTCCGCGCCGAGGCCCTGGGAAGGAACGTGACTGTGACAACCGAAGTTGATTCCGACGCGGGCCAAGTTTGGGGAGATCCGGTGCAGCTCTTGCAAGTCTTTCTCAATCTCGCCATGAACGCGTTTGAAGCAATGACTGCTCTGCCCTCCAATGCACTGTGCCTTGTCATTCGCGCGGACCGTAACGAAAATGGAGACGTTCTCGTCAGCGTGCGTGATTCGGGTCCTGGCTTTCCCAGCGGGCTGGCCGAGCAACTTTTCGAGCCATTCTTTTCGACAAAAGCCGAAGGGACTGGAATGGGACTGGCAATTGCCCGCGGCATCATCGAAGCGCACGGCGGAACCATCTCGGCAGAAAATTTTGACGGTGGAGGAGCGTGTTTCACAGTTCGTTTACCGCAGGCGAAGGAGGATAACTCCCAAGCGGCGTAGTTCCTTTTGGCGGAGAGCAGGCACAACCGCACCGGAACAGCGAGCTAAAGCTTGAGACAGCCACTTGCCCCTCGGCTTACGTAAAGAAAGCGTGGGAGGATTCGTGCTCCCGTGTGGGATGTGTGGGATGAGACCAAGGTCCCATAGCGCGGCATCGATCTGAGTCCCATAGTAATTCTCAATAAACCAGACTGGATCATGACATGCCCAATGCAAATTCCCTTAATGGTTTCGAAGATTTGGACACGAAAAGCTCGCCGCTGAGTGCTTCCGCCTGCGATGGTATCTGGCTCCTCGACGATGACGTCTCCATGCTCAAGGCACTTGGCCGGTTAATGAATTCGGCCGGTTTTATTGTGGAGAAGTTTAACCTTCCAGCCGCCTTTCTCGCCAGGCTCGAACATGCCCCATGTCGCGTAGCAATCCTCGACGTATGGATGCCTCAAATGAACGGTTTGGAAGTGCAGGCCTGTCTCCGCCGAGATTCGCCCGAGACACGGATTATCTTCATTAGCGGACGAGACGATCCATCAGTGCGCCAGACCGCGCTCGATGCGGGAGCTTTTGCATTCCTTGCAAAACCTTTCGAAGACGAGGTACTGGTGGAGCTCATTCAGAAGGCTGTTGCAGACTAGGTAGTAATGCTCAGCCGCTGAGGCAAAGAACCGAGCCAGTTCGTTCCCGTAGCAAGGCCCCCGCCAAACTTTGTCAGGCAGCGGCTGCCGGCGAAACACGGGCACCAGATGCTGCGCTGGTCATCACCAGCGAATCTTCCAGTCTGCGCAGCACGAACAGAACCAGCTCCGTGATCATGGTGCCCGACACACTGCCGTACGGCTAAAACCGTGCCGCGTCGCGAAGCGGCCCGCCCCGGGGCCATCAATCTCTTTACCGTGCTTCGACGCTACCAACACGAAACAGTGCGGTGATGGAAGCGGCTGTTTCGACGTACGACTAAAGTCCTATAGACAATCGATCGCCCTCACTCAAAGGTGGCTGCTAAATGACAAAATTGGACCTTAGCCTTATGAAAAAATCACTTCTCTTAACAGCTATCGTGGTTGGATTCCTCACCGCTTCACTGCAAGCTGGGCCGGCCGTCGAATACAAGCAGGTCGCACCCCCGCCGCCGCCGGAGCTTTACGGACTCGGTTTTTATGGGGCGATTGACATGGGGGCCAATGTCTATCAAAACCGCGGCGGAGACAGAACGTTTACGGATGACAGAGTGGGTACGGAGGATTTCGGTGACACTCTGACGGTCTCCCCGAAGAATGACGTCGGTTTCTTTGGAGGCATCAAACTCGGCTACGTTTTTGGCACAGGCGTATTTCGTCCAACGCTTGAGGGCGACTTCTTTTACAATGGCTTTCGGGGTGGCGCTGACTTCACCCTGAGGGATTCCTTTGGTAACGTTTTAGCACAGCGCGACGTGACCACTTGGATCAATACGGGCGCGTTTATGGGGAACTTCATCGGGAGATTCGCGTTTGGAAGATTTCAGCCGTACGCTGGCGCCGGGGTCGGCATTTACTATGCCGAATCTGCGGGGACCGAGGTTCGGAACCCCGTAACCGGTAATGTCCCAATCAACACTGGCGGAGGGCAAAGTCACGCCGACCTCGCGTGGCAGATTATTGCCGGCTCGGATTACTATTGGACTCCGAAGTTCAGTACCTTCATCGAATACCACTTTCTCAACTACACGAGCACTCAGATCGATACCAGGGAGGATCGCGATCTTCGGCAACACTTAGTGGGCGCGGGCGTGCGGGTCCACTTTTAGAGGCATACGGAATTTCCCCTGGTTAAGTAGATCGGTCTCCTTTAATCGGGAGGCCGGTTTTTTGAATCGTGTGTTCACAACCTGCTTATAGGCCCAAAGTCCTATAGACGCGTCGCAGCAGGCACAACAAGGTTGCGCTCAATCATTGCTGACGAACCTACTAAAACAATGAAACCAATAAGACAGATCCTAACTCATTTGATGCTCATCAATGTTACACTCCTTACCGCAGGCACGGCATCCGCGGACGACTTGGTCCGCGACTTCCGACGCGCTCTGCAGCAGCTCGTGGCTCAGAATCCGCCAGCGGCTAAGGCCAAATCAAAAGCACTCGCCGTTCTTGTGTTTCCAGACGTGGTGAAGGCCGGGTTCATCTTTGGCGCTCAAGGTGGCCAAGGAATCCTTTTCGTTCACGGACAACCTAGGGGCCGATACCGGACCGTAGCCGCTTCCTACGGCTTGCAAGCCGGCGTTCAGAGGTACGGTTACGCCCTCTTCCTGATGAACCAGGATGCGGTGAACTGGGTAAACAACACGCGCGGCTGGGAGATTGGCACTGGCCCGAGCGTCGTCATCGTGGACAAAGGAATGGCCCGCAGTCTTACGACCGACACTTTGCATAGCGGCATCTACGCCTTCATTTTCGATCAGCAAGGGTCTGATGGCTGGCCTTGGCCTCCAAGGCTCCAAGATCATGAGGGACTGATGATCAATTAATTTTCTAGGATTTCTGATTCCACGACAATAAGATCGCCCAGTGAAAATTAAATTGTTTTTCCTTGCAGGGGCAGCGTTCGCAGTCGTCGGCCGTCTGACGGCGGGTTCCTTAGAATTGGCGCCGAAAGAAACCGCGCCGCCAACAATCACAGAGAGCGAACCGTGGCATTTTACTATCGCAGCACCTGGTTGGCTCGCGGGGTTGGACGGCACGATCGGAGTCCGCGGGGTCAACGCAGATATCGACGTCGGCTTTGACCAAATTCTGCAACATCTCGATATGATTTTCGCGATGCGCGCTGAAGCGCAAAAAGGCCCGTTTGGAATATACGGCGAAGTAATTTACATAGGTCTTTCCGACAACGCACAGATAAACGGACTGATCAACAACATTCACGAACAAGTGGACGAAACTTTGGTTGACGGTGCCTTGAGCTGGCGGCTCATCAACCAGCCGCGCGGATCGCTCGATCTGGCCGCGGGCACACATTACACGAATATATACGAACGACTCGAACTACATTCCGACCCGGTCGCGATTCAGCAAGCGAGCCAACGATTCGTCAACAACATCGCCGACGATTTGCGTAGCCGGTTGGATCAGGACATTTCCAACAGCGAATTTCTTGAAGCGCTCAAGAGCAGCATCAAGGCAGATATTATCAACCGGATAGGCAACGCGTTAGACCGCCACGAAAATAGGCCAGACATTCCAATCGGTCCGTTGGGCGGGCGCATACGTGAAGAGATTGCTCAACGAGTCGAGCATTTTATCCAGCTTGAAAAGGCTGAGCTGCGGGCACGCATAGATGCGCTCGTGGACAGGGGCCTCGACCGCCGGGCCGCTGTCGACAGAGTAGTTAATGCGGCAAAGGCGCGAATCGCGAATCAACTTGCAGTTCGCCTGAACAAAAGGCTGAGTCAAACCTTATCACGAGATGATTATTGGTTCGATCCCTATGTCGGACTCCGTGGCCGATATAATTTTAACAAGGTCTTTTATACCGCCGTGCGCGGGGAGATCGGAGGAGGCGCCGCCTCCGATTTAATGTGGGAGGTCGAAGGGGTAATCGGTATCAACCTCACCCGTAACATCTTTACTGAGGTCGGGTACCGGGCCCTCGCCGTTGACTACGAGAACGACGGCCTCCTTTTCGACACCGTCATGCATGGCCCGCAAATCACGACCGGGATAACTTTTTGAACCATTCGTTAGAAACTAATCATAACCACCAAAGCACAACCTATGAAACCGATAACACGTATCTTCCTTTGCAGTATCGCGGCTGCATATGCAGCAGTATTAGCCGGCTGCGCTAGCACACAGACCAGCACGCAGAACAGAGAGAGCATGCTGGTAGCATCCGGCTTTAAGGTGATCACACCCAAGACGGCAGCGCAGCAACAAAAACTTCAAGCGCTTCCTCCCGGGAAGGTAACCATGATCCAGAAAGGCGGGAAGACGTATTATGTATTCCCGGATCCCGCTAACAATCGCGCCTACATCGGCAGACCTAAGGAGTATCAGGCTTATCAACAGCTCCGCGCAACAAATAAACTTGCAAAGGAGAGCCTTGAGACCGCCCAGATGTACCAGGATGCGGAGATGCAATGGAGCTTATGGGGCGGAGGTGAGGGAGTCTGGGGGCCAATGGGAGGGCCGGAACCTTTTTAGGGCAAGCGCCGCAAGTCTCACTGGCAGTTTAACTATTCAGCGCCAAAGGCGCAGCCCGTTCACTGCCAGCCTGGGGCAGCGTCCCAGGATTGTGGAAGCCAAAGGCATTAGCGCTGAAAGAGCGATTCACGTCTGGGATTCAGAACATGTGCTGAACTGACTCGCGCTTTCAGCGCTTGGTTCGTTGCGGCAACCGCGTTCCTGGGGCGACGCCCCCAGGCTAACATGTGACCGCACCCATTGGCGCTCTTACGACTGCGACTATATTCTTCTGCGTCTACGTTGGTTGACCCTAGGCTCTAACGATGTAACGCTGTAACGTTCTGCTAATATTCCCACCCTGTTGCTGCCGTGCTGTAGTGTGCGCTGTCCTCAGCGCATCTGAGTTCTGAGTCATCGCGCGTGGATTCGTAATGCGCGCTCTTCCAGCTATTGCCCTAAGGTCCTATATGCGCGTCCCCGCGGGCACCATAAAGTTGCAGTTCTCGAATGAGTTAGATCAGCATCAACAAACCAGATTAACACCTATGAAATCAACAAGACAAATCCTCCTTTGCGGGATGCTCGCTGCCGCTGTCATCGCGGTTGCGCCTTCCGCTAGAGCCCAGCAAATCAACGGCACACCCGGTTCGCCCGACGCCACCGTCACCATTGACGGGAAACAAATCCCGCCACCACCGATGCCATTCGGTGGGGTTATTAAGGAGAGCGTCAAGGATTCCACGCCTTACTGGCCGCCGCGTGTCGTGCCGCCCAAAGGCGCGCCCAACATTCTGCTCATCATGACTGATGACCAGGGCTACGGTGTCTACAGCACCTTTGGCGGTGTAATCCCGACGCCCGCGATGGATCGCATAGCCAAGGCGGGATTGCGTTACACGCAGTTCCACTCCACTGCTCTTTGCTCGCCCACGCGGGCGGCGCTGATCACTGGCCGCAATCATCACTCGGTCGGCAATGGGGTGATCGGTGAGCTGGCCACCGGGTATCCGGGCTATGATTCCGTCATCGGACCGGATAACGCCACCATTGGTGAAATCCTCAAGGACAACGGTTATGCCACGTCGTGGTTTGGCAAGAACCACAACACGCCGAGCTTTCAGTACAGCCTGGCCGGACCTTACGACCAATGGCCCAGCGGGATGGGCTTCGATTATTTCTACGGCTACATGGGCGGTGAAACCGACCAGTGGACGCCCTATTTGTTCAAGGATCATACCCAAATTTTTCCGTGGATCGGGCATCCCGGCTACAACCTCACCACTGACATGGCGGATGAGGCCATCAAATACATGCACGTGCTGAACGCGTCGGCACCGGACAAGCCGTTCTTCCTCTATTATGTGCCCGGCGGGACGCATTCGCCGCACCAGCCGACCAAGGAGTGGATTGCCAAGTTCAAAGGCAAGTTCGACATGGGCTATGAAAAGCTGCGCGAGCAGATCTTTCAAAATCAGAAGAAACTCGGCGTCATTCCGCCGGATACCCAGCTCACTCCATGGCCGGACGGGCAGGATGCGTATGGTGGGGCGAAGCTGCCCAGGTGGGATTCACTTTCCTTTGTGCAAAAAAAGCTTTATGCGCGTGAGGCCGAAGTCTTCGCCGCCTATGCGGCCTACACCGACTATGAAATCGGCCGCGTGATCCAGGAGGTTCAGGATGAAGGCAAGCTCGACAACACGATTATCATCTACATCTGTGGTGACAACGGCACCAGCGCCGAAGGCACGGAGGAGGGCACCTATAATACACTGACTGCCTACAACGGCATTTTAAAACTCCCGGAGGCGTTGCAAATGTTGCACTACGAAGACTGGGGCTCAGACAAGACCTATCCACATATGGCGGTGCAATGGTCCTGGGCGTTTGACACGCCGTTCAAGTGGATGAAACAGGTGGCGTCACATTTCGGCGGCACGCGGCAGGGAATGGCCATTTCCTGGCCTGGCCACATCAGTGATGTCGGCGGTATCCGCACGCAGTTCCATCACATGATTGACATCGTGCCGACCCTCCTTGAGGCCACCGGCGTCAAGGCGCCGGACATGGTCAACGGGATCAAGCAGAAGCCGATCGAAGGCGTGAGCCTGGCCTACACTTTCGATAAGGCGAATGCGAATGCGCCGTCGAAGCATGAGACGCAGTA
>Ga0209470_1003684_pt1 | contig 10463 bp, 10 predicted proteins | sample GraSoiAngelo_125_FD_185882 | JGI IMG/M metagenome (GOLD analysis project Ga0209470, IMG submission 185882) | Grasslands soil microbial communities from the Angelo Coastal Reserve, California, USA - 14_0927_05_40cm (SPAdes) (version 2) | ecosystem: Environmental > Terrestrial > Soil > Grasslands ... | reverse complement strand
TCACGTGGACTTCGCCGTGCTTCTGCTTGATCCGCGCCACCTCCTTCGGAAGGTCTCCTTGGATGAGACTGGAATTGTTCCATTCGAGTCTGCGGCGGCTGCGGGAGGCCACGAACTTGGGTGCGTTGTTGAGCTTGTCGGCGATCTTCTTGTCGGTCGTGGCTTTGGGCCAGTACGCGGCGAAGATGTCGTAGGTCTTGCGACCCAGGAGCAGGGCGTCCATTCGCCCAATGTCCCTGGTGATGAGGCTCAACGACTCCTCGTCGAGTAAAGGCGCCTGCCAGCCGCCGTGCTTGAAGCCGCCCTCGGTGTCTTCTTCCGGTCCGCCGGGCGCCTGCATGACCCCGTCCAGGGTCACCATTGCACTGACGATGAGTTGGCCCATGATGTCCCCGCGCGCTTAGAGGCAATCCCCATGAAAAAGAGTTTGCAGGCCAAGGGTCTGTTAACTTGTCGCGTGATAGGGAGTGCTGTTAACTGCGTCGGACGGTTGTGTCAATTTGCAAGGTCAGCGGATAGCGTTCTTTGAAGTGGGCATATGTTTCGTCACTGCATACGAAGGGAATGTCCGGTCGTCCTTCGATTTTGACCTCACCGTCAATGATTACTGTGGGAACCACCCTTACGCCATAGTTTCTTGCGAGTTCCAAGCTATCCGATAAGTTGTGGACGATTAGCTGGCATCCGGCACACTTCCCTGCTTCTATCTCGTCGATGACCCTGTTGCAGAGAGGACAATTGGCAGAGAAGACCTCTATCCTATGCGGCATATCTTCAGGATGGCTAAGGTCGTATTAGAGTGTTCTAAACCACTATCCGACGACAGTTGCCAGTCTGACCCATTCGACGATGTCGTAGCAGAACCGCAGGCCAAGGTTAAGTGACGTAGTCGCGCGATCTCAGCCCCGACCGTGGGGTTCCGGAGAGAAACAGAACCCTTCGGCAGACCATGGTCGCGCTCGATTCGGCGTTTGATGCCACCGTATTGGTAATTCTTGTCTTAGGAGAATCGCTGATTAGGTGTTCTTGTCGATGTACTCTTTCACCCGATCATACAGCCCACTCTGATTGCTGTACCTGACATAGTCATTGGCGGTCGCAAGCCATTCGATTGTTGACGGACGCATCTCCTTAGAGATGCTTAACAAGTCGAGGTTGCTTACTGGCTCAGTTTTGCCCGAACGCATTGCTCGTCGAATAGCGAGTTCTACAGCCCTATCGACGAGGTCTCGAATGTCGGCTCCCGAGAACTGGTCGAGCTTGGACGCGATCTTGGCATAGTCGATGTCTTCAATTGGCTTCTCGCGCAAATGGAGTTTCAGAATTTCCTCCCGCGCAGTTTGATCAGGTGGAGGGACGAAAATTATCCTGTCGAATCTGCCTGGACGCCTAAGAGCGGTATCCACGCTCCATGGCGTGTTCGTTGCTCCGATGACGAGAATAGGCTTGTCAGGCTTACCGACTTCGTCCAGTTCGCTTAGCAAGACATTCGTCGCTCCTCGTAGGGCTCTTCCCCAGCTGTCGTCCGTCCGCTTATGCCCAAGCAAGTCAATTTCGTCAAGAAATATCACAGCTGGAGCATTGCGTCGTGCCGTTTCGAAGAGATTGTGCATGTGCTTCTCGCTCTCTCCGAGGAACTTGTCTAGGATTTCATGGATTCCTACTCCGTAGAAGGTAGCGTTGCATTCTCCCGCTAAAGCGCGGGAGAGGTACGTCTTACCGCAGCCTGGTGGACCGAACAGTAGGATTCCACCTCCTACTCTCTTGCCGTAGATTTGGAACAACTTGGGGTTCTTCAACGGGAGAATGATGTTGATCCGGAATTGTTCCTTGACGTCGTCCATGCCCCCGACATCTTTGAATGTCAGCCGTGAAATTTCTCCCTCGAAGTCCATCCCACGCTCCAAACTTCCCGGGCTGATCGCGATGGGAGGTGCTGTTTGTCGAATCGTTTCAAGATAGTATGGGTCTTCTAAGTCCCGGTCACGTCTCACTGCAAGCTTGTACAATTCATAGGCACGCATTTGATCTCCCAGTTTATCGTAGATGTGCGACAGCAGCATGTCCGATTTCGCATCAGGCAGTCCTTTTCGGGAAGCGGTTTCCATCTTATCCCTAGCTTCAGCTAATCGGTTGAGGTCGTACAAGACTCGTCCATAGAGTCGCAGAGCCTCCGGACTGTCAGGTCTCAGCGCGAACGCTTCATCGAGCACTCGCAAGGCCTCATCGCTCTGTTTCTCGGCGCTGAGAAGCTCTGCCAGCTCGATGCGCACATCGAAGTCGTCAGGCCGATGGGCGGCGAGGTTCTTCAGCACATCGAGGGTCTTAGACAAACTGGACACCTCTTCTCTTACCGATCACACGAACGTAGACCAACGAGAAAATGTAACACCAGCCCCAGGCAGCTAGTGTGAGCGAGACACCTTTGACCAGCCAAGACCCGCCAAGGGTGAGAATTAGCCACGGGATTTCGATCGCCATGACTGCGCATGCCGGCGCCAGAATTATCCTGTAGGGGATACTGTACAATCGTAAGGCCCCTCGGAGGATGATATCGCTTGGTCCCTTCTTGGTTCCAGCGGGTGCTCCGAGTCCCAATTTCGAGGGTGCGAGCCCCGGGTCGACTCGCAGAGCCTCGTAGAATACTTTCTCCGCTTCATCCCGATGACCTCGACCCAACAATCTCCATCCCAAGGTGTTCTTGATGTCGGGATTATCGGGTTGAAGCTCAAGCGCTTTTCGCAAGTGTTCTTCAGCGAGTTTGTTCTTACCAAGTTGTTTGGAGAGAGCGACGCTCATTCTCTGATGGGTGAGAGCGTTTGTCGGATCAAGTTCTAACGACCTTTTCAAATACAGTACGCCTTCCGCAGGCCTCTTGCAATGCACGAGGATCAATCCCAGCATTGACTGGAATCTCGGGTTCATAGGGTCCATTGTAACAGCCTCGCTCATCGGTTTGAGAGCTTGTTTCCACTTCCCTCGTAATGTGTATGTGTCGGATAGTGCGACTCGCCACAGTACGTTTTCAGGTTGTCTCGCTATCGCCTTCAAAGCCCATTCTGGTGCTTCAGACTGCTTTTGTCGTGCCAAGGCGTAGGCTACCTGTGCGTATGGCCTAGGGTCTTCGGGGAAGAGGGCGATGGCCTTCAGTGCAAGTTCTACTGTTTCCTTGTAGCGGCGTGCCTGGAGTAAGAATTGGGCCTGTCTGCGCAATCGTTCGAAAGCAGCCCAATCTTGCGCTTGCACGAGAAGTATCAGGCGAAACGCGGCTATAAGTCGTCCTTGAAACTCATGAGAATCTCAAACAAAGGACCATGGCGGACTGGAGCGCGCTTAGCACCCAAGGCTGTTCCAAAAGGGGGGCAGCTTGCCGTTCCCGAATGGGGGTTAGCGGGAGGGTTTAGGAACGCAGCCATTGCCGGGCTGGACTCCAGTCTTTTTATCGTCCGGTTTCATCAGAATGGCATGCGGCTGGTAAAGCCCCCCGAAAAGATTCACAGCCTTCCAGCACCATGAGAAACTGGATCGTGGCCACTCTGCTAGCATTGGTTGTAACTGTCAGTGCCGGCGTGGGGTACTTCGTCGGGTCAACAAGCCAATCCAGTACGGGCCGCTGTACGCCCTGGGGAAGCCTAAGTGGTCCCATCCCAGCGGGAGTCGACGTCACCGTCTCTTATCAGGGTGATTGGACATTGGCAATTGCTGAATTCGCGTCGAACCAGACAAGAGCGAGTACATTGGATTCGGTATGTAATTATGAAGGGAGTGGAGACACATCCTTCTACGTTTCAATCGCCAACTATCAAGGTTGGAACACGGTCATTGCTTCGGCCCACAAATTCGGAGCGGGGGGAACATTGACATTGACTGTCATGTTCGGCGGGTCGAGTAGCACGAATAGCACGACTTCGGCTTACAGTACGGCTACGGTTTCGTTCTCATTTCTTGAGTGAAGGTGTGCTAGCCTTCCAACCTCGCGGAAAAACTGGCTTCAAATCCTGTTGACAGCGTAATCGTTCTCTATACTCATGGAGTGAGACGGTGACGATCATGTGGAAGCAACTCTGCCCTGTTCCACATATGCTTGCCCTGGCCGGGACTAGGGGCATGATTACTCACACAATCACCGCTTAGCCAACTTCAATGATCCGTCTGTCAAGATTAATACGTTGGAAGTGCGAAACGATAGCCGGGATTTCAGACCTACATCGCTTGTGGGTTATTGCCGGGGATTGATGTCGCAAACATCGATGACTGCCCGAATTGTGGGGCAAGGAGAAAGGCCTAGTCCAAGTTCGGACCATGAATACCGTGACCGGCATCATTCTAGCTTAAACTGATACCATTGGACGCCTCCAGCGTCGTTTCTTGTTACCATTTACGGTTACCATACCCGTTACCAGTCGAGAATTGTCAATTGCAGTTGTGTCTCGTGACGTAGACCTCGTGTTTGGGAAGATCTCATAGGGAGCAGCTACGACTTTTCGATCCGTGTCCCTTGATTGCAGATGGTCTTCGTCATCGACCTGGTATTCCCTAGGAAACGCCTTGGGAACGGCTGAGGGTCCATGACGATGTTAAGGTCAGTGGGAGACTTGCGATCGGTGATACGGACCGACTGATGCGTCTGCGTTAAAATCCGGTCAGCTAACGACCCCCTAGAAATTTCGGGTATGCGTGCGAGTCTCGCGACGCAGAACTGCCTTTCCTATTTCCGGTTCTAGGCTAACAAGCGTGCGGGAAAGCTCTGTTCCATTCTATTCGCAGAGTATTCTACAAGAGTTCGAGAAAAGTATGCGCTAGAATCTTCGTAACGCTGACAAGGTCGCTTATCCTAACATGTTCGTCTATTCCGTGTATGTTGCTGTCCCGACGCGTTGTTCCAAGAACCGCGACCGGAACGCCTAACGCCGTCACAGCGGCCACATCGGTGGACCCTTGACTCCCACACGGAGGTACGTCTCTGCCGAGGACCCTTCTCGCTACTTTCCTGACAGTCCGGACCAGCGGATGGTTGGGCGGTGTGAGCATGGGGTCGTATCCGAGGATGGGCTTCATCGACACCCTGACTTCTCGGTGTTTTGCGGCAAAGTCTCTCACGACCTGCTCGACCTCTCGCTGGACTTGAGGCGCCTTCTCCTCAGGGATGAAGCGTCGGTCGACGAGGATCTCGAATGTGTCTGGGATGATGTTGCCCTTGAGCCCGCCTTTCGCTGTGTTGACGTATAGTCCGGGTCTCATCTTCTTCGTGCCCCAGATCGGCTCCGCGTTGATTCTGGACCTTCTCTTACTGATCTTGACTCCCAGCTTCTTCAGCTCCTCGATCAGGGATGCACCGTACTCGATGGCGTTGACCCCGGTCCAGCCTCGGCCTGAGTGAGCTGCCCTGCCCTTGACCGTGATCAGATACTCAGCGTCCCCCAGACTGGCAATGTGTAAGGCTTCAATCCCGCTGTCGGTTGAGAGACAATAGTCCATGTCCTTCGTGATCACGTGCTTGTCGATGAGATAGTTGACTCCACTGTACCCTCCTACCTCCTCGTCTGTTGTAAAGGTCGGGGTGATGCTTCCCCGGAACTTCGCGCCTGTCTCGACCAGGGCTTTGAGTGAGAAGATCTGGCAGGCGTCCGAGCCCTTCATGTCTGCGGAGCCACGGCCGTAGATCTTGCCGTTCTTGACCACGGGTTCGAAGGGGTGGTTCGACCAGCCTGAAGGGTCCGCCGGGACTACGTCTACGTGTCCGTTTAGTAGAATCTTGGGACCCTCGCCTTCGCCCTTGAAGGTGGCGTAGGTGTTGGGTCGTGGACCTTTCAGGCCAACCTCAGGGCTGACCCTGCGTCGAAGGGTTGCTTCAGGGATGTAGCTGACTGAGGGAGTGACGCCAAGGTCTTTGATTTCGCTGGCAAGAAGCTGTGATATCTTAGGATAGTTTAGACCGGGAGGAACGGTAGTGTCTATGTTGACAAGTCGGCAGGAGAGGTCAACTAGGCCCTTCTTGTGAGCATCAATCCAACGATCAATCTGTCGAACGGTATTCTGATCCGTCAAGATGCGACATGGTCCGCTACCCTAGCATGTTAATTGTACTTTCCGTTAACGATGGTTACAACATTGACCTCTTCAAGCAGCGCCCGAACTAGGCGAAAGCCTGGACCCGTCACCGAAGGCGTCGATTTCACTTGGGGCGCTCAGATTCCCCTCCGTGATGGAGCCAAGCTCGGAGCTACAATTTACCGACCCAAGGGAACCGACAGTCGGACTCCAGTCATCTTCACTCTAACCCCGTATGTAGCTGACACATACCATGAACGTGCCACATACTTCGCTAGGAACGGCTACGCCTTCGCCTTGGTTGACTGTCGAGGCAGAGGCAACTCAACAGGGAAGTTCGAACCGTTCGCGAACGAGGCCCGCGATGGCCATGACGTCGTAGAATGGTTGGCCAAACAGCCCTGGTCGAACGGAAAGGTCGCCATGTGGGGAGGCTCCTACGCTGGCTTCGACCAATGGTCAACTCTGAAAGAGTCTCCACCGCATCTAGAAACAATTTTGCCCGCAGCATCCGCACACCCTGCGGTCGATTTTCCTTTCCTCCAGAACATCTGGTACTCGTACATGCTACAATGGCTGACGTTGACCAGTGGCCGGGTAGCGAACAACGCTATCTTTGGAGACAATGCTTTCTGGATCGAAAAATTCCGAGAACACTATCTAGACCATAGGCCCTATAGCAAGCTAGATAAGACAATCGGAAACACATCCACCGTCTTTCAAGAGTGGCTGAAGCATCCAGTTCCAGATGCCTACTGGAATGCAATGGTTCCAAGCCCGGAACAATATCGGAGGATCAACATTCCTATCCTCACGATTACAGGTCAATACGATGCAGACCAGCCTGGAGCTCTCGAATTCTACAAACAGCATATGAGGTATGGATCCGCCTCTGCAAAGAAACGGCACTATCTGATCATCGGGCCTTGGGATCACCCAGGAACACGCACTCCTAAACGGGAGGTCGGAGGCCTCACGTTTGGCGAGGCGAGTCTCGTCGACTTGAACCAGTTGCACAAGGATTGGTACGACTGGACTCTCAAGAACGGTCCAAAGCCAGCCTTTCTGAAGAAACGGGTCGCGTACTACGTCACTGGAGCAGAGGAGTGGAAATATGCGGAAAGTTTCGAGGGAATGTCTCGCAAGAAAGAAGTCCTCTACCTGTCATCGGCTTCTACAACATCGTCAGGCGCCTTCAATGCAGGCATGATGCATACTCGGAAGCCTGGCAACTCTTCTCCAGGCGAGTTCGTCTACGACCCCTTGGACGTTCGTATGTCGGAGGTTGAAAAAGACGAGGTCAAGAACTTCATCACAGACCAGAGATACTCGACCAACCTGTTCGGCGATGGCGTCGCATATCACACCCAACAGTTCGGGAAGGAATCCGAGATCACCGGCTCACCCCGACTGGTCCTCTGGATAGCCGCCGACGTGCCGGACACCGACTTCTGGGCGCGACTCTACGAGATGAAGCTCGACGGGACAAGCGTATTCCTCACGGAAGACCTCATCAGGGCTCGGTATAGAGTGTCAAGGACCATTGCCAAGCTTCTCAAACCTGGCCGGATAGAACGGTGCGAGCTCAACAACTTCTACTTCTTCTCCCGGAAGTTCTCCAGGGGAAGCATACTTCGGCTTGTGATACGGAGCCCGAACTCAGTCTACTGGCAGAAGAACTACAACAGTGGAAAGCCGGTAGAAGAGGAATCAGTAGACGATGCCAGAACTGCCCACGTCAAAATCTTCCATGATCCGACGCATCAGAGCTTTCTCGAAGTCCCGACGCCTGAGCCAATCATCTTCGCAAAGTGACTCTCGGTTAGTGGAGTAGTCCGCCCTCCCATTGGAACTTTTCTGTTCCCGGCCCCACGTACGTCAACAGTGTCAGATGTCTGTAGTTTTTTCGGATCCAGTGTTCAATTGAGTCGAACCAGTTCTTGAACTCGACGGGCTTCGAAACAAGGTCTTGCCTATTGTCGTCAAAATAGGTCATGTCCGCTTCCAGCCTCCCGGGCAGCATGATTTTGGAGGTGGTGAAGGAGCGTAGAAACTCTACGACCGGCGACTGGAAGCCGTTAATTAGATAGTAGCCCGCTTCCTCATCGAACTCGGTCACGAGTGGGAGGTTGATCGATGTGTTTTGCAGCCAGAACTTCCTAGTAGCCAGATCCTCGGAGGCTTCTGGAAGTGTGTCCAATGACGCAAACCCTGAAGTGGATGATCTGGTCGGGAGGATGATCGTGCTGCCCATGGATCGGAGAAAGCTAAGGAACACGTCTTCATCTTCTCTGGACATGTAGAAAAGAAGTTGTCTTGGCAACGCTAGCTTATTCAAATGGGCTCGATTAAATAGAGATAGCGACCGTGTGGGCTCATGGAACCGGCCTCTAGGTCCCCAGAGCCCCGATGGGTCCAGCTTCTAAGCTCTCCAACGCTGATTATCTCAGCTATTCTGGTCGTTGTCTACATCATTGTAGGAATAGCGGCGGGGAGCCTTCTCGATCCGATACAGCCGGTGCCCTTGGTCTATCTGCTAATGCAGTGCGACAATCCGACCCCAATCTTTCCCTGGACAATTATCACAGCAATCTTTCTTCACGCAAATATTCTCCACATCGCCAGCAATCTTGTGTTCCTACTTTTCTTTGGGTTCGTACTCGAAGAGCAGGTCTCCAAATCTCAGTGGGTAATGACCTTCTTCGTAACCGGGCTCGTCGGGAGCATCAGCTTTGTCGGATACGACTCTGCAGCGTTCGTCCTGACAGGATCTCCGAACCCATCCCCGTTGGACTGTGCCGTTGGAGCCTCAGGCGCGGTTTATGGAATAATGGGAACAGCCGTCGGACTAAAAATCGTGATCTTGCTGATCTTCCTTCTCGGTCTGAACATATTCGCGGGCGGCGGGACCCCAGCCCACCTTGGAGGACTAGTCGCGGGGCTAGTCCTCAGAAATTACTGGTCTCTAGGAGATAGGCCATTCCGAGGAATCTAAGAGTCGAAGAGTCTAGAAGGGACTGTGATCACCTTCCAGAATCTGGTCATTGTTTGAACAGGTCTGCGACCGGAGGTGTCTTATGCAACATACATAGCATGCGTTGGACTTGACGGTACGAAATATGGCAAAGAAGAAGAGCAAGAAAAAGAAAGGCGGCATGTAGAAGCTCGGCCAGGGCACGATAACGCCCTGTCCCCACCCGTTTCTTTCTTTACACGAAACCTCCGCACTTGACTCCCCACTTGGTTTCGGCGCGATACATACTGTTCCCGGTGAAATGCGGCTCGTTCAAATAGAAGTCTGCAATGTCTGGGGACGCAGACCTCATGATGCAGGCTGTTTCACCGGTAGTTCAGCAGAAGCAATCCTACCGGTTCGTCAAGTACACATTCTTCAGGCTCGACGCTGAGTGGAGACGGCTGCCTGACGACCAGCGTCGCGCTTCGAAGGACGAATTTCTACGCGAGTTGAGGAAGTATGAACAGCTCAGTCTTCGCGCCTACTCACTCGTAGGCACCCGCGGAAACGCCGACTTTATGCTCTGGCTGATAACAGAGTCCTTCGACACCATCCAGAAGCTCCATTCTGACCTGTTGAACACTGGGCTTGGGAAGTATCTCTCTACCCCGTACTCCTACCTGGCCATGCTCCGGCCATCCGAGTACTTCGGGAAGCCAAGCGATCCCGAGCCGGCGGGGTCCGAGTATCTCTTCGTCTACCCGTTCACGAAGAAGCGCGAATGGTACAGCATACCCTTCGAGGAGAGGCGCCGTATCATGAAGGACCACGTCCAGATCGGACACAAGTTCTCATCCGTGACCATTCACACCGCCTACTCTTTCGGCTTGGACGATTACGAATTCGTCTTGTCCTTCGAGACGGATCGACCGGAAGACTTTCTCAACCTCGTCATGGAACTGAGGAGCAGTGAGGCGAGCAAGTACACGGCCGTCGAGACGCCAATATTCACGTGCAAATCTGTCACTCCGGAGGAAATGCTTGACCTTCTCGGACCATAGGATCTGAGAGTGCATTGGTTTGACTCAGCTTGAGAACGATAGTTTTCTCAGGGCGTGCTGGAGGAAGGAGGCTGACTTCACACCAGTCTGGTTTATGCGGCAGGCGGGGCGATTCCTCGAGAGCTATCGAAGAGTACGCGCAAAGAATGACGTTCTGACGATCTGCAAGACTCCAGAACTAGCAGCCAAAGTGACAGTCGCTGCGGTTGACGAGCTTGGAGTTGATGCCGCAATTCTGTTTGCTGACATCATGCTACCACTAGATGCGATGGGCGTGAAATTGGATCTGGTGGATGGGACAGGCCCGGTAATAGAGAATCCCGTAGCGGCGATGGAGGATCTTGAGAAGTTGAAAGGTTTCTCTCCAAAAGACCACGTTCCATATGTGTTAGACT
>Ga0209470_1003681_pt1 | contig 10472 bp, 8 predicted proteins | sample GraSoiAngelo_125_FD_185882 | JGI IMG/M metagenome (GOLD analysis project Ga0209470, IMG submission 185882) | Grasslands soil microbial communities from the Angelo Coastal Reserve, California, USA - 14_0927_05_40cm (SPAdes) (version 2) | ecosystem: Environmental > Terrestrial > Soil > Grasslands ... | reverse complement strand
TCGGGAGTGGAGTCTGGCCGGTCGGCGCGCTTCCTTCGCCGCCAAAGGTGATGAACCCGTTGCTCGAGACGAATACCTGCGAATTGCTGATCCCGTAGTAATTGAAGGTGAAGCCGAGCGGCAGCGCGGCGCTTTCCTCATCGTCGCGGAGCACGAGGAGCGTGCCGGTCTGTGAGATGTCGACGAAGGAATACGTCGGCGCATAGGCGTCGAGCGGCGCGATCGTGTCCGAGAACCTGTAGCAGCCCGCGTTGTCGGGCCCGCCCACGGCGGAGGCCGGCCGCGGCGATTCAAGGACGCCGAGTAGAACGATCAGAGTCGCGGCCGCAGTCCAGTCCCTCATCTGCTCTCCGATCGTCCCCCAGGGAACGGCCTTCGGCTCGCTACGCCAAGCTCGGCGGGGGTCTTCGCATCCGCTTGAGCGTCCTCGATCGCAATCTCCTGGGCGCAGGCCCCCCGGCCCCAGGCGTCTCCTGGGAACCGCCCGGTCACCCGCGCACCGACAGGTGCTCGTCTACCGCGGGCTGTTCGCGCCCGTCAATCGAAGAAAGACGGGAGGGCGGTGGCGAAGGCCATAGAGGGTGCAAGGCGCTCCTCCGCGACCTCGTCTTCTCGACCCGTTTCGACTACGGGGGTGTGGCAAAGCGATGCTCGCCGCCGCCGCGCTCGCCGGGATCGTGTTCGCCGTTTACGCGGCCGGCGCCTGCCCCACGATCTATGTCGGTGACAGCGGCGACCTGGTCACCGCGGTTCACGTCTTGGGCATCCCGCATCCGACCGGCTACCCGCTCTACGTGCTCCTCGGCAAGCTCTGGTCGGTCCTAATTCCCGTGGGCACGGTGGCCTGGCGGATGAGCCTCTTCAGCGCCGTCTGCGCCGCAGCGGCTTGCGGGGCATTGTATCGGCTCTGCCGGAGCCTGGCGCTCCACCCGGTTGCGGCGGCCTTCTCGGCGCTCGTCCTGGCGTTCAGTCCGAGCTTCTGGTCGGAGGCGAACGTCCAGAGGGTATACGGCCTGGGGGCGCTGTTCGTCGTACTGGCCACGACGGCCGCTTGGCGCTGGCAGGTCCGCCGGGACGGGACGAGCCTCGCGTGGGCATCGTTCCTGTGCGGCTTCGGGGCCGCCAACCATGCCTTCATGGCCGTCTACGCACTTGCCCTCGGCGGTCTCGTACTCACGGCGGAGCCGGCCATCCTGCGCTCGCCGCGGCGCGTTATGGCGGCGGGCGGCGCGTTCTGCGCCGGGCTGCTTCCCTACCTCTACCTGCCGTTGCGCGCGCGGGCGCATCCGCCGCTCGCTTGGGGCGACCCGCAGACGCTCGGGGGATTCTTCAGGGTGGTCTCGCGCCGGGAGTTCTGGGGCCGTGCGTGGCTGGAAGGTCCGGCCGACCTGCCGGTCATCGCGGCGAACTACCTCGGGAGCTTCCGCGCGGAGCTCACCTGGGCCGGCGTCGCCCTCGCGCTGGTGGGGACGGCGGCCGGCCGCCGCCGGCGCTGGCCGGTGCTGCTTCCCGGGCTCGTCATGGCCGGGAACTTCGGGCTGCTGGCCGCTCATGGCTCGCGTCATGACCTCTTCACGTGGCACCGCTACTACATCCCGTCTTACGTGATGGCGGCGTTCCTCGCAGGGCTCGGAGCCCAGGTAGTGCTCGAGCGGCTGCCTGCGATGCTCCGCTTCCTTCCGCTGCTGGTCCCGGCTCTCCTGCTGGCGCTGGGGTGGCGGACCTTCGACCGGAGCCGCTACCGGATCGCGGAGGACTTCGGCACCGCGGTCCTCCAATCCCTACCCCCGGGCGCTCACCTCGCTGGGGCGGACGACAACGTGCTCTTCACCCTCATGTATCTTCACCTCGTCGAGCGGCGGCGGCCGGACGTGGACCTCATCATGCAGGGCGTGGGCGGCATGGAACTGCCGCCGCTGCGCTTCGATCCGGAGAACGACCCGCTGTTCTTCACCCATCACCCCAACTGGGATCATCCGTTGCTCGACGTCGTGCCCGTGGGACTCGTCTTCCGGGTGTGGCCAGCCCGCCGGCCGCCTCCGCCCGCGGCGGCCACTGCGGAGGCGCTGGACGGCGAGCGCGATCCGCGGGTGCCGAAGGACGATCTGACGCGAAGCCTGATCGGCCACTTCCACTACATGCGCGGGGTCACCTTCGCGCGCGGCGACTGGCCTCGCGCCCGGCGCGAGTTCGCGCTCGCCGGCGCGACCGCGGACGACGACGACGTGCTCTTCTACAACCTGGGTCTCGTTTTCCAGCGCAACGGGCTCCTCGAGGACGCTCTCGCCGCCTTCCGGCGCTCGCACGCGATCAACCCCCGGCACCTGGCGAGCCAGAGACGGCCACGTGCCACCGACCGGGTGGCGGAGCTCACGGCCGAGGAGAAACGGCTCGAGGCGATCGAAGAGGATCTGGTCCGCGACCCGACACTCCTCCCGCTCGCACCCGACACGCCTGCCTATCACCGGCAGCTGGCGACGCTTCTCGAGCGGCAGGGCGAGCCCCTGGCCGCGCACGGCCACCGCCTGAAGGCTCTCGAGATCGACGCCGGTGCTTGACCGCCTCCGCGCCTCGTCCTACCGGAGTGCGATGGGCATGCGCTACCTCCTGGTGCTGGCCGCGCTCGCCTCCTTCGCCCTCGGCTGCGGCGCGAACCCCTCGACGGAGCGCATCGTCGTGCTCGGCCTCGATGGCGTCGACCCGCGGATCGTCGATCTGCTGATGGCCGAAGGCAAGATGCCGAACTTCGCCAGGCTCCGGCAGGAGGGCGCCTACGGGCGCCTGCTCAGCAGCGAGCCGATGCTCAGCCCGATCCTCTGGACGACCATCGCGACGGGCAAGCCCCCGCAGGAGCACGGCATCGGGCACTTCGTGGCGGTGAACGAGAAGACCGGCGAGCAGTTGCCCGTGACCAGCCAGATGCGCCGAGTGAAGGCGATCTGGAACATCCTCTCCGACGCCGGCCGGCGCGTGGCCGTGGTCGGCTGGTGGGCCACGTGGCCGGCGGAGACCGTACGCGGCACGATCGTCAGCGACCACGTCTGCTATCATTTCTTGCTGAGCGACGGGGCCGCAGAGGAAGGGCGCGCGCCCGGTATCACGTTCCCGGCCGAGGCGCAGGCCGAGCTGGCCCCCCTGATCCGCCGCCCGGGCGACGTGACGCTCGCGGAGGCGGCGCGCTTCGTCCACGTCGGCGCGGAGGCCTTCGCCCGTCCCTTCGCCTTCAGCGACGACCTGAGCCAGTTCAGGTGGGCGCTGGCGACGGCCGAGAGCTACCGGCGAATCGGCCTGCACCTCTGGGAGCGCGAGCGACCGGACCTCCTCATGGTCTACGTCGAGGGCGTCGACTCGACGTCGCACCTGTTCGGACACCTCTTCCGCGCCTCGGGACTCGCGGGCGAGCTCGCGGCGCAGCAGGAGCACTACGGAGGGACCGTCGAGGAGATGTACCGCTACGCCGACGGCCTCGTCGGCGACTTCACGCGGGTGCTCGACCGCCGCTCGACCCTCGTCGTGCTGTCCGATCACGGCTTCGAGCTCGGCGCCGTGCCGGATGATCCCAGCAAGACGCGCGACATGCGCCGCGTGAGCGAGCGCTATCATCGGCGCGAAGGCATCGTCTACCTCTACGGGAACCGCGTGAGGCCCCGCGGCCGCCTCGATCAGCCGAGGCAGCTCGACGTGACGCCGACGCTGCTCGCGCTCGCCGGCCTCGCACCCGCGCGGGACATGCCCGGCCGGGTGTGGACGGAAGCGCTCGACGTGAACGCGGAGCCGCCGTCGGTCGCCAGCTACGAGACAGAACGGTCCCGCGGGGGTGAGGGCGCGACCGACGCGGCCGTCGATCCCGCCATCCTCGAGCGGCTGCGCAGCCTCGGCTACCTGGGCGCGCGCTCACCGGAGGGCGACCGCAACCTCGCTGCCCTGCACTTCGAGGCCGGGCGCTATGCCGAGGCCGTGGAGGCGTACGAAGGCCTGGTGCGCCAGCACCCCGAGGACAGCGGCCTGCAGACGAGCCTCGCGGGCGCGCTCGGGGCGCTCGGACGACTCGATGAGGCCCTCGAGCACCTCGACGTGGCGCTCCGGCTCGACCCCATCAACCCCGAGGCTCACCACAACCGGGCGGTCATCTTCGAGCGGCAGGGAAAGCGCGAGGCGGCGAGCGAGGAGTACCGCACGGCCCTTCGTTATAATCCGCAGTACGAGCCGTCGCGGGAGGCGCTCATCCGTCTGACGGGATCGGCGCGTGTGAACCAGCCCCAGACCGACGCGGAGAAGCTCGCCGCCGCGCTCGCAGAGCAGGCGAGCCAGGCGGCCCGCCGGGGGGATTATCCGGCGGCCCTGAAGGCGCTCGACGAGGCCGCGCGCATCGCGCCGCGTTACGCTCTCGTGTACCAGTATCGCTCCAATGTCGCGTACCTCATGGGCGATCGGCAGGGCGCGATTGCCGCACTGCGCAAAGCCCTCGAGCTCGAGCCGGACAACGCGCTCTACCGGACCAACCTGCAGCGCCTCGAACAGCCCCACCCCGGGTTCAATCCCGGATAGCCCGTAGGCATGGCGGTGTCGCATGACCAGGCCAGCGCCGCCGGGCGGCCGCTCACCGCAGCCGTCGTCGTCAGCTGGGAGGGCGGGGCGACGACCGACCGCTGCGTCGGGTCGCTGCTAGCGCAGGAGAGCGCCCCGGACGCCGTGCTGGTCGTCGACAACGCCTCGAGTGAGGCCGAACGGGCGAGGCTGCGCGAGGTCTGGGGCGCCCGCGTGCGGCTCATCCTCCTCGATGACAACCGGCAGTTCGCGGGCGGACTGAACGCAGGCGCGCGCGCGGCCTTCGCGGCTGGTGCGGAGCGCGTCCTGCTGCTGAACAACGACACGGTCCTCGCGCCCGACGCGCTCCGCCGGCTCGGGGCGGCGCTCGACGCGGCGCCGGCCGCCGGGATCGCGGGCCCGCTGGTCGTGTACGCGGACCAGCCGGGCCGCATCCTCAGCGCCGGCGAGCGCCATCTCCTTCCGCTCCTCTGCGTACCGCGGACGCTCCTCCGGCATCGACCCGGCGGCGCGACCGGGGCCTATCCGGTCCAGGGCGTGATGGGCTGCGCGATGCTCGTGACGCGCGCGTGCTTCGAGGCGGTCGGCGGCTTCTCGGAGGAGATCGAGGTCTACTACGAGGACGTCGACTTCTGCGTCGGCGCGCGCGCCTGCGGCTTCGGCGCCGTCGTCGAGCCGGGTGCCGTCGTGTACCACGATGGGTTCCGCGGCTTCGTGGCCGGGCTCACGCCGTGGGCGGCGTTCCTGAAGGCGCGCAATCCGTGGCTCCTCGTGCGGCGCCGTGGCGGGCCGGGTACGTGGCTCACGTTCGTGCCGACGTACCTGGTGATGATCGGCGCGAGCGCCACGCTCTACGCGGTCCGCGGACGCGGCGACATCAGCCGCGCCCTGGCGCGTGGCGCCCTCCACGGGCTGCGGGCCGCGGTCGGGGGCCGGCGGACCCCGGCGGGTCCATGAGGATCTGCTTCGTGAGCCAGCAGGTCGCGGACATCCGCACCGGGGTCGGCATGTACGCGAACGCGCTCATCCCGGCGGTGGCGGAAGCCGGTCACCGAACGACGCTCGTCGCCCGAGGGCGAGCACCCGGCTGGAAGGACGTCGACCACCACCCGGTGCCCGCGGTGCCGAGGGACCCGACGCCCGAGGGCTGGCTCTCCTTCGCCTGGATCGCGGCGCGCCGGCTCGGTGCGCTCGGCGGCGCGCGCGCCTTCGACGTGGTCCACTTCCTCGATGCCCGCGAGGCCTTGTTCGCGCGGCGCGCCGACGGCGCCTCGCTCGTCGGGACGGTACACGACTGCTATCTCGCCGCCGCGTCCCCCGACCTTTCGTACTGGCGCAGCCGCTACAGCGACTGGGTGCGCCGCTGGGCCTACCATCGGCTGGCGCGCCGTCTCGAGCGAGCGGCACTTCACAAGCTCGACGCGCTGATCGCCAACTCGCGCTACGTCGAGCGCCAGGTGGGGGCGGCCTACGCGCTGCCGCCCGGGGCGCTGCGCACGATCTACCACGGCTTCCGCTTCGGCTGGGAGGCGCGGTCGGCTGGCTCGCCGAGCTCGGACGTGCTCTTCGTCGGCGCCAACTTCGAGCGGAAGGGGCTCCCCGGGCTCCTCCGCGCGCTCGCCCGCGTGCGCGAGCGCGTGCCCGACGTCCACCTGCACGTCGCGGGCGACCACCCCTCCAGGCGCCACATGGAAGGCCTCGCGGGCGAACTCGGGCTCGCGGAGCACGTGATCTTCCACGGTTTCCTTCCTCGCGCCGACGTGGCGGCGCTCTATCGGGGGGCCGCCGTGCTGGCGCTTCCGTCCGAGGTGGAGGGCTTCGGCATCACGCTGATGGAGGCGATGCACTCGGGCGTCCCGGTCATCGCGAGCACGGAGGGGGGGAGCGCGGAGCTGGTGCGCGACGGCTGGAACGGGTTCCTGGTGGCGCCCGGCGACGTCGCCGCCCTGGCCGACCGGCTCCTCGTGCTCCTCACCGACGGGCAGCGGCGCGCGGAGATGGCGGCGAACGGACGCGAGACGGCGGGGCGCTACCCGCTCGCACGCATGGTCGCGGAGACGCTTGCCGTCTACCGGGAGGTCGCGTGAGCCGCATCAGCGCGGTCGTCGTCCACTGGCGCGACCCGGCCGCGACGCTCGCCTGCCTCGCGAGCCTCGCCCGGGAGCCCGAGATCGACGTCCTGGTTGTCGACAACGGCTCGCGCCACCCGCTCGCCGTGCCGCCCGGCGTCCGCTGCGTGCGGAGCGAGGAGAACCGCGGCTACGCGGGCGGCGCGAACCTCGGCATCCGCGACGCGCTCGCCCGCCGCGCAGAGGTCGTCCTCCTCCTGAACGACGATGTGCGCGTTCATCCCGGCGCGGCGTGCTCAGCCCTCCGCGTGCTCGACCGGGATCCGCGCGTCGCGGCCGTCGGCGCGAAGGTCCTCGCGCGCGAGGATCCGCAGCGGCTCTGGCTCGCGTGGGGCCGGGTGACGTACCGGCAGAGCCTCGTCGCCCTCTGCGGGGCAGGAGAGCTCGACGGGCCCGCCTACGCCGAGGAGCGGGACGTGGAGTGGATCGCGGGGTGCGCCATGTGGCTCCGCGCCCGTGCGCTCGCCGCGGTCGGCCTCTTCGACGAGGAGTTCTTCGCTTACCACGAGGAGGTGGAGTGGTGCGCGCGGGCGCGCGCGGCGGGATGGCGTGTCGTCTACTGCCCGGACGCCGTGGTGACGCACGGGGGACGGGGGACGTCGAAGGCCGCCGCGTCGGTGCGTGTCCGCAAGTACTTCACGGCCCGGAACATGGTCCTCTACGCACGCCGCCACGCGAGCCCGGTGCAACGCGCGAAGCTCGCCTGCTTCCTGGTCGGCACGCTGCCGCTGCAGCTCCTCTGGAACCTGCCGCGCGGGCGCGCGGGCGAGGTCGTGCTGAAGATGCGCGGCGTGCGCGACGCCCTCACGGGCCGCCGCCCGCCGTTCGAGGCGCTGGGGTTGCGGTGAGCGGCTATCTGGACTCGGCGCGCACGCCGACGTAGCGTGCCCGCCGCCACAGCCGAGGAGGTCTGCCATGGACTTCGAGCCGTCACCCAGGGTGCGCGAGCTCCGGGACCGCATCGCGGAGTTCATGGACCGCCACATCTATCCCGCCGAGGCCGAGATCGCGGCCGAGGCCGACCTGGTCCGGCCCGGCCTGCCGTACCCGCCGACGCTGCTGCCCATCCGGCAGAAGGCCAGGGCGGCCGGCCTCTGGAACCTCTTCCTCCCCGACGAGCAGTACGGCGCCGGGCTCAAGAACTGGGAGTACGGCATCCTCTGCGAGCTGATGGGCCGCAGCCTGGCCGCGCCGGTCGCCTTCAACTGCTCGGCGCCTGACACGGGCAACATCGAGATCCTGGCCGAGTTCGGCACGCCCGAGCAGAAGAAGCGCTGGCTCGAGCCGCTCCTCGAGGGCGAGATCCGGAGCTGCTTCTCGATGACCGAGCCCGAGGTCGCCGGCTCCGACCCGACGCTGCTCCGCACCCGCGCCGTGCGCACCGGCGACCACTGGGTCATCAACGGCCACAAGTGGTTCACCTCGGGCGCCATCGGCGCGAGCGTGGCGATCGTGATGGCGGTCACCGACCCGGAGGCTGCGCCGCATCTCCGCGCCAGCATGCTCGTCGTGCCGATCGACACCCCGGGGCTGAACATCATCCGCCCGGTGCCGGTCATGGGCCACACGGGCGGCGGCGGGCACTGCGAGATCCGCTACGAGGACTGCCGCGTGCCGGCGGCGAGCGTGCTCGGTCCCGTGGGCGCCGGCTTCATGATCGCCCAGGCGCGCCTCGGGCCCGGGCGCATCCACCACTGCATGCGCGCCATCGGCGGCGCCGAGCGCGCGCTCGAGATGATGTGCCGGCGCGCCAACTCCCGCATCGCCTTCGGCGAGCCGCTCGCCAAGAAGCAGTTCGTGCAGGAGATGATCGCCACCTCGCGCATGGAGATCGACCAGGCGCGCCTCCTCTGCCTCCACGCCGCCTGGAAGATGGACACGGTTGGCAAGAAGGAGGCCCGGCAGGAGATCTCGATGATCAAGGTGGTGGCGGCGAACGTCTTCATGAACGTGCTCGACCGTGCCATTCAGGTGCACGGCGCGCTCGGCGTGTCGGACGACACGCCGCTCGCACGCATGTGGCGCGACGGGCGCATGCTCCGGCTCGCCGACGGCCCCGACGAGGTGCACAAGCAGACCATTGCGCGCCGCGAGCTGGCGAGGTTCGCGTCATGAGGTTCGGACTGCAGGTCGGCTTCCCGGACTGGAGGCAGCTCCGCGACGTGGCGCAGGCGGCGGAGGCCCTCGGCTTCCACTCGATCTACTTCCCCGACCACCTCGTGCACGAGGGACCGGAGCGCCAGCGCGACGACCATCCCGCCTACGACCCGATGGTGCAGGCGGCGGTGGCGGTCGAGGCGACCCGGCGCGTCCGCATCGGCCATCTCGTCCTCTGCAACCTCTTCCGCCATCCGGCCGTCACCGCCCGCAGCCTCGCGACGCTCGACGAGCTCTCGGGCGGCCGTCTCGTCGCCGGGCTCGGCGCGGGCTGGACCGAGAGCGAGTTCCGGATGACGGGCATCGCGTTCCCGGACGTGACGACCCGGCTCCGCATGCTCGACGAAGCGCTCGCCTGCCTGCACGGGCTCTGGGGCGGCGACGCGTTCAGCTTCGCGGGCGAGTTCTACCGCTTCCGGGACGCGGCGCTCTTCCCCAAGCCCGCGCAGCGGCCGCACCCGCCGTTCCTCGTGGGCGGGAGCGGCCGCGGGCTCCTGCGTCTCGCCGCCAAGCACGCCGACGAGCTCAACATCATCAGTGCGACCGGGAAGACGGGCTACATCGCGCTCGCCGAGGTGAGCAAGCTGACCGACGAGAGCTTCCGCGCCAAGGTCCGCTTCGCGCGCGAGGAGGCGGCGCGCCACGGCCGCGACGGCAGGTCGATCCGGATCAGCCAGACGATCTTCACCCTCATCCTGACCGACGCCCCGCAGGCCACGCGCGCGATCGCCGAGAACTTCGGCAAGATGCTCGGCCAGGGTCCGGAGGCCGTGCTCCGCTCGCCCCTCTGCCTGATCGGCACCCCCGAGGACTGCGTCGCCGAGCTCGCGCGCCGGGCGCGGGAGTGGGACGTCACGGAGACGATCTTCGCCTACCGCGGCGACGACGTGCTCCGGCGGCTCGGGGAGGAAGTGCTGCCGCGGGTGTAGCCACCCCGCCGCGAGCCGGACTCGACCCGGGGCCCGGCGAGCGGCGCCACCACGCGCGCGTCGCGCGGGCGACCGGCCCGCACCGTCGCCCCCGCGCGTTGCCGGGCTCACGACCCTGTGCTAGTCAACCTCGATTTCGAGGAGGGCGTTTGGCTCGCGACGATCTGATCCAGATCAAGGGCACGATCACCGAGGCGCTCGCCGGGGGGAACTACCGCGTGAAGGGCGACAACGGGATGGAGTTCCTTGCCAAGATCGGCGGGCGCATGCGTCGCTACCACATCCGCGTCATTCCCGGCGATCGGGTGACCATCGCCGTGTCACCCTACGATCCCACCCACGGGCTGATCGTCTTCCGCGGCGGGTAACGCGGGCGCCGGGGCGCCGGCGGCGCCCCGCTCCGTCGCTTGCTACCGGGTACGACGGTCGCTGGCCGCGCGTGTGGCGCGCGGGACCGCGCGGGGGCGCTCGAGGCTCTCCGGGATCGCCTTCGCTTCGGCGAGCCACGCGGCGACCGAGGCGTCCGAGGGCATGCGCCAGTCGCCGCGGGGGGAGAGGGAGCCGCCCGAGCCGACCTTGGGAGCGTCGGGGACGCAGTCGCGCTTGAACTGGTTGGCGAAGAAGCGCTCGAGGAAGACGAGGAGCCAGCGCCGGATCCCGGCCACCGGGTAGCGGCCGCCGAAGGCGTGCAGCGCCATGCGCGCGATGC
>Ga0209470_1003678_pt1 | contig 10475 bp, 12 predicted proteins | sample GraSoiAngelo_125_FD_185882 | JGI IMG/M metagenome (GOLD analysis project Ga0209470, IMG submission 185882) | Grasslands soil microbial communities from the Angelo Coastal Reserve, California, USA - 14_0927_05_40cm (SPAdes) (version 2) | ecosystem: Environmental > Terrestrial > Soil > Grasslands ... | reverse complement strand
GTCGAACGACGACCCGACCTACCGCAGGTGGGATGAGCTCATGCGCACGATGCAGGAGCGCGTCGACGAAGCGAAGCCCGGCGAGTGGTGGGCGATGATGGAGCGGGTCTTCGATCTCAACTGGCCGCAGCACCGCCCGAAGGCAGCGCGCCCATGAGCAGCGTGGTCGTCACCGGCGCCGCGAAAGGCATCGGGGCCGGGATCGTCGAGGCTTTCGCGGGCGCCGGTTGGTCGGTCGTCGCGGTGGATCGCGACCGAGCACCGCTCGAGCAGACGGCATCGCGCCTCGGCGGCACGAAGCAGGTGGTCACGCTGGCCGGCGATGTAGCCGATCGCGCGACGAACGACGCCGCGGTGAAGCTGGCCATCGATCGCTTCGGCGGGCTCGACGCCGCCGTCGGCAACGCCGGCGTAACGCTTCCAAAACTCATCGACGAAACGACGCCGGACGAATTCGATCGGCTCTTCGCGATCAACGTGAAGGCGCTCATGTATCTCGCGCAGGCGGCACACACCGCTTTGGCAAAGAGCCGGGGCAGCCTCATCGTGATCGCGTCGAAGACCGGCCTCGTCGCGCAGCGCAACTCCCCCATCTACGTCGCGACGAAGGGCGCCGCCGTGCAGCTCGCCCGCGCGCTCGCACTCGACTGGGCGCCCGAGGGGATCCGCGTGAACGCCGTCTGCCCGGGCATCGTCGACACGCCGATGCTGAAACAGTTCATCGACGCCATGCAAGATCCCGCCGCGTCGCGACGCGAGCACGAACAGGCCCAGCCACTCGGGCGGCTCGCGACGGCAGCCGAGGTCGCATCCGCGGTGCTCTTCCTCGCGTCGCCGGCCGCGGGGTTCATCACCGGCGTGGCGCTTCCGGTCGACGGGGGGTTCACCGCTCAGTGAGCGGCCGCCTGGAGGGAAGGGTCTGCGTCATCACCGGTGCCGGCTCCGGCATCGGACGCGCGAGCGCGCTCCTGTTCGCCCGTGAGGGGGCGCGCGTCACCGTGGCCGACGTCGATCGCGCCGGCGCCGACGAGACCGTCAAGCAGATACGCGTGGCGGGAGGCACCGCGAATGTGGTCATCGCCGATGTCGCCGATCCCGCGGCGGCGCAGCGCCTGGCCGACGAGACCGCGCAGGCCGAGGGCCGCATCGACGTGCTCTTCAACAATGCCGGCATCAGCGGAGTCGGCACGGCGCACGAGACCTCGGTCGAGCTCTGGGACAAGGTCATGGCGGTGAACGTCCGCGGCGTATTCCTCGTGAGCAAGTTCGTCGTGCCGCACATGATCCAGAAGAAGAAGGGCTCGATCATCAACATGTCATCGACCATCGCTGAGATCGGCCTCGCGCAGCGCGCAAGCTACGCCGCGTCGAAGGGCGCGATCCTCGCGCTCACCCGTGCGATGCAGGTCGACTACGCGCCGTTCGGGATCCGCGTGAACGCGCTGCTGCCGGGAACTATCCACACGCCATTCGTCGAGAAGTACCTGCGCGAGTCGTACCCGAACCGCGAGGACGGCCTGAATGCGATCCGCAAGCGGCAGCTCACGTCCGAGCTTGGACAGCCCGAGGACGTCGCTTCCGCGGCGCTGTTCCTCGCCTCGGACGAATCGAGCTTCGTGCTGGGGAGCGGGCTGTTCGTCGACGGCGGCGTGCGCGGAGGCAAGTGAAAGCCCTCGAGGTCGCAGCGCCGGCGCTCGCGCGCGTGCGCTCCGCGGATGGCACCACGCACTTTTGTCTGTGGCGCGACCGCGATCTCTGGGACCTGCACCCGCTCACGCTCGACGATCTCCTGCGGATGCCGCTCGCCCAGATACGGAAAACGCTGGACTCGGCCAGCGAGACGCGACTGCGCGCCGATCCGAACGTCCAGCTCCTCGCCCCGGCGGAGTCGCAAGAGGTGTGGGCCGCCGGCGTTACCTACCTGCGGAGCCGTGAGGCGCGGCTCGAGGAGACGAGCCAGAAGAACATCTACGAACACGTGTACGAGAGCGACCGGCCGGAGCTCTTCTTCAAGTCCGCCGGATGGCGTGTCGTTCCGCACGGCGGCGAGCTGGGTGTTCGGGCGGACTCCACCTGGGACGTGCCCGAGCCCGAGCTCGCGGTCCTCTCGAACTCTCGCGCCGAGGTCGTCGCGTACGCGTGCGGCAACGACATGAGCTCGCGCAGCATCGAGGGCGAGAATCCGCTCTTCCTGCCGCAGGCAAAGGTCTACGACCGCAGCTGCGCGATCGGACCCGCCGCCGTGCTCGCGTGGGCCGTCGATGTCACACGGGCCCTGATACGCATGACGATCGAGCGCGACGGCACGACGATCTTCGCCGGCACGTCCAACGTCGCCGACATGACGCGCGAACCGGCGAAGCTCGTCGGCGTGCTGTACTCGTCGTACACCCTACCCGTCGGCGCCTGGCTCCTGACCGGGACGAGCCTGGTGCCGCCACAGCCGTACACGGCGACCGCCGGCGATGTGGTACGGATCGCGATCGAGGGGCTTGGCGAGCTGACCAATCGCGTCTCGACGGTGCGGCACAGCGGTGCCGAAGCGAAGCCGGCGCTGGCGAAGCGCTAGCGTCTCCGCACTAGGCAGTGGCAGCAGATCTCTATCCACCCGACCAGCTCTTCGAATTCACCGTGCGCGTCTTCCGACACTTCGACGTGCCTGCGGACGACGCGCGAACGGCGGCCACGGTGCTCCAGTCCGCTGACCTGCGCGGCATCGATTCGCACGGCGTGGCCCGCCTGCACACGTACTTCGACATGCTCGATCTCGGCCGGATCAATCCGAAGGCACAGGTCAGCATCGTCCGTGAGAGCGCCAGCACGGCGACGGTCGACGGAGGCAACGGGCTCGGACTCGTGGTCGGTCCAAAGGCGAATGAGATCGCGATGGAGAAGGCGCTCGCGGCCGGCAGTGGTTGGGTCAGCGTGCGCAACACCAACCACTACGGCATCGCCGGGTGGTATGTGCTCGAGGCGTTGAAGCGCGGCCTGATCGGCTGGTCGATGACGAATACGACACGGCTCGTGGCACCGCTGTGGGGCGCCGAGCGGATGCTCGGCACCAATCCGATCGCGATCGCGTTTCCCGGCGCGGAGGAGCCGCCGATCGTGATCGACATGGCGACGTGCACCGCCGCCTACGGAAAGATCGAGATGGCGCGGCGCGCCGGTTCGCAGATCCCACTCGGGTGGGCCGCCGATCGGAACGGCGTTCCCACGACCGATCCGAACGCGATGATCGATGGCGGCGCCTTGCTACCGCTCGGCTCGGATCGCGAAGGCGGTGGTCACAAAGGCTACGCGCTCGCCGTGATGGTGGATGTGCTGTCGGCGCTCCTGTCCGGGGCGAACTGGGGACCCTTCGTACCGCCGTTCGCGCTACGCCAGGAGATGCCGACGCGTTCGGTCGGCAAGGGCATCGGACACTTCTTGGGCGCGCTGCGGATCGACGCGTTCATCGACCCCGACGAATTCAAAAAGCAGATCGACGATATGGTGCGGACCCTTCGACGCACACGACCCGCGCCCGGTACCGAGGGGCCGCTGATCCCAGGCGATCCTGAACGCGAGGCCGAGTCGGTGCGCGGTCGCGACGGCATTCCGCTGACGCAGCCTGTGCTGGAGGAGCTGCTCGACATCTCGCGTCGGACGGGCATTCCCCTGGAAAAGCGCCGCTAGATCTGCGCCGTTTCTATTCGGCCAGGGCGCTGGCGCGGCGAAGACTCCCTAGCGTTTCGGTAGAGGCAGCACCGGCAGTGCGTAGAAGAGCGCCGTGAGTCCGTAGACCAGCAGGCTCGCGATCGGCGCGACGAAGGCAAGTGCGATCCCCAGGCTGTAAGCGCCAAGTCCGATCGGGAAGAGCCGGCCCTCCGCACGGATGCGGCGCGCCGCCGCCGTGTCGCCGATCAGGCGATGGTCGTGGGTCGCGTACAGGAAGACCCCGGTGAAGGCGAGTGCGATCAGCACCGCGCCGAGCCCGTAGACGATGAGCGCCGCCGTCGCGCCCTGCTCGGACAAGATGTACTGGCCGACGAGGGCCGTCGGGAACGGAACGATGCCGACAGCGATGAGCAGCAAGAGGTTGAGGTAGAGGAACCGTCGGTCGACGCGCGCGCAGTGTTCGAGCAAGGTGTGGTGGTTCACCCAAATGATCCCGATCGTGAGGAAGCTCACGAGATATGCGGCGTACGCCGGCCACAATCGAAGCAGCGCGGCCATGAGGTCCGTCGTGTCCGCCGGCACGCGCAGCTCGAGCACGAGGAGGGTCGCGGCGATCGCGAACACGCCGTCGCTGAACGCTTCGAGCCGGGTGGTGCGCACGGCGACAGTCTGCCGAACATCCCGCAGGAACGCTGCCACTAAACACGATCTTCGTTGTTTGCATCTGTCGCGACTCTGACCGAGAATCCGGGGCAGATTTCTGGGGGAGGATCTGATGAGGAAACTCGCACTGTCTCTCGTCGCGACCTTCGCGCTCGCGTTGGCGATCACCGGGTCGACCGCGAGCCCGGCAGCCGCGTATGGCAACGACGCGATCTACCAGATCGAATTCAGCCTGAACTGCACCGACCGCAACAGCACGTTCTGCACTCAAGTGGTCGGCCTCGGCGGTCTCTGGGGCTGGATCGCGGTCGGCAACGACGGATTCGCGGACGTCGAAGCGACGTTCTGCGGCCATGGCTTCCTGCTTGCCCCGCACGGCGGCGCGGGTCATCTCAGCGCCGACATTCCGTGGTCATACACGTCAACTCAGGGCGAGTTTCCATGGGTCGATCCGAACGGACAGTACGTGTCGATCGGTGGCGGCCCAGGCGCGTTCGTCTTCCCGGCCACCGCGGGTCACTACTCCTTCACGATGGGGCCGGGCATCAACGCAATGGCGCAGATCGTGAAGATCCCGAACCGCTAAGTCCTTTCAGCGGCATGAATGAGACAGGGCCCGCGACCGACAGGTCGGGGCCCTGTTTCTTCGTGTGCCTGACTTTCGCGCTTCCGCAGCCCGGCTCGTCGAAACTGGTGAGGCCCGGCTCAGCGTCTCGCTCGTCTGGACGTAGCCCGCGTCGCGGTGGCTTTCGCCTGTGCGGCATCACCCAGCGCGCACCATTCCTTGACCATTGACCGCAGCTCCGATGCCCGCGCGCTTGCCTCCCTCGGGTCGGCGATGCGCATGCGCTTCACCGTCGCCCCCTCGAGGTGCGGGTAGCGCCCGCGCAGTCGTCTGCCGCGCATGAGCCTGAGGTTCACGCCAGGCTCGCTGTACCGGACGAATGCAGCGAAGTCGCCGCTCCTGGTCGATGAGAACGTGATGCCGTACTGGATCCGCTCGCGCATGCTGGGGTGCGCGCCGAGGACGATGTCGCGCACACGTCGCAAAGCGGCCTCGGAGGGCGGCTTCGTCGAGTCGAACCAGCGTTCCACTGCGGCCGACCTCGCCATGACTGGATGCTCGCTACCCACCCCCAGCCTCCGTCACAGCGAAACAGGCGCGCCATGCATCGCCGAGTCATGCAGCGCTTCCATGACCCGGGCCTGTGCGACTGCGTCTTCGCGACCGAGGAGCAGCTCGCCATCGCCACGGATCGCGTCGCTGAGGTTTTCGATCTCGAGCCGGTAAGAGTCGACCGGATCGAGCTCGATCCGCTCGACCACCCTTCCCTCACGGCGGAGCTCTATGCCCGGCACCCTGCAGTGCCACGGATCATCGAGGAACAGTGAGCCTTCGCTGCCGATAGCCTCCAGCTCGTCGCGCTCCGTCATCGCGGTGCCAGAGTCGAATAGGGCCACCACGTTGACTGGGAAACGGAGCACGCCGGCGAAGACCCAGTCCGTCCCCGACGGTCCGAACCACGCCTCGCCGTACACGTTCTCGGGCTCGCCGCCGAAGAGGCGCGACCCGCTGACGGCGTAACAGCCGACATCCATCAGCGCGCCACCGTCGAGTGCCGCCCGCAGACGGATGTTGTCCTCGTCGTAGAGCGAGTAGCTGAATGCGGAGCGGATGAGCCGTAGCTCGCCGATCGCTCCTTCCTCGACGAGTTGCTTTGCGCGCTTTGTCTGCGGGTTGTGGCGGTACATGAACGCCTCGCTGAGGAGCCGACCCGCGCGGTCGGCAGCGTCGAATGCCGCTTCGACCTCGCTCGCGTGGCGCGAGAGCGGCTTCTCGCACAGCACGTGTTTGCCTGCTTCGAGCGCCTTGATCGCCCACTCGCAGTGCATCGAGTTCGGGAGCGAGATATAGACCGCCTCGACGTCTGGATCCGCGAGTAGCGCGTCATAGGAGCCGTAGGCGCGCTGGATCTCCCACGTCTTCGCGTAGTCGTCGGCGCGCGCTTGGTCGCGGCTCGCCACTCCGACGAGCTCGACCTTCGGCGACGCGCGTGCTGCCGGGATCACCTTCCGGTTGATGTTGGCGGTCGACATGATCGCCCACTTCACTGCGTGCGCCACACGGACTCCTCTTTGCGACGCGAACGGAATCCGAAGTATCGACTCCCCGCGGATCGGTGCTGGCATGGCGCCACGGCTCACGCGTCGATAAACAGATCGTCGCCTTTGACCTGCACGGTTCGGGAACGGACTGGCCGCTCCGCCGGTCCGCGGAGGACCGCACCGGAGGTCACGTCGAACTGGCTACCGTGGCATGCGCAGGTCACGACGGTCCCGGTCAATCGACCGTTGGCGAGCGAACACCCCATGTGAGTGCAGGTGTCGTCGAAGCCGTAGAGATGACCGTTCGCATTGGCGACGTTTACGTTCGTTCCAGCGACGTCGAAGACGCGCATGTGTCCCTCTTTGACGTCGTTCGAGCCACCAACTCGTGCCGACACGTTGGTCACCTCCACTGACACACCCGACGCTGAACCGCGAACTTCTGCTCTACCGCCTCGTGCTAACCGACCGCGAGCAGCTGCCGCGCTCCCTCGATCCCCTTCAGTTCGTGCTGGCCGCGGTCCAAGAACACCAGGCCCGATCCGGCCACCAGGTCACGGACTGTGCTCGACACGAGTACCTCGTTGGCGGCAGCGAGCGAGGCGATACGCGCCGCGGTGTGGACCGCGATCCCGCGCAGCGCCGTCTTGTCGCGCTCGACCTCGCCGGTATGCACCCCCGCGCGCGCCTCAAGCCCGAGTTCGCGTGCGGCGCGCTCGATGGCGCGGGCGCACTTGACGGCGCGGCCGGGTCCGTCGAAGTGCGCGAACAGCCCATCGCCCGCCGTATCGACCTCGACCCCCGCGTAGATCGCGAGCTCGCGGCGGGCGTCCGCGTAGTAACGCGCGAGGAGGTCACGCCAAGCGCCGTCGCCCACCTTGGCGACGCGCTCGGTCGAGCGCACGAGGTCGACGAACAGGATGGTCGCGAGGAAGCGATCGCCGGGGGCCGCCTCCATGACGTCGGTGACCCATTCGCGGAGCGTCTTGATGAAGTCCGGCCCGCTCCGACCGACGAGGTGGCCTTCGCCAGAGAGCTCGACGAGCCGCGCGTCGGGGATGCGGGATGCGAGATCCTTCGCGCAACCCGGCGGCTGAAGAGGGTCACCGGTCTTAGCGATCACGAGGGTCGGCACCCGGATGCTGGCGAGAATGCCGCGGACGTCGATGAGCTGATTCATCCGCGAGAGCGCGATGCGCGCCGCTGGAGTCGCCGACATCCGCCACATGTGCGCGAAGCTCTTGAGGAACTCCTGATCGTCGCGGAGCCCCGGCCCAAGCCACGTTCGCATCGCCTCGCTGGCGAAGTCGAGCTTGAACCCATTCGCGATCGCCATCTGGAGATCCGCCTCGGCCTCCTCCGCGGTCGGGCCCCACGGGTAGTCGGGCGCCCGGGTCCAGCGCGGGCGGGTGCCGTACAAGATCAACGACCGCGTGCGCTCCGGGTACGTCGCCGCGAACAGGCACGCCATCGACCCGCCCTCGGACAAGCCGAAGATGTGCGCGCGCTCGCTTTCGGCGGCGTCCATGACCGCGCGGATGTCGTCGATGCGCTCCTCGAGGGTCGGGATTCCCGCCGGCCGATCGGACATCCCCGTGCCGCGCTTGTCGAAGAAGATGACCCGCGCGAAGCGCGCGGGGCCGTCGAGAAGGCCGGCGAACTCGGGCACCTGCGGAAGCAGCTCTTGGTGCGACAGGCTGCCGGGGCACCAGACGAGGTCCGGCCCACTGCCGCGGACGGAGTACGCGATGTGGATGTCGCCGCTCTTCGCGTAAAGCACCGGGGGACCCATGCGCCGAACAGACTAGACCCGCCGGTAAACTGGCCATCCAGCTTTCGCACGAGAGCGCGAGGCATTCCCGTGATGTGTCGACGTCGCTCTCGTGCGCGACTCAGACGCGGACAATTGGCCGCTATGGGTTCACCCACGAGGAGGCCGAGGCGGCAGGACACCTACGCAGATCACGAGGCGAAGTCTGATCAGCGCTCGCCATCCGCGGTAGGCCTCGAAGTGAATCCGCTTTCGGTGTTCTCGCATCGAGTTTCGTTAGCGGCCGATCGCCCAGTGCCCGTGTCCGGCCGGTCCTGTGGCCGCCTGACCTTGAAACACGAGACAACTGGGCGATGGCTTTTCGCCTTTGGGCGATGCCCTGCTCCTTGCTCGGCGGAGCCTTCCCCTTCGCCCCTAACGCAGCGCCGCGAAGTCCACCACCGGGCAGCGCACGAGGACGTTCGTGATCTCGAGGGTGCCCCTGCCCGCGGCGAGCGCCGCCGCGATGTCCGTATCGCTCGCGAGCTCGTATGGGGTCTGACCGGCGTTCCAGTGGAAGATCTGAAGGTTCCAGGCGCCGCCGGCGTAGCCGACCTCAGTCGGGATGAAGTTGAGGACGTTGCACGCGGTCGCCTCGCCCGGAAGCGCCGTGAGCAGCCGGGCGCACTGGATCGCAGGAGTAGTGCCGGACGCGTCGACGACGTGGAAGACAACGTTCCCCTTAGCGAGTTGCTGCGCCGCCTGCGGCGACGAGGTCACGCTCGCCGTTGCCTCGTACTCGATGATCTGGTTGTCGTAGAAGCCGGAGTTCCGCGAGCTCGCCGCGGCTGGTGCGGCGAGCGCGAGGAGCATGCCGACCACCACGACGATACCGATGCGGAGACGTCTCATGGCTGATCCCCCTTTTGTTGAATTCAGAGGAGGTTCGCTGATCGCCATGACAGGGTGATGACAACTGTCACGTCCCTGTCACAAACTCCGCTCAGGCTCATGCGAACGAAGATGCCGCCTATCCTCGTCGTGGACGACGACACGAAGATCCTGAACCTCGTCCGGGCCTACCTCGAGCGCGAAGGCTTTGCGGTCATCACGGCGAGCGACGGCCGCGCGGCGCTCGCAGCGGTCAGGGAGTCGCACCCGCGTCTCGTCGTGCTCGACGTCATGCTTCCCGAGCTGGACGGCATCGCCGTCCTGCGCGCCCTGCGAGAGAGCTCCAACATCCCGGTCCTCATGCTCTCGGCCCGCGGTGCCATCGCCGACCGCGTCTACGGGATCAATGAGGGCGCCGATGACTATCTTGCCAAGCCCTTTTCGCCGGCGGAGCTCGTCGTCCGCATCAAGGCCATCCTCCGACGCGCGGAAACCACGACGGCGAGCGCCACGCGCGGTGAGCTCCGCCACGCCGATCTCGTCATCGACGTGGACCGCCACGAAGTGCGCCGGGGCACCGATCGCATCGCGCTCAGCGCCGCTGAGTTCCGGCTCCTCGTCGCCCTGGTCGAGGGCGGCGGACGCGTCTTGTCCCGCGAGCTCCTTCTCGACACGCTCCACGGCGCGGGCGAAAGCGAGGCGCTCGACCGGACCGTGGATGTCTACGTTGGCCGGCTCCGCGAGAAGCTGGGCGACGACGCAGAACACCCGCGCTACGTCGCGACCGTGCGGGGCGCCGGCTACCGCGCCGCGGCTGAATGAGCGGCATCGCCGGCCGCATCGTCCTCGCCTCCCTCGCCGTGGCCGCGACGGCGATCGGCGTCATGGCGATCGGCGTGCTCGCGTACGGCGGAGCGGTCTTCGAGCAGCTCATGGTCGAGCACGGAGAGACGGTGGCCGCGGCGCGCGCGATGTTCGACCAGACCGTATCGGCCACGTTCGGGCTGGCGGGGATCGTCGCTACTGCTGTCAGTCTCGCGCTGGCGCTGCTGCTGGCGCGGCGCATCGAACGACCACTGGGGCAGGTAGGACGCGCGGCGCGGCGCGTCGCCGAAGGCGACCTCTCCGCGCGTGTCCTTCGCACCGGCCCCGCGGAGATCCGCTCGTTGGCGGACTCCTTCAACCAGATGGCCGGGCGCCTAGAGGAACAGGAGCGGTTCCGGCGCGAGTTCATCGCGAACGCGGCGCACGAGCTGCGCACCCCGTTGACGAACCTCCAGGGCTACCTCGAGGCGCTTCGCGACGGGGTCATGCCGCCCGACCGCGCCATGTTCGAGCCCCTGCATGAGGAAGCCGACCGCTTGGTGCGATTGTCGCGGTCGCTCGACGCCCTCGCCGAGGGCGA
>Ga0209470_1003674_pt1 | contig 10479 bp, 12 predicted proteins | sample GraSoiAngelo_125_FD_185882 | JGI IMG/M metagenome (GOLD analysis project Ga0209470, IMG submission 185882) | Grasslands soil microbial communities from the Angelo Coastal Reserve, California, USA - 14_0927_05_40cm (SPAdes) (version 2) | ecosystem: Environmental > Terrestrial > Soil > Grasslands ... | reverse complement strand
CTAGAGCCGAGAATCTGGACCGTCCGGTCCGCAGCCTCGAACGAAGCATTCGAGGCGAAATACTTCGCCTTTGCAATCATCACATCAGCCTCATCCCTCAACTCCCTATCCTCCGGACTAGAATCACTCCGCTGCTTCAACAAGGCCGCCTTGTAGACCAGGTTCTTCGCCGCCTCAAGACTCGTCGACATATCCCCAATATGACGCTGAACAAGCTGATGCTTACCAATCTGCTTCCCATGCTGGACCCGCTGCTTCGCATATTCGACTGCCTCCTCGATACAATCTTCGATAACTCCGAGACAGCCAGCGGCAACACTCAACCGACCACTCATCAAACCCGAATACGCGATGCTCAAACCCTTCCCCAGAGGTCCCATAAGGTTCTCTTTCGGAACCCTGCAATTATCCAAGAAGATAGACCCGGTATCGGAAGTTGGCATCCCAAGCTTGTGCTTCTGCTGTTGGCTCGAGTAGCCCTCGAAGCCTTTCTCAACAATAAACGCGCATATCCCATCCCTCTTCCCCTTCGGGTAAGCGAAAACCACAGCTACATCAGCAATACTACCATTCGAAATCCACGCCTTACTCCCATTCAGAACATAGTAGCTTCCCTTATCCTCGAAGGTTGTCCGAAGCGATGTTGGATCGCTTCCCGCCGTCGGCTCAGTAAGACCAAAACACATGACCTTCTCCCCCTTCGTAGCCGGAGGAAGGTACTGTTGCTTCTGCTCCTCGCTCGCCCACTTCTGAATCGTCACCTGGCCAAGAGAAACGTGGCCAGAGAGAAAAGTTCTGACACCTGTACCCTCCCGGCCGATCCTTTCAAGCGCCAGCGCATAAGTCAGAACGTCGGCCCCTTGCCCCTCTCCATATCTCCGCGAGATTGGCAGCCCTAACAGTTGTGCTTTCTTGAATATCGGAGCGAGATGCTCGTTGAATCTGCCGGCCAAGTAGGCCTCGTCCTCGAAAGGTCGAAGCTCCCTACAAGCCCGGTCAACCTCGTCCAAGACCAGTCTCTGCTCGTCAGAAACGTCAAAGTTCATCCGCGAAAGATCCGCGAAGCCAGTGTCAACAACAGTCTTCAAGCCGACAATTCACTCCGTCAAGATCTTTCACATTCGATTTTTGTCAAAAGTTATATCATCGGGTTCTTAGCCATTTGCCCAGAGGCCAACAGTTGCCTATCCAGGTCGAGGAAGAAGACATACCCTTCTTCGCAGAAGTAATCGCAGGTGGACGCATAACCATCCCAGAAGAGATCAGGAAAATATTCGGCGTCAAAGACGGCGACCATGTCATGTGCCGGGTCCGACTAGTGAAGCGGGCCGAGGACGTAAAGTAGCATTCTCTATCATCGCTCAGCTATCGTCGACACCATAACACTCTGACAATCTTAAATAGAGTCGCGACCAGCGAGACTGATCTGGTTCCCCAGTTGACACTCGCAGTGTCAGATCCCACCAAAGTGGTGGACGGCTTCCGAGAAAAATCCATTCTTGTAATTGGGGACCTCATAGTCGACCGGTACGTGCATTCTCAAGGCCGAAAGCTCTCCCGAGAGGCCCCCGTCCCTGTTGCAGATTTCATTTCCGAAGAACTGGTTCTTGGAGGAGCCTCGAACCTGACGAACAACCTAGTGGCACTTGGAGCCAAGGTCAAGGTTCTCGGCGTGATCGGGAAGGATGATGCTGGAAGATGGCTCTTGGAGGAGCTTCAGAGACGAGGCGTTGACACGTCTAGCGTCATAGTCAACGACCGGCCCACCAGCCTAAAGACCCGGTTCATACTCAACCACCGGCAATATCTCCGAATCGACAAGGAGTACCGATCCGACGTCGAACCTCATATCACAAAACAGTTCCTAGGCTCGCTAAAGGAGCAGGTGAAGAGCGCGGACGGCGTTGTATTCTCCGACTATGACAAAGGAGTGATAACCCCGGAACTGATCAGCAACGTAGTAGAGGAGTGCCGGGTCCAGAACAAGAGGATCCTCGCCCAGCCGAAGGTCAGACACTATCTTGACTATATCGGCGTCACGATGGTCAAATCCAACGCCCGAGAGGGCAGCATTGCAACAGGAGTATCCATGGTCAATGACACCTCTCTCCGGAATATGGGGCACAACCTCATGTCCAGGCTCGAGTGTGAGAGCCTTCTCCTCACCCGTAGCGAGCGTGGGATGATTCTCTTCGAGAAGAGGAACATTACCAGCTTCCCACCGTTCAAGGGTCCCAAACCGGGGTTCAACGCTGTGGGAGTTCGAGACTGCATGACCGCCGTCCTCGCAATGTCCCTCGCCTCAGACGCCCCAGTCCAGGAGGCAGTCCTTCTAGCAGGTCTCGCGGCTGCACAGCAGGCTGACGAGATAGGCACGGTGGTAGTGGATCTGAACGAGCTTCGATCTCAAGCTAGTACAACACTTGAGCTTGCAGAGCATATCGTTCAGGTTCCGGTCTACTAGTCATGGAGCAGGCCCAGATTCCTACTGGAATGCTCCTCCAGAAAACAGTCAAGGTCAGAACCGACATTCTAGAGATGGTGGCAGAAGCAAAATCAGGTCATCCTGGCGGAAGCCTCTCAGCGGTCGAAGTCCTAGTCTCGCTCTTCTTCTACAAGATGCGACACGATCCTAAAAGGCCTGGCTGGCCGGACAGAGACAGGTTCGTCCTATCCAAAGGACACGCGGCCCCGGTATTGTTCGCAACACTCGCAGAATCAGGATACTTCCCGGTAAGCGAGCTGAAGACGCTTCGAAAATTGAACAGCCGGCTCCAGGGACATCCGGACCTTAGAGTTCCAGGTGTCGAGTTCCCCGGAGGCTCTCTCGGGATAGGACTCTCAGCCGCCATCGGCATGGCGCTGGCGGGAAAGCTCGACCGGAAGGGCTACCGGGTCTATGCCCTTCTGGGAGACGGTGAGATGGACGAGGGCGAGACATGGGAGGCGGCCATGGCGGCTTCCAAGTTCAAGCTGGACAATCTCACTGCCATCGTCGATCGGAATGGGATACAGCAGGACGGTCTGACCGAGCAGATAATGCCTATAGAACCCCTAGGCTACAAATGGAAAGCCTTCAACTGGCACGTGCTGGAGGTTGATGGCTTCGACCTACGCCAGGTAATAGAAGCGTTGGAGAAAGCCGAGAGTATGAGAAACAGACCTACCGTCATCATCGCTCACACAGTCAAGGGCAAAGGAGTCTCCTTCATGGAATGGGACCCCGCCTACCACGGCAAAGCCCCGGACAAGGACACGGTGAGGAAGCTTGTCGAACATATGCGACAGGAATGATTGGACATGGAACTCGCCCTAGGACTTCCCGGATGGTGGAGAGGCTGATGCTGCTCCAGATGAGTTCCATGCGCGACGCCTACGCAGACGCGCTTCTCGAGCTGGGGTCCAAAGATACGAGAGTAGTCGTGCTTGGAGCCGACACATCCGTCTCGATAAAAACCAGCCTATTTGCGGACCGTTATCCCGAGCGCTTCTTCAACGTCGGGATCGCCGAGGCGAACATGATCGGAATCGCCGCGGGACTCGCCCTCTCCGGAAAGATTCCCTTCGTAAGCACGTATTCCGCGTTTGTTCCGGGCAAATGCCTCGACCAGATCCGGAACGCGGTCGCGTATCCCAATCTCGACGTCAAGATCGTCTCATCCCACGGTGGTCTCACCGTCGGTCCAGACGGTGCCTCCCACCAGACTGTCGAGGATGTGGCCGCGATCAGAGCGATTCCCCACATGAGAGTCATAGTGCCGGCAGACGCGTCGGCAACCAGAGCCTTGGTGACTGAATCGTGGAGGACTCCAGGGCCATTCTACATCCGCCTCAGCAGAGCCACGGTGCCAGAGACCTACTCGTCACCCGCCCACCTTGAGATCGGGAGGGCCGAGGTCTTGAGGGAGGGCTCAGACGTCGCGATCATCGCCTGTGGGGTGATGGTGAACGAGGCAGTTGAGGCTGCCGAGTCGCTGTCCAAGGAGCGGATATCAGCGGAGGTCATAGACTCTCACACGTTGAAGCCGTTAGATTCGGATGCGATTCTCAAGGCTGCGAAGAAGACTGGAGGGATAGTGACTGCCGAAGAGCAGAGCGTCATCGGCGGTCTCGGAAGCGCGGTCGCTGAGACTGTCTCAGAATCCTATCCTGTGCCAGTGTCTAGGGTCGGCCTCCGCGACACGTTCGGGGAGTCCGGCGAGCACAACGAGTTGATGATGAAGTATGGTCTCACTCCTCAAGAGATCATGAAGGCCTCTAGGAAACTGGTCGCTTCTAGGTGAACACTGGAATGAAGATTTTCCTAGATACGGCCAACATTCCGTCTATCAAGACCTTCGTCGACATGGGTGTTCTCGACGGGATAACCACCAACCCGACACTCATCGCGAAAGAGAACAGAGAGTTCACCGAGCTCGTCCATGACATATTGAAACTGGTCCCGGGTCCAGTGAACCTCGAGGTGGTCAGCCAAGAGTCGGAGGAAATGATCAGAGAGGGCCATGATCTCGCCGGCCTCGGACCCAACGTCGTTGTAAAGTGCCCCATGACAGGGGAGGGGCTCAAGGCAGTGAGGAGACTTCACAGAGACGGCATCAAGACCAACGTGACACTAATCTTCTCCTCCAACCAGGCACTCTTAGCAGCGAAGGCTGGAGCAGACTATGCCAGTCCGTTCATCGGTCGGCTGGATGATGCGGGGCACGAGGGGATGAAGATTATCGAGGAGATACTACGGATCTACCACAACTATGGCTTCGGGACTCAGGTCATTGTCGCCAGCATACGCCATCCCGTCCATGTTGTGGAAGCGGCCAAGCTTGGCGCGCACGTCGCTACGATGCCCCCCGATGTTCTGGACAAGATGGTGAAACATCCTCTGACGGATATCGGATTGAAACGTTTCCTGGACGATTGGGAAAAGGCAGGACTCAGACTCCCGGAAGGGAGGGCTTCACCGTTGAAGCCGAAGCCCTTGGTCCAGCGCGCATAGACACTCGTCAGCCCAGGCGCTCTCCAGGCAATATTCCTCGTACCCGCATCCCAGATGCCCTCGGGGCCGTCAAACTTTTGAGGAAGCTCTGAATCCTCTCACTGTTACCCTTTGGCCAAGTTCGTATTCGTCACCGGCGGAGTAATGTCCGGTATAGGCAAGGGCGTCATAGCCGCATCCATCGGCAAGATCCTCCAAGCAAGAAAACTCAGAGTCACCGCCGTCAAGATAGACCCTTATCTCAACTACGACGCGGGAACGATGAACCCCTACATTCACGGCGAGGTCTTCGTCACCGAGGACGGCGGAGAGACGGACATGGACATCGGAACATATGAACGGTTCCTAGACATCAATGTCCCAAAGAGCCACAACATAACCACCGGCCAGATCTACTCCTCGGTAATCGAGCGCGAGAGAAGAGGAGACTTTCTCGGAAAATGCGTACAGATAATCCCCCACATTACCGACGAGATCAAGGATCGGCTCCGGAACATAGCAAGCGAGGGAGTTGACATCGTGATTGTCGAGATAGGCGGGACCGTTGGTGACATAGAATCTCTCCCCTATCTCGAGGCGGCCCGACAGCTCCGGCTAGAAGAAGGGATCAGCAACGTCGTCAATGTCCACGTCACGCTCGTTCCAGTGCTTGACGTCGTGGGAGAGCAGAAGACAAAGCCCACACAGCATAGTGTACAAGAGCTGCGCAGGATAGGCGTACAACCTGACGTTATCGTCGCGCGTAGCAAGGTGCCTCTCAAACAGGAACCGAGAAAGAAGATAGCCCTCTTCTGCAACGTGGAGGAGTCTGCGGTTTTCACATCACAGGATATCGCCAGCATCTACGGGTCTCCCCTCCTCCTGGACGAGCAGGGACTAGGCAGCTATCTGGTCGCAAGACTCCAGCTCCCAGAGAACATCCCCGACTGGTCTTCTTGGAAGAAGATGGTCGAGAGCCATCTCAGTCCTCAAAGCCAAGTCACAATCGCAATATGTGGAAAATATGCAGAGCTCGCGGATTGTTATGTCAGCGTCAATGATGCTATTCGAGATGCAGGCGCGGCTCTTGACACCAAGGTTAACTTAGAGTTCATCGAGACAGACGATTTCGAGAGGGGCCCATCAAAGATCAGAGTGTTATCCAGTTTTGATGGAGTTCTGGTCCCAGGAGGTTTCGGCTCTCGAGGATCCGAGGGAAAGATAAAAGCGATAGAGTACTCTCGAATTCACGATATTCCATTCCTAGGAATATGCTTCGGATTCCAATTAGCGGTGGTCGAATATGCACGGAGCATAGGCATCGAGGACGCGGGGAGTTCTGAGCTGAACCCTCGGTCAAAGAATCACGTTATCGATCTGATGCCCGAGCAGAGCAACGTTCTGGAGAAGGGAGGAACGATGAGGCTAGGAGCTCACGAGATATTAATTGATGAGGGAAGCCTCGCTCATTCGCTGTACCAGAAGTCAGGGGTCTGGGAGAGACACAGGCACCGGTACGAAGTGAATCCTTCCTACATTACTCAATTGATTTCGAAAGGATTGAGATTCTCGGGAAAGAGTGATTCGAACCGGAGAATGGAGATCCTCGAATTATCAAAGAACAAGTTTCATTTCGCAACACAATTCCACGCAGAGTTCAAGTCTAGACCGGGCCGTCCATCTCCCCCGTACTTCGGATTAGTCCAAGCCGCACTGTCAAGAGACGTAAGAATCGAGACTCAGCAAGTCTTGGCGCGGTCCACGATAGAAAGGTAAACCAAGAGATGGAAACGAGGAATGAAAGTTCGGGTTCCCGAACTACAGGAACTGGAAAGACTACCGTCATCACACTGACGCTGACGGCAACATTCATCGCTCTTGTTTTTCTCCTCACGTATCCTTTCTCGCAGCTTTTTCCGGTGCCCTCGACCCAAGGATACTACAACCCTGGCGACATCATGATCTTCATCGCATCTCTCACGTTCGGTCCAGTCGTGGGGGGGATCTCAGCGGGAATAGGGTCAGCGTTGTCAGACGCACTCGGTGGGTTCGGAACGTTTGCCCCATTCACTTTGATGATAAAGGGATTAGAAGGATACGTTGTAGGATTGGTAGTGCGCCGAGGTCTTTCGAGAAAATCCCTTCTTCTCTCCTGGCTAGCGGGTGGTCTGGTCTTAGTGGTTGGTTATTTCCTTTCTGAGAGTTATTTCATATCGTGGGTCTTCGGTGCGTCCCCATATACCGGCGTCGCCGCGGCGTTGGGAGAACTTCCCATCAATATACTCCAGGCTGTCGGGGCGGGACTCGTTGGTATTCCGGCGTCTTCAGCTCTTAGGTCGGCTCTGAGGACTTTAGCATATTATCCAAGGCTAGTCCGCCCACTCAAAGGTTAGGCTTCCAAAGTCAGCTAGCCTCGAATTTCATCCCATCAATCGACGTGTGGCTCTTTCACTCGAAGTTATGGCCCATGTTGAAGAATATGTCCCAATTTCATTAATTGAAAGACTGTTTTCACTGAGGCGGCGGACTCACGCAAATGTAGAGTACGTTACTGCCCCTTACTATCAGACTTCCAAAGTTTGTCGCCGGATCACCCGCTCGGTACTCTCTGGCTCCGTCGAGTATTATGTTCATATGACTGTCGCAGTCGATCATCTTTCCCCGATATTCAGTGTCGTTCTTCAGTTTCACTGAGACATCACCGTTCAGCTTTCGAACGAGAAGGTTCAGCGGTTTTCTTGAGGGTTCCAACTATGCCCCTTTGAGCGGTCCACGCTGTTGGAGTCCATAAAAACTCTTTGCCAAATCGCCCAGTCGGATTTCGAATAGATCTAGCTCTGAGCTAGTTCCGCTTCCTCTCTCTGCATCATCTTCTGATTGTGTTGCTCCTTCCTGAAATCGGATTTGAGCTTGCCGCATCTTATGCAACGTGCCATCTGTCCCCTTCCACGCCACTGGTGTGAGCATCCTGGCATCCGTGTCACCGATAGAAGGGACACGTCTAGTTCTTAAACTATCCAAGGACCGGCGCTAGAATTCAGGATATTTCAGCCGCTCAGACGCAGAAAATAGACGGTTTCCCTGCCAGAAATACGTGATGAGTGTTCAGTACCAGCCAGAAGGCTTGGGACATCATTCTCTGGACGTTGAAAGAGACTCACAGCTAAGACGGCTTTCTTACGGCAGATTCTCTTCATTTCGCTAGTCGACGCTCGAAGGCTTGAATCCGCCCGGAGGGTGGAGATCGAGACTAGACAGTCGACCGATTCATTCTTGATTGGGAGCAAACGCGACGTTGCTAGGACTAGGTCGGTCTTCCCAGTTCGTCGTTTCTTTGCGGCATTGAGAGTACTCATTGACAGGTCAATGCCGACTGCATACTCGTACAGTTCTTGGCTGCTCTCTAGGAACGTGCCTGGTCCACATCCTACATCGACAAGGGTCTTGAATCTCTCGCTCGCGATAAGATCTATGACCGTCCTATGTTTGGGAGATTGTTCCTGACCGTACAGTTCGTCGTAGGAGGGTGAGAGAGTGTTGTATCGCTCTGCAACCTCTCTATCGTCGTTCTCTTCCAAATCACCCTGATATATTGCATAAGGAGAATTGAATCTTTCCAGGCGGGCTTGAATGGCTGTCTTTGTGTCTCCAGAACTCGAGGAGGCTCGCAGAGAATTGATGAAGGGACTGGAGGCTCGGAGGATGATTGTGATGGTGATGTCGTGCTCTATCGCCTATTCGGGCCGCACGGGTAGCGATCTCGGAGAAGGTGAGAGGCTAGTGATTCTGAAAGAAGACGGTTGTGTGCTAATTCATCGTCGAAGGGATTACCAGCCTGTCAACTGGCAACCGTCCGGATGCGTGTTTCAGACCCGGATTGAGGACGGGAGACTGATCATCAAGGCTGTTCGGCCCAGCCCGCTCGAGACTCTGACGATGATTGTGAGCAGAGTGGAATTCTTAGGGACCTTTCTGTTGGAGGACAAGGCGGATTTCATTCTTCACTCAAGCGAGGAGGAGATGCAGAAGGCGATACTCGCCGAGCCGAGTCTCATCGAGCCCGGTCTCCATATTATCGACCGTGAGAAGAAGGTCGCCCCGGGCTTTGTCGACGTCTACGGCGTTGACTCAAAAGGGAACACTGTGGTTATCGAGATTAAGAAAGACCCAGCAGGAGCCTCTGCCGTAAAACAGCTCGCCGAGTATCTGAAATATCTTGAGGCACCACTCGGGAAGAAGCTTCGCCCGATCATAGTCGCTCCCTCGCTTGCCAGAGGTGTAATGCCGGTCTTGGAGAAGTTGGGATTCGAGTTCAGACCGTTAACTCTCCAGAAGAGTCTGGAGACATTGCAGAAACATTCGAGGTCGGACCAGAGCGCGTTGAAGGGGTGGTTCGAATTGACCGAGACTAGAACCTAGGTGGTCCCATCTCGGCTATGTCTTGTCACACGGTTAAGGATTTTGGGGGCTCAGAGATTCTATTCTAGTGGGAGCTTCTTTCGCGTTGGCTGAGTAAGGATGCTGGAATCTTTTTCATTCGTCTTGTCAGTTTCGCCGGAGGGCCTTGAGGTTGTTTCAGCGGGTTTTGTCGATGCGTCTGTACCTGTGGATGTTGAGTCAGAAGGGAGGATCGAGGATAGCGTTACTAGCGGAGGAGGCGGTCCAGGTCTTTGCAGTTCGATCGGTGCGGGAGGTGGGCTTGTTACTGTGGATGGGATCTTGGGTGTAGTTGGACGGGCAGTGGGTCTGGCAGTGATCTTGGAGGGTGTCGAGATGGGGGCGATCTTTGTTGTGGAAGATGGCATGGGCCCGGCGATTAGGCCGGGTGGGATCACTTTGGGTGCCGGTGCGGGAATGTAAGGCTGTCTCAATCCTCCAGAGTCGGAGACAGTCGGAGCCTTCCGTGCTGATGATGGTGTGAGGATACCCTTCGACTCCCCAATGAACTGCGGGCTGTCCTCCCAGCTGGTTGAAGGGGATTTTGGTGGACTCGTGAAGGTTTGTTTCTCAAGCATCTTTTCAGGCACTATGAGCGGAGGCATAGGCATCCTGTCAGACCCTTTCTCGTTGATCACGATCGCAGGCTTGATCATGGAAGGGCTGGGGTGAGGTTTCGCCTCAATGCGCGGTGGAGGAATCCCGGTTTCGTGGATGAAGGGGATCTCTTCGCTGCCCGTTGCTCGTGACGTTAGAGGAGGTCCTGCTTCTAATGGTGTCCGGAATGCTTTCTCCCAAGAGCCAGATCGCGGTTCGCCAGCCGGAGCTGTGAGAGCGGGAGCTGGTGTGATGACCGGAGGTGCGGGATGAGATTTTTCGATTTTGAGCTCTGCGACTTGGGCTTCTAACACTAGATTCCGTTTCATCAGATTCTCCAGCATTTGGAGAGCCCTCTCAAGTCTGATACCCGGCCTGAGTCCCCTCTGGAACTTGAAAGCAAGAGTCACCGCTAGAATCGCGATCAAGACTAGGACAGCGATGTCGACCGTGCTGAATGAGAGCTGAGGAAA
>Ga0209470_1003667_pt1 | contig 10492 bp, 9 predicted proteins | sample GraSoiAngelo_125_FD_185882 | JGI IMG/M metagenome (GOLD analysis project Ga0209470, IMG submission 185882) | Grasslands soil microbial communities from the Angelo Coastal Reserve, California, USA - 14_0927_05_40cm (SPAdes) (version 2) | ecosystem: Environmental > Terrestrial > Soil > Grasslands ... | reverse complement strand
GCCGCCGCTGGAACCGCCCGGAACGCGCGACATGTCCCACGGATTGCGCGTTACTTTTACGCTCGAGTTTTCCGTGGATGAGCCCATCGCAAACTCGTCCATGTTGGTTTTGCCGAATGGAACCGCGCCCGCCGCGCGCAGTTTTTGAATCACGGTCGCGTCGTAAGGCGATCGATAGTTCGCGAGAATCTTCGACCCGCACGTGCACGGCTGTCCTTTGACATTGATGATGTCTTTGATCGCGATCGGCACCCCGCCAAGTGGAAGATCGACATCCACCTTGTCGGCTTCCTTAGCCGCGGCGTCGAAATCGATCGAAAGATAAGCGTCGATTTTCGGTTCGACGCTTTCGATTCGCGCGCGGAGTGCATCAATTGCCTCTCGTGGCGAAACTTCCTTTCGACGAAGGAGCGATTGGAGGTCGGCGATCGTGAGCGCCGGCAAATCAGACCGGCTCATTCGACTACTTTGGTGACGATGAAAAGCTGGTTGGCTTTGTGGGGCGCGTTACTCAGCGCTTCTTCGGCGGTGAACCAGTCGCGCGGCTCATCCTCGCGAAACACGTTGAAAATTGGAATCGCGTGGGCAGCGGCCTCGACATGGCTGACATCGACTTCGCCCAACTTTTCGGCGTATTTCAGAACGTCGGCCAGTTGCTTTTGGAAAAGCTGCGTCTCCTCGTCCGTCAAATTGAGTCGCGCCAGTTTCGACACGTAAGCGACGTCGAGGTCGGATGCTTTGGCCATAAATCAAAAGTGGAGATGATTAAGCAACCAAATCACCGCGAACAAAACGGCGATCACAAGAACCAGAAATACAATACGGCCTTCGCGCCGTTCTTTGCGCAGCGAGCCGCGAGGTTTTCGCGATCCGACGTCGCCATAACGTTTGTCTTCCAATGCCAGCGAAACATCCAACCGGCTGCCTCCCTGGCTCGCGCGCATGAGCAATTCTTCGCGCTGATGCTTCTCGACTTCTTCAGCCACGCGCGGCGCGTCCGCGATCATCCGTTGGAGCTTGTCCATCTGGTCGCGCAGCTCCGATTCCTGACGCGCCAATTCCAGTTTTGTTTGATCGAGCGCGGATGCCGATCTAGGCGAGCGACGAAGCATGCAGCGTCACCGGCCCGTTGACGCCATCCAGAAAAAGAGGAAGAGCGCGATAAATCCGAAAACCATCAGCGGCAAACTGAAGGCGAACCCAATTTTCACCCATTGAAACAGCGAGCGACCTCCTCTGCCGGAAAAATCGGACGCGATCTCGGGTAATGCCTCGCCGCCGTCAGTATCTTCGGTCGCCTGCAAACGGCTGCGTTGCTGACCGAATTCGACCCGCGCGCCGTCCACCGTGCTCAGCGCCCGGCTCAGTTCCTTGTGCAAATCGGCCGGGTTCCAGCTTTTCGGATCGATCGCCTCGATCAACTCCAAATGCTGGCCGAAACTTTCCCGCATCGCCCGCAGTTGCTCGAGTCGTTTTTGTGCGTCGTAGGCTTCGCGTTCCAGAACAACGAGTGAACGCGTCAGCTTATCGCTCATCTCAGCGCGGCCGCGCTCCAATTCCTCCTGTTTCCGGCTCAGCTCCTCGAGCTCCCGCTTTTGTTTCTCGATCTGGTCCTGCTGGCGTTTGAGCTGGAGCAGCTGGTCCTGCGCCTTTTGGACTTGCGAATCGAGGTGTTCCGGCGACAGCGACTCCTCTTCGCTCAATTCCAGCATTTGTTCGATCGGTCGAATTTTTTCCGGCATGTCAAACTTCTTCAAACTTTGCTCACCTCGCGTTTGGTCGCGCTGACGCGAACATTAGTTACGCATTTCGAGAATTTCCAGATTTTTCCGAAAAGAATTTGAGCTGGCAAAAGGTCGATCTGCCAAAGGAAGGATCCGCCGTGGCGAAAATCAACGGCCCGGCATCATTTCCAACAGCACGCCTTTGAAGTATTCGGTCTCGGGAATTGTCGGCAGCACCGGATGATCGATCGCTTGTTCGAACCTGCGCAATCTTCTCGCCGAACGGCGCGCGTCCACCAGCGCCTCGGCGATGGTTTGAGCGAACGCAGTCTCGCTCACGTGATGTGAGCAGGAGAACGTCGCGAGCAAGCCATTTTTTGAAAGCAACTTGAATGCGCGCACGTGCAGCTCGCGGTAACCGCGGAGCGCATCGCGAAGTCCACTTTTCGTTTTCGTAAATGACGGCGGGTCGAGGATGATCAGATCGTATTCGGCCTCGGCTTTTTCGGCGCCGCGCAAAAATGCAAACACATCTTGCTCAATCCAGCGCACTTTGAGTCCATGTCTCTCCGCATTCCGTTTTCCGGCGGCGACGTTTTCTGAATTTTCTTCGACCGCGGCAACGTCCGTCGCGCCCGCTTGAGCGCAAGCGAGCGCGAACGCGCCTCGGTTGGCGAAACAATCGAGCACGCGGCGTTCGGGGGCGAAATGGGCGACCGCGGAATAATTCGGCGCCTGGTCGAGATAAAATCCGGTTTTTTGCCCGTGCAAAAGATCGACATCGAATTTCAGGCCGCCGAGTTGAACTGTGATCGGCCCCGACGGCGCGTCGCCTTCCAGAACGCCGGTTCGTAATTCGAGTCCTTCAGCTTTTCGAACCGCCGAGTCGTTTCGCTCGATGATCGTCGCGTCTCGGAAAAGATCGACAATTGCAGCGATGATCAGATTCTTTCGCAGGTCGATCGCCAGCGTGAGCGTCTGGAGAACGAAATAGTCTCCGTAGCGGTCGATGACGACGCCCGGCAAGCCATCGCTTTCGCTCCAGACTATGCGGCGCAACTTCGGATCGACGCTTCGCCGGCCGCGATACTCGGACGCCTGCGCGATCCGCCGCTTAAAGAAATCGAGGTCGAGGTCCTGTCGTTGACGGGAGAACCGGCGCGCTACGATTTGCGACTTCGAATTGTAGATTGCGCTCCCAATTAATCGGTCGCGTCCATCTTTCAGCGAAATGACGTCGCCGTCCGCCGGATTTCCGAACACCTTGAGGACTTCGCTGGAAAAGACCCAGTCGTGTCCGTGAAGAATTCGCGCTCGGGGTTTGACGACTAATCCAGCCATTTGGAAGCAACCGTCCAACGTTCAAGCTCGAACGTCCAACCTTCTCTGTCATTCCGACCGAAGTGGAGGAATCTCTAATTATTTCCGGCCATCACGATTTGTCGCCACAGAAATAGTGAGAGATGTCTCGACTTCGCTCGACATGACAAATTGGTGGTTTGACGACTAATCCGGCCATGGCGATGAATGGTAAATGCAAACCGACGCACAATCGATTCTCGATCTTCCGGGCGTTAAGAAACTGCGCAGCGGCAAGGTCCGCGAAGTTTTCGACCTGGGCGACACCCTGCTGTTTGTCGCGACTGATCGAATCTCGGCGTTCGACGTTATTTTACCCGATCCCATCCCCAAAAAAGGCGCGGTCCTCAATCAGCTCTCGGCTTTCTGGTTCAACCGGTTTGGGAAAATCGACAATCACTTTGTTAACGCCGACTTCGATTCCTTTCCCAAGCAGTTGCGGCCGTTTCACGAGCAGCTTGCCGGTCGTTCCATGATTGTATGCAAAACGAAGCCGCTGGCGGTCGAATGCGTTGTGCGCGGTTATCTGGCGGGCTCCGGCTGGAAGGAATATCAAGAATCCCAAAGCGTTTGCGGAATCAAATTGCCGGCCGGACTGAAGCTCGGCTCACAACTGCCAGAACCAATTTTCACGCCCGCCACCAAAGCAGAAGCCGGTCATGACGAAAACATCGACATGAAGAAGTGCGCGCAGATTCTTGGCCAGGAAACGGCCGAGCGCGTCAAAGACCTCAGTCTGCAAATTTATTCGGCCGGACGCGATCACGCTGGCAAGCGCGGGATCATCGTTGCCGACACCAAGTTCGAATTCGGCACGGTCGACGACAAATTGCTGTTAATCGATGAAGTCCTCACTCCGGATTCATCACGCTTTTGGCCGGCGGATCATTATGTCGTCGGCCAAAGCCCGCCGAGTTTCGATAAACAATTCGTCCGCGATTATCTCGAGACGCTGGATTGGAATAAAACCGCCCCAGGTCCGAAATTGCCCGGCGACGTGGTCGCGCGGACCGCCGCGAAATATGTTGAAGCGTTTGAGAAGTTGACCGGCGAAAAATTAAGGTAGGGGCGATTGACCCCAATCGCCCGCGGGCGGTTCGGTGAACCGCCCCTACCTAAGCAGCTGACTCACTTCCGATTTCTCTTCCTTCAGTTCCGCGACCGATTTGTCGATCTTGTCGCGACTAAAATCGTTAATCGGCAGTTTCTGCACGATTTCCCATTTGCCGCCGCGAACGCGCACCGGAAATGACGAAATCAAATCTTTTTCGACCCCATAACTTCCATCCGAACAAATCGCCACGCTGTGCCAATCGTCGCGCGGCGTGTCGTTCGTGAGAAATCGAACGGTATCGACGACCGCGTTCGCCGCCGAACCGGCCGATGAAAGTCCACGCGCCTTGATAATGGCCGCGCCGCGCTGTTGGACTGCCGCGATAAAATCTTCTTTTAGCCATTTCTCGTCGCCGATCACTTCGTTCGCAGCGCGATTATCGATCTTCGCGTTGTAGAAATCCGGATACTGGGTGGAGGAATGATTTCCCCAAATCGTCATGTTCGTTACGCGGGTGATTTCCACACCGGCTTTGTGCGCCAATTGCGCCCGGGCGCGGTTTTCGTCCAGCCGCGTCATGGCAAACCAGCGATGCTGCGGAATTTCCTTGGCGTTGTTCATGGCGATCAAGCAATTGGTGTTGCACGGATTTCCAATTACAAGGATGCGCACGTCGGCAGAGGCGTTTCGTTCGATGGCCTGGCCCTGGCCGACAAAAATCTTGCCGTTGATCCCAAGAAGATCTTTTCGCTCCATTCCAGCCTTGCGCGGAACGCTGCCGACAAGCAGCGCCCAGTTGATGTCGCGAAAACCTTCGTCGAGATCGGCCGTCGGCACGATTGATTGCAGCAACGGAAAGGCGCAGTCGTGCAATTCCATGACCCCGCCTTCAAGCGCACCGAGCGCGGCGGGGATCTCGATAAGATGCAACGTGATCGGTTGATCAGCGCCAAACATTTCGCCGGAAGCGATGCGGAAGAGGAGCGAGTAGCCGATTTGTCCGGCAGCCCCAGTGACGGCGACTTTAATCGGAGACTTCATGATTCAATTAGAATGACGAACGACGAATGTCTAATGACGAATGAAGTCCGAATGACAAAATGACGAAAACGTGGTGGCAACGTATTTCGGCATTCTGGTTTCGTCATTCCTTCGGTTCGTCATTCGTGCTTCGTCATAATGTCCGTCCACTTTTCTCCAGCAGCGCTCTAATTAATTGCATTCGCTTGCGCTCTTTTGGACTCGAGCGCAGCTGCGACACGCTGCGTTGCATTCGGCGCACCCAGTTCGAGCTCGCCGCTGTTCCCGGAATATTGAAGCGATATTTGCGCGCTAGTAGGTCGGTGATCATCACCAACGCAATCCACGATTCGCTTTTGAAAAGCGCTTCCATCATCGCCGGGTAAAAGTCGCGTTCGAAATCGATCTGCTCACTCGTGCGGGTGAATCCGGTGAAGGTCGCGATCTTTTCGAGTTCACGACGCGCTAGATCGGATGCCTGCCGCGCCGTAGAATCGCGAAGGTGGGTCAATGTTGGGTGCTCGAATGCTTCGTCCCACAGTGCGCGCATCGGCTGGTGATCGTGCGTCGCGTAAGTGGCGACGGAGAGTCGCTCGTATTCCGCGCCGGGCGTAACGCGGCCGTTATAAAATTCCCACTGTGGAATTTTGAAGCCGGCTACACCTAACGAACGCAAACTCGGACGAACGTAATCAGGCACTGTGCCGAGGTCTTCGCCGATAACGCGCACATCGTCAGATTCTTCCAGTACCGCGCGAAGGTAATTCTCACCTTCCTTTCGATTCGCTTCGCAATTGTCCGGGGTCGAATCATCCCGCGGATGGAAATGCGGCGCTCGACCTCCGGTCCGCTCGAGCATTTGGTCCCATTCCAGCGGAAGAAATTTCTTGTTCCGCCGCGGACGCCAGGGAAAGGCGTAGATGCGATAGAAGCCGAGCACGTGATCGATGCGGAAAAGATGGAAGCTGCGCCGGATGCTGCGGACACGTTGCCGCCACCAATCGAAATTCCGGCGACGCATCATATTCCAGTGAAAAATTGGGATTCCCCAGTTTTGTCCCCATTTCTGAGTGAACTGATCGTCTTTAAAATGAGATTCCGGCGGCGCGCCACCGCACCAGTCATGCGCAAATTCATCCGGCCGCGCGAAAACGTCCGCGCTGTAATAATTCACGCCGAAGGGAATGTCGCCCATCAATGCGACGCCGCGTCTTTCGGCGTAGGCTTTGATCGCCGACCACTGTTCGCTCGCGATCCACTGGACGTAACGGAAGAAGTTTTCGCGCTCACGGAAATGTTTTTTCTTTTTCGAAGGCTGTCGCTTAAGCCAGGCCCGCGCTGTCTCGATGTATTGATGCTCCGGCGGCCATTTGTCCCAGGCTTCGCTCTCACCGTTCTCTTCGACGAGCGCGCGAAAGAACGCGTAGTCATCAAGCCAGGCGGCCTCCTGATCGCAGAAATTTCGAAACTTCGACTGTCGATCTTGCGATGCGTGCGCAGAGAAATTTACGAACGCCTTCTCGAGCAAACGGCGCTTTAGTTTTTTAACCGGTCCGTATTTGACCGCTCCGTGGCGAAGTTTCGTAAGATCGGCATCGGCGAGCGCGGCCTCGTAATCGTTGCGCGTAAGATCCTCGGGCGAACCGGGCGCCAGATGGAGTGTCGTCGGTTCAATCGCTATCGCGCTGACCGCGTTGTAGGGGCTGTTGTCGCCGCCCATCTCGTTGATCGGCAACAGCTGCACGAGCTTGAATCCGATTTCGGCCGCCCAATCGATGAACTCGCGGAGGACCGCGACGTCGCCGACGCCGAGATCGTTCTCACTTCGCAGCCCAAAAAGCGGCGCAAGAATCCCGGCAATCTTTTTCTCAGGTGAGAGTTCCATCAATTCCCTTTAGCCACAGATAAACACAGACGGACACGGATTCAGAATACAAGGCGTTTGAGTTCTACTTTTGAGCGTCCGAAGTTGAGAAGAAGACCGAGTTTAATCCCGGTTGCCTTAAGCTCGTTTAATAGTTGTGCTTCGTCTCGCTTGTCGTACTGAGGCGCGATTTTGACTTCGACAAGTACGACATCCTCAACCAACAGATCGGCATCGTACTCGCCGACGACGACGTCCTTGTATCGAACGGTGATCCGCTTCTCCAATTCTACCCTGAAACCACGCCGGAGCAGTTCGACTTGAAGCGCTCGATGGTAAACGCGCTCGAGAAACCCGTAGCCAAGTTGTGCATGAACCTCAAACGCAGCCCCAATGATTGCTTCCGTGATTTCCTTATGCGGAAACAATGTCTCGCTCTCAACTCCAAGCATTCTTTATCTGTGTTTAATCTGTGTCGATCTGTGGCTAAGACTTAGCCTCTTTGCACCTGCCAGTCTTCGACAAGTTTGTTCGGAATTTCTCTCAAAAATCGCGATGGCCGCTGGAAAACGTCGCCGTAGCCGCCGGTCAAACGCATGTGCGGATAGGTCAGATAAAGCTCGTCCTTGGCCCGGGTGATCGCGACGTAAAACAGACGCCGCTCTTCTTCCAATGCTTCGCGGGTGTCGATCGAACGGCTGCTTGGAAACATTCCGTCAGTCAACCAGATCACGAATACGGTGTGAAATTCGAGCCCTGTCGGCGGTCTGGTTCGGGGCCGCTTCCGCGTCGACGTTGCTGATGAGCGCGAGCTGCGACAGAAATTCATTCACATCTTTGAATTGGCGCGCAAACGCGGCCAGCTGGTTCAAATCTTCACGCCGCAGCTCGTAATTGGTGAAGTTCACTTTCGCGTAATCGTCGTAGATCGCTTCGACCACCGACGTAATCATCTCTGAGGGCGGATTCGGTTGTCCGCCGGGGGCGATTTCATCGAGGGTTTGCGCGAGCTGGGTCCAATGCTTCTTCGATTTCGCGTTCACGCTCATCGCCAGTAAACGTTCGCTAAACGACGTGATCTCGCCGCGCTCATTCAACGATTTGTCCCATGCGTTCCAAAGATTTTCGGCGCTCCGGTTCCCGATGCCGGGAAGCAATTTCACCATCCGTTTGAATGCGACTTCGTCGCGCGGATTGGCGACGAACCGAATGAACGAGATCACATCCTTAATGTGCGCCTGTTCGAAAAAGCGGACGCCGCTGGTGATTTGGTAGGGGATTCCACGCCGCGAGAGTTCCAATTGCAGTTCGAGTGCGTGATAATGTGCCCGATACAGCACGGCGATCTCGTTAAGATCGACATCTTCATCGCGCAATTCGAGAATTCGTTGCGCGATAAACTGCGCCTGCTCGCTACCGTCATTCAGCGCGACCACGGCCGGCTTCGCCGCGGCCGATTCGCGTGTCGGCTGGAGATTTTTCTGAAACTGGTCAACGTTCGCGGCGATGGCCGCGTTCGCGACTTCGAGGATTTCCGGCACGCTCCGGTAATTCATTTCGATCTTAAAAACCTTCGCATCAGGATAACGTTTCGGAAATTCGAGGATGTTTTGGAAATTGGCGCCGCGCCAGGAATAGATCGATTGCGCGTCGTCGCCGACGACCATGATGTTGCGATGTTCGCGCGCGAGGAGATCGATTAAGTCGGCCTGGATCTTGTTCGTGTCCTGATATTCGTCGACCAGGATGAATTGAAATTGCCGCCGATAAAATGAGGCGATGTTCTCGTGCTTCTGCAGCATCGACAATGTTTTCTCGAGCAGATCATCGAAATCGACCGAATTGGTCGCCTTCTTCTTTTTCTCGTAGCGTCCATGGACGTCGGTGATTTTTTCGAGCAGCGGCAGAAAGTAAGGGAACTTTTCGGCGAGTAGTTCTTCCAGCGCTGTCTCGGTGTTCACGACGAAACTAAAAATCTCCGCGAGCACGTCGCCTTTCGGGAAACGGATTTCCTTCGGATCAATCCCCGCGCTCGCGACCACAGTGTTGATCAAATCTTTCTGATCTTCGCGGTCCATGATCGTGAAGCCGCTGTTGTATCCGAGCGCGCTGCCGTGGCGTCGCAACATCCGGTTTCCGACGGAATGAAATGTTCCGCCCCAAAGTCCGCTTGCGTCGATTGGCAACAGGTTCGCGACCCGATCGAGCATTTGTCGCGCAGCCTTGTTGGTGAAGGTGAGCAGCAAAATATTTCGCGGGTCGATTCCGTTCTCGAGCAGGTAAGCGACGCGATAGGTCAGGGTGCGCGTTTTGCCTGAACCTGCGCCGGCGATGATCAACTGCGGCCCGGGCTGGGCAGTGACAGCGGCAAGTTGCTGCCCGTTCAGCTCGGCCGCGTAATCGATGTGGATCGATGTCGATCTTGCGGCGTGCAGTGTGTATTGGCGCGACATCATTTTACCTGTAACGGCGGTCAATCGACGTCGCAATTGTCGCCGTCAACGCACGATCACGTTGCACGAACCGGCGCGACCGTGGTCGTCCAACGCGGTAATTTCGTAATCACCTGCTGCAGTATCCCAGCCGAGAAACTCGTCCGGTCCGGCCTGGCCGATGAACTTCTTGCCGGCAAACCAATAAACTTCGCGCACATCGGCATCGACCTTTGCTCGCAATGGAACTGTTTTCGCCGAAGCGACCACGATTTCTTTATTGGCCGGTGAAATGATCCTCGGCCTATGTCCGGTTCGGCCGGCCAATTCGCTGCCGCTGCCCGGCAAAAACGGTGGCGGAATTTTTCGGGGAACCCCTGCTTGCTCGAAGAGCCTGAGAAATTCGCCTGGCCAGAATTCGTAAACCTCGCGCTTCAACTCGCGCGTGCCGTCGTCAATTGGAACGCGCAGACCGGTCACGCGATCGACTAGCACTTCGCGATGCACATCGCAGGTTTTGATCGGCGACATGCCGGGAATGAACCAGCCTTCGGCGTGTTGGGTGCAAAAGGCGTTCGGCAAATCACCGGACAGCGCACAAAACTCAACCCGTTTTAAATTCGCTCCCGATGGCGGAAGACGGGGCGAGTTCGGCTCCGGCCAGGTCGATCGCAGACTGTCGATGATCTGAAACAACAACGGCGCTGCAGCGGTTCGGCCGACAAAGGCGGGATTCGCGCGACCGTCGAAATTTCCCACCCAAACGCCGAGAACGTGATGATCGAAGACTGCGATCGACCAGGCGTCTCGAAAGCCGTGTGACGTTCCCGTCTTCCAATACACCGGCGCGCTGTGACTTCCATCCGCGCAATTCATTTCTGGCCGCGGAACATTCCCGAGCATTTCCAGCGTGAGGAACGAAGCCTCCGGCGAAAGGATTCGGCGGCTCTTCGCAATCGGGTCATTCGTTCTGTATCGAAGGGGTCGCAGCTCGCCGTTATTCGCAAGCGACGCGTAGAGCCGAACCAGATCCTGCATC
>Ga0209470_1003666_pt1 | contig 10493 bp, 8 predicted proteins | sample GraSoiAngelo_125_FD_185882 | JGI IMG/M metagenome (GOLD analysis project Ga0209470, IMG submission 185882) | Grasslands soil microbial communities from the Angelo Coastal Reserve, California, USA - 14_0927_05_40cm (SPAdes) (version 2) | ecosystem: Environmental > Terrestrial > Soil > Grasslands ... | reverse complement strand
GCTTCTGCTGTTCCTGCGGCAATTGAGCGAGCGCGTTGCGTGCGCCGCGTTCCTTAAAACTTCCGGTCCGCTGCAAGTTATCCAGCTTGCAGAAAATTTCGGTCCCCGTCAGTTCGCTCAGCGGAATCGAGGGCAGGCATGGCGAGTAGTAAACCGCATCCGCAATGCGTTTTCGAGCCGCCTCGATGTCCTGAAATGTGACCAAGCGTGTTAAGTTTCGAGCGCTGCTTGCGCGGCAGCTAATCGCGCAATGGGAATGCGAAATGGGCTGCAGCTCACGTAATCCAGTCCGAGCCGATGGCAAAACTTAACGCTGGCCGGTTCGCCGCCGTGTTCGCCGCAAATTCCGAGCTTGATTTTTGGTCGCGTCTTTCGTCCGAGGTCGCGGGTAATTTCCATCAAGCGTCCGACGCCCTTCTGATCAATCGAAGCAAATGGATTTGCATCGACAATGTCGAGCTCTGCGTACGCAGGAAGGAAACTGCCGGAGTCGTCCCGGCTCATTCCCAGCGTGGTCTGCGTGAGATCGTTCGTGCCGAAGCTGAAGAACTCGGCGTCACGCGCGATCTGGTCCGCCACAAGGGCTGCGCGCGGGATTTCGATCATCGTGCCAACGAGGTACCGGAACTTTGTCTGCCTTTCGCTTGCCACTTGATCGGCGACACGGCGGACAATGTCGATTTGAAGCTTTAACTCGCGTGGAAATCCCACTAGCGGAATCATAACTTCTGGATGCACCCTGATCCCGTTGGCTTGTACTTCTGCGGCGGCTTCAAAGATTGCGCGCGCCTGCATCTCGGAAATTTCCGGAAAGGTGATCCCGAGGCGGCAACCGCGATGACCTAGCATCGGATTGAATTCGTGCAGCTCGTGAACACGGCGAGAAATTTGTTCAACGGGCACGCCGAGTTTGTTTGCCAGCTCGTTCTGCTGCGCGTGATCGTTAGGCAGAAACTCGTGCAGCGGAGGATCGAGAAAGCGAATCGTGGCGGGCAAACCTCCTAGTGCAGTGAAAATGCCAATGAAATCGCCGCGCTGATATGGAAGCAGTTTGGCCACGGCGCGTGCGCGCTCGTCCTTGGTGCCGGCGAGAATCATTTCACGCATGGCGTCGATACGGTCACCTTCAAAAAACATGTGCTCCGTGCGGCAAAGACCAACGCCTTCGGCGCCAAATGCGATTGCATTCGTCACTTGTTCAGGCGTGTCCGCGTTTGTGCGAATGCCGAGCGCGCGGAACTCATCCGTCCATTTCATTAACTTGGAATACTCGCGGTATGTTTCGCTTTTCTTCGCGTCGAGCGAGCGATCGATCAGCACCTGGACAATTTCCGAGGGCGCAGTAGCGACTTGTCCGGCAAAAACCTCGCCGGCCGTTCCATCGATCGAAATGTAATCGCCCTGCGCCAGCGCGGTGCCGTCCGCGCGCAGCATGCGTTTTTGGTAATCGATCTGAATTTCGCTGGCGCCGCACACGCAAACTTTTCCCATTTGCCGCGCGACCAACGCTGCATGCGACGAAACACCGCCCCGCGAGGTGAGAATTCCCTCGGCAGCGATCATGCCGCGCAAATCTTCCGGCGAAGTTTCGATGCGCGCGAGGACGACCTTGTCGCCTTTCTCGGCGCGCCGCACTGCTTCCTCCGCGCTAAAGACAATGTGACCGGAAGCCGCGCCTGGTCCGGCGGCCAAACCGGTGCCGATTTTTTTTGCCGCTTTCGCTGATTCGCGGTCGAAGATCGGCGCCAAAAGGTGAGCCAACGAGTCGGCCGGGATGCGGCGCACAGCATCCTTCTTTGTGATTAGTCTTTCATCGACCATGTCGACCGCGATGCGGACAGCGGCGTGGCCGGTGCGCTTGCCGTTGCGAGTCTGCAGAATATAGAGACGATTTTCTTCAACCGTGAACTCGAGGTCCTGCATGTCTTTGAAGTGACGCTCGAGGATGCTGCGCACTTTCATCAGCTCCTTGTGGGCTGCGGGCATTTCTTTTGCGAGATCGGCGATGGGATGCGGCGTGCGCACGCCTGCGACAACGTCTTCACCCTGCGCGTTGATCAAATACTCGCCGTAGAAAACTTTCTCCCCAGTCGCCGGATCACGCGTGAAGGCGACTCCGGTTGCGCTCGTTTCTCCCATGTTGCCGAACACCATTGTCTGAATGTTTACGGCCGTTCCCCACTCGTGCGGGATACCGTATCTCCGGCGGTAAACAATCGCGCGATCGTTCATCCACGAGCCGAACACCGCGCTGATTGCGCCCCAAAGCTGTGCCTGTGGGTCCTGCGGAAAAGATTTCCCGGTGCGCTCGTTAATCAGCGCTTTGAAACGCTGCACGAGTTCTTTCAAATCCCCGACCGTCAGTCTGACGTCAGGGAAATCGTGCTTCCCATAGCGCTCGTCCTTTAGATGCTCGATAACCGTCTCGAAGGGCTCGTGTTCTTCACTCGGACGTTTCTGAACGCCCATGACTACGTCGCCGTACATCTGCAGGAAACGCCGATAGGAATCCCAGGCGAATCGCGCGTTATTGGTTTTGTTTGCCACGATCTCGACGACGTCGTCATTCATCCCGAGGTTCAGGATTGTATCCATCATACCGGGCATGGAATCGCGCGCGCCGGAGCGCACTGAAACCAGCAACGGCCGCTCTTTGTCACCGAATTTTTTGCCCACTGATTTCTCGACTTTCGCCAGCGCCACTGCGACTTGCTCCTCCAACTGCGGGGGATAGGCGCGATTATGATCGTAAAAGTAACTGCATACTTCCGTCGTGATTGTGAATCCCGGCGGCACAGGCAGACCGATGCGCGTCATTTCGTGGAGGTTTGCGCCTTTGCCACCCAGCAGCGGTTTCATGCTGCCTGATCCGTCTGCATGGCCGTCGCCGAAATAGTAAACGTAGCGTCGCGGTTTCTTTTTCTTTTCGCGGTCTCCCGCGCGCACAGCGGGCGTCGATCTTGTTATCGTGCGCTGAATCTTCTTTCGTGTGCTGGATTTTCGCTTTGTAACCATGATTCAGGAGCCCGGAAGAGCGTCAATAGGGCGAAACGCCAAAGTAAATTCGGGTCTCGCAGTGTCAACGCACGGAACGAATAAACGGAAGATCGGCTGTAGTGTCGGGAGTGCCTGCCGCGCCGGAGATTGCCGCGACGATCGACGGCGGGTCGTCCGCATGTAAGAGCGTTGCAGCCGACACGGCTGCCTCTACAGAAAGAGAATCAGCAGTTCAGTGGTTAAGCTGGCGCAGTTTCGCCGTTTGTCAGAACTTCGGCGATCGTCGCCGTAAAGTCATCAACGCCGGTACTGGGCACGATGATGCTGTTGCGGCGGCCGTGAGCTTCCTCGGTGATGCGCAAGAATCTCCCGCGGTCGTTCTCGCGGAGCTCCACGTAGAAATGCTTGCGCTCGATCTGCAGTTCTCTCGCCTCGATGATGTTATCCATTTTTCCTTGAGGCCGCCGACTCTACCGCATTCTATCTGGCCAATGGAAGAAAAATCCGCGCTGGAAATGTAAATTTTTAGAGCCGCGCTGTTCCCACTTTGGAGGGGAATATTGGCGCGGCCAGTCCTTCGATCCTGCGCGGCTAGCTCAAAGCGGAAAATCGAGCCCTTATCCCCATCGGGGGCACGTACCCGATGCTATAGGTTGCGGTGCTGCCCGCTCAACCTACAATCTCCTGCGCGTGTTCGACCGAACGCGCTTCGAGCATGCCCCAGCCAATCGATTCCAGCTCTTATCGATCACCACAAAGCCAACGCCCAGCGGTTCCCTTGCCAGTAGAAAGGGAGCCTCGGGCGCATGATCCGTATGCAGCCTTCCGCTTCGCAGATTTCAGCCTGTTTACGGCTGGTAATCTACTCTCGATCACGGGCCGTTTGATGCTTGCCGTGGCCGTGGAATGGGAGATTTACGGGCTGACTCATTCGGCGACTGCGCTCGGCCTCGTTGGACTCGTCATCGCAGTCCCTGTGGTGACTTTGTCGTTGCCCGCAGGTCATTTAGCGGATCGGTTCAGCCGAAAACACATCATTCTGGTTTCCCAAGTGTTTAGCGCAATGACCTCGGCCGCCCTGGCCGTTGTTTCCTGGAAGCACCATTTGATTCCTTCAATTCCACTATTGCGTGGAGGCAATCACGCACTGGCAGGTATCGCGGCAATTTTCGAGCGCCACCATCCCGCATTTCATTTCGACGACGCATCCATTCCGCTGATTTATCTACTTCTTTTCCTCGGAGCAACAGCGCGCACCTTTAGTTGGGCGGCACGCAGTTCGTTTTTTCCGACCCTGGTTCCTCGTGATGCCTTTGCAAATGCCGTCACCTGGAACAACACCATTTTTCAAATTGGTTCGGTTGTAGGGCCGGCTCTGAGCGGATTGCTGGTCGCGTATGTCGGCTTCCCGTTTGTATATCTCCTGGATGCGTTGTGCGCGTCTGCTTTTTTCCTTCTCGTCCTTCTGATCCGTCGCAGCAAACAGGTCCGGGGTCAGGGTAAGGCGAGTACGTGGAAAAGTCTCATCGCCGGTGTCCGATTTGTGTTTCGGCGAAAGGTGATCCTGGCAACGATCACACTGGATTTATTTGCGGTGTTGCTCGGTGGCGTCACTGCATTGATGCCGATTTTTGCCGATCAAATTCTACACTGCGGACCAGTTGGGCTTGGCTGGATGCGCGCAATGCCGGCGATTGGCGCCTTCGGCACGGCTTTGACGGTCGCTCATCTGCCGCCGATGAAACGTGCGGGCAGAACTTTGCTGTGGTGCGTCACGGGATTCGGGATCGCCACCATTCTGTTCGGCTTGTCCAAAGCGTTTTGGCTATCGCTGGGATTGTTGTTTCTCATTGGAGCGTTCGACAGCGTGAGTGTGATCATTCGCGGTTCCATCGTGCAGCTCGTCACGCCGGATGAAATGCGTGGGCGCGTCTCATCGGTGAACAATATTTTCATCGGGACATCGAACGAATTCGGCGCGCTGGAATCTGGGTTGACGGCTGCGCTGTTTGGCCCGGTGACGTCGGTAGCTGCGGGAGGAATCGGAACGATTCTTGTGGTGCTCGGCGTTGCACTGCGCTGGCCCGAGACGCGAAAAATCGGCGCGCTGGATCGCAATCTGCGTTAAGTCGCTGGAGCCGGATCGGTGACCCCGGACCGGCAGCAACGATACCGGCTACAGTCAAAACGCGCCGTGCAGTGAAATTGTCCCGTATGGTGCGCCGCCGTCCTGGTGGTAACGGACTTCAGCGCGATAGAAATCGAAGTCTCTGTATGGCTGATAGCCAACCTCACCCGTGAACGTGACGATCGGCGAAATCTTCCAATCAAAACCAGCACCAGTCCGAACCTCGCTGTACGTGATAACTGCGTGGTTCAGGCGCGGGATTCCATGAGTATCTCCAAACTCATCGTCCACACGGAAGGTCGCGTCCCTCACGGTTGCCCCTGCATAAAGCGATACATCCCGGGTGAGTTCATATTGCAGACGCGGCGTTGGCAGGACAGCATCCAGCAACCAGTGTGGCCCTATTTTCCAGCGAACACCTGCGGCAGGAATCACTGGGTACTTCCGTTCCACATCGACGCTCACGCCGAGGATAAGCTGCAGGTTAGGACTGAAAATGTACGTGCCGCCGATGACAAAAGGCATGTTGAAATTATCCCAAAACAAATGACCAAGTCCTGAATTGTACAGGCCGGGCTGAGTTTCCGCTCTGATGAGAATCGAATCGGACAATTGCGTATCGAGTCCGATGATCGTGCTGAAGGACTGCAATGTATTGGGCAGGGCAGCGCCATCTGGAAGGCCAAATGAGAACCGTTCCCATTCCGCGCCCAATCGCAGCACGCCAAGTTTAATCCGCGGCGTTAATACGACGCGGATATCCGAATCGATCTCATCAAAATCGTTGACGTGTTTGCCCCCGCGTTCGACATCACCTTCGCCAACATACGTGGCGTTGGCAGAAAACTCGCCCGACAGAGGCCAGAAACCGTTGCTTTCCTCGGAAAGCCCCGTCCTGGCAAAGAAAATTAGCGCGGCTAAGATCAAAACACGCGATCGCAGCCCCGACATTTTCATTCGTTCACCGGCCCCCGGTCTCACGGCGAAAGAGAGTAACAGCTTTCGTGATATTCTTCATCATCACTGATTCCGAACCTAGCCGTTCTACGCCATGGAGTGATCCCAACGTGGCGGAAGAAATCATGTCGCCGCGCCAGACGAGCGTCGAAGGTTTGCCTTCCACCGTAACAGGCCACAGTTGATACAATGTGAGTGCGACATAATAACCGCCGCTGGCATAGTAAAGGACATCTGCGGCTTGATAGCTTCCGCCAGCGCCACCGCGGTTGTAAGATGCTCCGAGCGTCACTACGCCTTGGTCGTCAACATCAAGAAGTTCCCAGTAGAGTTCGGGTTTCAGTGATCCCGAGCCTCGACCAATGCCCGTCGCCTCAAGTAATCCGGAAAACTGTCGTCGAATTTTCTCCTGCTCGCGCAATAAGCCGTTTACTTCCTCGCTTGCCCGAATCGAAGGACCGGCGTGATCGTACGGCGGTTGTGCGGCCATTCCGCCTGAGGCGAAGGTTTTTGTTCGCGCAGTCAGCACATCTGCCCAGAACGCCGCGACCGGCACAGGTATCGCACCTCCGCCTCCACCTGCAGCTCCGGCAGAAAACTTCTTTGCCTCATCCTTGCTGATTTGAAGATCAGAACTGAGCTTTTGCGTCGCTGCAACGAACGACCGCACGGACGCGTTATCGGGCGCGTTTTTCAGTTTTTCGAAATTGGCCGGTGTCGGGTTCGACGGCAGGTCAGAGTGCAGGAACACCTTCAGTTCGCGATGTCTTGTTGGGTCCCATCGGCGCAGCGCTTCCATTTGCTGGGCAGGCGATCCCGGCGCGACATAGCAGCTTTGTACGGCCAGGAATCGCGGAGTTCGCATGGGCGCTCCATGCGCAGTCTTTACGTCGCTTCTTGCTAGTTGGGCCAGATCGACTTTGTCGAAGACAGAAAAGGAGGCCAGTTCGGAAACCGAATCGGCGCGTGCGATTGTCAGTCCAGTGCCAAAGAGTGACAGTAAAAACAAGACCCCGCACCTCCTCGTAGAAATGCGCCACTGGAGGTTCAACGTCTTAGGTTTCATGGGCAACATTGGTCCCTCATGGTTGCAAATTTTGTGGATCATCGCAATAAGGTTTCACCATGAGTGAACCGGTGATCGTGCTCGACCACTTGAGCAAGAGTTTCGGTAACGTTCATGCCGTACAGGATCTTTCACTTCAAATCGGGTCAGGAAGCATTTTCGGTTTTCTCGGCCCAAACGGCGCCGGCAAGACAACCACGATGCGAATGTTGTGTGGCCTGACTCATCCCACCGGTGGCCATGCGACCATTGAAGGCGCAGACGTCTGGAAAGATCGGCAACGGGTACGCACCAAGTTTGGTTACGTTCCGCAGCGCTTCAGTCTTTACCGTGACCTTACCGTCATCGAAAATTTTCGCTTTTTCGGCGGCGCTTACGGCGTGCCCGGCGATGAACTGGAGCGACGAATAAAGCGGCTGCTTGGTGTGATTGATTTAGAAGAAAAGAGGAACACAGCAGCTCAAAGTTTGTCTGGAGGAATGCGCCAGCTGTTGGCGATCGGTTGTGCGCTGGTGCACAATCCCTCGCTGCTGTTTTTTGATGAGCCGACTGCAGGTCTCGATCCCGTTCACCGGCAGCAAATCTGGAATTTGCTCTACGATCTCAGCCACGAAGGAAAAACGATTTTCGTCACGACGCATTACATGGACGAAGCGGAACGCTGCACGGAAGTCGGGTTTATCGAGAACGGACTGCTGCTGGCAAAAGCTCCTCCGCGCGCTTTGAAATCGAGTTTTCGCACCCGATTACTAGAGCTCGATGTGGAACCGCTCATGCCGGCGCTCGTTCGGCTCCGCGCGCTTCCCGAGCTGCTGGGGGTCTCATTGCGCAGCGGCGGCTTGCGCCTCTACGCTCCTGAACCAGAGAGACTGATCGCCAAGTGGCGCGACAACTGGCCCTTCCCGGATCTGCGCCTATTAGGCGAACGCTGGGTGGAACCCGATATGGAGGATGTTTTCACGGCGTATTCGCAAGGTTACCACGACGTTTTGAGAAAACCGGCTTCATGAAATGGCTCTCATTGGAGGCGGTTGCCAGCGTCGCATACAAAGAATTCCTGCACATCTATCGCGATCGCCGGGTGCTGCTGCTGGTACTCACCTTGCCGCCGCTGTTCACGCTGCTGTTCGGCCATGCCTTTGAAACCGGCGAATTAACCGGGGTGCGCAGCCTCCTAACTGATCAGGATAACACGCCCCGTTCGCAGGAATTCATCGACATCATTTCAAAGAACAAGACATTCCAATGGCGTCGCGGATCACCTGAGATAAAAAACGAATCGGATTTGCTCGGCCACGGCGTAAAGGCGTCGCTCGTTATTCCAGCCGGGTGGAATGAAAGTCTGGAGAACGGCGATCCGAAACCGGTGGTGCTTTATCTCGACGCGAGCGACATCAACACTGCCGATGCCGTCGAAGGCAGCGTTCGACAGAGTCTCGGCGACTTCCAATTGAAACAACGCGACCGGATGATTGAAACGTTGCCGGAAGAAGTTTACGAACTGGGCAAGCAGCTGCCGGTGCAAATACGCAAACGCTTCGTTTCCATGATGGAAATGTGGTCGGTAAATCGCAAACTCCTTTACAACCCCAAATCCCGCGTAATCGACTACGTCGTCCCCGGTATCATTGGCCTGATCTTACAGCTGCTGACGGTAACACTGATGGCGTGCACGATCGCGCGGGAACGGGAGTCAGGCACTCTGTACCAGCTGATGGTAACCTCGCTGCGCCGCCGCGAAATCGTGATCGGGAAAATGTTGCCATATCTCGTGGTGTCCGCCTTTCTGGTTCTCGTGATTATGGCTGTGAGCGGGTGGCATTTTGGTGTTGCGTTCCATCAATGGCCGGCCTTGGCGGTGGTCTGCCTCCTTTTCCTCCTTTGCTCGCTCGGACTGGGGTTGCTGATCTCAGCGTTTTCGCGTACGCAAACCCAGGCAATTCAATTTTCCGTGTTCTTTCTACTGCCCGTGTTTGTACTCTCAGGCGCGTTCGCGCCGCTGGAACAGTTGCCCACAGCGATTCGTTACGTTTCCGAGCTTTTCCCGCTCACACATTTTTGCCGCGCCTTTCGGCTCGTGAACATGTACGACGCTGGCGCACAATTTTACGCTGCTGATCTGGTGATTTTGCTGGCGGGAGCGCTGATCACATTTGCCGGTGCGGTTTTTCTCCTGAGGCGAATTGAGCAATGAGGCCGAGAGCACGACGAAGCACGAATCAGAAATGACAAGGAATGACGAAATGCCAAACTCTTTAAGAGGAAAGCGCTGTTTATTTCCGCAGATCAGTGTGCTCGCCATGGCGATTTGTCTGAGCGCCGCCCCGGGCACCTCGGCGGGCCAGATGGACTCGACGCCACAGCAAGTGTTCGACTCGATGCGCGGCAGCTTTCAGCCAGCCAAAGCAAAAGGCGTACACGCCCGCTACCAATGGGAGTTGAGCGGCCCCCAGGGAGGGCAATGGTGGATCGACGTGAACGACGGCACTTACAAAATGGGCAAAGGCAAAATCCCTAATCCAAGTGTAACCTTCGTGGCAACGGATAAGGATTGGGTGGCTGTTTCCAACCATCAACTTGGCGGCACCTGGGCCTATCTTAGCGGCCGACTAAAAATTCGCGGCGATCAGGGAGTCGCCAGAAAGCTTGGGGAAATCTTCCCCTAGAATTTCGCTTTCACCTCGAACTTGACGAACGGGGCGGGGTCTGTCTTGGCGCTCGCTTCAGCCCGAAAGAAATCAAAATCGCGTCTGACCGTGACGCCGCCTCCGAGGGTGATGTCAAACGGCTTAAGACCAGAATAGGTCACCTGCACCCCAGCCTTATCCTCGCTGTATTGAACGACTGCGTTGTGTACTTGTAACTTTCTCTCTGGGGTTATGACGTCATCGGTGCGGTAACTTTCGTAGAACAAGTCGCCGAAGATCCGGAATTCCCAATTATCACTGGGATTATAAACCAGGGCAGGTTTTGGGAAGACGCCTTCCAGACGGAAGTGGTCGCTGAACAGCCAAATGATACCACCGCCGGGGGCCACAATCGGGTTCGAATAGATGCTACCACCCAGACCGATCACGGCGAAGATTTTGTCTTTCTTGAGCGGAAACGTGACCCACACTTTCCACGGAATGTCGATCGAATCGCGCGTCACATCGTTTTGGAAATAAGGACCGGGCTGGATCTCGATACCCGCGCCGGCGTGATCGTGCACAACGTACTCCAGAGCCAGCAGAGCGTGCACAGTCTGGAGATGGTCAGGCAGACCGTTATTGGTGCCGTCGAAGTCGAACCTTTCGTATTCAACTCCTGCCCGGAAATACCACTTCCCGGTGATGAGGAAGCGAT
>Ga0209470_1003656_pt1 | contig 10509 bp, 6 predicted proteins | sample GraSoiAngelo_125_FD_185882 | JGI IMG/M metagenome (GOLD analysis project Ga0209470, IMG submission 185882) | Grasslands soil microbial communities from the Angelo Coastal Reserve, California, USA - 14_0927_05_40cm (SPAdes) (version 2) | ecosystem: Environmental > Terrestrial > Soil > Grasslands ... | reverse complement strand
CGATATGGACTGCGTCGCGCAGCGTCTCGCGGGGCAATTCAAGCTGCTGAAACGGACCAATGGGCAATTCCTGTAGTTTGAGAAACCGGCCGGTTGCGTCTTTGTGCCGCACAGTGACATTGCTCGCAACCGAACTCGTATTGATGACTCGAACGGCATACTCGCCTGCCTGCGGGATATCCAGAGCCAGCTCACGTTTGGGCCAACTTTCAGGGTCGCGGGGCTCAGCGCTCTGTCCAAGCAGGTTGTAAGACATCTGGATGCCGTCACTGGTGGAAACGGCGGCGAGCCAACCGCTGGCTTCATCTGGTTGCGGTCCGAAAACTTCACCTACAGTCAGAGATTCAATTGCGTGAGCGGGCATACGGAGCTGTGCCTGGCCCAGGAGTTTGCCTTTATTCAAAAACGCCCAGATATCAACAGTCGCATCGCGATCGGTGCTGTTGCTTATCAGCAGCTGCGCGTCGAATCCAGTGCCGATCTTGAAATCTGGGACAAACAGCCGGGTCTCGGCGAATGCGGTTGTCTGAAAGATCATCGCTGGAATTATCAAACCTGCAAGAATGCTCCCAAGCCGGCGGATATGTAAGATGAATCGCATTTGGTTCTCCTTTGCGGTCAGAGCTACGGCACACGCACCACGGTTATGGAATCACTGCTGAGAGTGACACCGCTTGCCGGCAGATCGTCACCGTTTGTGTCTGCCAGCGTGACTCCAGACAGGGTCAGCGGGCTGGTTCCCACTGCCACCGGTGTAAACACCAGATTTGCGACCGTGAATGTCCCTGATGGGGCGCTGCCAAACTGGAAGTGATTGATGGTGACAGTGCCTGCATTATTGTCGACGTTGACTGTCATGGGTGTGCCTGTAAATCCGTCCCCAGTTCCGCCTTTCACGTCAGCGGCGTTCACCATGACGGTCTTCTTGTCGAATCCTATCGTGATCTGATATGCGCCTACTGGAACTGTGCTGTTGATCACGACATCCACGGAAGCCGGTATCGTCGGCGCTGGAGGAGCGAACACCAGCGAATTCGATGTTGTACCGGCGACGGTCACCGTCACGGTTCCCGCCGCAGCCGCCTCGGGCACGTGGAGTTGCAGCTGGGTCCCGCCGGCGTGCATGACAGGTGCAGTCGTCGTTCCGCCTCCGGCAGTGTTGAACTTCACATTGTTATTTGACGGCGTCACGATATCGAAACCGGCGCCTTCCAATAACATCGTCTCTCCGGGCGACGGATTCCCCAACATGGTCGCTAACTGCACGCCGCAAATGGTTCCCGCCACCACTACGATGCGTCCTGCACTTGTCTGGCCTCCGACACCCACGGTTACCGGTCCACACACAGCGTCCGGCGGCACTGTCACCGTGAGAGAACCGGTCGCCGCTGCCGTTACTGTCCCAGTCGTTGTTCCTGTTGCCGAACGGAAAAGCACAGTGTTTAACGAAGGCGTCGCACTGAAGCCAAGTCCCGTCAGTGTCACGCTACTGCCCGGAGTCACGTTGAAAAACGGCGACACGCCCGTCACTACAAGAGGCGTACTGGTCCCCGTAACAGTTAACGGAAACTCGTTTCCCAGGAGAGGCACATCCTGCCTGTAGACCTGCAGCGGGCCGCTGACAGCATCAGCAGGCGTCACGACGGTTAGGCTTCTCGACGTTGCCGCCGTAGGCGTCACGCCTGTGACTCTGCCTCCATTGGTCGTGAACAACACCTTGTTGTCCGCGGGAGTCGCAGAAAAACCTGTACCCGTTATGGTCAAGGTGTCTCCTCGATTTGGAGTAGCCGGCGATACCGCGCCCACCGTCGGTGTTTGCATATCCGGAATCGCGCGTACCGAGAACGAGGCAAGCATCAGGCAGTCGCCAATGTTGGCGGTGCCATTCAAATTCGTATCACCAACCGCCAGTGGCAAAGCGGGCGGATTTAACCCTCCCACTGTGCGTGCACACGCCAGTGCATCGCTGATGTTCACATTGCGGTCTCCGTTGATGTCACCGCGCTCGATCACTCTCACAGGGATAGCGTTGGATGTCCCTGCGGGAGACACGGCCGTCACGGACACCGCTTCCGCCGGCGTTAATTGGCCGGTCGGCACCGTCGCAATGAGCTGTGTCGCGCTGACGAACGTCGTGCTCAGCGGAGTCCCCCCCAGCTGGACTTGCGTTGCCGGAGTGAAGTTTTGGCCTGTGACAGTCAGCCTGAAGCTGCCGCCAAATAGAGGGGCCAGAGATTGTGATAATCCCGGGGGTGTTGCGGTCAAATCACTGATGATCGGCCGGTCAGCGCCTGGCGGCAGAATGATGTACCCGGGGAATAGTGCGGACGTCCCAGCGCTCGTCGTTACTGTAAAACTGCGTGTATCGGTCATCGCGAGGGGATCGATACCGATGCTTACAGGCAGATTTGTCGACGTTGCTCCACTCAGGATTGTGACCGTTACACCGGTCCCGCTAAAAGTGACAGCTGTAGCTCCAGTCAGATTTTGCCCGCTGATAGTCGTAGGGATGGCTGTTCCCGCCTTTCCCGAGGATGGTGTGATGCCCGTAATTATTGGCGTAGCAGGCGACAGCACTGTAAAACCTGTAAACGGTGCCGATGTCCCCGCAGCCGTCGTCACTGTAAAGCTGTGTGTATCTGGCGTTGCGCTGGTCGTGATGGTGATGCTGACTGACAGGCCGGTCGCGGTTCCGGCGGTTCCGATGATCGCGGTGACTCCGGTCCCACTGAAGTCGACCCTTGTCGCCCCCGTGAGGTCCGTGCCCGTAATCAAAGCAGGCAGCGTCGTGCCAATTGTTCCCGACGTTGGATCGATTGCCTTAACAACCGGAACTGACGCGCCAGCGGCTTCGAGCGCCATGCTGTGATTGGAACCTGCTGCGATAGCAATCGTGCTGCTACCCGGCCCCAATCCGCCGATCGCAACTGGAGTGGTGCTGATGGACCCGAAAGTACCATTCCCGAGTTGGCCGTTTAGATTATTTCCCCAGGCGACTGCCGACCCGTCGGATTTGAGGGCAATGCTGTGCGACGCGGAACTACCCGTCGCGATCGTGATTACTCCGCTCAGGGGGCCAAGTCCGGACACCTGACCAGGAGTGGTTCTTAAACCGGTAGTTCCGTCACCGAGCTGGCCATTGAAACCGCTTCCCCACGACAGAACCGTCCCATCGAATTTCAAGGCAATGCTGTGCTGACTGCCGGCGCCGGCCAAGATCACTCCGCTGCCTGGCCCGAGACCGGTCACCTGTACCGGGCTGAGTCTCGTGTTAAACGTGCCGTCACCGAGCTGGCCGTTAAAGTTCGCTCCCCAGGCGAGAAGTGTCCCGTCGGATTTGAGGGCGAAATTATGCTGGCTTCCTGCTGCGATTGCGCTGACTCCGCTGGCCGGCCCAAGGCTGATCACCTGAAGGGGCGTATTTCTTGCTGTAGTGGTGCCATCCCCAAGTTGGCCATTGAGATTCGTGCCCCATGCCAGGACTGTGCCGTCTGACTTCAGGGCAAGGCTATGCTGGGCGCCTGCGGCGATTGCAATCACTCCACTGCCCGGTCCAAGACCGCTCACCTGCACCGGCGTATTTCTGGAGTTGTTTGTGCCATCGCCGAGCTGACCACCGAAATTGGCGCCCCACGCGAAAACCGTACCATCGGATTTCAGGGCAAGGCTATGCTGGCTGCCTGCCGCAACCGCAATTATTCCGGTGCCCGGGCCGAAACCGCTGACCTGAGCAGGTACAGGTCTGGCGGTGAAGGTACCATCTCCGAGCTGGCCGTTATTGTTGTTGCCCCAGGCGAAAACCGAACCATCCGACTGCAGAACGAGGCTGTAAAGATTTGCTGGGGCGATGCCAACGGTTCCATTCAAAGCTGCCAGCGGGAAGGCACTCAACTTGCCGTCCGTGCTGCCGTTGCCGAGTTGGCCAGAATTGTTCTTGCCCCATGTCAGAACCGAGCCATCGCTCTTCAGGGCCATAGTGTGAGTGCTGGCGCCGGAAAGCGCGATCACTCCGCTGCCCGCTCCAAGACCGGCGACGGGAATAGGAGTGTTAGCGCTTGTGATGACCGTGCCGCTGCCCAGTTGGCCGGTGTTATTGTTGCCCCAGGCCAGCACCGAACCGTCCGACTTCCTGGCCAGGCTGTAGTCGTTACCGGCGGCGATTCCCGTCACTCCGCTGGCCGATCCAAGGCGTGCGACCGGAACCGGGATGTTCCTGTTGATGGAAGTGCCGTCCCCGAGCTGCCCGACGTTATTGCTACCCCAAGCCAGGGCGGAACCATCCGATTTCGAAGCCAGGCTGTGCTGCGACCCGGCAACAATCGACGTCACTCCACTGCCTGATCCAAGATTACTCACCTGAACGGGAGTGAGCCGTGTGATAAATGTGCCGTCTCCAAGCTGGCCGGCGAAATTGGCCCCCCACGCCAGAACCGTGCCATCGGACTTGAGGGCCAGAGTATGCTGGCCTCCGCCTGTGACCGCAATGACACCACTCGCTGGACCAAGGCCGCTAACCTGAACGGGTGTGGGTCTGTTGTTGTTTGTGCCATCGCCAAGTTGGCTGTTGAAATTGGCTCCCCACGCGAGTACCGTCCCATCGGATTTCAGGGCAAGGCTATGCTGATCGCCGGCCGCGATTGCGATCACTCCGCTGCCAGTTCCCAGACCGCTGACCAGACTGTATGAACTCCTTGGCGTGAAAGAGAATGAGCCGTCCCCAAGTTGACCCGAGCCATCGTTGCCCCACGCGAGTACCGTGCCATCGGATTTGAGCGCCAGGCTGTGTTGCGTGCCGGCTGCGATCGCGATAACGCCGCTTCCCGGTCCAAGTCCGCTGACCGGGACAGGCGCAATCCTTGGCAGCACGGTGCCGTCTCCGAGTTGACCCAAACTATTGTTGCCCCAGGCGAGCACCGTACCGTCGGACTTGAGAGCCAGGCTATGATCACCGCCCGAGGCGATCGAGATGACGCTGCTCCCGGCCCCAAGACCCACAACTGGACCTGGTATCAACTCCGCCGCCGGGTTGGGGAAACCCAACTGACCGGAATCATTGCTGCCCCAGACTAGAGGAACATTGAACCCCGGATTGACCGTAAAGCCGCTGAATGGTGCAGAAGGCCCGGCGTCGGTCGTCACAGTCACGGTGTGCAAGCCTGTCGGGGTACCTGGCGCGAGGCTGACGATGACGGGCAGGTTCGTCGAGGTTCCTCCGGTTCCAATTGTGACCGTCACACCGCTGCCAAAATCGGCTGCTTTGGCTCCGCTCAGGTTATTTCCGGTGATCGTTACAGCCAGCGTCGCTCCTGTGTTACCGGCAGGCGGACTAATGCTGGTGATCGCCGCTGGGGGAATACCCGTGGCGGTAAACGTCACGGGACTCCCCTGGACTGTTCCTGAAGCGGTCGCCGTGAGCGTATTGAGGCCTGCAGCCAGAATCCAGCTTCCGACTGTAGCAATGCCGGAGGCATCGGTTATCTGGGTCGCGCCAGTAACGTTGCCTCCGCCTGTTCCGGCGGCGAATGTTACAGTGATTCCAGAGGCAGGGTTGCCGTCGCCGCCCCGCACAACTACGGACGGTCTTGGCGATACCGGGGCGCCGGTCGCGCCCGTCAGATTCGTTGGCGAGTTCGCCGAAATCGTTCCGGCAGTAAGCCCCGAAAGAAACGCCACGATGTCGTCAATCATGGTCGCCGGCAATGCGATCCCGCCGATGGCCGTGCCGGCTGGCGAGTTGTTGAATGCGGGCGAAGTGTAAAACTCTACTGCCTGACGAAGCGTTGCTGCGGAACCGTCATGGAAGAACGGTCCCAGATTCGCGACGTTAAAGAGCTGAGGAACACTGAACTCGCGAGAGCCGCATTGGCCGACGGATGGTTCGCACGGAAGATTATCCACCCCGGCTGAGTTAACAGCCTGGTTGACGACGCCAGTATTAAAGGATGCATTTACGCCGATCGACTTGCCCAAAATGGAGACCGTGGTTTGCGCAAGCACCGGGCCTCCATGGCACTCCGAACATTTCGCCTGCCCGAAAAAGGCATCTCGCCCTCGCTTTTGCGCGTCGGTAACGGCAAAGCGGTCGAGATTGAATTTGTCCGGATCGCTTCCCGATGGGAAGTCCAATGAGAGTAAGAAAGCTTCGATCGCCGCCAGTTCGTCAGGTGTTGGCAGCCGGAAATCGGGACTTGGTCCAGAGCTCCGACGCGTCGAGAGAACGCCGCTGGCATCGATCGTGATAGTACCGCTCGCGTCGATGGTGAAGTTCGTCGATCTCGGAAAGTGCTGGACGACAGCCCCCGTGGCGAACGTCCTGAGATCCGGTATATCGCCACTGAATCCAAACGGCGCAGTTCGGCTCAGGTTTAGAAGATGAGGAGATTTCCGAAAGACTGGTGGATTGGTAAAGCCATCGATGTTTTCCAGGATGAGAGCCCGGCCCTGTGGGAAGTCGGTGCTCGCACTCCGTCTCATCCGCTTCGGGTCTTCGAGCTGGTTAAGATTTCCGGCCGTAATGCTCGCGACGGTGCCCGAACACGAATTGCCGTCGGTTACAGTGCCCACTAAGGGCGGACTTATACCGCCATAGACGAGATACGCCGTCGGCGAAACACGTGACAGCACTTTAGCTCGCGCGCCGGCCGAGGTGATGATTCCCCTCAACTCACCCGTGCATGGCGCATTGCTCGGGACCGCAGCAGTTAGAACCAGCAAATTGAGATTGAAGTCGAAGCCGGCATCGAAGCTCGAGGGCGCGGTCTCTGCGATGAAAAGCGGGTCGAACGTCGATAAAAGCGACCCAAAGCGCGACTGAACATTCGTGGGTGACAGCCTGAAGTTTTGACTGGCGACGTGACATGATGCGCATGTCCTTCCGTTCCCGAGGAAGGGCTCATTATTGAATAGATTCTCGCCTTGTTTGATCTGAGTCGCCATCGGGATCGTAAAACTCTTGCCTGCCGTGTTGGATGGCGTGGGCGTTGTCACGAGCACAAAGTCAGAGTTCTGATCCGTGTCCAGTGTTCGTCGAAGGCTGATCGTGTTTGTCGTCGCAAGGGCCGGCGCTGGAGGACCGGCGGGCACTCCCGGTGGTGAGAAGTCGTGATTGTCGCTACCAAAATTGTTCTCGGTATTACCTGTAAAGTTGCCATAAGACAAACATTCGTTTCGCGGAAACGCAGCTGTATTCAACGGATTATTTTTGAAACACACCTTTCCGCTGATCGGGTTCAGGAGCGGAGGAATGGTGAAATCGGGAGTCGGCGCCCCGGGAAGATTCGCGAATTCCTGCGTTGCAATCAGCGTCAGGAGGCTGCTCGCCGTTCCACCTCCGGGCGGGGTAGTGTTCGGATTGGACGGGAATTTGAACTTGCCTGTCTCCCGTCCCGCCGCGTCGAAAAAGACGAGCATGGCAGCCGAGTGCACGCCATCCGTCGGTCCCCATCGGTTCTGTCCCGGTGCCTCTTGTTCGATGACAATGAACTGGATCTTCGAGTTGCCATTCGCGCCAGCCATCACTTCCTTGATGTGAATATCATGGTTAGTTGCGCGAACGCGGCCCTGAAAGAACCAGAGAACAATTGCAACCGTCACTACAACCGAACCAACGTATAGCAGTTGTCGCCTTCCTGGGTTCATCAACACCTCTCATTCGGTCAGTCAAAGCCCGGTTATTCAGATTCCCCAATCTTTCATCGCGTTCTCATAGAACTTTTGGCACTACCTGCGAGATTTTTCGGATTTTGGCAATCTACTGGCCAGGTCAGTGCGCCCGAAATACCACCGTCGGATCGCATTGATGGACATTGGTTTGGAGATGAGGCATGCGTAATGCTTTTATGCTGGAGAAGTGACGGCGTGAAAAACGTAAATATTTCCAGGGAAGAACGCCCTGTTGGAGACAAATCTTGCCGTCATTGACAACGAATCCAGCGGGGCGTTTTGGCGAAGCATCGAGAAAGTCTGATGTCCGATCCGAATCCCCTTATCCGGTCCCGTGCGTTGGAACATTTCAGAAAAACTGTTGGGCTGGAGGGAAGCGGCGGCGTCCAGGTCAATGTCAACCAGCAGACTGTACTCATCCGAAACGGACCACACAGCTTCGAGGAGGTCATGGATAAGGTTCGAGCCAAACTGCTCGAAGAGCGCCGGAATCGGATCAGCGAATGAAAGAACTTTTGTCCGAAAATCGACAAAAACGCGACATGGGGAGCATCGAAATTGAAGGGTGTGGATGTTATTTTGGAGTGCTCGGGGCCTCAACGTGACTGTAGCTTTATGAATGGTCGGGACGCGGTATTGACTCTTCAAACGCTCACAAATGCATATCCGCGCTCCTGCGCACGATTCACGGCCACAATTCCCGCTGGCACGAAACGTGAATTGGCAACCAAGTTGGTGCTCAATTCTTTGAACACGCTCTCCGCTTTTCCACCAGATGCAGCGGCCAGCGGCTCCGCAATTTGCTTGGTCGCCATTTCGCACACCGCGAATTGCACGCCACGCTTGATGAGCGTGTCAATGTTTGCGCTCCTATTGGGTAGTCCAGAGTCTGGCAGGTTGTAGAGATTGCTAGTAGGAACCTGCTTGGTTTTGGGATCGGTGAAATTGCTGAGTCGGGAGATTGCCGCGCCGTACTTCTTCCACATCGCGTCATTGAAGGCGAATGGCGTGGCAAAATGCCGCGCCACGATGACGACCGCTAAGTCCGAATCTTGCAATCCGTATGCGTCTTTATTCGCGATGAAATAGTTGCTGGCGTACAGCAATGCGTAACCAAAGCCGTCCGGCATCGTCGCATCAAATACGAGCCGGTGTTTACCGGATATTTTGTCGAGCCAGTCATCCTCGGTGTGACGTTCCGGCTCCCATCGGTCTGCGCGGGATTGCGCTTGCAATGCCCCAGCGCCGACGGCGGCAGCGGCGAATGCCGCCCCTCGACCGCCAACCTGCATGACAAACGACCGCCGTTGAAGTACGGACTGCATGAGTTTCATAGGGAACGCCCTCCTCGCGTGCGATTTCTAGTATGACTGAAGAGGTAGGAACAGTTTCAAGCGAATGCACTTCGTAGAAGTTGGCGAGACGAGTACCCGCTCAATTCGCGGCAACAAACATGAGCAAGACCACTTCGGAGCCGCTTCCCGCAATGCGGGCAGTTCATTAAAGTTCGGGAACGTTATCGCGGCTGGGAGTGGTAGCGGCCAATGGTTTGTTCGGCGATTACTGGCGTGCAAAAGTTTCAAGGCTCCCACACCGATATCGTGAAGCATCGTTAAAATTCCCCAACCATGCCTTAATACTTCGATGGACAAATACTTACGGTATTCGATATTGAAAGTTGTCAGTGCCGGGTTTGTTAGGGTGAGGGCGGTCGGATGAATGAGTTTTGAACACAGCTTGAAGAGACATTCTTCTTTTTCGTCGCGCCTTGTAACTGTTATTCGCTTGGCAATGACTGGTTCGGGCAGATCGGCCACGTCGCCAGGAGCTACTTTTTGCATTTTCTCGTGCAGTTCACGCGCATCAATATCAGCTTCGCGTAGGAACTGAGACGCCTCTGCTTCTCCCCTCGAAAATAAACTGCGCCCAAAAGCGTAATTCAGTCTGACTTCTGAGGAGCAAAGCCATTAGATCGGCTTCCAATTCAACCCAGTTGGCTGCCCTGGACAGCAAAAGGTCCAAATAGCGAAGAATATGTACCCGCGCCCTGTGCTGATCCGACTGATCATCATCAGCGATTACTCTTCCTACAACGTCGCGGCATTGTTTGATCGCAAATCGGAAATGATCGGCGCTGTAGTGCGCGATTAAATTCTTGATTGCAGCGATGCGATAAGGCTCTCTTTCCATCAGTCCTCATTTTCCCATTTTTCTAGTACATCGAAGTGATTGGCGTGAAGATCACGTGCATTCCGTAGACACTGCGCTTTGCAGGCGGGAACGCGGGAAGCTCCGGTACAATTCCAAGCATAATGTTTGAACGCTACACGGAGAGAGCACGGCGCTGTATCTATTTCGCCCGCCAGTCAGCGGCGAAGTACGGCAGCCAAACCATAGAGACCGAGGACCTACTTCTTGGCATCCTGCACGAAGATCCCGACGTGATCGGGCGATTCCTCCCGTCCAAGACGGCTCAGGACATCCGCGCCGAGATAGAAGGCCGCTTAACCGAAAGGACTGCGGAACCACCCCGCCTGCTCAGACTTCTTTTGAGGCTACGCCCTGTATCCGCATCAATCGAGATTCCGCTTTCACTCTATTGCAAACGGATTCTTGTTTATGCAGCGGGGAAGCAGAAAGGTTGTTTCATCGCCACATCAACAGTGACCACGTTTTTATGGGAGTGGTCCGCGAGGAGGACGGCGTCGCTGGTCAGAGGATAGACCCTTTCCCCGTGTCTTCTTTGTGAAATGCGAAGAAGATTTCTGAAAACGCCTGCAACTAAGATTAAGCGGCAGGTCGGGAATACAGCCGAGGAAAGTCATGATGCCGCAGGTAGAGGGCTTT
>Ga0209470_1003647_pt1 | contig 10534 bp, 5 predicted proteins | sample GraSoiAngelo_125_FD_185882 | JGI IMG/M metagenome (GOLD analysis project Ga0209470, IMG submission 185882) | Grasslands soil microbial communities from the Angelo Coastal Reserve, California, USA - 14_0927_05_40cm (SPAdes) (version 2) | ecosystem: Environmental > Terrestrial > Soil > Grasslands ... | reverse complement strand
TTCGCAGCGAGCTTTCTCTGCAAAGAAGATCAGTGACGAGTCTGAAATTACTGAAGAATGGAAAGAGGTTTCGGGTCGGCGAACAACATCTCGGTCTTGCTACTACCGCGATAGCGGTTTAGTCCAATGCGTTTTATGTTTACTCCAACGCGTTTTATATTTACTCGCCGCGAGAGCTGCCCAGGTCTGCGCATTTTTCCCGGGGAGGGCGGATTTCGGACTATCGCGGCGCATACAGTGCAATCGCAAACCGCCAGTAATGTCGCGTCAAATGTCACGTCCACCACGACAGTGCACCTCAGCAGGAATTCCGGCAATGGTGCATTCTACAGCGACGCCGCTTGCAGCACGGCCCTCGTTGGCGACAATGTGACCATCGCGAACGGGACTAGCAGTACAAATTTCTTCTTCAAAGACACGATCGCCGGTGGGCCGACGATTACGGCGCACCAGACGGCAGGTACGCCCGCCTTGACGGACGCGACACAAACAGAGACCATCAACAAGGCCAGCACAAGCACCGCGGTCACCTCCAATCCAAACCCATCGACAACTGGGGAGTTGGTAACCTTCACGGCCATTATTAGCGTGACGGCTCCGGGCGCAGGTTCTCCCAGCGGAATCGTGAACTTCACCGACGGTGGGACAACCATCACAGGTTGCGGGACGCAGCCGGTAAGCGCGAATCAGGCTACTTGCACCACGGCCTTGCTCTCTATCACAAGCCATACTATCGCGGCCGCCTACAGTGGCGACATCAACTTCAACGGCAGTACGTCAGGGAACCTCACGCAGGTCGTCAATCCGGCTCCGTTCTTCAAGGCGGTGATCAGCCCCACGACGGATGTGGTGAATCACTCCACAGCTGCCTATTCGATCACGGTTACGGACTGTAACAATGCCGCCTGCCCCACTCAGGGGAACGTGAATGACACCATCATCGTGGTAAATATCGACATCCCGGCGGATTACTCGGGAGTGGCCGTCACAACGGTGTCCTCTACCGGACATACGTGGGACTCCGTGGTAGCGTCTGGCCAGATCCAGTTGACTGCGCACTCGAGTACCGACAAACTGAGCCCCGGCGAAGCCGTTACCGTTAACTTCACGGCGACAACGCCTTCTACGCTGGCCGCCGATCCCACCAGTGAGCCGTGGAACGCCCATGCCTTCGGCGGTCAGAACAACACCAAACCATTTGTAATTTCCTCGAATGGTCAGCCCGCTGTCAGCGTCAGCCGCCGCGCGACCTCGACGGCGGTGACCTTCGCAGCGAACCCGATTACGTACGGCCAAAACACCACAGCCACGATTACCGTGACGGATACGGAAGCGACTGGAACAAAGTCGAACCCCGGCGTTGGAGATACTGTCAGTGTGATTTCGGACTCCAGTGACACGATTACCGGTACCTGCACGCTCGCCGCAGTTCCTGCTACTACGGACAGGTCGTCCTGCCAGGTGACGATCACGCCGACGCATGCCAGCGTGCACAGGATCAGCGCGACGTTCACCGCCACGACAGTTCACAAAACCAGCAATGGCAGTTCCGGGCTTACGGTCGACAAAAAGACTCTTACGGCGTCGATTGTGAATGATCCGACCAAGACCTATAACGGCAATACGGACGCGACACTGATCCCGTCGAACTTCAGCCTTTCGGGATTGGTCGGAAGCGAAACCTTCACGATGGCCAGACTTCCGGCACGTACAACTCCAAGGACGTGTCAACAGCGAACACGGTCACTGCACCGCCGGATACTTGTGGCATGGCGTTTGAAAAGCTCATTCTTCTAACTCTGTTTTTGCGCGTTACCGGCGCTCCACTCGACAGCAGCATCGTCGAGCGCGCTTTGAAAAAAGGGATTTTGCATCGAAATAATAGTCTCTTCTATAAAACCCAACGTGGCGCTCGTGTCGGCGATCTGTTCATGAGCCTGATCTACACATGTCAGCTTTCGCACGTCAACCCGTTCGATTATCTGACTGCCTTGCATCGAAACGTCGACCGCCTCGCCCGCCAACCCGTGCAGTGGATGCCTGGAACTACGGTGAAACTCTGGCTGGTGTCGCGCCCGCCTCGGCCAACTGATCCCGCGCGTTCTTACGCACGCCTGCCGAAAGAACACGGTTTTCGACCCGGATTGCAAGATCATGCATAAAGTGTCAGACTCTTTTAGGCTATTGATTCGCTACGGAAGAACGGTCGGGCAGAGCGAATACAAGGATGGCATTGCCTCCGTTCCGCCTTGCGGCAACCGGAACGGCGACGAATTGCCTTCCGTGAGCGAGATAGGTGATGGGCGAACCGGTGGCGACACCAGGTAATTGCACGCGATAAAGGACTTCTCCCGTCCCGGCGTCGTATGCGTAGAAATAACCGTCCGCATCCCCCACAAATGCGAGCCCGCCAGCGGTTGTCAGAGCAGAAGACGTTACTCCAGTGCGGAACATATGTTTCCAAACAATCTTGCCTGTTTTGATGAGGATGACAATGAAGCCACCGCGGTGTTCGGGATCGATTGGGTTCGGAAGCGTCTGGATTGTCTTTTCTCCGGGAAAGGGATCCGCAGAATTTGCACCGCCCCCTTCGACGAGTTCCACCTCGGTGAAGACGGTTTTCTGGCAATTGATGTTGATGGGGATATACAGAGCCTCGGTTTCCGGATGATACGACATAGCCCGCCAATTCTTCACGCCCAAGAAATCGGGGCAATGAGTAATTTCGACTCCCGGTTTTGGAATCATACCCGGCCGATAAGCCACTTCACCTGTTCGCGGATTGACGTCAAGCTGGTTCTGGTAGCCCAAGTCACGAGCCGCAACGAACTCTCCAGTTGTACGGTCTAGCTCCCATAGAATGCCCAATTTCCCCATCTTAAAAAGAGATGTCCGGTTATCCCGGTCAATTAGTAAGCTTTCGAATACTTCATCTTGATCAAATGTCTCGCCTGGCACTAATTGGTGGTACCACTTTAGTTTGCCCGTTTCGGGTTCCAGCGCCAGGACGCTACTTGTATAGAGTGCGGCTCCATCAGTTCTGCGGGAGATTCGTGCTAGCGGCTTTGGTTGAGCCGTAGACCAGTAAATTGTGTTCAAATTCGGATCAAAGCTTCCTGGTATCCACGCGTCTCCTCCTGCGCGAAACATCAGCGGCAGAGTTCCCCACGTATCGCCTCCAGGCTCACCTGGACGTGCCACCGTCGACATTCGCCAAAGCTCTTTCCCAGTCTGTGGATTGTGGGCCGAAATGAAGCACACATCGCTGACACCGGCGACTTTGAAACGATCGCAGCCGGTTATGCCGGCGATTACATTTCCTTTGGCGACGATTGGACCGCTGGAGTAGCGATACCCGAGTCTGTAATCCGCTACCATCTGATCCCACACCACGTTACCTCTACGAGCATCAAGTGCGACAATGTGCGCATCAGCAGTCGCGTAGAAAATCTTGTCTTCGAAAATAGCGATAGATCTCATTTCGCGCCCAGACGGCGCCACTCCATTGTTGGGTCTGGTATATTCCCAAATCAGACCCCCTGTTGCGGCGTCGCGCGCTTGAACTCCGCCAATAATGTCGCCTTTACCAGGGTTGATTATATAGATGACTCCGCTGTGCACTAATGGACTGCCCTCGTATCCGCCTGCGGCCAAGCCGGATGACCACACCAATTGAAGGTGCGCAACGTTGTGTCTGTCGATCTGCTTTAACGGACTGAACCCCCAGGCATCGAGCGTTCGCCGCCAATTCAACCAATCACTCGGATCGGGGTTTTCCAGCATCGTGTTTGTGACCGGGACGTAGTTTTTAACCTGTCCGGCGGTGCATGCCGACAAAAAAATTCCCAGGGCTGTTATAACAACCACTAGTCGCGAATGCACATGCGGCATATTCACCTCTTACGCCTGGGAAACTCAAACAAAGTTTTGCAAATGTTTTCTCTGTCTGTCGGAAGTAGAGAAGTCCCCCCAGGAGCAGCACTAGCACCACAATTGCGTTCAGCGCGATAATCCACATAGCCGGGCTTTGGGTACCGAGCAAGGCGCAACGGGATCCTTCAATTACACCCGCCATTGTATTCAGGTTGTACAGCAGACGCCACCTTTCCGGCACCAGACTCACTGAATCTGGACCTCTCGCGCATGTGGAGGGAGACGGTTCGTCTTGAATCAAATTTGCATGGGTGAGGGAAGCAAGGTGGTGACTCCAACCGGTAGAGGCTACCGAGGCGGCAACAACAACAGGGTCGTTGGGTCCAATAACCAATGCGCTGCGTCACGGTCGCATCTGGCCTAAGTTTCATATCGGCTGTGCTGGAAATGTGCCCCTTAAAACCCGCTCATTCTCCGAAGCAGCCCGTCTCCGTCGAAGTGGTGCCACGATAACGCAATGGAAAAACGAACATGTAATTTTCCGGAGATGACTGGAACCATCATGGGGCGACGCAACGGAAGTTCGCCGCGTCATCGATGCTGCCCTGGCCTGAGTAGCGCGCCACCTGCGGGTACGGGCAGAGCGGCCGGCTGCGCACCACCTGGTTATTGACCACTCGGTTCGCCAGCATCGAGGCCGGTGCTCTTCCTTTTTCTAGCCAATTGATCATGGCGGTCATCGGGTCATGACGATCCGGACCGGTGCCGCCGCTGCAGTGCGCCATGCCGGGGACCATGAACAGGCGGAAGAACTCGTTCGTGTCCGAGCCGTTTTTCGCCACTGCCTGTTCGTAGTAATTTACGCCTGCCATCGGCTGCAGGATCGAGTCCGCCCATCCATACGTCATCAGCAGTTTGCCGCCACGCTTTTTGAACCTGGACAGGTCCGGATCCTTGGCGTCGGCCAGTTTGCTCCAGTCGTCCAGCATGTGAATGTCACGGTCGAAGTCGAACGTCTTGTAGTCGTAGTCCGGCTTCGGCGGCTTGTGCACGAGATATCGCATCGTGTTTTCCGCCAGATTGAAGTCGGCTGGCTTGGCATTCGGCTGTGCGCTGACGATCACGTTCATCCAGCCGCTGCCTGTGCCGCCGCCGAACAGGCCCTGCATCATGGCTTCACTTCCCGGCATGTAGCCGGGAAAGAAGGCCTTGCCGTTACTGACCGGACCGCTATAGACCTTCGCGATCGCCGCTGCCTGTGCCGCCGTCAGACAATCCGCGCCATCGGCGCCTGCGCTGCAGATGGGTACATCATGTCGCGGATCGAAATTGCACTTCCGTGGATCATCGATGAGGCCGTCTTTGAGTCCGTCGCGCGCATCGCATTTCGCCATCACCCTGTCGGCGACAAACGCCAGCTTGGCTTCCGTGACCGGCGCCTCACTAAGCGCTTTCTGATTCCACATCGCGCCGATCGTGAAGCCCGTCTGATCTACCCACGGCGCGTTGGCCACGATACCGTCGAAGTCTTCCGGAAAGCGCTGCGCCTCGATCAAGCCTTGCCGTCCACCGTTGGAACAGGAGTTCCAATAGGCGTGGGAGATCGGCTTCCCGTAGTAATCCTTCGTGATGTCTTTGGCGGTCGTGGCAGTCAGGTGCACCGCACGGTACGCGTAATCGATCGCCTTCTGCGGGTTGCTCAAGACGAAGGTTGCGCCGGGCTCCTTGCGCGCATCGTGTCCGGTGTTCGTCTGCGCGAAGGCAAACCCGAGCTGCAGCGCCTGGTTCCGCTGCGCGACGCGGCCTGGATTATCCAGCGCGTCACCCGCGTGTCCGCCGTTGCCGATCATGTAAAAGCGGCCATTCCACTTGGCGGGCAAGCTCACCTCGAACGCGATCTCCGGCAAGAGAATGCCGGTGACTCGGCAATGGGCCGGGGTCGTGGCGCCAGCAGGCATCATCGCCGCCGTGATCTGTGCGACTTCCTTCGCTTTGAACTTGCCCAGCGCCTCACACGCTTTGTGCGCCTCAATGTCTGCTTTCGAGTAGTCCACGAGCGCGGTTTTGAGCTCGGTGAAAGCTTGGGCGCGGAGGGAAACCGGCGCCGAGGCGATGACAGGTAACAGCACAATGGCAATCCATGACGAGAACCAACGGGATCGCTGGGTCATTTCGACCTCCTCTTTTCCAGACTGGCGCTTCAGGCGAAATGATAGACCGAAACGGCGCCATGGCTTCAAGCTTTACGAAACTTAAAATTCTCGCCGTCTTGCTGCTGAGCCGCACTGAGCGATTTACTCCGCAGAGAACCAGCACGCCCGGCTGGTTCTGATTGGCGACCGCGGCATGCTGACGGAGAAACGCATTGAGGAAGAATTACGGCCGATCGAAGGTTTGGATTGGATTACGGCAAGAGCTTCGGCCGCGATTCTGCACGCAATGCGGAAGACTGGCGCGGGATGGCGGACGGGTGCGTGTGCAGGGGCACGGCTGTTATGCCATAGAGCGTGTGTACTGTGGTGTCGGTGTCCAAGGTCACCGCCTCCAACCGAATGTTGGCCGATTGCCATACCCGCTGCCGCATCGATCGCTGGATCAACAATATCTGCGTCGCCACGTTGAAATGGAGCGATGCCAGAAACCGCCACAACGTCGACTGTGGCGGTACCGCGGTTCTTTCAGAATGCCCGTCATCATCGGATCGCTGGCGATGAAGCGGAGTTGATTCCATCGTGGAAATCTTCCCTGAGTTACCCAGAGAATTTCGTTTTTATCCCGTTTTTGCTGGGTCACTAAGTGGTTCTTTTCTTCCAACTCACTTCAATTCACATGAAGCAGTGCATAACTCAGGTTTTCAACTTCTTGGAAAACGATACACCAAGTTGTTCATCGAATTGGCCGGAGTTTGCGGAGATGTGTTTCATAAGAATAGCGAATGGGCTCCGGAAGTTGACCTGCCGTTAGCGGGCGGATATGAATCGAACACGTACTGCTATCCGTCCTTGCAGGTTTGGTTTCGCAATTCTCGTGATACTCACGATTGGGATCAACGCCAAGTCACTGTTTGGGTCCATAAACTTGGCCTGGGATCCCAACTCAGAATCGTTCCTCGTCGGCTACAATGTCTACCGTTCCACCCAGCCCGGGGTTTTCACCGCACCCCCTCTTAACGGGGCGACGCCGGTAACGGCGACAGCCTTCACCGACTCCACTGCCCAGAACAACCAAACCTACTACTATGTCGTTAGAGCAGTGGGTACTGGCGGACAGGAAAGTACCAATTCCAATATGGTTGTGGCCGCGCCGCCAGATATTGTTCCACCTTCCGTCTCCATCACAGCCCCGGCGAACGGGGCATCTGTAGCTGCGGCAACGGTCACAGTTTCCGCTACAGCCTCAGACAACGTCGGAGTGGTCGGTGTGCAATTCAAACTGGACGGTTCGAATCTTGGAACTGAGCAAACGGCGGCTCCCTACTCGATATCGTGGAGCACGATGACAGCTTCCAACGGTGCGCATTCGCTCACGGCGGTCGCTCGCGATGCCGCCGGCAATCAGACCACTTCCGCCGCAAAAGCGGTCACCGTGAACAATGCAGATACAACTGCCCCGACCGTTTCGATCACGGCCCCAACCGGCGGCGCCAATCTCTCGGGTACAATTACGGTCTCGGCCACCGCTTCTGACAACGTCGGCGTTGCCGGGGTTCAGCTCCGCCTCGATGGCGCAGCTTTGGGTTCCGAAGACACCACGTCTCCCTACTCGGTATCCTGGAATACCACGACCGTATCCAACGGTGCGCATTCGCTCACGGCGGTCGCTCGCGATGCCGCCGGCAATCAGACAACTTCCGCCGCAATAGCGGTCACCGTAACTAACACCAGTCCCGATACAACCCCGCCGACGGTGTCCATGACCGCGCCCGGCAGTGGCGCAACTGTGTCTGGGACGATGAAGGTAACGGCAAGTGCTTCGGATAACGTCGCAGTCGTGGGAGTGCAGTTTAAGTTGGACGGCGCGAATTTAGGAGCTGAGATCACAGTAGCACCATATTCCATATCCTGGGGCACGACGACCTCTTCAAATGCCACGCACACGATGACAGCCGTAGCTCGGGATGCGGCGGGGAACCAGGCGACTTCCGCCCCGGTCCTTGTGACGGTCAGTAACAGTACGGTGCAAAACCTGTCCACGGTGTCGATTACTAGTCCGACAAATAGTGCGACACTTTCATCCGTGGTAGGCCTTTCGGCTACAGCTTCCGACAGCGTTGGGGTGGCCGGGGTCCAGTTCCGAGTTGATGGTGCAAATTGGGGGAATGAGATTACATCTCCACCATATGCGACGAATTGGAATACTAACAAGGTGTCGAATGGCTCTCATATCCTGACGGCAGTCGAAAGGAACAATGCCGGAAAGCTGACCACTTCTTCTGGAGTAACGGTCCAGGTGGGCAATCCCATCCCCAAGCGCCTTAAGCTCACAACCACTTTCAATATTTCGGGGGATGGAGGTACGTCTTTTGTGACTACCGCAGCGTCGGGACTCACGGCAGATGCGTCTGCCTTAACATCGACCTCAGATCCGATGCAAGTTGGTTACGCGGGATTTCAAATGGATACAACGCCTTCGGCGCCATCAGGATTTGCGATCTTAAGCGAGCGCGTCGGTGGCGTCCTCGTGGGAGAAACGAGCGTGCTCGCCGATTCAACCCTGTCGTCCGGGCGTGTGTATGTCAACGTCGACGGCACGCTCAATACCGGAATTGCCTTTGCGAACGCGAATGATGAAGACGCAGTGATTTCTTTCTACTTCACGGATTTATTTGGAAATGACCGCGGGCAAGGGTCTTTCACATTGGCCTCGAATACGCAGATGTCGGAGTTTGTTACTCAAGCACCGTTTAACAGTACGCCGATGGAGGGGACCTTCACGTTCAATTCTTCGGTTCCTGTCGGTGTGACTGCGATCCAGGGATTCACGAATGAACGTGGTGAGTTCCTGATGTCAATTCTTCCGGTGGCGTCTCTCGGTGATTTGAATAACGATGCGATTCTGTTACCCCACTTTACCGACGGCGGGGGCTGGACAACGCAGTTGGTTCTGACGAACCCATCAGATAACTTTATAAGCGGCTACGTTCAGTTTTTTGGACATGGGTCCGTTAGTCAAGACGCAACGCCCTTGGTTCTCTCGGTCAATGGCCTTACGAACTCCCTTTTCTATTATAGTATTCCACCTCACAGCGCAGTACGTTTTGTAACTGGCAACTCAGCGAGTACAGTCCAGTCTGGATCGGTCCGAATAACGCCATCAGGCGGGAATGCTCCGGTCGCCGTAGGAATTTTCTCATTCCGCTCTGGTGGGTTCACAGTGAGCTCGGCCAGCATCCTTACCGCGTCGACGGGATCTGCGTTCCGGATGTATGCCGAAACATCAGGTCCCGTGACACAGCCTCTTTCTATACAGAGCGGCGTTGCCATCGCCAATCCCGGCGCAGCGCCTGTGACTGTAAACCTCGCACTTACGAAGATGGATGGTTCTACGGTAGGACCGGCGGCAACGGTAACTATTCCGGCCGGTGGTCAAATTGCAAAATTCGTGAAAGAACTCTTTCCGTCTTCACCAAACAATTTCCGAGGCTTCATCACCGTAACCGCGACCTCACCCGTTGGCGTCGTGGGATTACGCATGCGATATAACGAGCGTGGGGATTTTCTGATCACACCTACCCCGCCGCGCAATGACAGCCTGATCTATACGGATTCAGACATTGTGCTGCCGGTTGTCGTCAGCGGCAGCGGCTACTCCTCACAGTTCGTCATCTTCGGCCAAGGTGGCTCGGGCGGACTCTACTTCAATTCCGCGGATGGGAGCCTGATGCCCGAAGGAAGCCTGTCTCCTGTCCAATAAGACGAAAGGCAAGAAGATATAGACCAACGACAGTTTTGTTTGCGATGATGACCAGAACAATGGCATCTAGCCCCGGATTTCTTGCGTATTCCCGGCCATTCCAGACAGTGATTCCGAGCGAAAGCAGACACTGATTCCGTTTCTGCAACAACGCCGCTATGCAGCAAACACGATCCACTTCAGCCTTCGCGCAGCATGCGCTTTCAGTCGATGGCTGGAGCAGAGGCAGATATCGCTGGACCAACTTTCCGAAGAAGTACTCGCAAAATATCGTGATCCGTTCGGCGGAAAAACAGAAAGCCGCCACAACGGAGTTGCTTACTGGATCAAAGTGTCGGCCGAGGCGGATGGCACGTTCACCGTCAGGAACGGCCGCAACGCGTTTACCAAGACACACCGATAGTGATTTACTTATCGCCAGCGCCGACGGACCAACGTCAATGCCGGACGTTGCGGTGGACGAATCCGATCATCAGTAAATAGATCACGGAATTAACAATAAAGATCGAGCGGATGTTGAAACCGGCAATGGCGCCGGAAATGATAGGACCGGCCGCGCCACCGAACGTGCTTGTGCCGGAAAGCAGTGCAAAACCCGTTCCGCGATGCTCCCCCGGAATGACATGATGCGCGGCGCTCAATGCAAGCGTCAGTGTGCCCCCGGCCAAAAGCGCCAGAAGGACGCGCAAAATCGAAAACTGCTCGGTCGAATGGACGAAGACCATTGGAACTAGGACCAATATACTGA
>Ga0209470_1003644_pt1 | contig 10539 bp, 8 predicted proteins | sample GraSoiAngelo_125_FD_185882 | JGI IMG/M metagenome (GOLD analysis project Ga0209470, IMG submission 185882) | Grasslands soil microbial communities from the Angelo Coastal Reserve, California, USA - 14_0927_05_40cm (SPAdes) (version 2) | ecosystem: Environmental > Terrestrial > Soil > Grasslands ... | reverse complement strand
CGCGCGGTAGTGTCAAGGTTGCGGGAAACTTTACCTGGAATGGTTTAATTCTCATCATCGGACAAGGCGTGTTGACCTGGAGCAGCGGCGCCAAAGGGAACATCTATGGCGGGTTGTTCATTGCACAAACGCGAGCGGCCGATGGATCGCTCCTGACGAGTCCCGGCCAGATCACGGCGGACCTGAATCCCGTTACGATTTTCTACGATGCGGCGGCGATCAGGGCGGCCAACCAGCCGTTTCCTTATAACCCTGTCGCTATAAGAGAGAAATAAACCCTTACGCTTTCGCCTCGCGTGCCCTGGAATTGCCCGCTGGATCTTCGTAGAGGTATTTTACCCGGCTCTTGTAAATGAAAAGGTTCGGTTGCGCGTCGCGGGTGATTCGGATGATATCTTTATCGTAATACTCGATCCAGCCCTTAACTTCCTCACCGTCGATCAACTTTACAACGACCGGGGTGCGGTTTTTCGAGAGGCGGTCGATGTACTCGGCCTCGCGAAAAGTCTGTTCCGGCGCGGCTTGCCGCCGGTCTCTGCGGCTGACGTATTCGTTTGGTGTTCGCATGGTCATGTTCCGAAGTATTCAGTTTTCGATGTTAAGATTCAAGAGTGAAGATCGAAGCACTCCTATTCGATGTCGGTAAAGTTCTCATCGATTTTAATTTTGAGACAGGCGTCGAAGCGTTGCACGCCTCATGTTCCATCTCGCGGGACCGATTTGAAGAGGTCCTCTGGGATGAAACGTGGATCCGCCGCTACGAACGGGGCGAGATCTCGACAACCCAATTCCACAGATACCTGTGTGAGACGGCCAAATTGAAAATGAATCTGCCGGACTTCCGCAAGACCTGGTCGTCGGTGTTCTTGCCCGGCCTCATGATTGCGGAAGAGCTCGTCGGGACGCTCAAACGGAATTACCCGCTGATTCTGGTATCGAACACCAACGAAGCGCATTTCGAGTTCATCCGTTCCCGGTATCGCATCGTCGATTATTTTGATCACTTCGTCCTGTCCTACGAAGTGGGTTCGCTGAAACCCGACCGAAAAATCTTTGAGCATGCGATTACCAGCGCTAATTGTGCACCGGATTCGCTCTTCTTTATCGATGATCGAGAAGAAAACATCACCGCGGCAACACAATTGGGAATACACGCGCATTTATTCAGATCACAGTCAGGTTTGATTTCCGCTCTGCGGAATGCCGGAGTCGAGATCGGAAAATTTGTAGATTAGCAGGTTGAGAAAATGTCTTCCCGCTACAGTCGCTGATCTGATCAGTTTCCATGGAACGTAAGATTCTGGTTGTATCCGACGCCACTGGATCGACTGCAGAACACGTGCTGCGGGCGGCACTGGCTCAATTTGACGCGGACGATGTGCTGATCGAGCGGAGACCACAGGTTCGGACAGTCCAGGAGGTCTGCGGAGTTGTCGAGGAGGCACACCGGACGGGAGCAATGCTCGTCCACACGTTGGCCTCCGTGGATCTTCGGCGGGAAATCTATTTTCGCGCCACCGAACGGCGTATCCAATCGGTGGACTTGCTGGGGAACGTATTGTCCGACCTCAGCTCATTTTTAGGTGCGGTCCCCGGCGGCGTGCCGGGCGGTGTCCATCGCTTCGACGAAAATTATTACCACCGCATGGATGCGTTGACTTTCGTGGTTAAGCATGACGACGGGATGGGACTGGAAGATCTGGACCGCGCTGAGGTCATCATTGTTGGAGTTTCGCGTACATCCAAGACTCCGCTTTCGATCTATCTGGCGGTGCGAGGCTACTTCGTCGCCAACATTCCAATTGTCCTGAACGTCGAGCCACCTCCCGAGCTCTTCAAGGCCGATCAAAGAAAGGTCGTCGGGCTCCGGGTGGACCCGGTTCGCTTGCGTCACATCCGGGAACAACGTCTCAGGTCGTTTCGCGACGATGCGCGGCAGGCGTATATAGACGCGCATTTAGTGCAGCGGGAGGTGGCCTATTCTGATCAACTTTTCAAGCGCGCTTCGTGGCCGGTCGTCGACACCAGTCTGAAATCCCTCGAAGAGACCGCCGTGGAGGTCCTCAGCCTTGCGACCGACCTACCCTACAGACGTAGCCCGGAAGAGCGATGACCGTTTAATTCATTGGAACGTTATGGAAGTTTTAGCTCGTTTCCAAGTAGAATGTTTTTCGCTTGCCAGTCCAACTGAATAGGAAAGTCTAACCTTGACCTGATGAGCATTTTCGAGTTCCTTTTCAAATACAAACCGATTATTTATGCCAAGGGCCATTTGGCATTCCAACTCCTGGGCTCCCGCCTGTGGTTTCTGCTTTTCCTTCTGGTGGCTGGCGCAGGGGCATACTACGCATACAGAGATATTGCTCGCGATAAGTATTCCATTGGGTTAGTAGCGCTGCGTGCTGCGACTTTCGGCGTGCTGGCGTTCATTTTTCTTCGGCCGGTTTTGAACATCTCGACCGTTTTGCCGCAGGAAAGTTATCTCGCTGTCGTCATCGACAATTCCGAGAGCATGAAAATCAAGGACGACGGCCAGATTTCCCGGGCCGAGCAACTCCAAAAACAATTTGAGGCAACGAACTTTTTCAAACGGCTGAGCGACAAATTCAAGGTGCGCACGTACCGCTTCGACAACGCGGCCGAACGGATTGACCGGCCGGATCAGGTGACGTTCGAGGGCAAGCGTACCAGGCTGGAGTCCGCGACCGACCTTCTGCATCAAGAGCTCGGTACGGTCCCGTTGTCCGGCGTCGTTCTGATTACAGACGGTGTGGACAATGCCTCAAAGCAATGGACAGAATCGCTGTCGAAACTGGAATCTCGTCACATTCCTTTTTACACCGTCGGAGTAGGTTCGGAGAACATCACACGGGACGCCGAAATCGTGAATGTGGCAGCGCCACGCACAACGCTGAAAGAATCGACAGCTACCGTTGATGTTTCGTATCGCAGCCACGGATTCCGAGGCCGTAAAGCGACACTGTACGTTCGCGAGAACGGTGTGCTTTTGAAGTCCGAGCAAGTCACCTTGCCGGCCGATGGCGAGATCGCCGAGACGTCTCTGGACCTTCCCGTGAAGAACGAGGGGACCCGGTTGTTCTCTTTTTCGCTTCAGGCGCCCGACGACCGGATTCCGGAAAACAACAATCGCGATTCGCTTCTGGTGGTTAAAAATGACCACCCCCAGATCCTTTATATAGAAGGGGAACCGCGCTGGGAATTCAAATTTCTGCGCCGCGCAATGCAGGATGATCCGAACATCCGTTTGGTGACCTTGTTGCGATCTTCACAGAACAAATTCTACCGCCAGGGCATCGACAAAGAGGAGATGCTCGCCGAAGGTTTTCCAACGAAGCGGGAAGAGCTCTTCGGTTACAAGGGTTTGATTTTCGGCAGCATCGAATCGACTTTCTTCACTCAAGAGCAGTTGAAGATGGTCGCCGACTTCGTCAGCAATCGGGGCGGCGGTTTCCTGATGATGGGCGGCCGCAATTCTTTCTCAGGCGGCCGGTACGAGAATAGTCCGCTAGCCGACATTTTGCCGGTCCAACTGTCCGCTGCCGATCGCACGCCGATAATCGGGAAACTGAAGTTTGCCGTCACCGATTACGGCCGTACGCACCCGTTGATGAGGCTTTCACCGGACGCGAATTCGACCACGAAACAGTGGTCGGAGTTGCCGCCGCTCAACGATTTCAATAAAACGCTCGATGCGAAAATCGGAGCCATCGTGCTCGCTCGCGGCCAGGCGGAGATCAAAAGCGGCGCGGATCCTATTCTTTTGGCCTACCAGCGTTACGGCCGCGGACGGGCCATGGCTTTGACAAGCGGCAGCACGTGGCGATGGCAGATGGAAATGGATCACAACGATCAGACGTATGAATTGTTTTGGAAGCAAATTCTGCGATGGCTCGTTAATACATCGCCCGATCCCGTCATGATCAATCCCGACAAAGATACGTATCTGCCCGGCGAGGCCGTGCGGATGACCGCAGAGATCTCGAATAAAAAATTCGAACGGATGAACAATGCCAAAGTAGTAGCGAAGGTTACGAATCCGGACGGCGTCACCGAATCCATCCCGCTCGACTGGAACGGGTCCGGCGAAGGGGCGTACCAGTCGGAATTCAATGCTAAAGATCCAGGTATCTACCAGATTGAAGTGGACGCCACTCAGGGTTCTGAAAACCTGGGCATGGGCCGCGCGTCGTTTCAAGTTCAGGACCGGCCAATCGAGTACTACAACGCTTCGCTGGATGCGCGGCTGCTCCAATCCGTCGCATCATCGACCGGCGGCCGTTACTATCCGTTGGCGAAGATCGGCGATGTTCCCGAAGATGCGCAGTATGTGGAAGGCGAAACCTCTTTCATCGAACAGAAGGAATTATGGGACGTGCCGTTCCTTTTCATGTTGCTGTGCGTGACTCTGGGTGGCGAGTGGTTCTGGAGAAAGAAGAAAGGACTCGCATGAAGCTCCTATCGCTTGCGGCCGCTTTCATTCTTTTCCTGCCGGTGTCGATCTTGGCGGATTCCAGTGCTTTGATTGTCAGGGGTGTTGCCGGCAGCCCCGAGCACGAAACTAAATTCGACAAGTGGACCGAGGGAACACAGAAAGCTCTCGTCGAAAAATTCGGATTTTCCCCCGACCGGGTCATCGTGCTCTCGGATAAGAAAAGCGCGCAGGCCGAAATTCAAAAAGCATTTGCCACGCTCAAACAACAGCTCAAACCCGCGGATACGTTTTTCCTCTTCTTTATCGGTCACGGAAGCGGCGAAGACGGCGTTTACAAGTTCAATATCAGTGGTCCGGATTACACGGCCGATGACTATAGCAAGCTGCTCTCCACGCTGCCGGTTGGCCGCATCGTAATTGTGTTAGGCACGCCGGCCAGCGGCGCCGCGATCGAGAAATTTGCCGGAAAAAACCGTGTCGTCATCACCGCGACGCGCAGCGGCCAGGAGGGAAACGATATCGTTTTTTATGATTACTTCCTGGAGGCTTTAGAGAACCCTGCTGCCGACGAAGACAAGGATCAGAAGATTTCCGTCTGGGAAGCTTTCAAATACGCCGTCGCAGGCACGGAACGCTTCTATAAAGAAGAAGGGCGGCTTGCAACCGAGCATCCCCAGATTTCAGACAATGGCACGGAGAAGACTGGGGTCACTTCCAAAGAAATTCCGCTTGTCGCTCGGGCTACGAGCTTTCAAGTTGACCGTCCCATCGTATCGGGCGACCCGAAATTGCAAGCGCTCCTCAATCAGAGGAGGGAGATCGAACAAAAAATCGAAGACCTCCGTATCAATAAGAATGTTATTCCGGAAACCGAATACGACAAACAAATGGAATCTTTGCTCGTCCAACTGGCGCTGAAGAACCAGGAAATTCGGCAGCAGGAGGCGAAAAAGTGAAATATCGCGGCGTCGTTGTTCTTTTACTACCGCTTCTGCTTTTTAGTTGCGGCGCTCTCTGGCAGTCGGATACGAAAAGCCCCTTCGAGCTCGCACGCACCGGGATGTACAAGGAAGCGGCGGCCGCGCTAGAGCCGATGGTGATGGCCGGCAACTTCGATCCGCTTGTCGTGGAGAGCCTCTACTATTCATGGATTCGAACCGGCGAGTACGCGAAAGCGCGCGAGCGCTTTGATACCTGGGCGAAAGCCAATCCCAATGCCGGCGCTGTCGGTCTGGCTGCCGGGCGGCTCCATCATCTGACCGGAAATTACGATCAGGCGCTCGGGCACATGAATGCGATTTTGACGAATGCCAACGTCGGCGTGGCCGCGCAGTACGAAAAGGCGACCCTCCTTGCCGATACCGGCAAACGTGAAGAAGCAGAGGCCATTTATAAAAAGCTGATTGAAAACTTCCAGAACGGAATCATCCGGAATCCGAGTGATTTTCTGTGGGTAGCCCGCGCTCTATGGGCGACCGAGTATTATCACGATGCCAACGACCTCCTGAAAATCGTCACCCAAGGCAATTCACGAAGCGCGGAAGCTTTCGTCGCCTGGGGCGATCTGTTAGCGGAGAAATACAACGAACCCGAAGCGATCGCCAGCTATCAGGACGCCTTGAAGATCGATCCGAACATGCCCGAAGCTCTTGTCGGTATGGCCAGCGCCTTTGCCGATAGCGAGCCGGAAAAGGCGTCGGGCGCGCTCGAACGCGCCATGAAAACCAATCCCAACCTCATCGATGGACACTTGCTCATCGCAGGGCAGCACATCGATTCCGAGCAATACGACAAAGCCCAGGAAGAAATCGAGAAAGTGCTGGCCGTCAATCCGAAATCGGCTGAGGCGATAAGCCTTCAAGCTTCGATCAATTTCCTGCGCAACAACACCGCGGAGTTTGACAAGTATGTGAAGCAGGTCCTCGAGATCAATCCGCAATACAGCAAGCTCTACGACACCCTTGCAAATAACTGCGAAAGACTGCGCCTCTACAAAGAAGCCGTAGCATTCGCGCGCCAGGCGCTTCGCCTGAATGCGCGCGATTGGACCGCCATGAGCACCCTTGGCGTGAATTTGCTTCGCATCGGAGAAGAAGTCGAAGGCAGGGCGGCGCTCGATAAGGCGTACGACGGCGATCAATTCAATGTGATGACCGTCAATACGCTGAAGCTCATGGACAGCTTCGAGCACTTTGTGCGCTTCGACACCGCTCACTTCAAAGTGAAGCTTCACGAGAAAGAAGTGGCTGTGCTTCGTCCATACGTGAGCGAACTTTTGGAGAAGGCGTATAACACGCTAACGGCGAAGTACGACTTCAAGCCTGAAGGCCCCATCACATTTGAAATGTACCCCGATCACGCCGATTTCGAGGTGCGAACGCTTGGATTGCCAGGCATTGGCGGGATTCTCGGCGTTTGCTTCGGCAAGCTGTTCGTGATGGACTCACCCACGGCGCGAAAGCCGGATTCATTCAATTGGGGCAGCACCCTCTGGCATGAGTTCACGCACGTGATCAGTCTTCAGATCACGGACCACAAGATCCCGCGGTGGTTCTCCGAAGGTCTTTCGGTCTACGAGGAACGGAAGGGTTTTACCGGCTGGGGCGACAAGATGAAGCTCGATTACCTCGCCGCGATGAAAGGAAAGAAGTTTCTTCCCACTGCTGAATTAAACAATGGATTTACCCGGCCCAAATACCCGAACCAGGTTCTGGTCTCGTATTACCAGGCGTCGCTTGTCTGCGACTATATCGATGAGAAATTCGGATTCCCGGCTCTCAAGAAAATGCTTCTGCTCTACAAGCAGGGCAAAAGTACTCCTGACGTGTTCAAAGAAGGTTTGGGCTTGACCCCCGAGCAATTCGATGAGGAATTCCTCAAATGGGTCGATGACAAAGTCAAGAACCTCGACGTGAAGCCGTTCACCGAGCTCATCAGCTCCGGACAGGAAGCTTTGGCAAAAGGGGATACCGACAAGGCAATCGACATCCTGAAGCAGGCTATTGATCTTTATCCCGAATATACGGACGAGCACAACGCATATGAGCCACTGGCCGATGCTTACCTGAAGAAGGGAGACAAGAAGGCAGCAATCGATATCCTGAAAAAATTCGCGACGTATTCGGAAACGGGTTACAAATCAATCATAAAACTTGCAGACCTGCTTCAGGAACAAAGTGATGCGCCCGGCGCCCGGCAGGCCCTGGAAGCGGGGATCTTTATTCGTCCCATGGATCTGGAGGAACATCGAAAACTCGGCGACCTGTTGTTGGCCCAAAAGCAATATGGTCCGGCTGTTCGTGAATTCGAAACGCTGCTCGCGTTGAATACTCCGGACAAGGCCGCCGCCTATTACAAGTTGGCGGAGTCGAGTTTCGGGCAAGGGAATCGCCAGGCTGCGCGAACCAACGTCATGAAGGCCCTGGAAATCGCGCCATCATATGAGCCCGCCCAGGAATTGTTACTAAAAATTGTGAGGTAATTGTGGAACTTACTCTTGACCAAAAGAAGGAGCTGGAAACTGTAGAACGGTTTCATATCGAATTAAAAAAGATCGATCGCGAGGTCCGAAAAATCATCGTTGGACAGAAAGACGTCGTCAACCAGGTCATGATCTCATTGCTGACCGGAGGTCATTCCATCATCACCGGCGTTCCCGGCCTGGCAAAAACGTTGTTGATCTCCACGGTCGCCCAGGTCCTGCACCTGGATTTCAAGCGCATCCAATTCACTCCGGACTTGATGCCGGCCGACATCACAGGAACGGAAATCATCGAAGAAGATCGCATGTCTGGTAAGCGGGTACGTGTTTTCGTGAAGGGCCCGATTTTTGCGAACATCATTCTTGCGGACGAAATCAACCGGACGCCGCCGAAGACGCAATCGGCACTTTTGGAGGCAATGCAGGAAGGATCGGTTTCCATCGAGGGCAACACCTACATTCTCGAGAAGCCCTTTTACGTTTTGGCTACGCAGAACCCGATCGAACTGGAAGGTACCTACCCGTTGCCGGAAGCTCAGCTGGACCGGTTCATGTTCAACATCATCATCGATTACCTCAATGAGGAAGACGAAATCCAGGTCGTGAGCCAGACGACCACGCTGCGCCAGGTCGAATTCGAGAAGACCATCAGCGGGCCGGAGATTATCGAATTCCAGCGTCTTGTCCGCAAAATGCCGGTTGCCGACGAAGTTATGCGTTACGCCGTTCAACTTGCCAGGACCAGCCGGCCTGGAAGCCCCAATGCGCCGGACTTCGTAAAGCAATATCTCAATTATGGCGCCAGCTTGCGTGCGTCTCAGTTCCTGATTCTTGGGGCAAAAGCGTTGGGTCTGATGAACGGCCGGTACAACGTTGCGGTGGAAGACATACAGACCCTAGCCTATCCTGTATTCAGGCATCGTATCTTGTGTAACTTCCACGCGGAGTCGGAAGGTATCAGGCCGGAGGACATCATCAAACGGTTGCTCGAGGTCGTGCCGCTCCCGAAGTCGGGAATGAAAGATTAGCTCGATGAGCACACCTGTCGTCGAACAACCGAAAAACCGGTTCATCGATCCGAAGGTTCTGATGAAAATTCAGAACCTCGAACTCGTCGCGCGCAGCGTCGTTGAGGGCTTTGTTCAGGGTCTTCACCGGTCCCCTTACCTGGGCTTCAGCGTGGATTTTGCTGCGTACCGCCAGTACATGCCGGGTGATGAAATCCGGCGAATCGATTGGAACGTCTTTTCCCGCAGCGACAAGCTATACGTGAAGTTGTATGAAGGTGAGACGAACACCCGAGTTCTCGTTCTTCTCGACATCAGCGGATCCATGAATTATGGCTCGGGCGAGATCAAAAAGATCGATTACGCCCGAATCGTTGCCGCATGTCTCAGCTACTTCGCGTATCACCAGCGGGATGGCGTAGGTCTGCTGACCTTCGATACTCAAATCCGGTCCCATGTGCCGGCGGGCCGGCGCCGCGGCCAGTTGTTGACGATTTTGTCTGAAATCGATCGGATTCAGCCCAGCGAGCTGACGGAATTTCGAAAACCGCTTCGTTTTTTGGCCGAATATCTCACTCGACGCGGAGTCATCGTACTGATTTCCGATCTTTATGACGAGCCGGAAAACATCCTCGCGGGTCTGAAGGTGCTCAGATCGAAAGGCAATGACATCATCGTCTTTCACATCATGGATAATTTCGAACTGACCTTTCCTTTTGAGGACATGGCGCAGTTTGAGGATATGGAGACGAAAAGGAAATTGCATGTGATTCCGGAATACCTGCGCAACCAGTACCTGGTGATCCTCAAGGATCATATGGAACGGCTTCGCAAAGAGCTTTCGGGCACGCGCATCGATTATTGTTTAATGGATACGAGCAAGCCGCTCGACGCGGGACTTTTTACGTATTTGGCGGCTCGTTCGAAGAGCATTTGATTTATGTCGTTTCTGAATCCATTCTTGCTGTTTGGCTCGCTAGCCTTGGCGATACCTATTTTGATCCATCTTGTACGGCGCGAGAAATCCGAGATCATTCCGTTCAGTTCCTTGATGTTTTTGTTGAAAGTCCCGAAACGGTCGATACGGCAGCAAAAAATCAAAAACCTCTTGCTAATGGCTCTGCGGCTGCTGATTCTTGCGCTGCTTGTGGGAGCTTTTGCGCGTCCGTACCTGACGCAGCCCGCGAAACCTGCGGGCAACGCCACAGCGAATCGCGGCGTCGTGCTGATGCTCGACAACTCTTACAGCATGCGGTACGGCAACAATTTCGATCGGCTCAAAGCCGAAGCCCAAAAGCGCATCGATTCCATGCGCGCCGGCGACCGCATGTCGATAATCGCGTTCAACGAAAACGCGACGCTGCTTTCCCGGCCGACTTCCGACAAAAACGCGCTGAAGGCGATGGTGGATACTTTGGAGCCGTCGTTTTCAGGAACTCGCTACTACGAAGCGTTCACCCTGGCGGATCGTGCTCTGAGCGAATTCGGCGGCGATCAAAAACAATTAGTCGTCATTTCGGACTTTCAGCGGAATGGATGGAACCGTTCGAGCCGGGAAAGCATCATCGGCACGGATGTGAAAACCGAAGCCGTCAATC
>Ga0209470_1003643_pt1 | contig 10539 bp, 10 predicted proteins | sample GraSoiAngelo_125_FD_185882 | JGI IMG/M metagenome (GOLD analysis project Ga0209470, IMG submission 185882) | Grasslands soil microbial communities from the Angelo Coastal Reserve, California, USA - 14_0927_05_40cm (SPAdes) (version 2) | ecosystem: Environmental > Terrestrial > Soil > Grasslands ... | reverse complement strand
CATCGGTGACGATCGGATCCTCCAGAACCAGCCGTTGATCGCCTTCCCGGGGGTGGAGAGCGTCACCCCCATCCTGGCGCCGTGGAAACTCGTGAGCCGGGAGTTCAAGAAGGACAACACCGTGATTGACGTGGGCGGCGTCAAGGTGGGTGGGAAAAAGCTCGTGATTATGGCAGGACCCTGCGCCGTCGAGAAGCTGGAGCTGACGGTGGGGATCGCCCATGAAGTGAAAGCCGGGGGCGGCGCCATTCTGAGGGGAGGCGCGTACAAGCCCCGCACGTCGCCCTATTCTTTCCAGGGAGTGGGTCGTGAGGGGCTGGATTATCTCCTGGAGGCCAAGAAGCAGACAGGGCTCCCGGTGGTGAGCGAGATCCTGGACCCGCGGGACATCCAGCTCTTCCTGGAAAAAGCGGACATCATCCAGATCGGCGCGCGCAACATGCAGAACTTCGAGCTCCTCAAGGAAGTCGGCGCCTACGATAAGCCGGTGCTGCTCAAGCGCGGGCTCTCCGCGACGATCAAGGAGTTCCTCTTGTCCGCCGAGTACATCATGTCCAGAGGCAACCGGAATGTGATGCTGTGCGAGCGCGGCATCAGAACCTTTGAGACCGAGTACCGAAACACCCTGGATCTGTCCGCCGTTCCGACCATCAAAGAGTTGTCCCATTTACCGGTCATCGTGGATCCCAGCCATGCCACGGGCAAATGGAACCTGGTGGCCCCGATGGCCAAGGCGGCCATCGCTTGCGGAGCGGACGGCCTGTTGATCGAGGTCCATTCCAACCCTGAATACGCCCTCTGCGATGGCGAGGAATCCATCAAGCCTACCAAGTTCAAGGAACTGATGCAGGACCTCAAGAAGATCGCCGAGGCGATCGGGCGGGAGCTCTGAAGACGTGACGCGTCACGCGTAACGCGTCACCCGTCACAGTTACTATGGCGGTTCATTTCAAACAGGTGGCCATCGTCGGGGTGGGGCTGATCGGCGGCTCGCTGGGGATGGCACTGAAGCGACAGGCGCTGGCCGGCTCGGTGGTGGGGATCGGCCGCCGGATCGAGAATCTAAAGACGGCGGTCCAGCTCGGCGCCATCGACCGTTATGTGTCCGATGCTCAGGAGGGCGTCCGCGGCGCCGACCTGGTAGTTCTGGCCACACCGGTGGATAGCTACGAGCGGCACCTGAAAGCCTGGGGGAGCAGCCTGGAACCTGGCGCGATCGTGAGTGACGTCGGCAGTGTGAAAGGGCCCTTGGTGGAACAGGCGGAACGGCTCCTGCCGGGGCGAGCGCGCTTCGTGGGCGGCCATCCCATCGCGGGGCGAGAGAAAACGGGCGTCGCGGCCGGCTCAGCCGATCTGTTCCGCGGGGCACGCTGCATCTTGACGCCGACGCGGAAAACCGATCCGCAGGCGCTCCAGGTCATCCGCGAGATGTGGGAAGCGACCGGGGCCACCGTGGTGACGATGGATCCGTTCCTGCACGATCGGGTGCTGGGCGGGGTCAGCCATTTGCCCCATGTCGTGGCGTACTCGTTGATCAACGCGTTGATCGAGATCCGTGAGCGCCTGGTGCCGGAACTGAACCTCATGGACTACTCGGGCGGCGGCCTGCGCGACACGACGCGCATCGCGGCCAGTTCCCCCGAGATGTGGCGCGACATCTGTCTGTGGAACCGACAGAACCTGATAGCCATGATCGAGGTGTACGAACGTCACCTCCAGGATCTCAAACAGCTCATCGCATCGGGGGACGGTCCGGGCATCGAGAAAGAGCTGGAACGGGCGAAGCAGGCGCGCGAGCGACTCAACTGAAGAGAGTTTTGAGTAATGAGTGTTCAGTTCTCAGTTACCAACTCAAAACTCAAAACTAACAACTGACATGCAGTCATTGACCATCAACCCAGGCGGCCCCTTGACAGGGACTCTGTCGGTCCCTGGAGATAAGTCCATTACGCATCGGGCGGTCATCCTGAGCGCGCTGGCCGAGGGGGAGAGCCTCATCACGGGATATTGCCGCGGCGAGGACTGTCTGAACACGGTGCGGGCGTTCCGGGCGATGGGCATCCGGATCGCTGAACAGCCGGACCACCTCCGGGTCTCCGGCAAAGGCTTCTGGGGTCTGGCGGAACCGGAGCACCCGCTCGACTGCGGGAACTCCGGAACCGGCATCCGCCTGCTCACCGGCCTGCTGGCCGGCCAGGACTTCTTCACCGTGTTGACCGGGGATGAGTCGGTTCGGCGCCGGCCGATGGGGCGTGTGGTCAGACCCCTTCGGGAGATGGGGGCCATGATCGCGGGCCGCAAGGGCGGGGAATTGGCCCCGTTGGCCGTCTCCGGCAGCCGCCTGCACGGCATTGCCTATGTCTCTTCTGTGGCCAGCGCCCAGGTGAAGTCTGCCCTGCTGCTGGCGGCCCTCTCGGCCGAGGGCGTGACGCGCATTACCGAGCCGTACCGGTCCCGGGATCACACCGAGCGCCTGTTCCGTCATTTCGGGATTCCGATCCAAGAGGACGGTTCGGCCGTGGTCGTCCCGGGACATCTCTCCGTCGGATGGGCCGGGAAAGAACTGCCGCTCCCGGGCGACCTCTCGGCGGCGGCTTTCTTTGTGGTGGGCGCGTCTATCGTCCCCGGCTCCGACCTCACCATCACGGGGGTGGGAATCAATCCGACCCGCACCGGCCTGTTAGACGCATTGACCGGGATGGGCGCGAATATCCAGGTGCTGAACAGACGAGAGCAAGCGGGAGAACCGGTCGCCGATCTCCGCGTGCGCTCCGCCGCTCTCCACGGCATCCGCGTGGGAGCCGAGCGAATTCCCGAGACCATCGATGAGTTCCCGATCCTGTGTGTCGCCGCGGCCCTGGCCGAGGGTGAAACCGCCATCACGGGAGCACAAGAGTTACGGGTGAAGGAAAGCGATCGGATCGCGACCATGGCGATTGAACTGACGAAGATGGGCGCCGCCATCACCGAAACGCCGGACGGGCTGATCATCCAAGGCAGCGGCGCGCGAGCGACCCGTCGGCTCCGCGGCGCCTCGTGCCACAGCCATGGGGACCACCGGGTGGCGATGTCGCTCGCGATCGCGGGGCTGGTCGCGGATGCACCGACTCGTATCGAGGATGCTGGGTGCATTGACACCTCGTTCCCCGGCTTCGAAGCCAAGCTATTGGAATTATTGACACAATCTGGTCGAGGTCTATAATAGGCAGCCGACGCGTAGATAAGCCTGAGCTGCGTCTGATCATCACCATCGATGGTCCCGCTGGAGCCGGGAAGAGCACCGTCGCTCAGCGGCTCGCCTCGCGTCTGGGGTATTTCCATCTCGACACCGGCGCGCTCTACCGGGCTGTGGCTTGGAAGGTGAGGGCGGCTGGCGTCAGCCCTTCGGATCAGCAGGCGGTGTCTCGACTGCTGGCGGTCACCCGCGTCACGATGCGACATGACGCCGGGCGCGTTATCGTATTGGTGGACCAGCAGGATGTCACCGACGAGATTCGGACGTCGGAGATCAGTGACATGGCCTCCGTGGTGGCGGCCATCCCGGCGGTGCGCGAGTGGCTGCTGCCGGTCCAGCGCCAGATCGGCGCGCGTGGCGGTGTCGTGGCGGAAGGGCGGGACCTCGGGACGCGCGTCTTCCCGGCCGCGCCCGCAAAATTTTTTCTGGAAGCCGACATGGACGTCCGCGTGGCGCGGCGGCACTCGGAGTTGGCGGCGGCCGGCCACGCCGTCCCCATGGCCCAAACGCGGCAGGACCTTGATGGCCGCGACGCACGGGACCGCTCTCGTCACCTGGCCCCATTGGTGGCGGCAGTAGATGCCTGTGTGATCGATACAACGGCCCTGACGGCGGATCAGGTGGTGGAGCGGATGATGGCCGTGATCGTGACCAAGCTGTGAGCGGGGTGGGGTATGGCTTTCTCTGGCTGGTGTGCAACGCGGTGGGCCGGCTCCTGTTCCGGTACCGGGCAATCGGACGTGAACATATCCCGACGCACGGCGGAGTGCTGGTGGCGGCCAACCACGCCAGCTTCCTCGACATCCCCCTGCTGGGCTGCGGGGTCCCGCGACGAGTCGCCTTCCTCGGCCGCCAGGACCTCTTTCCGGTCCCGGGACTCAGGTGGCTGGTTCAGTGGCTCGGCTGGATTCCGATCCGGCAAGACCGGCTGGACCGCGAAGGGTTTGGGAAAGCGATCCGCCTGATCAAGGAAGGGAAGGTGGTGGCGATTTATCCGGAAGGCACCCGGTCTCCCAACGGCGCCTTGCAGCCGGGAAGACCTGGGATCGGAATCCTTGTCGCCGAAACCGGCTGCCCGGTCGTCCCCGCCTACATCGACGGGACGTACGAGGCGCTCCCCACGGGAGCCGCGTGGATCCGTTTGCACCCGGTGACGGTGACCTACGGAGAGCCCATCGATTTCTCGGTGGACGCGCAGCGCGATTCGGGGAAAGAGTTTTATCACCATGTCAGCCGGACCGTGATGACACGGATCGCTGCGTTGGGGCGCGTCGCGCCTCCGACGGTTCCCTCGGCACCCGCCGAAAGAGCCGAGCGTTCCGAACGGCGCCCGGCAGCCAGGCCTTACAACGCTGAGTAAGGCCGCGGCCTCGTCAACCTCAGCACCGACCGTAGTCGGAGGGTTAGGATTATTCGCATGAACATGGCGTCAAAGCAGACAGACGAGCAGTTGGATCGGGGGGCCCTGGCCGCCCTGTACGAGGAGACATTCCGGAACTTTGAAGAGGGGAGCATCATCGAAGGCGGGGTCGTGGCGATCAGCAAGGACAAGGTGGTCGTGGATATCGGCTATAAGTCCGAGGGAATCATCCCGGCGGACCAGTTTTCCGGTGAAGAGCTGCAGGCACTTAAGATTAGTGATCGCCTGCAGGTCTATATCGAGGAACGGGAGGACGCCGACGGGAACCTGATCCTGTCCAAAGAGAAAGCGGACAAGATGAAGGTCTGGGAGGACCTGGAGAAGTCGTACAAAGACGAGAAGGTCGTCGAGGGGCGAATCCTCTCGCGCATCAAGGGCGGGATGATGGTGGACATCGGCGTCAAAGCGTTCCTCCCCGGTTCCCAGATTGATCTGCACCCGGTACGCGACCTCGATGGGCTGGTCGGGAAATCGTTCCCCTTGAAGATCATCAAGATCAACCACCGGCGCGGGAACGTGGTGGTGTCCCGTCGGGTGCTGCTCGAAGAGTCCCGAGACCGGAAGCGACAGACGACGCTCTCGAGCCTCAAGGAAGGTCAGTTGAGCCAGGGCACGGTCAAGAACATCACCGACTACGGGGCCTTCATCGACCTGGGGGGCATCGACGGCTTGCTCCATATCACCGACATGTCGTGGGGCCGGGTCGGTCACCCCTCCGAGATGTTCGTCATTGGTGACAAGGTGGAAGTGATGGTCCTCAAGTATGACCGCGAGTCAGGCCGGATCTCCCTGGGCGTGAAACAGAAGAGCTCAGACCCCTGGACGAGCGTGGCGACCAAGTATCCGGTCGGCTCCCGCGTACGCGGACGGGTCGTCAGCTTGACCGACTACGGGGCCTTTATCGAACTGGAACCCGGGGTCGAGGGCCTGGTGCACGTGTCGGAAATGTCGTGGACGCACGAGGTGAGGCATCCCTCGCGTCTGGTGTCGGTCGGCGATCAGATCGAAGCCGCCGTGTTGAACGTGGACGCGAACAGCCGGAAGATCTCGTTAGGGATGAAACAGACCGCTCCGAACCCGTGGGACATGGTCGAGACGAAGTACCCCAGCGGGACTCGCATCGAAGGGAAGGTCAAGAGTCTGACCGACTTCGGCGCCTTTATCGGCCTGGAGGAAGGGATCGATGGGTTGATCCACATCTCCGACATGTCCTGGGCCAGGCATATCAAGCATCCCTCGGAGCTGTTTAAGAAGGGGCAGAAGATCGAGGCGGTGGTGCTGAGGATTGACAAGGACAAAGAGCGGCTCTCCCTCGGCTATAAGCAGTTGACGCGCGATCCGTGGGAGGAGGAGATCCCCCAGCGCTATAAGGTGGGGACAACCGCCCCCGGCAAAGTGACGAAGATCACGGACTTCGGCGTGTTCGTCGAGCTGGAAGGCGGCGTGGAAGGACTGATTCACATCAGCGAGACGGGGCTAGAACCGCAGGCTCGCTTGGAGGACAAGTTCAAAATCAATGATACGGTGTCCGCCAAGATCATCAAGACGGATCGCGAGGAGCGAAAGATCGCGCTCAGCCTCCGGGAACAGCAACTGGATGCGGAGCGGAAACAGGTGGACGAGTTCCATGCGACCCAGGGCGCGGTCGACCAGAGCCTGGGCCGCACGGCCCAAAAGACGAAGAAGCGGCCCGACGCTGAGTCGGGGGACCCTGACGTCACGTCGTAACCAGGCTCTGAAGCCGTGCCGGAGGAAACTTCACAACCCGCTAGCCGCCGGAAAGCCTTCCGGCTGATCCTGTGGAGCCTGCTCGCCGGACTGCTGGTCGTGTTTCTGGCAACCTCCCTGTGGCCCGATCTGGATCTCTCCGGAGGGGATCGGATCGCGTTGATACGCGTGGAGGGCGTGATCCTGGACGCGCAGCAGACGGTCGGCGACCTGAAGAAGTTCGGAGACAGCCCGTCGGTCAAAGCCATCGTGCTCCGCATCGACAGTCCCGGCGGCGGTGTCGTGCCGTCCCAGGAGATCCACGATGCGGTCATGCGCGTCCGCAGTAAGCAGAACAAGGCCGTCGTCGCATCCATGGGAACCGTGGCCGCCTCGGGTGGGTACTACATCGCAGCCGCGACCGACCGGATTATGGCCAATCCCGGCACGCTCACCGGAAGCATCGGGGTCATCATGGAGCTGGCCAATCTGGAAGGCCTCCTCAAAAAAATCGGCGTGGAGAACGTTGTCGTCAAGAGTGGTCGGCACAAGGATATCGGCTCCCCCTTCCGAAAGATGAGCGACGAAGACCGCCGCATCCTCCAGTCGGTCATGGACGACGTGCACACCCAATTCATCGAGGCGGTGGCGGAAGGGCGCTCGCTCGACGTCTCGGATGTCCAACCGTTGGCCGACGGACGAATTTTCACGGGCCGACAAGCCAAGGAAATCAAGCTGGTGGATGAACTCGGCGACCTGGACGATGCGATCAGGCTCGCCGCGGATCTGGCTGGGATCGAGGGAGAACCCAAAGTCGTGGAACCACGGAAACGGTTCTCAGTGCGGGAGTTGATCGAGAGCCGCCTGTTCGGGACGCTCCCCCGGTTCGATTTCCAGACCGGCGTCAGTCTCAAGTACCTGATGGCATTCTGACTCTTCCGGCACACTCCCGCGGCCGGCGCCACGCGGACATGAACGGGGCCCCTGGACAGCGGGGAGCAGTCAGCTCGGCAAGGAGGACGAAGCATGACGAAAGCACAGATCATCGAGAGAGTGTCAGAGCAGGTGCCGACCCTCACCAAGCGGCAGGCCGAGATCGTGGTCAACACGATTTTCAACAGCGTCCGCAATTCCCTCCAGAAGGGGGATAAGACCGAGATTCGAGGGTTCGGCAGCTTCCGCCTGCGCAACCGCCGCATGAAGGAGGGTCGCAACCCCAAGACCGGTGCCACCGTGTCCGTCCCAGCCAAAAAAGTGCCGTTTTTCAAAGCCGGCAAGGAATTAAAAGAACTCCTGAACAAATAGCCGGTTCGGCTGAAAGTCCCCCATGAGTCTCTTCGAGTCCAAGGAACAGGCCGCCGCGTCCGAGATCGTCTGGACGGAGGAGGCCCTCAAACGGATGGAGCGGGCGCCGGTGTTCCTCCGCGGGATGGTGAGACGGCTGGCTGAGAAGAAGGCCCGTGAACTCGGGTACCACGAGATCACCGCAGAGATTCTGGACCGGTTCAAGAGCCAGATGATGGGCCGAATGGGGGGCGAAGCAGGCCTGGCGGCCGCCGCCGATCAAATTGCACAGGGGAAAGTGCCCTGGACCGCTGCAGCGCGGGCGCGACTCGACACCGTCCCGGCATTCATGCGACAGATGATTCAACAGATCGCCGAAGAGCTGGCCCTGGAACGCGGTCATCTGGAGGTCAACGTCGACCTCCTTGACAAGGTGGAGGCGCTCGGCGACTTGCAGGAACAGACAGGACCGCCGATGGAGTGGACAGACGGAGCGCGGGCCCGGCTTCAGGACAAGATCAAGGACACGCCCCCGATCGCCATGGACTTCGTGACCGACATGCTGAAACGGGACACCGAGGACCTGGCCCGCGGGAAGGGACTGGCCCGGATCGACGAAGCGGCGCTCGTCCAGCTCTGGGATGCGCCACTGGAACGCGTGCTGTGGACCGACGACGCGTGGAAACGGTTACTGACCGCGCCTGATTTCGTACGCAGCGGGATCCGCAAGGCTGCCGAGCGTCGGGCGCGGAAAATGGGGTTGAAAGAAATCGATTCGGAACACCTCACGAAGTTCCGGAATGAGGCCATGATGAAAGCGGTCAAGCGCATCCGGAGCTTCGGGTACCGGGAACTGACCTTTGATGCGTTCGAAGACGCCTTGGAGAAGGTGAAACGGCTGCAGGGAAACGAGCAGGCCGAGCAGCGCCTCGCCGAGATCCGCGAGTACATGAAACGGAAGCCGGAAGTCGGCGTACTAGGCGAGGAGCTGATGGAACGATTCCGGAAGTACCTGAAAGGCGAAGGAACGCTGTAGTCCGCCCACTCTCCCTCCCCCTTGAACTTTCCCAGAAACCAGCGGAGTTGATCGAGCCCCGCCGAGGATGTAGAGTGAAATAAAAGGGCTCCTTTTTTGGGGTCTTCCGGCTTTCGTGTGGGTGAAGACCTCGGAGAGACGGGGCGGCCAGGCTAATCCCCCGTGCTCGCGGATCGCGCACTCTAGAACGGGCATGTGGTGGCCAGGCAGCCTCACGTGCTCGCGCGTCGCGCACACAGGATTGATCGTTCCGGGCATGGGCGGATGGTGTGCTCGCCGGACGCGCGCAGTCTGAGGCTGCCAGGCCACCTGCCTGCGAAATCGCGCAAAGACCGTGCGGCGCTGGGGTGCCTGTTGTTCAGTCAAGCGCGAGGCCGTCGGGGGTGAGGGCGCCGCGACCTTGCGGGCAAGTCCCGCTGCTGTGTGCACCAGCAGCCTGAGCGAGGCCCGAACGCGCATGCTTGCCGCAAGAGGCACGCGCGGATCGGAGAACCCCCGCTTAGCGGGGGATGGGGGGAGCCGCAGCCGGGCTGCTGGTAGCTACAGCAGCGTGGGCTCGCCCGTGCCGAGCGGAGTCCCTCTCCCCGACGGCCTGACCCACATAATTTCCGGAAGAGCCTTTTTTAAGCGTGGAGCCTCGCATGAGAACGTGGTGCGTCGTTCTGGTTGTCGTCTGGCTGGGCGGGTGCGCCTCTGCCATGAAGCGGGATGGCCAGTGTCTGGCCAGCCTGGCCCCTGAGTTCGTGAACGCGCACGAAGAACTGGCCTCTCTGGAAGCGTCCTGGCGGGCAGCGCTGCGCAGACGCGATGCTGAACTCGGCAGCCTGCCTCCCCTGTTTGCCGCGAAGCCGGACCGCTCGGTGTCCCCCTTGGATCCCCTTCCGCCGGAGTCGGACCTGGCGGCGCGTCAGGAGCAAGCGCGCCGGGCCGAAGGCCGGGCCTACGCCGAATTGATGGATGCCAAGGTCCGCCACCGGCCCACGCTGGAGTGGTATGGAAAGGTCTCTGAACGGTTCCGCACGCGCCTCGATGAGGAGGAGATCCTGTCCGAGGTCCGGCTGGTGCTCGTGGCCGGACCGGGAGTGATCTTCTACCCGATCGTCCGCTGGAACGTCCATTCCGTCATGTGGGACGGCACCGACCCGGACGCCGAGTCCGATCCCGTCACGCACTATTGCGCCGACCGGCTCTCGAAGCCGACCGCCTCCGCTGCCCGCCCGGTGGGGCAAGCCGAGTGATCCACCCAGCCTTTTCCTCGCTCGTGGCCGATCGTTGCCAGGATGCGGCGCGATGGGGATGCCTGCAAGAAGGTGGAACCGGCTCTCAATGGGAGGCGGGCTGCTTGGGCCAGAATCTGTGTCGGATCTGGGGAAGCTGGACGTTTTCATAATTCGGGATGTCGTACAAACACCGGTCGATGATGTGGACCTCCTCCTCCGTCAAATCCAGCAGCACCTTTTTCTTCCAAAACTGATCCAACGTGAAGTAGTCTCCCGTCTGGGGTCGCTCGGCGAGGAGAGCTTGCATTTTCTTGAAGCCCGCTGTGTCCGTCCCCGGGACCCGACCGTTGTTCTTCTCGATGCACCATTTGACGACTTCCGCAATTCCGTACATCGTCAGTTCAATCTTGACCATGTCGCCCATAAAACCTCCTCGGATCATAGGGGGCTTATTCTACTCCAGTCATGCGCCGTTCTTCCAGGGGAAAAAGGAGGGTCTGCAGCCCTGACGAATCCGGCGGTGCGCCGCCCGTCGCGCTCCCAATCAGAACCGGCGGGGGCGCTGCCGGGACCGCCGGGCCGTGAATCACCATTGCGGAACCGCAAACGGGCTCGGTATACTCGCGTGGCAACCAGG
>Ga0209470_1003641_pt1 | contig 10541 bp, 8 predicted proteins | sample GraSoiAngelo_125_FD_185882 | JGI IMG/M metagenome (GOLD analysis project Ga0209470, IMG submission 185882) | Grasslands soil microbial communities from the Angelo Coastal Reserve, California, USA - 14_0927_05_40cm (SPAdes) (version 2) | ecosystem: Environmental > Terrestrial > Soil > Grasslands ... | reverse complement strand
AGGCGCGGCCGTTGAGAATCGCTTGAGGAGACCGAGATCATCGCCGAGACGGCAGACGGTGCCCTCACTCCTTTTAATAGGAGCGCTGGCGAAGCCCACGCCGGGACGACGCACGCGAGAGGGTAGGCTGCTGGCGTGAACCTCCTGGATGTCGCCTTTCCGCACCGCGCCAAGCGGAGCTTCGGCGCGGCGTCGTTCGCGCTGATCTTTCTGATCCTGCTCGGCGAGATCGAGGCCCTGGTGTTCGTGGCGCTCGCGGTGGTCGCGCATCGCCTCGACCTGTTCGTGGACCTGCAGCCGATCATCCTTCCGGGCGCCTGCCTGGTGGCGCTTTCGGCGGCGGGCGTTTTCTGGTGGCGCGCTCGTCAATGGACCAAGCAGCGCATCGAGATGCTCAATCTGTGGGCACAGGGCGGCACCGCGTATGGCGAGCGTCTCGCGAAGTCTCGACAACAGCAGCGCTAGCGTCGGGGCGCGCTCGCGTCGCGCGCCCGACGATCGCGTCCCGGTACACTCCGTCGCACGTGAGCCGCGTGGGGGAGCGCTTCACCAGGGAAGGCCTCACGTTCGACGACGTCCTCCTCATCCCGGCCCGCAGCGACGTCCTCCCCAGTCAGGTCTCCACGAGGGCGCAGCTCACCAAGGACATCACGCTCGAGATCCCGCTCCTCTCCGCCGCGATGGACACCGTCACCGAGTCGCGCATGGCGATCGCCCTCGGGCGGCTCGGGGGACTCGGCGTGATCCACCGGAATCTCACGATCGCCGAGCAGGTGCGTGAGGTGAAGCTCGCGAAGGACGCGGGAGTGCTGGTCGCGGCCGCGGTCGGCGTGTCGGGCGACGCCGACGAACGGACCGCGGCGCTCGTCGCGGCGGGCGTCGACGTGATCGTCGTCGACGTCGCGCATGGCCACTCGGCCGGTGTCATCCGCATGGTCGAGAAGGTGAAGGCACGGCATCGCGTGCAGGTGATCGCCGGCAACGTCGTCACCGCGGAAGGCACCGAGGAGCTCATCGCCGCGGGCGCCGACAGCGTCAAGGTCGGGGTGGGGCCGGGCGCGATCTGCACGACCCGCGTCGTCGCGGGCGCGGGCATGCCCCAGATCACCGCGATCTTCGATTGCGCCGAGGTCGCCGACCGGCACGGCATCCCGGTCATCGGCGACGGCGGGATCCAGCAGTCCGGTGACATCGCGAAGGCGATCGGCGCCGGCGCGTCCACCGTGATGCTCGGCGGGCTGCTCGCTGGGGTCGACGAGTCGCCGGGCAGCGTGACCGAGACGCCGGAGGGGCCGTTCAAGTCGTATCGAGGCATGGGCTCGATGGGCGCGATGCAGGCGCGCGCGGGGCAGAAGACCGGCGCGTCGCGCGACCGGTACGGGCAACAGGACATCGGGGAGTTCTCGAAGCTCGTTCCGGAGGGCGTCGAGGCGCACGTGAAAGCCCTGGGTCCGCTCGAGCCGTTCCTCCATCAGCTCGTCGGCGGCCTGCGCGCCGGAATGAAGTACGTCGGCGCCGCGACGATCGAGGATCTCCGCACGAAGTCGACGTTCGTCCGCATCTCGGGTGCCGGGCTGCGCGAGTCGCATCCCCACGACGTCCGGATCACGACCGAACCGCCCAACTATCGAATCAAGGCGTGACGATCCCGGCTTTCGCGGTGGAGCGCGATCTCGCGAAGCGCGCCCTCGATACAGCGCGAACGCGCGGCGCGACGTACGCGGACGTCCGCTTCGTGCGCCGCGATGAGGAGAACGCTCTCGTGAAGAACGGGCGTCTCGACGCCGTCGACCGCAGCGACTCGTTCGGCTTCGGCGTGCGCGCGATGGCGGACGGCGCGTGGGGCTTCGCCGCGTCGCAGATCGTTGCCGCGCAGGAAGCCGACCGCGTCGGGGCGCTCGCCGTGGAGATCGCGAAGGCGTCGGCGCTCACCAAGAAGCGCGACGCGACGCTCGCGCCGGTCGACGCGGTGCGCGCGACGTACGAGACGCCGCTGGACGTCGACCCGTTCACGCTGTCGTTCGACGACCGCCTCAAGCTCCTCATGAACGCCGAGGCGCGGATGCGCGAGCGGAAGGGCCTGCGCACCACGCGCGCGGCGTACGCCGTCTGGCGAGAGGACAAGCTGTTCGTGTCGAGCGAGGGCGCGGACATCGCGCAGCGCCTGACCGAGGTCGGTGGCGGCATCGCGGCCGAGGCGGTGGGGAACGGCGAGCTGCAGATCCGCACCTATCCCGACGGGCTGCGTTACCAGAACGCCGGCGGATGGGAGATCCTCACGCGCTGGGACCTCATCGGGAACGCCGAGCGCGTCGCCGATGAAGCGGTCGCGCTCTTGTCCGCGAAGCCCTGCCCGCAGGACACGATCACCAGCGTCATCCTCAGCGGCAATCAGCTCTCGCTGCAGTGCCACGAGAGCTGCGGCCATCCCATCGAGCTCGACCGCGCGCTGGGGAGCGAGGCGGCCTTCGCGGGCACGTCATTCCTCACACCAGACAAGCTGGGAACGTTCCGCTATGGAAGCTCGCAGGTGAACATCCGGATCGACGCGACGTCCGAGGGCGGCCTCGGCACGTTCGGCTTCGACGACGAGGGCGTACCGGCGAGCGAGGGCTGGGCGGTCAAGGAGGGGATCTTCGTCGGCTACCTCATGAGCCGAGAGACCGCCGCCGCGCTCGGCACCCGTTCGAACGGGACGATGCGTGCGGACGGCTGGGCGCGCGTGCCGATCATCCGCATGACCAACGTGTCGGTGATGCCGGGGGACGCGGGCACGCTCAACGACCTCATCGCCGATACCGACGACGGGATCCTCATGGACACGAACCGCTCGTGGTCGATCGACGACAAGCGCTTCAACTTCCAGTTCGGCACCGAGGTCGGTTGGGAGATCAAGAACGGCAAGCGGCGCGATATGGTCCGCAATCCCACCTACACCGGGCTCACGCCGGAGTTCTGGGGCAGCTGCGACGCGATCTGCTCCGAGAGCGAGTGGGTGATGTGGGGCACGCCGAACTGCGGCAAGGGCCAGCCGGGGCAGGGCGCGCATACCGGCCACGGCGCGGCGCCCGCGCGCTTCCGCGACGTGCGAGTCGGGGTGATCAAATGAGTGGAGTTCTCTTTGGCGACCGCGAGCTGCACGCCATCGCGGAGCGCGCGCTACGCGCCGCGGCGGGGGATCAGGCGGAGGCGCTGATCATCGGAAAGACGGGCTCCCTCACGCGCTTCGCGAACTCCGCGATCCACCAGAACGTGACGAGCCGCGAGGCCGAGCTGCGCGTACGCGTCGTGGTCGGAACGAGGCGCGCCACCGCGACGACGAACCGGCTCGATGATGACGGCATCCGCCGCGCGGCCGAGCTCGCGTCGGATCTCGCGCGCCGTGCCCCGGAGGATCCGACGTATCCCGGACTGCCGGCGCCGCGGCCGATCCCGTCGGCGCCGTCGGCGTACGTCGAGAAGACAGCGGAGGCGACGCCGCTCGACCGCGCGCGTGCCGCGAAGACGCTCTGCGATAAGGCGAGCGCCGTGAAGCTGATCGCGGCCGGTTTCGTCGCGACGAACGTTCAGGAGATCGCGGTCGCGAGCACGCTCGGGACCTGGGCCTACGCGCCGCAGACGTACGCCGAGGCGCAGATCGCCGCGATCGGCGACGACGGCTCGGCCTTCGCGCAGCGCGTCTCGACCGACGTGACGAGTCTCGATGTCGAAGGCGCCGCGGCGGAGGCGGTGGGCAAGGCGGCTATCGCGCAACATCCGCGGGATCTCGCACCGGACACGTATGAGGTCGTGCTCACGCCCTATGCGGTACGCGACATGGTCGGCTTCCTTGGCATGCAGCTGAGCGGACTCGCGGTCGAAGAAGGCCGCTCGTTCGTCGGCGGCAAGATCGGCCAGAAGGTCACCGGCCCGATCACGCTCGTCGAGGACCCCTACGACTCGCGGTCGATCCCGCGCGCGTTCGACTTCGAAGGACAGCCGAGCGAACGACTGACGCTCATCGAGGACGGCGTCGCGCGCGCGGTCGTATACGACTCGGTGACGGCGCACCGGAACAACGCGGTCAACACCGGGCATGCCCAGCCATTCGTCGGCCTGCCCGCGCCGATGCACGTACGCCTCGAGGCGGGCGACAAGACGCGCGAACAGCTCGTCGCCGCCGTGAAAAAGGGCGTCCTCGTGACGCGCTTCCACTACACGCGCTGGGTGCATCAGCTGCGAACGATCGTGACCGGCATGACGCGCGACGGCACGTTCGCGATCCTCGACGGCGAGATCGCGCATCCGGTGAAGAACTTCCGCTTCACGCAGTCGTATCACGAGGCGCTCGGTGAAGTTCGCGGGATCAGCAAGGATCTGTCGCTGCTGGTGACCGGCGAGCAATTCGGTCTTATGACATCGTGCCAGCGCGTGCCCGCGTTGCATCTGGGTGCGTTCACGTTCACGGGGGCGACGCGCTACTGAGCGATGTCGCGCTGCGCGCCAAACGCGACGTCACGAACACATACTGAACACGCCTCCCGCCGTTTCACCACACGGATAGCGGGTCGCGCATCGTGCGCGCGGCAATCCGTCCCAGTACGAATGGGCCACGGTGTATCAGCACCGCACTTTGGGCGCTCCCGTTGGTGGCTGTAACACCGGTGCCGGTTGCGCCGGTTTGGGAGGCCCGATGCCGAGTGCAGGTAGCGCATTCCGTCGGGGTGGGAGCGGGGCTGGTCAGGCAGAAGCGATCATCGCGCCCGTCCGTCGACGGTGGCGTAAGGTCGAGGCCTTCGCGGTCACGACCGCGACGATCATCTGCGCACTCGCGATCGGATTCACTGTCGTCACGCTTTATCAGCTAGGTGACGAGTCGCAATCCACCGCGGACGCGAGGCAACCCGCGAACGCGGTCCTCACCCCAACCTCGGGATCGGTGGGGACATCCGTGTTGGTGCGGGGAACGAACTTCCCGCGCTACGCGTCGATCGTCTTCAGCTGGGACGGCGCGACAACGGGCATGCCGACGGCCCAAACGAATCGTCGCGGCGCGTTCAGCGCCACGGTCGTCGTGCCCTCGAGCGCGACCGTCGGCCAACACCTCTTGACCGTGGCTCAAGCGGGGACGTCCGCGACTGCGGCGACGACGGTCAGTGTCAGCGCCGCATTCGCCGTCACGTCAGCGATTGTCGTGCCGACGCCGACTCCGATACCGCCGACGACACCGAGCTTCACATCGAGCGCGTCCGAATCGCCCCTGACGTTGCCGGCCGGATCGACCGTCAGCACGAGCGTCACGACGAACAGCGCGACCGCGGGCTCGTTCCTCGTCGACGCGCAACTGTTCAGTCCTCTCGGCGTCCGGACCTACGAGACATGGTGGGCGAACGAAAGCTTCGCCGCAGCTCAGTCGAAGACATTCGCATTTCCGTGGACCGTTCCCGGTACCTCGTCCACTGGGACGTGGACCGTGAAGATCGGAGTCTTCTCCAACGACTGGGCGACGATGTACCACTGGAACAACGGCGCAGGGACGTTCGCGGTCACAGCCGCAGCTCCGACGGTCGCGCCGACCGTTGCGCCGACGGCAGCGCCGACGCCCCCGTCGACGCCTGTCCCGACGCCGGCCCCGACACTCGCGCCGACGCTTGCGCCGACTCCGGTGCCGACTCCCGTGGCTACACCGGCCCCGACCCTTGCGCCAACGCCGGTGCCCACGCCGGTGCCCACACCAGCTCCGACAGTCGCGCCGACGCCCGTGCCGACACCGGTGCCGACGCCTGTCCCAACGGTCGCACCGACGCCCGCGCCCACACCCGTGCCGACGCCCGCGCCAACGCCCGCACCCGGCGCCCTCTCGCCGCTCGTCGTGCGTGGCAACGCGCTGGTGAATTCCAGCGGGGCGGCCGTGCAGCTCCTGGGCGTGAACCGCTCCGGGACCGAGTACGCGTGCATCCAGGGCTGGGGCATCTTCGACGGACCGAACGATGCCGCATCCGTCCGCGCGATCGCCGCGTGGCGCACGAACGCCGTGCGGGTGCCGCTCAATGAAGACTGCTGGCTAGCGATCAACGGCGCGCCGGCGGCCTACTCCGGCACCAACTATCGCCAGGCGATCCAGAGCTACGTGAGCCTGCTCAATCAGAACGGCCTCTACGCGATCCTCGAGCTCCACTGGAGCGCTCCGGGAACACAGAAGGCGACCGGACAGCAGCCCATGCTGGACCGCGATCACTCGGTGACCTTCTGGAGCCAGGTCGCCGCGACGTTCAAGGGCAACAACGCCGTCCTTCTCGAGCCCTACAACGAGCCGTATCCCGACAACAACAGCGACACGACCGCTGCCTGGCAGTGCTGGCGCGATGGCGGCACGTGCCCGGGTCAGAACTACCAAGCAGCCGGCATGCAGGAGATCGTCAGCGCGATCCGCGCGACCGGCGCCACCAACGTGATCCTCCTGGACGGCGTGCAGTACTCCAACGCCTTGTCGCAGTGGCTCACCTACGCCCCGAGCGATCCGCTCAACAACCTTGCTGCCTCGTGGCACGTGTACAACTTCAACGTCTGCGCCGCGGCGACCTGCTGGAACAACACGGCCGGCGCCGTCGCAGCGCGGGTCCCGGTCGTCGCGACCGAGGTCGGTACCGACAACTGCAGCGCCACCTTCATGAACTCGCTCATGAGCTGGCTTGACGCTCATAACTCTGGTTACCTTGCCTGGACGTGGGACGACTGGGGGACCGCGTGCGGGAACATCGCCCTCATCGTCGATTACACCGGCACGCCCACGACCTACGGCCAGATCATCAAGACCCATCTCGCCGCGCGCTGAGCGCGGACGCGCGGGTGCCCGGAGGCCGCTGACGCGATAATCGTCAGGTGAGTCCGGCGCGGGCACCCGCGCGGTCCTAGGCGATCGACAAGGGACCCTTCCTCTCCGAGGCACATGACTGGACGCGCGAAGCATGTCGCTCGCTCGGGATCAGGATCGTCGCGCCGATCGAACCAATTCACGTCCAGCCGTGGTCGACGGTCTTCCGCGCTCCGACGAGCGACGGCGCCGTCTACCTGAAGTGCTGCGGACCGACGCAAGCACACGAGCCACGCCTCACCGCGCTCCTCCACCGCGAGTTCCCCGGTCTGGTGACCACGGTGCTGGCGCTGCACCCGACGAGGCCCTGGATGCTGGTGGCGGAGGGCGGGAAGAAGCTCGGCGAGATGTACGCCGGCGACGAGCTCCTTCGCGCGTGGCGCGAGATCCTCCCGCGCTGCGCCCAGCTGCAACGCGACATCACGCCTCGTGCTGGCGAGATCATCGGCTTCGGCACGCCAGACCACCGCGCGGCAGCGCTGCTCGCCGGTTTCGATGAGGTCGTCGCGGGTGAGCCGGCGGTCTCGGGTCAGCGTTCGGACCGCCTGACCGCCGACGAACGACGGGCGCTTTCGTCCGTGCGCTCGCGGCTCGCCGCTGCGGTGCGCTCGCTCGCCGCACTCGGGATCGACGACACGCTGAATCACGACGATCTCCACCAGAACAACGTTCTCGTCCGCGATGGCCGCATGGTGATCTTCGACTGGGGTGATGCGTGCGTGTCGCATCCGTTCGGCACGCTCGCGGTCACGCTGCGCTTCGCGGCGCAGAAGACCGGACACGCGGAGGATTCCCCGGAGATCCTTGCTCTTCGCGACGCGTACCTCGAGCCGTGGAGCGATCGCGCCTCGACGCGCGAGCTGCGAGGTGCGGCGGAGCTCGGGCGCCGCATCGGCGAGGTCTCGCGAACGCTGACCTTCGATGCGGTCGCCCGAGCCTATCCGGGAGTCATCGACACGTATCCCGGAGGGCTTGCGGGGTCGCTGCGGCGCGTGCTCGCGCTATTTGGCTAGGCGCGCGCCTCCTGGTGTGCGTGCTCGGTCTCCATGGTGACACTGGGATCGCTCTGGAACAGCGAGAACGAGTTCCCATCCGGATCGGTGCAACCGGCGAACCACCCCTGACCCGGAATCGGCTGCTTCTCGTCGGCCGTGCCGCCGGCGTCGCGGACCTTCTTCAGCGTGGCGTCGATGTCGTCGGTCCCGAAGTAGACCGTCGGCGCCTTGACCTTCGAGTCCTGTGCCAAGGGGTTGATCGCGCCGCCGGGCGTGACGCCGTCGATGAGGTAGTACTCGATCCCCGGCATGGCCGAGTCCTTGTACTTCCACCCGAAGGCCTTGCTGTAGAACTTCTTCGCGCGCTCGGGGTCTCGCGTGTTGATCTCGAAGTGAACAATGTCGCCGGCTTTGGGCTCCACGGTGCTCCTCCCTGATTTGGTCGAGGCATAGGCTAAACCGATTTCCCGTCGCAGAACGGATTGACATATTGATGACTGGCCTTGATGATTAAGTGATGCGGACGACGATTCGTCTAGATGACCGCCTGCTTCGAGATCTCAAGAAGCACGCAGCTTCTCGCGGGCACACGCTCACTGCCGTGATCGAGGACGCGGTGCGTCAGTTCCTCGCACGCACGGCTTCCGGCGATGGTCGTCCGAAGGCTCCGCCGTTCCGCGTTATCACCTTCAAGGGCCGACCGCGGCCAGGCGTTGATCTCGACGACAGCGCGGCACTCCTTGATGTGATGGAGGGGACGACTGCTCCTCGTCGACGTTAACGTCCTTGTCTACGCGCATGCGGAAGATGCTGCGCGTCATCTCGAGTACCGCGACTGGCTACGCCAAATGGTGGAATCCGAGTCCGCCTACGGCATGTCCGATCTTGTCCTGAGTGGCTTCCTGCGTGTCGTCACCAATCCGCGAGTGTTCGACGCGCCGATGCCCACGGATCGCGCTCTTGCGGCCGCCGATGCTCTGCGCGCGCGGTCGAACTGCGTGCTCATCTCGCCGTCACAGCGCCATTGGGAGATCTTCGGTCGTCTCTGCCGGGAGGCAGGCGTGAAAGGCAACCTCGTACCGGATGCCTATTTTGCCGCCCTGGCGATCGAGAGCGGGAGCGAGTGGATCACGACGGATCGCGACTATTCGCGCTTCGCCGGCCTGACATGGCGTCACCCACTGGACTGAGAGGCGACAGGCAGGGCGTGCCGGTGGGGCAAATCGTCGCGTGGACCGTACGCGATAATCAATAGGTGAGCGCGCCGGACAGCCGCCTCCAGACGACGGAGGGGGAGTCCGCCTCGCAGCGCCGAGCGACGGTCGCCATCCTCGACTACGGATCCCAGTACACCCAGCTCATCGCGCGCCGCGTGCGCGAGTCGCGTGTGTACTGCGAGATCTTTCCGCACGATGTCACCGCGAAAGAGCTCGAGCGCCGCGGCGTCGTGGGTGTGATCCTCTCCGGCGGACCGTCGAGCGTGTACGACGTGGGCGCGCCGCAGATCGATCCCGCCATCCTCGATGGGCGCTTCCCGATCCTCGGCATCTGCTACGGCATGCAGCTCATGGCGCAGGTCCTCGGCGGCGAGGTCGCGCCCGAAGGCAAGAGGGAGTACGGGCCCGCGACCGTCGACATCGCCGAGTCCGGCGGCCTGTTCGAGGGTCTCTCCGACCATGAGCGCGCGTGGATGAGCCACGGCGACACCGTGAAACGGCTCCCGCCCGGATTCCACGGCATCGCGCGCACCGAGCGGCTGCCACTCGCGGCGATGAGCGACGGGCGCAACCGCTTCGGCGTGCAGTTCCATCCCGAGGTGATGCACACGCCGCGCGGCGCCGAGGTGCTGCGCAACTTCCTCTATCGCGTGTGCGGCTGCGCCGGCGACTGGACGCCCGCGGCGTTCATCGACGAGGCCGTCGCGGAATTGCGGCGCACGATCGGCGACCGCCACGCGATCTGCGCTCTCTCGGGCGGCGTCGATTCCGCGGTCGCGGCCACGCTCGTGGCGCGCGCGATCGGCGATCGGCTCACGTGCGTGTTCATCGATACCGGGCTGCTGCGCGCGAACGAGGCCGAAGAGGTCGTCGCCACGTTCGGTCCGCGTCTGCGTCTCGTGCACGTCGATGCGTCGGAGCGCTTTCTTCGTCGCCTCGAAGGAGTGAGCGATCCCGAGCAGAAGCGGACGATCATCGGCGAGGAGTTCATCCGCTGCTTCGAGGAGCAGGCGCGCCGCGTGGGCGACGTGGGCCTGCTGGTGCAGGGGACGATCTACCCTGACGTGATCGAGTCGCGCTCGCGCGAGTCGAAGACGAGCGCGCGGATCAAGACGCACCACAACGTCGGCGGGCTGCCCGAGGTCATGTCGCTCGAGGTCGTCGAGCCGCTGCGGCGCCTCTTCAAGGACGAGGTCCGTCGCGTCGGGGCTGAGCTCGGGATCCCAGAGGACATCCTGTGGCGGCATCCGTTCCCGGGACCCGGCCTGGCCGTGCGCGTGCTCGGTCCGATCGACCGCGCAGCGCTCGACACGCTGCGCCAGGCGGACGCGATCTTCCTCGAGGAGCTGCGCGCGGCCGACCAGTACCGCACCGTCGCCCAGGCCTTCGCCGTTCTCACTCCTGTGCGAAGCGTCGGTGTCATGGGAGACTTCCGCACCTATGGCGCGCTCGTCGCGCTCCGCGCCGTAACGACCG
>Ga0209470_1003639_pt1 | contig 10546 bp, 10 predicted proteins | sample GraSoiAngelo_125_FD_185882 | JGI IMG/M metagenome (GOLD analysis project Ga0209470, IMG submission 185882) | Grasslands soil microbial communities from the Angelo Coastal Reserve, California, USA - 14_0927_05_40cm (SPAdes) (version 2) | ecosystem: Environmental > Terrestrial > Soil > Grasslands ... | reverse complement strand
AACAACCTTAACGGAATCGATGCCCGCGAAAGGTCGCTCTCGGCAGCGTCCGTCGCTGCAGAGGAAAGCGCCCGGACGGTTCGGGAAAATGTCGCCAGCGGCCTCGCCTCGCCTCTCGAATACCGCGTGACTGAAAATGCCTTCTTAAAGACCAAAAGCGGTCTGCTGGATGCTATTTATCACCATAACCTTGCCGTTGCAGAATGGGACCGTGCCGCCGGGCGCTATTTTCAATTTTCGGACGACACCGCCGCTTCGCGGGCTAACGCAGGTGATTCGTTGAAGCGTTGAAGCGTTACATCGGCTGTCACTTCAATACTTTTGCGCTTGGATCGACGAATGACCCATGACCCGCGGGACATTTTGGCATTGGCTTGGGGATTTCTTCACTGATCGAACGGAGATTTCTGCTGCAGTGTCTTGGCAATAATGCTCTCGAACATCCACCAACAAACGCAAACGGGAACGGCAACCGCTGGGCGCGCAGTTATTGCAAACAAGAGTCATGGACGCGACACTGGTTCTCCAAAATTGAAATTGCCGGAATCAAAAAGGATTTTGTGGGTTGGCGGAGCGGCGGCCGTGCTCCTTTTCGCACTGGCGTATTACTTTCTTATGCCGGTGGCAGAAGTGGCTACTGTCCGCCGGGGGACTGCCATCTCCGCCGTTTACGGTACTGTGCGGATCGAACCGGCCTTTGTCGTGCGCATTCGCGCGCAAAATGACGGCTTCATCCAATTGGCGGAAGCTTTCTCGGCTGGTCGCGGTGCAATCGGCAAGGGCGTCGAAAAAGGGCAGTTGCTGGCGACGATCGCCGACGAAGAGACCGCTCGACAACTGAAGCAGGCGCGAGCCGATTTGCAGGCCGCAGTTGACCGGGCGGCGGTGGCCCTACCCTCGTCTGAGTTGCTCAAAGCGGCCGAGGATAATCTGCAACGGCTCCAAAAAGTGGTCTCCTCCGGAAACGTGCCGGCTGTTGAATACGAAAAGGCCAGGAGCGAAGCAAACCGGCTGCGAGGCGCAGTAGAAACGGAGCGAATCGAGCGAGATCGCAATCTCAACTCACTAAAGGAAACAGCGAGAAAATTGGAAGCTCAGATGAAGAGCGCCGAAGTCCGTTCGCCTATGGACGGCCTTCTCACCAACGTACAGACAATCGATGGGGAACTGGTGTCAGACGGGAACGAGTTGTTCACAGTTTCTTCACGCAAAAATTACGTTCGCGGCGAAGTAAACGAGGAGGATGTGGGCGAAGTGAAACCCGGAATGAAAGCAAAGGTGCAGCTGTATGCATATCGCACGCGGAGCTTCACTGCGCGAGTCACGTCGGTTCAACCTGCTGCCGATCCAACCACCCAGCGCTACACTGTTGTGCTGGAGATGGACAATCCACCCGACAATTTGATGGTGGGAATGACGGGGGAGATGAACATCATCACCGGCACGCATGAGAACGCTCTTTTGGTGCCGACGCGCGCTTTGCTTGTCGATCAAGCTTTGATCGTAAAGCATGGCATTGTGCATTCGCGCACAGTTGGTGTCGGATTTCGCACACTCGATTTTACTGAAGTGACAAGTGGCTTCGAAGAGGGCAGTCACGTGATCGTCTCCGATCAGGACAAATTCCATCCTGGAGAAGCCGTGCGGCAGCGAATGGTCGCTTCACCGCCCCCGTCGAAGGCGCCATGACGCCGCCACTTTATATTGCGCTGCGGTTTTTGACGCATCGCAAGCGCGCATTGCTTCTGAGCCTTAGCGGTGTTGTTTTCGGCGTCGCCATCTTCATCTGCACGCAAGCGCAGACGCAGGGTTTCGCACGTTATTTCATCGACTCAACCATCGGCAGCAATGGCGCGCTGGTCATCAAATCGCGTTTTCGCCCCCGGTACGAACCGCTCATGGTTTCTGCGAGAAGTTCCAATGGGAAGATGGGGCGGCGCCTCTATTTCGAAGGGATTAGTAACCCTAATGAGATAATGAGGGTGAGCAGGCAATTTTCGAACGTTGTTTCGTGCTCGCCTGTCCTGCGCGGAACCGTTAGCGCTCGCGCAGGATTTGAGAACGCTACTGTCGATCTTTACGGCATTGATCCGGCCCTGCACGCGCAGACCACCGATATTCTTCACCAACTCATTGACGGGAACTTTGATGATTTTCGCAACAATACCAGCTCGATCATTATCGGTTCGCGCCTGGCAGAACTACTTCAGGCTGGCGTCGGCGACACAGTGCAATTGCTGGCGCCCAATGGCGAGTACTGGCGATTCACCGTTGCGGCGATCGCGCGCGCAGGCATTGGCTCCATTGATTCCACCAGGGTTTATTCGCATGCAAGGGTCGCGCAGGCGCTTTTGCAACAACCTTCCGGCGCGTCGATGATCGTTTACAAACTGCGCAATCCCGATCGCGCGCCTGCGTTGGCCAACCGTTTCGAAGCGCTTTTTCAACACAATGCCTCGAGCTGGCAGGAACGCGAGGAGAGCACACTGCAACTTTTTCTGACCTTAAGAATGTCCGTCGCGATCACAGTGTCTCTGATCATTCTGTTGGCTGGCTTCGGTATTTTTAATGTCCTGACGATGTCGGTGCTGGCGAAAATTAAGGAGATCGCGATTTTGCGTTCGATGGGTTACCGCCGGATCGACATTGCCTCGATTTTCTTGTGGCAGGGCGCGTTGATCGCAGCGGCCGGGTCGCTGCTCGGTTGTTTGTTGGGCGCGTTGATGACCTGGGGCGTGTCGCACATCCCCATTCGCCTCCGAGGTCTGCTTTACACGAACTATTTTCTGGTAACCTGGGATTGGCGCCATTACGTCTTCGCAACGTTGCTCGCGATTCTGGCCGTATTCATCGCGAGTTATGTTCCGGCACGCCGCGCCGCTGAGTTGCCACCGGTGGTAACCCTGCGAGGCTCCAGCGTGTGAACTCGGAAATCTGCCTCAGTTGCGAAGCGATCGAACGCTATTTGGGCGAAGAAGAAGAACGTGTGCACGCCTTGCGCGGCGTCTCACTGGATCTCAAGCCCGGCATCATCCATGCCGTCGTAGGTCCGTCCGGCTGCGGCAAAAGTTCGTTGCTCTATATTCTCGGTCTGCTCGATCCGCCCGACGCCGGGTGCGTTTCAATCGAATCGGAGCTGGTGTCTCAGCTAAGTGATGACGAGCTGGCGTACAAGCGGAGCAAGTTCATCGGCTTCATTTTTCAGTTCCATTTTCTGATGGAGGATTTCACCGCACAAGAGAACGTGATGATTCCGATGCGCAAACTGGGGCAGCTTTCCGATGGTGAGATGCGCGAACGCGCTGCCGGCTTGCTGGAAGCGGTAGGCTTGGGAGACAAATTGCGAAGACCGAGTCGTCATCTCTCCGGAGGCGAACAACAACGCGTGGCTATCGCACGCTCCCTCGCCAATGATCCGCGAGTCATTCTGGCGGACGAACCGACCGGTAATCTCGACACTGCCAACTCGGAGCGCGCCTTTGAGCTGCTTCAGAATATTGTGCAACAAGGCGAGAAAGCCTTGCTCCTGGCCACCCATAATCCGGCCATTGCCGAAGCCTGTGATTGGATCCATGAGATGAAAGACGGCCGCATCACTGCCAGCCATTCGCGGGCCGCGCGAAGTTCGATTTCTTAAATCGATCAACAAGCGCAGCGCCACGTCCCAGCTGAAAATCGCTGATAGTTGGCAGCTCGCCGCTCCACCGTTAATCTCGCAGGCGATGGAGAATATCCTGCCAATCTTAATTGCGGATGCGCCCGAGGCTTTGACCGAATTGTGTGGCGTCAATTTACTCGAACGTTTGCTCCGCATTTTGCAGCGGCTCGGATTTCGCAGCGCGATGGTTTTTTCCACAACACCAGGGATCGTCGGAGCTGAATTAGCGAAGCGCTCGTGGGCACGCGACCAAATAAATGCTCATGTCGTTTCGGATCCAATTGGACCCCTTACTTCCCAACTCATTTTAGAACACAGCCCGTCCGACCGTTTCTTAATAGTACCCGCGAGCATTTATTGTGACGCCCGTTTACTTGCCGCCCTCTGTGCAAAAGATTCATCCGCAGCGCTTGTCGATTCCAATCCACCGGAATTCGCTCAGCCTTTAATCCGAAATCCGTGCGGGCCTGCATTCGTGACAAGGGATTTTCTCTCTGCGCTTTCGCCCGCTGCGGGTTTTTTTGAGGAACTTAAAAACAAGACTGATAACCGCCAGATCGATATCGTCGATGCGGCCGAGGAGGATGATTATGTCGTCAGCATGCGCCGGTATGTGAGGCCACTTTGTTTTTCAGCGCCGTCGGAGCAGAGCCGTCGTGTAGCGGAGCGCGTCATTCTCGATTCCGCGCAAAATGGAACACTCGACTTGCCCGCTTACATTCACGCACCGATCGAAACGGCAATCATCTCGCTTCTTTGCAAAACGCGAATCACGCCAAACCAAATTACGATTGGAGGTTTCGTCATCGGATGCAGCGCGACCGCGGCATTCGCGCTTGGCCGCGTCGGGCTTGGAATCCTCGCTGCTCTCATATTTGGTATCGTCGATGGACTGGACGGAAAACAGTCGCGCGTCAAAATCGAAACGACCGAGCTCGGCAAATGGGAACATCATCTCGATGATTTTATCGAGTATTCGTGGTGGACGGCCATCGCTTTTCAATTGTGGCGCAGCGGCCTGTTTCCGAACGTGTTCTATTTTTTCACATTGCTCATCGGATCGCACTTATTGGATCACTTTGCGAGACGCCGGACGAAGATGGCTAAAGGCCGCCTGCTGGATGACGTCGCGCCGTTCGACCGCGCTTTTCGGCTGATCGCAGCTCGAAGGAACGTTTACGTCTGGATCCTGGCGTGTGGCTTTTTGTTACACGCCTTTCCGCAAAGTTACGCCGTCATCTGCGGATGGGCTGCCGTTAGTGCGGCGATTCACCTCGTGCGTTCCATCTGGATTTGTAACACCCAAGGACCTCATGTTGTTGGTTCGAGAGCTTGAAGAAGGAGATAACATCGAGGGCACGCGCTTGGCGCGCGCGACAATTTCCCGTATCCAATTTTTAAATCGTCGAGGCTCGGATGCGGCCAGCTGTTGTCGTACTCGGTGCAATAGGCACAATCGAGATTGCAACGGTCCGTCACGTAAAGACTGCATTGCAGCGGTTTCCGGTCGAGCGCACGAACGAGGTCAGTGCAATTCCCTGTTCCTTCAGAACCACCCGCGTTTCGGGCGCGGTCAGAGCCTCCAGTTCCTCAGCCCACCGGTAACCCCAATGGCTGTATCGCGTCCGCGTCTCAGCATCATCTTCGCCGGGATGGCAAATCAATTCATACAGGCCGTCAGGAATTTTCCGAAGTATTTGTTCGAGCGCGGACCGAGTTAAACGCCCGCTGACTTCGAATCCGTACATACCATCAGGCATTTGCGGCAGGGGTGGGCCGTGCAAACGTCGAGCCGACAAACAGGTCAGGTTCAAACCAAGCTGTTGTAGCCACCGTCCCACTCGGACACCCGGCGCTTTTCGCCATGGACCAGCAGGATTGCGAATCCAAACATTGCCCATCCCGCGCGTAAGCCGCCTAACGATTTGGAAGACAGGCGGGAACATGTGGAGATGTTGGTGGCTATTAAGATGGGACAGCCGTAGGCCCGTCTTCTGAAAACGCGCGAGCTGCGCCGCGATCTCACGCTCGACCTCATCCCAGTTGATGCGTTTGCGAAAGGCGCGTCTGAAAAATTCACCACTCGTGCTGGGAAGCCGCCCCGTTTCATCAACCAGGGTCGGCAGCACCTCGCGCCCCAGGACGGCCCGCTCTTCCACCAGGGCCAAATGGAGGCCAACATCCAGTTCCGGATTTTGCCGAGCCTGCGCGACTGCCTCCTCAAATGCACTCCCCGTCACAAGCAACGAGGCACTCGTTACGATTCCAGCTTGAAACGCCCGAATTATCCCTCGGTTGACTCCGGGCGTCAGACCCAGGTCGTCCGCGTTAATAATCAGTTGTTTCAAGGCGCGGAAACCCGAGCTGCGCGGATTTCGTGTCGCATCTTCATCCGGAATGCAACCAGTTCTCGAATCATCTTAAGGATCACGTCCGGACTTGCCAGAGTGGAGGTGCCGCGATTTCGGGGAAAATAATCTACGCCGAATTGCACAATCTTGAATCCGTGCAACTTCCCCTTGATCAGCAGTTCCGCGTCGATAAACGAACCCTGAGCCTCCAATGCGATCTTATCCAACACCTCCCGCTTGAATAGTTTGAAGGAGAAATTGATGTCCTTCACCCGCAACGGAAAAAGGAAACGGATAAGCAAATTGTAAACCACCGAATACAGGGTGCGGAGAGGTCCTTCCGCGGTACGATCAAATCGAAACGCCGAAACGATGTCGGACCTTGTAAACTCCATCATGCGCACCGCCCGGTTCAATTCCGTGAGATCGACCGGCAAATCCGAGTCACAGTAAAAGACCAGCTCTTTGGTCGCGTTGCTAAAGCCGGTGCGAAGCGCGCCTCCCAGTTTCAGATTCCGTTCGTGGTGGAACACCTTCACACAAGGGTTTGATCGGGCCAATGCTTCCGCGAGTTCTGCTGATCGGTCAGTGCTGGCGTCGTTGACGATGAGGATTTCGTAATCAGACGACAGATCGATGAGGACCGCCTCCGCGAAGTGGACTGCGCGCTCGATGTTCTCTTCTTCATTGAACATTGGATAAACAACCGAGATGCTTGGTCTCCTTGTCATCATGCGCGCTGTTTAAAGTCCGGTCTCAAAGCCGCCGATAAATTGTTCTGCCGTTGATCACGGCCTCCACGCGATATCCGGGAAGGTATGCACGAAGCACGGGATATCGCGTCATAGGATGCGTCGCCCAGTCCGGAACCGCCGTCGACAAGTCGACTATAAGCGCTGGGGGATGCGCTTCCCAGTCCCTCCGAAACATCTCCCAACTCCCCGGAATCACACTCTCCGCTCTATCTTTAACCTCGCGAGGCCGGGCGGCGTAGGCGCCAACCAGATGGGTGCAGCTGACGAAACGCGTTGCCATTCGCCGGCCGGAAAAACTGTAGAGCTGCGGGGAACTTCCCCAGACAAAGATACGATCATTCGGGGTCGTTTCCTTGACGATGTACTGAACAATCGGGAGAAAATCGAGCTCTTTCACCCGCGTCGCGAACGCCACAGTGAGAAAGCCTATCGCCGGCAGAGCGGCCGCACCAATAATGCCTGCTCGGATCCATCGCCAGCGTGACCGAGGAAAACGTCGCTGTTCCGCGACAAAGCGTGAGAACGCGTTGCCGGCGAGAATCGACAACGGCGGAAGCACTGCCAAATGATAATGTCCCGGAAATCGCCATCCAATAAAGATGGCCAGATAACTGAGGACCAACCACAAAATAAGCAGCACCTGCTCGGTGGGCACAGCCCCCCTACGTCGAAAAGATCTGAGCGTCTCAATCACTTGCCGAACACCAAAATACCATAGCAAGCCCCAGGCGAGCATCACAGCGAGATGAACCGTGACGAGACGTTTCAGAACATAAGGGAAGGTTGTTTCGAACTCGACATAGCGAATCGCAAACGCCCACGCCCACAGATACGCATCATGCAGATTTCCCTGCCACTGGTAATACCAGGCCAGTGCCGCAATCACCGCAATGAATCCAATCAAGATACCGGTGCCTCCTGCAAAGACCCGTGCGAACGAGTGGATGCGCGAAATGAGCCAGCCATAAGCGAGACACGCCAGCATTGCTCCCAAGATCACGGCCGACGGTTGCCGGATCAACGTTGCCACCCCGACCAGCGCGCCGCTGAGAAACATCAAACCCAAGGCCGGCTTTCTTTGCCCTTGGAGGAAGGCGAGGACACTCAGCGCGAGCGGAAGAGAGGCGAAAATCTCGGTGTTCGCGCCCAGGGTGTCACCTGGCCAGAAAGCATGGACGAACACGGCATAGCCAATTCCACTCCACGCCCCTGCCCAGTCGTCCGCTACTCGCGCACCGATTCGCCGTAAGACGAGGGCTGTGGCCACGACGACAAATATGGCGAGGAGGTGAACCGCAAAGAGGTTGTTCCTGCCAGCCACGCGGAAAACGGCTGCATAAATGTAATACATGCCCGGCGGTTTGGTATCCACCGCCGTATGGTAGACCGTGCCACCGTCCAAGATATCGTTTGCGATCGTGCCGTAATAGCCCTCATCGGTCGTGTACAGTGACGGCAAGAGCGTAGGCGCACGCAGGATGACGACCAGCGCAATGATGATCACGTTGACCCAGCGGCTTTGACATCGGGTCATACGTGATGGCTCTGCTCAATGGCCGCTTTGTCTTTCTTGAAAAATTCGATTGTTGCGCGCAATCCTGCGGCCAAATCGCAAACCGGTCTAAAGCCAGCCGTCCGAATCTTGTCCACATCTGCGAGTGAATGTTTCAGATCGCCGGACCGCTCCGCGCCGTAATTAATCGTTGAAGTGGATTTAGTAAGGTTGCGAATCGTTAGGGCCAGATCGGTTATCGTGATCTGCTTCCCGCAAGCGACGTTAAAAACTCCGGTTGCCTGCGATTCTAACGCGAAGAACGCATTGGCCGCGGCTACATCCTTTACATAAATGAAATCTCGAGTCTGGCAGCCGTCTCCGAAAATCGTAATCGGCTCGTTCCGGATTGCTTTCTCAATAAAAGCAGGAACGGCCGCAGTGTATTCACCTCGCGGATCCTGGTAGGGACCAAAGACGTTAAAATAACGAACGCAAACAGTGGCGAGTCGCCCTTCATCCGTGAAAGCGCTGCAGTGCCGTTCGCCTTCATACTTGCTCGCGGCATACGGACTTTTCGGCTCGGCCGGCATGCTTTCAATTTTTGGAATCGCTGGGTTGTCGCCGTAAATTGCGGCCGAACTGCTGAAGATCATCTTTTTCACTCGCGCCCGCGCCGCCTCTTCCAAAACAATCGCCGTACCCACAGTATTGATCTCGGCGCATTCATTCGGCTTCTGCACAGATTCGGGCACGCTCACCATAGCTGCGAGATGAAAGACAAAGTCCACGCCTTTCATAGCTTCTCTCACGAGATCGCGATCGAGAATTGAGCCGACGATGAGTTGGCATTCCAAGCCAGCTAAATTGCTCTTAAAACCGCAGCGTAGGTTATCAAGAACGCGCAGCTTTGCTCGATCCTGGAAGTATTCGGCGATGTGCCGGCCGATGAAACCGGCACCTCCCGTAACTAAGACGCGCATACCAGACTGGTGCAGAGCGGGCCACGAATCCAGCGATCGGTGCGTTGCAAAGTTAGAATACCGGCTGGGAGATCCATTTTCTGACCCTCCAAAGATAGTCAATCCTTGCGAAAACTTTTTAGCTCGGGGAAAGACGGCGTTTTCGCGGTTTTATGCTAGCAAGCAGGAGAGTCTCTTTCGCCCATCTCTGCTCACACGTGATCGCTCGAATGCTCATGCTGTTTGGGCGAAATGGACCCCAAGTGTAGCGACAGCCGCCGCTCGATGCAATAAAGGCTACCGTCATCCACCGATGCATGACCAAGACGCTTTGCGAGAAAATTTTGGCGGACCCGAGCACTCAACTGTAGCGTAGGCACTCTTCCGCATGACGTATGACAGATAACGCTGAAATCGCCCAAGCCTATGACCTGGTCGGTGAGAAGCCAATGAGCACGATAGAAGGTACGCTCAACATCCCGCCGCCGGCAGCGGATGCACCAGCGCGCGTAGACGAAACCGGAGCAGAGCTCAAACGCGGCGCCTTCTTGAACACCATCGCGACGTTGGCGTCGAATTTTCGCGGCATATTCACATTTCTCGTTGCGCGACTCCTCGGACCGGCTGCCTTGGGAACGTTTTCGGTTGCCTGGGCGAATACCGATCTGGCCAGCAAAATTGCGGTCTTCGGCCTCGATAACGCCGTTACGACTTTTATCGCCCGTTCGCAAGCGACCGGCGATTTCGTGCGCAGTCGCACCCTCTTCCGCGCAGCCGTTGTTCTGGTTCTAACCCAATCGACTCTCGTCGCCGCCATCGGCATCACGGCCCTGCAAATGTTTGGCGATCGATTGCAATTTCCGCGCGAGACGCTGTCCGCGCTGGCATTTGTCCTCTGCGCGCTGCCGGGCATCGCTTTGTACCGCGTTTGTACTTCCATCTCGCGCGGCATGAAGGTGATGAAGCACGACATTTTCTCGCGGGGCATGACGGAGCCTGTCACGACGACGCTGGCCCTGTTGATCGCGCTCGGCTTTGGATTCACGAGGTTCGCGCCGGAGGTGGCCGCCGTTTCCGGAACCGCGGCTTCGGGAATTGTCGCACTCATATTTGCCTCAAGACTCTTCAGAGGTGTGACAGCGCGCGACACCGTCTCCATTTGGACCGAGGCAAAACCATTGCTCGCCTACGGCGCTCCCATCAGCGTTTATCAGATGTTTAACGCGTTCATCCTGCGGCTGGACGTGATCATGCTGGGATGGTTCATCGGCCGCGCTCCCGGAGTGAGCCTCGCCACGGTTGGCGTTTATAGTGTCACGGTTGGGCTT
>Ga0209470_1003626_pt1 | contig 10560 bp, 9 predicted proteins | sample GraSoiAngelo_125_FD_185882 | JGI IMG/M metagenome (GOLD analysis project Ga0209470, IMG submission 185882) | Grasslands soil microbial communities from the Angelo Coastal Reserve, California, USA - 14_0927_05_40cm (SPAdes) (version 2) | ecosystem: Environmental > Terrestrial > Soil > Grasslands ... | reverse complement strand
CACCACCGACACCTGCGAGGCGGGCGCCTGCGCGTACGCGACCATCGCCGACTGCGTGCCGTGCACGACGGCCGGCGACTGCGACGATCACGACGCCTGCACCACCGAGATGTGCAGCGCGACCGGTTTCTGCGAGCACCAGCCCCAGGCGGGGTGCATCCCCTGCACCACGGCCGCGGACTGCGACGACCAGAACCCCTGCACCACGGACGCCTGCGGCCCCGACGGCAGCTGCCAGCTCTCGGTCATCCCCGACTGCCAGCGCTGCGACGCGGCGGCCGACTGCGACGACGGCAACGCCTGCACCACCGACGGCTGCACCGGCGGCGCCTGCGACCACACCGCCGTCCCCGGCTGCGGGCCGGAGCAGCCGAAGCAGGAGATCTGCGGCAACTGCATCGACGACGACGGCGACGGCCTGGTGGACTACGAGGACCCGGACTGCTGCGCCCAGAGCCTGCCGCTGGCCGTGAAGCGCATGGTCCTCAAGCCCATGGGCCTCCACGTGCACGGCAACCGCCTCAAGGTGAAGGCCCGCTACGCCGCTTCGGCGTCCGCGCTCTTCGACCCGACGGCCCAGGACACGACGCTCCAGATCTCCGACGCGAACGGGGAGCTCTTCTGCCAGACGATCGCCGCGGCGCACTGGAAGCATCCGCACCGCCGCCTGTACCGCTTCAAGGACAAGAAGGGCCTCTTCGCGGGCGGGCTCAAGAGGGGCCGCTTCAAGGTGAAGCGCAACGGCAGCGTGCTCTTCCGCACGCGCGGCAAGAAGGTCGTGCTGCGGGCCACCGGCGGGGACAACGTCCTGGTCACCGTGCGCGTGGGCAATCAGTGCGCGCGGGAGAGGATGGACCTGCGCACCACGAAGAAGGCGATCGTCTTCCCGTAACCGTCAGCGGATCACGGCCCGCGCCTCCGGCCCCTCGACGATCACGTAGCGCCGGTCGGCATCCAGCCCCGCGAGCGTCGTCCGCTGCCCCGACGGCCAGGCGATCTCGAGCGCCTCGACGCGCGCCGCGTCGCCCAGGCCGAAGTGCTGCACGAGGCTCTGTCCGGACAGGTACGCCGAGCCGGCGTGCACCTCGCGCGTCTGCCAGCCCGCGGGGGTGCGGAGGCGAAGCCGCGCGCCCACCGCGTCGCGGTTCGAGCGCGTGCCCACCAGCTCCACCTCGATCCAATGCCGTGGTGGTCCCTGGTTCCGCAGCAGCTCGGCCGGCTGGCGGTAGTTGTGCAGCACGAGGTCGAGCCGCCCGTCGCGGTCGTAGTCGAAGATCGCGAGGCCGCGCCCGTCCTCGACCCGATCGGCGTCGTTCACCCAGCCAATCTCGGTGAAGGTCCCGTCGCCGTCGTTGCGGAAGAGGCAGTTGCGCTCGCGGCCGTTCAGGCTGTGCGACCCCAGGTCGAGAAACGAGCCCGTGCGCTGGTCCAGGCGTCGACCGACGCCCTCGAACATGTCCATTCAGACGTCGTCCTGGATCGGCCCCGAGATGAAGCCGTTCACGGCGTAGAGGTCGAGGCGGCCGTCGTTGTCGTAGTCGAGGAACTCGGCCGACCAGCCCCACTGCGCGTCGCGCACCCCGGCCGCGTCGCTCACGTCGGTGAAGGTGCCATCGCCGTTGTTACGGTAGAGCGTGCTGCCGCGCGTGAGGCGGTCGATGATGTCGTCCGAGCGGCGCCGGACCTCGTCGGTGAAGAGGCCGAGCAGGCGGTAGCGCCACGGGATGGGCGCGGGGAAGTCGGGATGGAAGAGCGCCCAGGCGGAGTTGGCGTGCATGTTCGACACGAAGAGGTCGAGGTTCCCGTCGCCGTCGACGTCGCCCCAGGCGACGCCCATGCCGGCGCCGCCGTCGACCACGCCGGCCGCGGCCGCCCGCTCGCTGAACGTGCCGTCGTGCTCGTTGTGGTAGAGGGCGTTGCGCCCGAACTCGTTGGCGACGTAGAGGTCGGGCCAGCCGTCGCCGTCGTAGTCGGCCCAGGCGGCGGCCATGCCCCAGCCCGTGTTGCCGACGCGGGCGTGGCGCGTGATATCGGTGAACGTGCCGTTGCCGTTGTTGCGGTAGAGCGTGCTCGGTACGCCGTTGGTCGCCGCGTAGTTGGGGCGCGGCGTGGTCCCCTCCTGGTCGCCCATGCGCACGACGTAGAGGTCGAGGAAGCCGTCGCGGTCGTAGTCGGCGACCGCCGCCATGCTCGCCCAGCGGCCCGGCAGGATGCCCGCCGCGGCGCTCACGTCGACGAAGTGGCCCCCGCCCGTGTTGTGGAAGAGCCGGTCGCCGCCCCGCGCCGCGGCGACGAAGAGGTCGGGCCAGCCGTCGTTGTCGTAGTCGAAGAAGACCGCGCCGGTGGCCGTGGCGGGGTAGGGGTGGGGGAGGCCGGACGCGGCGGTCACGTCGCTGAAGGTGCCGTCGCAGCGGTTGCGGTAGAGGACGGCGTCGGGGCTCCCGGCGAGGAACACGTCCTCGCAGCCGTCGCCGTCGGTGTCGGCGACGGCGACGCCCGAGCTGGCGCCGACGGGATTGTCCGGCCCGCCGCCGAAGAGCCGGAAGGCGGGCGAGCCGTCGCTGGTGTGCACGCTCGCGATGCCGGCGGCGTCGGTCACGCGCGCGAAGCGCGGCGTGCGGCGGGTGACGAGCGTGCGCGCCGTGACGTCCTCCCGCGTGATGCGCCACCGGCCGTCGCGCGGGGCGATGCGCAGGGTCGCCGCCTGCTCGAGCGCCGCACGGATGCCGTCGGCGCGCGTGCCGCGCACGAGCAGGCGGACGCGGGCGGGATAGCCGTCGGCGTCGGCCGCGCGCCAGGACACGCGGTCGATGCGCAGCTCGGCCTTCTCGATCGTGGCGAAGAGCGCCAGCAGCCGCTCGTAGCGCGTGCGGATCGGCTCCGGGCCGCGGTTGCCTTCCCAGCGGCGCATCCCCTCCTCGCGCTCGGGGTAGACGGCGTGGCCGCGGTCCCAGATGAGGCCGCCGCCCGTCGCAGTCGCGTACAGCGCGAGGACCGCGTCGAGGTCGCGGCTCTTCAGGAAGGAGGGCAGGTGGCGGTGCAGCTCGGTGTTGAGGGGGTCGATGACGGTCCGGCGCGTCGTCTCCCAGTCGGCCGCCGCGGCGCGGGCGGCGAGCGCCACGAGGAAAAGCCCGAGCACGCCCCGCCTCCGCCGCACGGTGGCTGCGCTCTAGCCGGCGGCGGGCGCGCTGTCAATTTCCGCCGCCCGCCAGGTGCTGTCAGTGTTTCCCTCGACGCACGACGCCAACAACCTCTGGCCGGCCGCCAAGGAGGCCGCCCGCGTGACGAATCCCCTGGCGCTGCTGAGCTTCCCCCTCGTCATCGTGATCTACGTCGCGCACTTCCTCTCGGTCTTCTGGTTCGACTACCTCTACGGCATCGCCCTCGGGCTCGTCCTGCCGCAGCTCCTGCTGGAGCGCATCGTCTAGCGTCGCGCCGGCCCGCGTCCTCGACCCTGCCCGCGCCCGTGCTCTCCAGCCCTAGGGCGTGGAAACTTCAAGGGCCGAGTTGACGGAAGGCTCACCCACTGGCCCGGCCGCGCTTGACTCGCGCGCGCTCTCCGACCTACAGCAGGGCCGCGCGTGACGCAGCCTTCGGTCGAGTCGGCGGCGAGCGACGACCTGGTCGCGGCGCTCGACGCCACCGTCGCCCGCGCGCGGGGGAGCGCCCTCTACCGCGAGCGCCTGGCCGGTGTCCGCATCCGCAGCCTGGCCGACCTGCGCGCGCTCCCGCTGACGACGCGCGCCGATCTCCAGTCGGCGGGCGCACACGGCACGCGCGCCCTCCCGCTCGCGGAGGTCTGCCATTACGGCGAGTCGTCGGGCACGAGCGGCGCCAGCAATTCGACCTGGCTCACGGCCGAGGACCTCCGGCGCGACGCGGACGCGATCCGCGCCGCGCACCCCGACGTGTTCGCGCCCGGCCGCATCATCCTGAACCGCTTCCCGTTCATGGCCGCGCCGGCGCACCTGGTCCAGCTGATCGCCGAGCGCGGCGGCGGGGTCGCCATCCCGGCCGGGAACATCAACTGGGATGTGCCCTTCCCGCGCGCGCTCGAGCTCGCGCGCCGGACCGGGGCGCACGTGCTGGCCGCGCTGCCGCTCGAGCCGGTCGTACTGGGCGAGCTCGCGCGGGCGCAGGGCATCGACCCCGCCCGCGTCGGGCTCGACACGCTCTTCCTGGGCGGCGCGCCCGTGCCGCCCGCGCTCCAGCGCCGCCTGGGGCGCGTGTGGGACGCGCGCGTCATCGAGCTCTACGGGTCGACCGAGACCATGCTCCTCGGCACGTCGTGCCCCGCGGGCACGCTCCATCCCGAGACCGCGCTCGCCCACTGCGAGGTGCTGCCGCTCGACGGCGCGGACGAGGGGCGGCTCGTGGTCACGACCGTCGGCGTGGAAGGGAGCCCGCTCGTGCGCTTCGACACCGGCGACGTGGTGCGCGTCACGACCGCGTGCGCCTGCGGCGACCCGCGGCCGGGGCTCGTCGTCCTCGGACGCGCGCCCGACGCGGTCGAGATCGCCGGGCGCCGGCTCTATCCCTACGATCTGATCGACGCAGGGGCCGCGGCGGCGGATGCGCTCGACAGCTCCGTCTTCTTCATCGTCATCCTGCCCGATCGCGTGCTGGTCCGCGTCGAGGCCCGCACGGACGGGCCCGGAGATCCCGCCGCCGCGCTCAGCGCCCGGCTGCCCGGGGTGCCCGTCGAGGTCGAGCCGGTCGAGCCCGGCATGCTACTCGATGTGGAGATGCTGTCGCGCAGCCCGCACGTCTACAAGCCGGTCGTGCTCTCCGACTGGCGCCGGCCGGGGCGGCGCATCCTGACCGTCGGCGAGGGCATGATCGAGTGGCCGCGGCCGACGTGGGCCGAGGGGCGGCGCTGGCTCCGCCGCACGCTCCGCACGGCGGTGCGGCGGCGGCGGCTCGGCCGCGATCTGGCCCGGGGAGCGGGCCACTGATATATGACCCGGATGGAGCGGTTCCGCGTGGAGGCCGGGGCGGTGGCGGCGGCGCGGGCGCGGGCCGCGGCCCTGGGCGCGTCCGCGAGCGCCCCCGGGCTGGCCGCACGCGCGAGCGCGGGCGAGGCGCTCGCTGACGAGGAGCTGGGGGCGCTGCTGCTGTCGCCCCACGTCTCCACGGAGGCGCTCCTCGCCATCGCCGCGGCTCGGCGGCCGGCGGGCAGCCTCCGCCTCGAGACCTTCTCGCCGCTCTATCTCACGAACGAGTGCGACGCGGAGTGTCTCATGTGCGGCATGCGCCGCACCAACGACGACCTGGTGCGCGAGACGGCGGACGCCGCCGCCGCCGAGGCGCAACTCGACATCCTCCACCGTCGCGGGCTCCGCGCGGTGGCGCTGCTCACCGGCGAGTACCATCACGGCCCCTACCGGCGCACCATGATCGCCCGCACCGCCGCGGCGCTGCGCGCCGCGCTCGCGCGCGGCTTCACGCACGTCCTCGTCAACATCGGGGCGCTCGACGCACCCGAGTACGAGACGCTGCTCGCCAGCGTACCGCGCCGGGCGGACGGGCGTGTCGCGCCGCGCGTCACCATGTGCACCTTCCAGGAGACCTACAGCCGGGAGGTCTACGCACGCTTCATGGGGGAGAACCCCGAGAACCCGCGCAGCGACTTCGCGCGCCGGCTCACGAACTTCGACCGCGCCCGCGCCGCCGGCATGTGGGTCGCGAACCCGGGGGTGCTGCTCGGCCTGAATCCCGACGTCGCCTACGAGCTCCTCGCGCTGGCGGCGCACGTGCGCCATCTGCGCCGACGCGGCATGGAGGTGTACGTGAGCCTGCCGCGGCTGCGCAAGGCGTCGGGCACGCCGTACGCCGCCGGCGTGAGCGACGACCTCCTCTGCCGTCTGGTCGCCGTGCTCGCGGTGGGCCTCCCCGAGGCGAAGGTCGTCATCTCGACGCGCGAACCGCCCGCGATGCAGCGCCGGCTCCTGCCGGTGATCGGCGTCCTCACGCCGGGCTCGCCCGGCGTCGCGCCCTACACCGAGACGGGGGCGCGCTTCGAGCTCGAGGCGAGCCAGTTCGAGGTGCTCGACCACCGGCCGATCGAGGCGATCCTCGGCGAGATCCTCGCCGCCGGGGCCACCATCGACTGCTACGAGCCGGCCCGCGGGGCCTGAGGCGGCCGTGCGTACGGCCGTCGTCCTGGGGACGAACCTCCTCGTCGGCGCGGCCGTGCTCGCCTGGGTCCTCGTCCGTCACGGGGCGCCGGCCCTGGCGCTCCTGGCGAGCGGCCCGCGGCTCGGGCTCCTGGCGTTCTTCCCGCTCGCCGTCGCGGCGAGCTTCACGGCCTACGCGTGGCGCTGGAAGGTCCTGCTCGCGGGCCTCGGCGCGCATCCTCGTCTCGCCGCGCTGGTCGGCTACCGCGCCGCCGGCCAGAGCCTCTCGTCGCTCATCCCGAGCGGCAAGCTGGGCGGCGAGCCGCTGCGCACGCTGCTGCTCGCGCGCGGCGGCGCGACGGGCGCGCAGGCGATCGCCTCCGTCGCCGTCGACCGCACACTCGAGATGGGTGGCGCGGCGGCCTTCGCCTGCGCGTACGCGCTCGTGCTCCTCCGCCACGGCGTGCCGGCGCTCGAAGGGGCGCTCGTCACCGTCCTGCTCGGCGCGGCGGCGCTCGCCCTCGGGGTCACGGTCACCGTGCGCCGGCTCCGCCGCGGGGCCGGGCTGGTGACGGCCATAGCGCGCAGCTCCGGGCTCACCCGCCTCGCCTTCGTGCGCCAGCAGATGGACGTCCTCGGCGCGGCCGAGGAGGAGGCGGCGCGACTCGTCGCCCAGCCGCGGCGGGTCGCCCGCGCCTTCGCGCTCGGGCTCCTCGCCAACCTGCTCGTGCTGGGCGAGTACGCGCTCCTGCTCGCAGCCTTCGGCCTTCCGAGCGGGCCCTTCGCGGTGGTGGCGGCCGTGTTCGCGACCGGCGCCGCGCACTCGCTGCCGGTCCCGGCCGCCGTGGGCGCGCTCGAGGGTGCAGAGCTCTGGCTCTTCGGGATGCTCGGGCATCCGCCCGAGGTGGGCCTGGCCGTCGGCCTCGCGGTGCGGCTCCGTGAGGTCGCGTGGATCGTGCCCGGAGTCCTCTACCTCATGATGCGCGCCCCGGGGCTCACGCCCGGCGCTCTGACGACCCCGCCCGGCCCCCATACGGGCGCCGCTCACCCACCTGCCCGGGCGGTCTCGATGCGAGGACGCGGATGATTCACGCGCGGGGCTCCGCCGGGCGGCGGCCGCACACGGCCGCCGCCCACAGCCCCGCGTAGTAGGCGCGCAGGCGGACCGCGTCGGGCACGACCTCGAGCGCCGCGAAGCCGGCGCGCGCGAGCGCGCCGAGCCACTCCTCGGCGGTGAGAAACCCGGGCGTCGCGCGCGTCGCGGGGTCGAGGATGACGTCCGTGAAGGTCGCCAGGAGCTGGAAGGGGAGCTCGGCGCCGACCGGCTCGCCGCGGCGCGGCCGGAGGGCCTCGCCGATCACGAGCCAGCCGCCGGGGACGAGCGCCGCACGCGCCTCGGCGAGAACGGCGTCGAGATCGCGCGCGAGGTGGAACACGTTCACGCCCCACACGAGCCGTACGCTGCCCGGCGGCACACCCTGGGCGGCCCACGGCTGGTTCAGGTCGAGGGCGGCGAAGGCGAGCGGCACGCCCGGGCGCACGGCGCGCAGCGTGCGCTCGGTGCGGCGGCGGAAGAGCGCCACCGGCTCGGTCACGAGGTAGGCGGAGAGCGTGCCGAGCGTGCCGCGCTCGTCGAGCGCGTCGAGCAGTGCCTCGGTCGCGCTCCCGAGCCCGGCGCCCACCTCGAGCACGGGGCCACCCGCCGCGCGGGCGGCGGCGGCCGACGCCGTCACGCGGTTGTTGAGCGCGTAGTAGCCGCTCTGGTTGCTGAAGTACGCGACCCAGAGCGGCAGCCTGCGGAGGAGCGCGCTCTCGCCGTCGGTCTCCCCGCGCGCCGCGCGCGGGTAGAGAGCCGCCGCCTCGTCGAGGAGGGCGAAGGCAGGGGCGTACGAGGCGTCGGCCGCGAGGCCTTCGGCACGGAGCGCCTCCAGATCCGGCGACGGGAGCGGGGTGGCCAGCCGGTAGCGGCCGTCCGCCTCGCGCTCCACCACGCCGGCGAGGGCGAGCCGTTCGAGGAGCCAGCGCAACGCGGGCGCGAAGCGTGGGACGAAGCCACGCGCGGCGAGGATCTCCTCGACCGAGCGCGGCTCGGCGAGGAGCGGTACCAGCTCGAGCCGCGTCACGACGTCGATCGCGAGCTGGAGCGCGTAGTGCTCGACCAGCTCGCAGCTCCGGTGCTGGCGCGGGTTGAAGAGCGCGTCGCCGAAGCCCGCCTCGGCGAGGAGCTCGTAGAGGCGCGGATCGACGGCCGAGGCGACGAAGGGCGGCATCACGCCCGCGGCTCGGGGGCGAGGGTGACGGCGCCCCGGAGGAGGAGGGCGCCGGCCTCGTCGCGCACCTGGACCCGGCAGCGCCAGAAGTGCAGCACGCGGCGCTCGAGGCGCGCCGCGAAGCGGAGCGGCCCCGCGTGCGTCGCGGCGTGGACGCGGACGTCGCGGTACTCGGCGACGACGGCGCGCGACGAGAGGCCGCGCGGGCGGAGGCCGGCGACGAGCCCGGCCGCCTGCGCCGCGCCCTCGAGCAGCGCGGGCCAGGGCCAGGGGCCGGCGCCGGTAGCGCGGCAGCGGAGCGTCTCGCCGTCGAACCCGTCGATGGCATCCACGACGAGAGCGGCGCCGCGGTGGCGGAGGATCTCGGCGGGCGCGGCGCCGCTCATGCGTCCGTCCGGAAGCGCAGCGTGGCCCGGGCGGCGCAGACGCCGCGCCACCCCACCTCGGCGTCGACCCGGCTCGAGGCCGCCCGCCGCGCGCTGACCACGATCTCGTCCTCGGGCGTGACGCGCGCGCGGAAGACGCAGCGCTCGAGCGCGGCCAGCAGGGCGCCGGGCGGGAGCAGCGACGCGGCGAGCTCCGCCATCAGCCCGGCGAGGTAGGCGCCCGGGACGACCGGCTCGCCCGGGAAGTGGCCCTCGCAGAGCCGGCGTGCGTGCTCGCGGCGGACGACGCCGCGGGCCGCGCCGTCGCCGATGGTGACCTCCGCGAACACGGCCTCGAGCGGCACGGCGCTACCCGGCCGCGGCGAGTGCGCGCCCGAGCCGCAGGCGCGACACGTAGCGCCAGAGGTCGCCCTTCAGCCCGCGACCGCGGAGCCGGGCGAAGAGCCGCTCCTCGTCGTTCACCTTCATGCCGGGCAGGAGCCAGTTGCCGCGCGCGCGGGCCGCCTCGCGCACGCGCTCGGCGAGGCGGTCGCGCACCCCGGGGGCGACGTAGAACCAGGGCTCGTAGAGGGCCTCGACGCCCGCCACCTCGCCGCGCGCGAGGAGTGCCTGCGCCATCGGCGTCTCAGGGTAGACGCGCACGCCGCACATCGCGGTGACCGCCGTCGGCCGGCACTCGTCCATGAGCGCGATCGTCTCGGCGACCGTCTCCCAGGTCTCGCCCTCGCCGCCGAAGACGAGGCTGTGGCAGAAGGGGAAGCTGCGCGCGCGGCAGATGTCCGACGCGGCACGGATGTCGTCGACGTTGAAGCTCTTGCGGAAGCCACGCAGCGTCTGGTTCGAGCCCGCGTCCGTCCCGAAGTCGATCGACTGACAGCCGGCGGCGATCATCGCGTCGAGCAGCTGGGCGCTGAAGTTCCCCGGCGTCACGAAGCACGACCAGCGGATGCGCCGCCCGAGCGGGCCGAGCGCCGCGCACACGCGCTCGGCGTAGCCGCGCGGCGCGTTGAAGACGCTGTCGACCACGAAGAACTGGTCGATGCCGTGGCGGTCGAGGAGCGTCGCGACCTCGGCCGCGATACCCGCCGGGTCGCGTGTGCGCATGCCGCGGCCCTCGATCACGGGGTAGGCGCAGAAGGTGCACTTGTAGTGGCAGCCGCGCTTGGTCTGGAGGTTGCCCATGCCGCCCTGCTCGAAGTAGCGCCGGTTGTCGATCCAGCGCCGGTCGGCGCGCACGGCGTCCACGGCGGGAAGCCAGGCGGTGGGCGCCACCTCGATCGCGCCGGTCGTGGCGTCCCGGGCGGCGACGCCGGCGAGCCCGCGGACGTCAGCGCCGGCGGCGAGGCGGGCGAGGAGCGCGGGGAACGCCGCCTCGCCCTCGCCCACCACGCCCCAGGGCACGTCGAGCGCCGCCAGGTAGTGCGCCGGCATGGTGGTGAAGGCCGATCCGCCGAGGACGATGGGCGCGGCGCTCGCCGCGCGGCAGGCCTCGACCACCGCGCGGTAGTGGGGCAGGTAGGACACCGTGTCGGGGTAGGCGCAGTTGTCGACGTTGCGGAGCGAGATGCCGATCGCCTCGGGGCGCTGTGCGGCGAGCGCGGCACGCACGTCGGCGGCCGGGTCTTCGCTGAAGCAGAGGTCGAGGACGCGCACCTCGTGCCCGGCGTCCGCGACGGCGGTCGCGACGTAGCACACGCCGAGCGGCGCCACCGGGTCGGGGCTCCGCTCCTGGTTCGCCGAGACGAGGAGGACGCGCATGGTCAGCTGTCGTCGCGTGGCCGGGCGCGC
>Ga0209470_1003623_pt1 | contig 10566 bp, 12 predicted proteins | sample GraSoiAngelo_125_FD_185882 | JGI IMG/M metagenome (GOLD analysis project Ga0209470, IMG submission 185882) | Grasslands soil microbial communities from the Angelo Coastal Reserve, California, USA - 14_0927_05_40cm (SPAdes) (version 2) | ecosystem: Environmental > Terrestrial > Soil > Grasslands ... | reverse complement strand
CTTCATCGGGCTCATCTGCATCGCCGTCGTTGCGGCGCGTAACTGGCGGCTGCCGGGTGCGGCGCTCATTTCCGTCGGCACGTTCTCGAACGTCCTCGTCGTGCTTCTGAACAACGGCATGCCGTACGACGTCGTGGTCGCGACCGAGATCAACGCGTTGCCACCCAACAACGGCTTGTATGTCGCACTCGGGCCGGACACGATCTTCCCATTCCTCGCCGACATCATCCCCGTCGCGTTCGTGCCTGTCGGCTTCCTCCACAGCGTATACAGCGTCGGCGACTTCCTGATCGCCTTCGGTGGCTTCCTCATTCCGTTCCTGTGGCTCCAGGCGTCGCCCGAGGAGGTCGCCGGCCGTCACGAGCTGCGGTCGACGAACTTCGCGCTGTTCTGGATTGCCCAGGTCATCAGTCGCTTCGGAGACCCGATCACCCTCATCGCGCTCACGTTCGTCACGTACCGCGCGACCGGCTCCGCGCTCTGGACGGCCCTCGCGGTGGTGATCGCGACGATCCCGAACGCGCTGTTCTCCCTGTTTGGTGGCGCGATCGCTGATGCGCTCGGCGCGCGGCGAGCAATGCTTTGGTGCGACGTGCTGCGCGTCGCCTTCATCGCCGCGGTGCCGGTGTTGATCGAGGCCGGTGCCCCGCTCGCAGTGGTGTTCTTTCTCGTGTTCCTCGCTGGAATCTGTGGCGCGATCTTCAACCCCGCACGCGTCGCGATCGTGCCGGCGCTCCTGACGCCCGATCGGCTACCCGCCGCGAACTCCCTCGTGTACGGATCCGATCGCGCAGTGGAGATCGGTGGGGCGCTTGCCGCAGGCGTCCTCGTCGCGACGTTCGGCACCGGGGCGTTCTATGCCGACGCGCTGACGTTCGCGCTGTCGGCGCTGCTGCTGTCGCGCGTGGTCATCACCGAGACGAGCCGAGCGCTGACCTTGCGTCGAGTCGTCCGTGACGGCATGGAAGGACTCCGCTTCATACGCGATACGGGCGCCATATGGGCGAACACCGTCTTCTCGCTCATGGCCCAGTTGGCGCTCCCGGTGGTGAACGGGCTCACGCCGGTCCTCATCGTGCGGCGCTTTGCCGGGGGTGACGTGACAGAGGGAGCCGTCCTGTTCGGCGGCGCAGAGGCCGCGATCGCGTTCGGTGCGGTCCTGGGCAGCGCCATCTTCCCGCGCTACATCGTTGGGTTCCGGAAGGGACATCTGCTCATCGCTGGCTTCGCGATCTGGGGCACCGTTGCGGGACTCATCGCGGTCGCCCCAACCTTCACGATCGCGCTCGGACTCTTCGCTCTGCTCGGTGCTTCGAACGTCCTCTTCTTCGTACCGACAGTCACGATCCTGCAGGAAGCGACGCCCTCGAATGTGCGCGCCCGCGTCTTCGGTGCGCGCATCGCCCTCACGAACCTGAGCTGGCTACCCCTGGTGCTGATCAGCGGCGTGCTTGGCGACGCCATCGGCGTGAATATCCTCATCGCGGTCGCCGGTCTGGCCACAGTCGCTACAGCGGTGGCGGCCTCCTTCGTGCCAGCCATACGCGACGTGCCCTAACGGGCGGTTCCCGAACGCCCACCTAAGCAGGCGGCGATTTGACATGTACGCTTCGCGGGACACAAACTGACGGCTCATACCAGGGAGCGTGGTCTCAGAGCCTAAATCCGGCTCCCGCTGGGAAGGAACCGTACAACCATGGCCCAGAAGTCGATTTTGGTCGCTGATGACGACGCCTCGATCCGTTCGCTTTTGAAGCAACTTCTCACCGACGAGGGCTACTCGATCACCGAGGCGGCCACGGGAACCGAGGTCGTGGCACAGGTCGGCGAGAACTCGCCCGACCTCGTGATCATGGATGTGCGTATGCCGGAGCTCGACGGCATCGAGGCGCTTCCGAAGGTCAAGAGCGCGTCGCCGAAGACCTCGGTCCTGATCATGACCGCCTTCGGGTCGTCGAATGCCGCGATCAAAGCCATGGAGCTCGGCGCATTCGACTACATCACCAAACCGTTCGAGCTCGACAAGATCTCTCACACCGTCAAGCGAGCCTTCGATTACCAGGATCTCGCGCAAGAGGTCGAGGTGCTGCGCGACGAGATCAGCTCGCTGGTGCAGACGGAGCGCATCGTCGGCAACTCGCCGCCGATGCAGGAGGTCTACAAGACCGTCGGCAAGGTCGCGAAAGCGGACGCGACCGTCCTCATCACCGGCGAGAGCGGCACCGGCAAGGAGCTTGTCGCGGAAGCGCTCCACTACAACTCGAATCGCCGCAGCGGTCCGATGGTGAAGGTGTCGTGCGCTGCGCTGCCAGAGACGCTTCTCGAGGCCGAGCTGTTCGGCCATGAGAAGGGCTCGTTCACCGGCGCGATGACGATGCGCAAGGGCCGCTTCGAGCTCGCCGACAAAGGCACCGTGTTTCTCGATGAGATCGGCGAGATGAGCCTCGCGACGCAGACCAAGCTGTTGCGCGTCCTCCAAGAGCGCAAGATCGAGCGCGTCGGCTCATCGCTGCCGATCAAGGTCGACATCCGCGTGATCTGCGCGACGAACAAGGATCTCCAGAAGCAGGTCGAGCAGAACAAGTTCCGCGACGACCTCTTTTACCGACTCAATGTCATCAACATCCATATGCCGCCGCTGCGCGAGCGCAAGGAAGACATCCCGGCGCTGGTCGAGCACTTCCTCGCGAAGCATCGGTACAGCGCGACCGCGCAGCCAGCGGCGATCAGCGAAGAGGCACTGAAGCGGCTCACCGAGTACGACTGGCCGGGCAACGTGCGCGAGCTCGAGAACGTCGTCGAACGCGCGGTGGTCCTCTCGCGCGGACAGATCATCACCAGTCGCGAGCTTCCGTTCGGCGAGCACGACGCCGGCGAGCGCGAGGACGAGAACGAGGATGTCTCCGCGGAGCGGTCGTTCTTCAAGAAGTCGGTGTCCCAGTTCGAGAAGGATCTGATCATGAAGGCGCTCAAGGACGCAGGCGGCAATCGTTCGAAGGCAGCGGAAATGCTGGGGATCTACCGACGCCTGCTCTACGCGAAGATCAAGGAGTACGGACTCGAGGGCTTCCCGCCCAAGAGCCGCTAGCGAGGAGGTCACCGTGTTCGGAGTCATCAACGCCGCTCTTCGCGCGTTCGTCGTCGGTGTCGTGGTCGGCATGCTCATCGCGCCGCGCCCCGGAGCCGAGACGCGCCGCATGCTGAACGAGCGGTTCGCCGCGATGATCAACCAGCTGCTCGAGATCGCCGCGTTGCCGCCGATCGAGCCGTCGCAGGCAGCGACGAACGGACATCCGGAGAGCGCGATGCCAAAACGCAGCCGTCCCGTTGAAGGACGCGGTGCCCGCACTACGAGCTAAGACAACTGCCGGCGTTATCCGACTGAGTGAGGCGACAGGTTCGTCATCGCGCGGCTGGGAAGATGCCGTTGCTGCGGCGGTGAAGGCCAGCGATGTGAAGACGCCGCTGGGCGTCGAGGTCGCGCGTCTTTGGGCCAACTGGGAACGCGGCAAGCTGAGCCGTTTTCATGCGACCGTGAAGGTCGCCTACCGCCAGGCGCTCAAGGCACCACCCCGCGCGAAGGTCTGAACCGCCGCCCGTGGGGCGCTGCGTACCATCTGTCGCGGTTCTTGACATGGCCGACCGCGAGCCGAAGAATCTGCGTTCCGTGGCAGACACAGAGATCCGAGACGTCCTCGCGCGAGTGCTCATCGCCAATGACGGCGAAGTCCTCTCGCGTCTACGGCTGTCCGCCGCCGAAGCCGCCCGCGTCTGCAACGTGACGCCGCGGCAGCTCATCTACTGGACCAAGAAGGGCTTGGTCAAGCCGTCGGCCGACGGCGAGCACGACTACGACGTCTATGCGATGGAGAAGGTCATCCGCATTCGCCAAGCCCTCGCCAAAGGTTATTCCCTCGAGAAGGCATCGCAGCTGGTCCAGCGCGACCTGAGCTCACTGCAGGCAGACGCGAAGCGCCTCGACGACCTCGCACCCGAAGACCTCGAAGGCGAGCTTCGCCGCAGGCTCGAGCGTCTCGAAGAGCGGATCGTTCTGCTCCGCCGCAACCTACCGACATCGCTGTCGGTAGCGCGGCTGCGGAAGGCCGTTGCGGAGCTCGCGCGGCTCGAGACGATGGGAGAGCTCCGCGAGAGCGCGAACGGCGAGGGCGCGAAGTCGCTCGTCATGCGTCTCGGCCGAGCGGTCGACGAGATCGAGATCCTTCTACGTGAGGTCCAAGCGCCCGCGTAGTCGCGTCGCGCTCGCCTGCCGGCCCATAGGCTTACCACGATGCCCGACCCCCTCGCCCTTCTCGCGAACACCGCAGGAAAACTGACGCGCCTCGGACTTCAACTCACCGGTCGCGGCGGCACCGCGCTGCCTGGGCTGGTCGCGCTCACCATCGATCCGGACTTCATCGGTGCGGTCGCGAGCGAGCTCGCGCACGGAGTGGTGCTCGTCTCCGGCACGAATGGAAAGACGACAACGGCGCGGATGCTGTCCGACATCGTGCGCGCGACGGGCTGGGGTCCGATACACAACCGCTCGGGCTCCAACTTGGAGCGAGGCATCGCCGGCGCGCTCCTCACCGAGAACGACTGGCGCGGCGTGCTTCGGGGTGACATCGGGATGTTCGAAGTCGACGAGGCGTCGTTGCCGCGCGTGCTCGGGCGGATCAGCCCGCGCGTCGTGCTGGTCACGAACCTGTTCCGCGACCAGCTCGATCGCTACTTCGAGATCGATCAGCTCGCGCGCCGTATCGGCGACGCGGTCGCGAAGCTCGATCCGCGCGTCATTCTCGTGCTGAACGCGGACGATCCGATCGTGGCGTGGCTCGGTCAGCGACACTCCGGCCCGGTCCTCTACTTCGGTCTCGACGATCCAGATGTCGGCGGGCTCGTGCCGCAGGCGATCAGCGATGCCACGCGCTGTCCGCGTTGCCGTCAGCCGCTGCGCTATCAGCGGGTCGTTCTTGCGCATGAGGGCGACTGGTCGTGCCCGTCGTGCGGGCTGACGCGGCCCGAGCGCGATGTGTCTGCGACACGCGTCGTGCTCACACCGCTGTCGAGCGAGATCCAGCTGCGGACCGCGGTCGCGAGCGCCTTCGACCCGGTGCGGGTGCCGATCGCCGGCCTGTACAACGCCTACAACGCGCTGGCCGCGCTCGCGGTGGCGCGCGCGCTGGACATCGCGCTGCCGACCGCGGCACTGGCGATCGCCAACTTCCGGCCGGCGTTCGGCCGCCTGGAGCAGGTCGCCGTCGACGGACGCGAGCTGCGCCTGATCCTCGTGAAGAACCCCGCCGGCTTCAACGCCGCGATCGGTGCCCTACTCGAATCGGGCCGGCGCTCGCGCCTGCTCGCCGCCCTGAACGATCGCGATGCCGACGGCCGCGACGTCTCGTGGATCTGGGACGCCGACTTCGAAACGCTCGCGCCCACGGTCGAGCACGCGGTCGTGACCGGGATCCGCTCGCGTGACCTCGCGAACCGCCTGAAGTATGCCGGGGTCGCGCGCGACAGGATCGAGGTCGTTGACCAGTGGGGGAGCGCCATCGACCGCGCGCTCGGAGGAGCGGCGCCGGGCGGCGAGGTCGTCGTGCTCGCGACGTACACCGCGATGCTGGCGCTGCGCGGTGAGCTCGCACGCCGCGGGCACGTCGCGAATTTTTGGGAAGATTGAGCGATGGATCTACATATCGCGCACCTGTACCCCGACCTCATGAACATCTACGGTGACCGCGGCAACGTCCTCGCGCTGACGCAGCGCGCGAGCTGGCGAGATATTTCCGTGGAAGTGCGCGCGTTCACCGCTGGCATGACGTTCGACGCGGACTGGCCCGACCTCTGGTTCTTCGGTGGTGGTCAGGACCAGGGTCAGGACATCGTGAGTGCCGATCTCGTCGGCCCGAATGGAGACGCGCTCAGAGCGTCCCTCGCGAACGGCGCCGCGGCGCTGACGATCTGTGGCGGTTACCAGCTGCTCGGACATGAGTACGTTCCCGAGAACGCGCCGTCCATCCCGGGACTGGGCGTGCTCGACGTTCGCACGCGCGCCGGCACGCTGCGTTTCGTCGGCAACCTCGTCGCCGAGACGCCCGACGGCGTGCTCGTCGGATTCGAGAACCACAGCGGTCGCACCTACCTCGGACCGAAGGCGAAGCCGCTCGGCACCGTCGTGGTTGGCAACGGGAACAACGGCGAGGACAAGACCGAGGGCGCGGTGCAGGGAAAGATCGTCGGCACGTACAGCCACGGCTCGTGCCTCCCGAAGAATCCCTGGCTCGCCGATCGTCTGCTCGCGTGGGCGCTCGAGCGGCGACATGGCCCGCAGAAGCTCATGCCGCTCGATGACCGGGAGGAGAAGGCCGCGAGCGAGCAGGCGGTAGAGGTCGCGAAGGTACGCGCCTAATGGCGCGCGCGGTAGCGGCGCACCTTCATCCGGTTGCCGCAGGCCTTCGCATCGCACCAGCGCCGCAGACCATTCGCGGACCGATCGACGAAGAGCCAGCCGCAGCGACGATTGCCGCACGCGTGCGGACGCCGCTTCTCGCTCCCGAGGGCGACGAGCGGTGGGATGAGAAGATCGCAGAACTCGGTCCAGCCCTCGTGGTCGCTGGCGAGCGTCCCGTCCGGCGCGAGCCGGTAGCGCGCGCCGCGGAGCAAGGCGTCGCGGCGGCGCGCATACGACTGCACGTCGCCGCGGACGAGCGACCGCACGGCGTCGCGCAGCAGACGTAGCCGTCGCAGCTCGGTCACAGGCGGTGCTCCGGCCGGCGCCGCGAATTCATGACGTGCAGCGAGGAACTCGCGCGCGGCCCTGGCGTCGGTGAGGTGATCGTGCTCGTCGTTCGAGCGCACGCCCCCGCGCGGCAGCCCGAGGTGTCCCTCCGGACCGTGGGCGCTGCTCGCGACGACGATGAGCGCGTCGATGCCGAGCACCGTCATTTCTTGGTGCGCTGTGCCATCACGCGCAGCGTGGTCGTCCCGACATGCCCGTGGCCGTCGGTCGCGGTGACGGTGTACAGGCCGGGCTCGCGGTCCGGGATCCAAAAGCCGGAGTCGAATGTCCCGTCGCGATTCGCGGTCGTATCCCAGACCAGACGGCCGCCGATGGTGATGCTGATCTTCGATGACGGCTCGTAGCCCGCGCCGCTCCCTTGCACCGGCGTGCCGATCGGCGCGCCACCAACGGCGTCCGAGATCGTTTCGAGCGTCAGGGCGCTCGCACCGTTGAACGTGAGGGCGATCTGCGCGCGCGGGCTCTTCCCGTACTGATAGATCTTCGCGGCGACGAACGGACAGACCTCCCGTTCGAGCGCGACCGTGAAGGTCACGACACGTGCCGATTCGTCGATGAGATCGATGGCGCGCACGGTGCGGCCACCGGGCTCGAGCCCTTTCAGTCCGCGGTAGCTGGCCGTCCCGTCCGGATTGAGCGTCGATGTGCCACTCACCTTGAGGCGATACGCGCGAGGAGATCCCGCGCCCTCGAGCGGCGTGAGCTCGAACGCCGGGACGTCGAAGACGTTCGACGTCGAGCTGGCGCCAAAAGTGAGGACGATCTCGGTGTCGCTCGCCTCGACGAATCGCAGCTGCGTCTCGGCGCCGGCGCGGCCTCCCGCGGTCGCGCCGCAGATGACCGGCAGCTTCGCAGTCGGCGTGGGCGCGCACGCGACCACGACCAGCATTAGCAGTAATGCTCTATTCACGGTTCTGCAGGTTACAAGAAAACTAGTACTCCCGTACCGGTCGCGGCTCCTCTTCGCCACTGCCTCATGCGCTGATGACATGTGCCGCGATGCGGATGCGAGCGTTGATCGGCGCGACGCTGTTGGCGTGGGTCGCCCTTCCGGCCTTGGCGCTCGTTGCATTGGCGGACGAGGACCCGCCGCTCCGTCCGGTGGACGCGGGTCCTCCCCTCCGTCCGCCGCTCACGGTCCTCCGTCCCGTCGAGCGTGCGCCCGCGGCGTCTGCGACGCCGGACGCGCCGAAGAAGGAGCTGATCATCCTGGTCGGCGGCTATGCCTCCGAGGAGGACCCGCCTGCCTTCGGCGCATTCCGCGACCGCGTTGCGAAGACGGGCGGCTACGACGTCATGGAGTTCGGCCGCGACGTCGGGACCTATGACACGTTCGGTGCGATCGACGCGAACGCGGTCCAGCTGCGCGACACGATCCGAAGGCTGTCGAAGAGCTACGGCGGCGTGCACATCGTCACGCACTCGATGGGTGGCAACGTGGCCGATCGCGCCTTCGACCTTGGCCTTTCCGCGAGCGACGGCGTCACGACCTACGTCGCATGGGCCACGCCCCACGACGGTGTACACGCGGCCGCAGAGGCGCAGAGCTGGCTCGCAGCGAGCGGACCTGCGCGCGAGGACACGCGCGCGTTCGCCAAAGCGGTCCTCCGCGATCCAGACACTGCCGCGGTGCGCGACATGGCGCGGCTGCACGCGTCCGCGCCGCCGCCGGGCGTCGTGCGGCTCGATCTGCGTCTCGCGACCGACGGACTCGTCAGCACCGCGGATGCGCGGGACCCCGGCGTGCCGTCACGGGTCCTGCTGCCCATGTCGGCCGCCGAGGTCGAAGGCCACGGTGGCATCCTCAAGAGCAAGCAGGCCATCGACCTCACGATGGCGACGATCCGCGCTCGCGCCGTACCGCCGGACGAGCGCGGCCTCGCGCTCCGCGCGGCCGCCGACATGTTCGCGCAGACCACCGACCTTCAGGCGCAGGTGGTGCTCGACGGGATCTGCGTCGTGTGCCTCATCGGAGGCATCGGCGGCCTCTTCCGCCGCACGCTACGTCACGCGCTGCCGTGGCCGCCGATCAGCGAGTGAACGACCGCGGTCAGGCGATCGTCGAATTCGCTCTCGTGCTTCCGACACTCCTCGTCGTCGCGCTCGCGATGGTGCTCGTCGCGGAGCTCGGTGTTGCGCGTCTCGCGCTCCAGCACGCGACCGCTGAGGCGGCGCGCGCGGGCGCCCTCACGAACGACGACGAACAGATCCGCGGAACGCTCGCCGCCACGGTCGCGCCGCTCGCGCCGGAGCGCGTCACGAGCGCCATCGCGCCGCCGCAAGACGAGCCCCCGCGTAACCGCGACCCACGCGGATCGATGCTCACCGTCAACGCGAGCTACACGTTGCCGGTACCGCTGGGCTTCGTCGGGCTTCCGCGTTTGGTCGTGACGGCCAGCGCGTCGCGCCGCATCGAGTGGATGCCTTGAGTGGCGAGCGCGGCCAGGCGCTCGTAGTCGCGGCGCTGCTGATCGGGATCGGTGCGCTCGCCATCGTCGGCCTGCGCGTGGTCCAGGAGCGCGTGCTGGCGAACGCACGTACGCAAGACGTCGGCGAAGCCGCGGTCGAAGCCGCGGCCGCGGCGGTCGCGGACGCGTATATCGCGCATCTCGACTCGGTGCGGGCGCACGTCTTCAACGTCCCCCGTCCCACGGTGGATGTCGTCGCGCTGCTCGCGGATCCTGCGACCCGCGAGACCGCGCGGGCCGCCGCCGCGGCGGCCGCGGCGCAGAACGGCGCGATATTCGATGGAGCGGTCGACGCGCGCTGCGCGGGTGCGACGATCGAGATCGACCTTCGGCACGCCGGGCGGCTGCACCGCGCCTCGCTGCAGGTGGACGCGTGCTCCCCGCGCTGACCGCCACGCGCCGCCGGCTGCCAGCGCGCCGCTTTGCTCTCGGCGCGGCGTCGGCACTCCTTACGCTCGGTGCGCTGGGCGCCGAGATCGGTGGCGCCGCCGCGCCAGCCGCGCAGCCATCGCTCGCGCAGTTGCTCGCGCCGTCGACCTGGGCGATGAGTCTTCCAGCCTCGTGGCTCGCGGCGCCCGTTCCACGCGTGCGCACTGGCGATGTCATCGACGTGCTCGCGGTGCGCCAGGGAGATCACGCGTACGCCGTGCCGGTCGCATACGCGGCGCGTGTCATGGCAGCGGACGAACACGGCATCGTGCTTGAGCTCGACGAAGAGGGCGCGAGCGCCATTGCGATCGCGCGCGGCGGCGGCCTTTTGCTGGTGCCGCTGCTGCGCTCGGCGCGCTGACGAGAGCAGTTGCGTGAGCGCGCGGGCCGCGATCTGCGGCGGTGACGATCTGCGCGCCGCTGCGGCGGTGCTCGGGCTCGAGCCCTGCGACGCCGGCCGACCCGATGTGGTCCTCGTGGACCTGCGTGACGCCTCGGCGTGCGCCGCCGCCGCCGCGCTCGACTCCGCGATCCCGCGTGTCGCGGTCGCTGGCGAGTCCGAACGCGCACTCGCCGCGGCTCTCGGCTACGACGCGTCGTCGATCGCGTCGACCTGCGAAGCGGCAGCGCTCGGCCCGCTCGTCGTGGCGGCACTGCCACGGACGGTGCGCTCAGCGACACGCGTCGTGGTCGTGACCGGGGCGCGCGGAGGCGTCGGCCGCACCTTGCTCGTCGCGAACCTCGCGCGTCGCCTCGCATCCCGACTCAGTCTGGCTGCGGTCGATGCGACCGGGACGGGAGCGCTCGGGTGGTGGCTGCAGTGCGCGCCACGAACGTGGGCCGAGCTCGAGGGTCTCACGAACGAGCTCA
>Ga0209470_1003622_pt1 | contig 10566 bp, 8 predicted proteins | sample GraSoiAngelo_125_FD_185882 | JGI IMG/M metagenome (GOLD analysis project Ga0209470, IMG submission 185882) | Grasslands soil microbial communities from the Angelo Coastal Reserve, California, USA - 14_0927_05_40cm (SPAdes) (version 2) | ecosystem: Environmental > Terrestrial > Soil > Grasslands ... | reverse complement strand
AAATTTCCTGCGGGTTGAGTGTCCGGAGCAGATCTAGCTGGATTTGCCACAGCGGTCTTCCGCGGAAGAGAATCGTTGCCTTGTCCCCGCCCATCCGGCGCGATTCACCGCCAGCGAGCAAGGCTGCACTGATATTCATTCCGGCGGGGGACAGAATCCGCCTCTCCTCTTCGCAAAGGGGAGAAGATTGAGGTGAGGGGTCTTCATCGCGCTCACGCTGGCCAGTAACCCTCACCCTTCCCTCTCCCTTGCGAAGGGAGAGGCGACCACGAAGTGCTGGTCTGTCAGTTCAATCAATTGCGCCGTCGAGCGCAATTTTCCGTCGCAAAGAATCTTTGCGCGCAGACCGCCGCGACCTTTCAAGAATTCGTGCGACCCGGGCGCAATTGCGCGATCCATCCAATAGCACGGCCGGCATTCCTCCATGCCGTGAAAACGAGTGCCTTGAATTTCAAAATCCTGGCCGATCAATTCATTTAGATCGAGGCCGCTGGCAATCACGTTGCGCCGCAGAAGAGAGGGCGAGCAGCCCTGGATTTGCAGCGCGCCGCAAAGTTCATCGAAAACTTCCAGCGAAAAAAATGTGATCTGGCCCTTGTAATCGTTCTTGAAATCAAAGTAACGATCGCCGCGAATACCGCGGCCAGCCACGCATTCGATCACCGGCACCTCAATCATAGGGTGTGTGTCCGGCTCGCGACCGTGATGCCCGACAAAATTGTGCCCCTGCGAAATGTACAAGTGACAGATCTCCACTGGCGGCAACAATATCTGAAATCGTTGCAGATGAAAGACGCACACAGCATCGGTCCGGGGAAAATCATCCGGCGAAAACGGGACGGTTCGCTCGAATATTTGGGCGACGAACTCACAATTGAAGAACCGCTCGAGATTCGAATCGGCCGAAAGACTTTGGCGACAACGATGCGCACGCCAGGTCACGACGACGAGCTTGCTGCAGGTTTTCTCGTTTCGGAAGCGATCGTGCGTGAGCCCCGGGAGATCGCCGGAATTTCAGAGACGCGCGACAATGTTGTGATTGTCGATCTTGCCGCGGGTGTGAAGGTGAAACTGAATTCGGTACAGCGCTTCGGCACGATCTCTAGCAGTTGCGGAATTTGCGGCAAGACGAGCATCGATGCCATCCGGCAGAATTTTGCCGCTATCAAATCCGTAAATGTTCGGATCCACATCGACACATTGCTTTCGCTCCCGAGAAAACTGCGAGAGGCGCAGATTGATTTCGCGCGAACCGGCGGAATCCACGCGGCGGGCATTTTCGATATGAATGGCGAATTGAAAATCGCTCGCGAGGATATCGGTCGCCATAATGCGGTGGACAAAGTGATCGGCCGGTCATTGCTGGACGGAACACTTCCATCGGGTCGACATGTTCTTCTGGTCAGCGGGCGCGCTTCCTTTGAAATCGTCCAAAAAACGCTGGCCGCCGGTATTCCCATCATTGCTGCAGTCTCAGCGCCTTCGAGTCTTGCGGTCGATTTCGCTCGCGAGAGCAATCAAACGCTGATCGGATTCCTGCGTCCGCCGGCATTCAACATTTACTCGCACGTTGAACGGGTAATTTTGGAAGCGCGGTGACCGAGCATGTCGGATGAACGCTGCGGACACGCAGGCGGTCCGCCAGTACCATTTCGATTTGTCCTCATACAGTTTTCCCCTCCTTGCCGTGGCTACGAGAAAATCTTCCTCCGCTCGGCGCGCCGAGGGGCGGCTGTTCCGGATGCAAATTCGGTGGCTGACCGGCCTGCGGCGCGTTTCGCTCGAGCCAATCAAGAAAAGCCGGGCCACGCGGCAAGCGTCCCGGGATGATGTTGCAGACAAGCGCCTTGCTTTCCATGATCGTGACATTCGGTTCGCCGGAAATTGCAACCAGATTATTGGCAGCGTTACCGCGCAACGGACCGGCTGCTCCGAAATGAAATGGAATTGCGACCTGATGCACCGTTTTTCCGTTCAAATTCATCGGGCGAATGCGCCGGCTAACGAGCGCGCGCGCTTCAATCGCACCGCGCAAGCTCACAATGCAAACGTAATCGCTATTGTCGATCTTCAGCTTGGCCGCTAATTCTGGCGAGATTTCGACGAACATCTCCGGCTGCAATTCGGAAAGATGGCTCAGGAAACGCGACATGCCGCCGCCGGTATGATGCTCGGTCAGCCGATATGTGGTGAGGACGTAAGGAAAGCGCGGGTCGCCTGGCGGTGCGAAACGGTTTTCGTTTCGTGTGAACCAGTTCACCACCGGATTCGTGTCGCGTGAATAGAACGGATTTTTCACTGGCGATTCCAGCGGCTCGTAATGCGTTGGGAATGGGCCGTCCTGCAAACCCTTCGGGACGTACATCCAGCCCAAGCCATCTTCGTGCAAGATGAAGGGCGCGTCGCCGCGTTGACCCTCAAGCCCAGTTTCGTCTCCTCGCGGTCGATAATCGGGAGGTTTGCTTGCCTTGAAATCAGGGACGTCAATGCCGGTCCACTTTTCCGAATCCCACCAAACAAGTTTTTTGCGTTCGCTCCATGGCTCACCGTTCGGCTTTGCGCTGGCGCGATTATAAATGATGCGGCGATCACTCGGCCAACTGAAGCCCCAACCGTGTCCGAGATAATCCTTCGACTGGCGCGCGTTGGCTTTGTTTACGCCGTCTCGATTGAAAACACCTGAATAAATCCAGGCTCCGCACGCGGTCGAGCCGTCAGCTTTCAATTCATTATAATCGGCGACTTGCGGACCATGATGTGCTTGCCCTTCTCGATCTCCTCCAAAAAGAACGCCCTCGAGTGACGCAGGCAATCCTGCCTGCGAATCTTGAGTCGCAGACACGATTGTCTGCGTCACCGTCTTCCAGCCATTGATCTCAGCGAGCACTGCTTCCATTTTTGGCTCGCCGAATTCGTCCTCCGGGTACCACCAGTCGAGCGCGCGCAGTGGTTCGTCTATCGGATCATCGGAGGCCCTGGCTTTGGCAATAAGCCTCAAAGCCAGTTGATGAATGAACCACGCGTCGGACCGAGAATCGCCCGGGGGCTCCACCGCTTTCTCGCGCCATTGCAGGAGACGCTGAGTGTTTGTGAATGCGCCTTCTTTTTCCGCATGTCCGGCCGCAGGAAAGAAAAAGACTTCGGTCTCGATGTCTTCCGTTTTCAATTCGCCGCGCTCGATTTCAGCCGAGTCCCGCCAAAATCTGGCCGGCTCGGTTTCGACCATGTCGCGGATAACAAACCATTTCAGTTTCGCCATCGACCTTCGTTGCAAACGGGTGTTTGGCGCTCCGACTGCCGAATTCTGTCCGATCAAAAACATCCCCTCCATTTTTCCGTCGGCCATTTCGTAGAGGTATTCGAAGAAGGAATGGTCGGCGGTAATTTTCGGTAGCCAGTTATAACCGAAATCGTTCTTCGAGGTCGCCTGTTTGCCGTAATAAGCTTTTAACAAGCTGATGAAATACGCCGGCGTATTCGACCAGAGCCCGGTCTTTGTCGTATGCCCATCGAGATATTTTTGCAGGGTCTCCTCATCGCCGGCGCGCGGCATCGCCAGATAGCCAGGTAAAATGTCATAGAGCGTGGGAATATCGGTCGAGCCCTGGATCGAAGCGTGCACGCGAAGCGCGAGAATGCCACCCCCGGGCCGGCCAATGTTGCCTAACAACAACTGCAGAATTGAGGCAGTGCGAATGATCTGAACGCCTTTGGAGTGCTGCGTCCAGCCCACGGCATAACAGATCGCCGCGGTCTTATCCGGACCGGATGCTGCAATGAGCGCGTCTGCGACTTTCTTAAAAAGCGTCGGCGGGATTCCGCAAACCTTTTCGACCATCTCCGGCGTGTAACGCGCGAAATGTCGTTTGAGTTTTTGGAAAACACATTGTGGATCTTGCAGTGTGAGATCCCGTTCGGGATGGCTCAGTCCTTCGCCTTTGTATTTCCAGCTTTCCATCTCATAGGCGCGCCGGTTCTCGTCCCAACCGGAGAAATAACCGTCTCCCTTATCTTCAGGGTCGCCGTAATCGTCGCGCAAAATGCAGGACGCATTCGTGTAGTGAACCACGTAATCGCGAAAGAAGAGTTCGTTCTCGATGATATGATGGATAATTCCGCCAAGAAAGGTGATGTCGCTGCCTGCGCGGATCGGCACCCAGATATTGGCCAGCGCGCTCGTGCGCGAAAACCTTGGATCGACATGGATTACGGTCGCGCCGCGCTCTTTGGACTTCATTACCCAGCGGAAACCGACCGGATGCGCCTCGGCCATTGACGAGCCTTCAATTAAAATGCAGTCCGCGTTGGCCAGATCTTGTTGCGCGGTCGTAGCTCCGCCCCGGCCAAAAGAGGTACCCAGACCGGGCACCGTGCTGCTATGTCATATCCGGGCCTGGTTGGACACACAGACCATGCCCAAGCCTCCCGTGAAAAGTTTTTTGATGAGATAGTTTTCTTCGTTGTCGAGAGTGGCGCCGCCGAGATGGCAGATCGCAGTCGTGTGATTGATTGTCGCCCCGTTCTCCTGTCTGACGAAGGTGCGCTTTCGTGACTCCCAGACGCGGTCCGCCACCATGTCCATCGCACGATCCATCGAAATTTCCGTCCACTCTTTCGCGCGCGGCGCGCGATATTTTATTTTCGTTTGCCGCTGCGAATGCGTCAGCAGTTGATATGACGCTGCGCCTTTCGGGCAAAGATTCCCCTGGCTGATGGGACTTTCCGGATCGCCCTCGATCGAAATCAGCTTCCCATCCTTGTGGTAGATCAATTGACCGCAACCGACGCCGCAATACGGACAAATCGAGCGAGCAACTTTTGCGTCGTCAATCCTCGCGTGCATCGCACGCGTCTTGTCTGACATCGACTCCAGGCCGGTGCCGTCCTTGCGTTCGCGGATTTGCCGAACAAGCGGCCATTTCGAAAGGAAAGAAAACATCAAGAAGTCATCGCGCGCCTAACTCGCGCATGCAAGCAAACTGGGACGCCTGCCATGGCTTATGGAACAACTCTCGGATTCTAGCGCGGCTTGCGCGCAAATTTGAAGCCTGCCAACCGCCGCGCGCCAGCGCCGGTATTCTTTTCGAACGCGAGCACCTGAAAAACTCGACCGAGCATTTCCGGATGTAGCAGGGTTTGCAATTCGCGCGTTTCCTTTGGAGAACCAGGTAGAGACGATTGACCCCAATCCCCCGCGGGCGGTTCGGGTGAACCGCCCCTACCAAATTCGGCGATGATTCCGGCAAGGAAGTGATGCTGATCAGTGAAGCCTGCGACTCGCAACCCGTTTGCCTGTGCGCGTTCGACAATGGTCTTCCAATCCACCTGCATGGCTATGTCCGCATACCCGATCTGCTCGAATGGCGAATTAAGATTGCGATGTTGCGCGCGCACCTGAACGTTTCCCTGAAATTCATCTTCCAAACGCCCGTAATCGATCGCGATAACGTAGCCCCGCTGCAGTTTCGCTGCTACGTCATCGATCCAATCGAGCGCCGCGTGATTGAACGCGTCCCGTTGTGCGAGCGGCTGGAAGGTCGCCTGTTGCGAAATTGGGCGCTCCACAAACACAAACTTGTCATCTTTTAGATCGACAAGTTTTTCCATGTTACCGCTGATCAGGCGCGCCGGCATCGCATCCAGCAGTTCGTTGGAAAAATGAACCCCCACGAATGGTTGCAGCGAGTCGCGCCATTCCACCTTATCGCTAAACCGTTCCAGCGTCCGCGATTGCCGGTCTTGCAAGATCGGAAAGCGCTCGACTATTCGGTAGCGCAAAGCTGCGAAGAATTCTGGTGCGCGTTTTTGCACAGATTCGAGCACGTCGCGCGCGAACTGCCCGTCGTGTGCGCCCTGTTCGATGATGGTGAAATCTTCCACGCTGCCGAGTCGCTCCCACATTTCAGCAAACTGCGCGGCCAAAAATTCCCCAAAAAGCGGGCCTACGCTGACGTTCGTAAAATAATCGCCTTTCCGTCCAATCGCGCAGCGCCCGGAGGAATAGTATCCATGTTTGGGATGGTAGAGCGCCTGGTGCATGAAACGCGCAAATGAAATCGGCCCTTGCTTCTCGATCTCAGCGCGAATGGATCGGATCAGGTCGGGATTGCCGAGGTTCATTCGTTAAATCGTTGAATCGTTAACTGATCGTCCTAAGTTGCGCGACTGGGTTGTTCCGCAATTTGAGACCGTCGACCACATATCTGAGGCCGCCGCCGGGGTATCGCTTTCGGCCCCCCTGGTATTTGAGGCCGTGGTTTTATATTCCCGTCAGCATCGTTGCACTGCTGGGCGTTGGTTCAACTGTGTTCATTTCCAGTCTAATCGCCGACCTTAAAGCGCAGGCGACAACGTTTGATTTAACCAAGCTCGAACAAATGGAATCGGCCAGCGTCATTTTGGATCGAAACGGCAAGATCTTCGGCCAAATCTACGTAGAAAACCGACAGACCGTGCCGTACGAGCAGTTGCCTCCGGATCTCGTCAACGCAGTCGTCGCGGTAGAGGACGCGAAATTTTATCAGCATCACGGCTATGATTTGCTCGGCATCATCCGCGCGGCGCTAAAGAATTTGACCGCGGGCCATGTGCGCCAGGGTGCAAGCACTATTACGCAGCAACTGGCGCGCAATAGTTTTTCGCTCAAAGAAAGAACGTTCCGGCGCAAACTGCTCGAGATTTTTCTCGCGCGACGGATCGAAGATCAGTTCGGGAAACAAAAAATCATGGAGCTATATCTGAACCGGATCTATTTCGGCGGCGGCCTGTACGGGGCGGAAGCTGCGGCGCGAGGGTACTTTGCCAAGTCCGCGCGTGAAATGTCGTTGGCGGAGTGCGCCACGCTCGCCGGTCTGATCAAGAGCCCAAACAGATTGTCGCCATGGACCGATCGCGATAATTCACGCGAAGTGCGCGACTTTGCGCTCGATCGGATGCGCGACCTCGGCTTTATCAGCCGCGAACGGTGCGCCGCTGCACGAGCGGAACAGATCGCCATCGGAAGCCGGCAAAACGCGCAGGGACAAACGTACGCGGTCGATTACATCCGGCAGCAGGTGATCGCGGCGGTAGGATGGGACCGCGCGATGAATGAAGGCTTTCGCATTCACACGACCATCGATGTCGATCTCCAGAAGGTAGCGGAGGATTCTGTCCGTGCTCATCTCGAATCGGTTGAGCGGCGCCCTGAGTATAATCACGAGACTTACTCCACTTACGCGGCTTCCTTTCGCAAGGCGAAGGCAAACGGTAGAATGTCTGATCAGCCCGCGCCCGAATATTTGCAAGGCGCCGTCATTGGCCTCGACAACGCGACTGGTGACATTCTCGTGCTGGTAGGCGGACGCGATTTCGAGCACAACCAGTACAACCGTGCGCTGCAAGCCCGCCGGCCCGCCGGAACTGCGATGTTGCCGTTTGTTTACGCGGCCGTTTTCGAGAAAGGAATGTACCCCGGATCGCTGGTTGAGGATTCGCCGCTGGATAATCGCGCGGTGATGATCGGTGGCACAACGGGAATTCTCGGCGAATGGGGTCCAGAAAGCGCTGACAATCGTTATGAAGGTGCGATGACAGCGAGGCAGGCACTGACCAAATCCAAAAATGGCGCAACGATCCGCCTGGGAATGGACGCGGGAGTCGACGCAGTGCTACAGCTTTGCTCCGCGGCGGGCGTCCGTTCGCCGCTTCGCCCCTACCCGGCCACATTTCTGGGCAGCAGCGAGATCACTCTGGCCGAGTTGGCACTTGCATACACGATTTTCCCAAACGGCGGCTGGCGCCCAAACACACCGCACATTTTGGATCGCATCGAAGAAAAGGACGGAACGCTCGTTTGGGATGGAAAGCAGCAGACCATCAGGAAAATAGTCACCAAACCTGAGACCGCGTTCGAAGTACATTCCTGTCTTGTAGATGCGCTCCAATCAGGGACAGGAAAAGCTGCTTTTACGCAATTTGGTCTGAAGAAAATGCCCGCAGCGGGAAAGACCGGCACCGCTTACGATTTCACTGATGCGCTGTTTGCTGGATACGATTCGAATTTCACCTGCGCGGTTTGGGCAGGTTTCGACAAGCCGCAAAAGATCTACCGGGGCGCGTTCGGGCGGGAACTCGCGTTGCCGATTTGGGTCGATATCATGAACGCAGCCGCCGAGAGTTATCCACCGCGAGAGATTAAACAGCCGGCAAATCTGAAGCAGATTGAGATCTGCTCGAGGTCCGGTTTGCTTGCGACCGACAAATGCTACGAGACTGTAAGCACGACGGGCGACAGCGTTCAGCGGCGCACGACCTACATAGAAATTGCAACACCAACGCAAGCGCCCACTGAACCTTGCAACGTCCATGGCGAACCGCGCGCACGTCTCGCTCGTGAATTTGGCTCCGACGACTTGCCGCGGGCTGCGCTCGCTGTGGACCTGAGTCAGGTCACGCCGATTGTGATCAAAAGTTCTACATTGCTGGCTGACAAAGATCCGTACAATTCTCTTAAGCCGACGTTTAAGCCCGAGCCGGCACCGCAGCCGGCAACGGAAACAGCCGATGATCAGAAGACTGATGAGGCAAGCGTCGCGACTGAAGCAAAGACGGCGAGTAACACCGCAAACGGGAGCCGACCGAGCGCTCAAACGTCAGAGTCCACTTCAGAGATTAGGAAAGCGATTCCGGTTGAACCGATCAGGAAAGCGATCCCGGTCGCGCCGCAGGAGAAACCGGTGGAGGTCCGGCGGGCGATACCAGTCAAACCATCCGATCAAGAAAACGAAGATGAGACGCTTCTGAGAACAGCGGTACCGCCGCGCAATCTGGATGAATAACTGCTCAAGCCGCTGATCCGGTAAGCAATGTCGTCGCAAACCGCGCAGAATTTTCGCCTCACAGTTCTCAACCCGCGCGGTCGCGATCGCCAGCAGCAATTTCAGAACCTTCCCGGTCCAGGCGAGGGCGCGCATCCGCCGATTAATTTTCACGCTTTTGCTGCGTGCAGTCTGGGAGCTTTTCATTTCAATCCGCGTAGCGCTATCGCTGAGGACACACCGGTCCTCCTGCTTTTACGCAGCGATTTTCGCGCGTCAGAGCGCACGTTGAGCGATCTAAAAAAGCAAGGCCGCATCATCGCGATTTCGCTCAAGGAGACTGGTCTCCACCAGATTGCGCAGCAATTGTGTAGCCGCGCTAAGTTAGCGCGCTTCATGAAAATTGTGGCAGAAGCCGATGGATGCATCGCCACCACTCCGGAAGCCGCGGAAATTTATCAGCGTATCCGCTCCAAACACGACCCTGGGACAGTTGCCTTCATCCCGACTCCATACCCTGTCGATGACCAGCGATGGAACTTTTCTCAACTGCCAACCGAACAATCGGGAATTTTCGTTGGCACACGCGAATGGGACGTGCCAACGCGGAATCATCTCACGGCGCTTCTAGTAGCACGCCAGCTTTGTGAAGCGACCGGCGAACCTGTCACGGTAGTTAACCTGGATGGATATAAGGGGCACCAATTGTTCAGCGACTTACGGTTTCCAGAGGGAAAACTCCGGTTGATCGAAAAATGGAAGTCATACCCGGATTACCTGCGCGACGTGGCTCGACATAAGATCGTGTTGCAGCTAGATCGCAGCCATGTGCCGGGACAGGTTGCGGGCGACGCTCTTCTCTGCCGAATCCCCTGCGTCGGCGGCGACGGTGCGATTGAAAGAATCGCCTTTGCGAAAACTTGCGGCGAAGGCCGGACAATTACCAAGATCGCTTCAATGGCACTCGACCTGTTGAAAAATGCCGACCTGCGCGCCACGATCGTAAGCGAATCTCAAGAGCGCGCACTGGAGCAGCTTTCATTTCAGGCGGTGCGTTCGCAGCTAGCGAATTTTTTCGCCCAGTTTGCTGCTAGCGATCTGTAAAGATTTGCAGCTTACCCGCGAATCCACGCGAATTGACGCGAATGGACCGAGATCCTGTTCGCTTTTTATTCGTGTCTATTCGCGCTTGCCGCGCCGGAGCGTGCGAAGGCTGGGTGATTCGCGGGCAGAATTTCTCTCTTGCCAAGCTGGCCAAATTTTTGCAAACTCGGCGGCATCTGGAACACCGGGGTCAGGGCAGGGAGCCGCTTCCCGGCGGCTTTCTTTCCCCTTTTTCAGACTTGGCAGTCATGAGGGTCAAATCAACCGGGAAAAACAAGAAAGAAAGATGAACATGAAACCTCAAAAATTAATTCTCATTCCAATTGTGATTGTCTGCTTTGGGCTTTTGCCACAAATGCAAGCAGCACTACCCCCAGAGATACCGGGGAATCCGGACGGATGCTATCCCGCGTTCACCACAGCGGAAGGGTGCAACGCCCTCGCTTTGCTCGGGGGCGGCATAGGAAACTCAGCATTTGGTTGGTATTCGCTCTTTTTAGCCGGTGACGCCAGCTTCAACACCGGTGTTGGCGCTGGAGCGCTCGCCCTCACCACCGGCGCCGGGTCGGGGTCCAATACCGCAGTTGGCACTGCAGCGATGTTGCTCAACACCAGCGGCTTTGCCAACACGGCGGTTGGAACTGACGCGCTTCTCTATAACGAC
>Ga0209470_1003620_pt1 | contig 10576 bp, 8 predicted proteins | sample GraSoiAngelo_125_FD_185882 | JGI IMG/M metagenome (GOLD analysis project Ga0209470, IMG submission 185882) | Grasslands soil microbial communities from the Angelo Coastal Reserve, California, USA - 14_0927_05_40cm (SPAdes) (version 2) | ecosystem: Environmental > Terrestrial > Soil > Grasslands ... | reverse complement strand
TGCAAAGATGACATGCTGAAACGCTGAAAGTTCAGGTTTCAGTTTTTCGGAGTTTCGTTGTTGAACGAATAACCAATAACTGAGAACTGATAAACGAAAAATGTCACTGCTTACTCTACGTGCCGGTGCTCGGTGGACTTTTTTGGCTGCTCTCATCGTCGCGCCGTGGATGTATGGCGGGACGACGGCAACCAGCATCGTCGTAATTGACTGGCTGCTCGGAGCTGCGCTCCTGTTATGGGTTCTTGAGTTAATTGTTAATCGACGGCTGCCGACGTTTCCAAAGCTGTTGCTCGTTTTGCTGACGACCTTAGTGGTGATTGGAGTTTGGATGACCATCAATGCGCGTTCCATCTACGACGCGGAGTTTGGAACGTTTGCGGCGATCAACAACTTTGCACCGCACGCGCCGGGCTCTGTCGATTACGCGATCAGTGTTGCCTGGATGATTCGGGCGGCGCTCTTGATTGGAGCGGTTTTGTTCGTTGTCGATCTTTCGCAGGACGATAAATGCCTGATTCAACTCTGGGTGGTTCTCGCGATAGCCGCGGGATCGATTTCGCTGCTTGGGTTACTGCAAAAGGCGACCGGCGCTCCAGCAATTTTCTGGCAAACACCGATAGGTAGTTACGGAAGCAATTTCTTCGCGACCTATTATTATCATGCAAACGCCGGCGCGTTTTTGAATCTCGTCTTACCGCTGACCGCCGGACTCGCTGTTCGCGTATTCGGCCTTCCGGCGAGCCCGGGGGTGCGATCGATCTGGTTGACCGTATTTCTGCTAAACCTGGCGGCGGTGGCCGCAAACACTTCGCGGATGGCGCAACTAATCGCGGTCCTCATTTTATTGGCGTTGCTTGCGCAACTTGGGCCGCGCGTGTTTCGAGGATTGTCCCGGTCGGAAAGAAATACCGTTTTCGCCGGCGGCGCCGCAATTCTATTGGCGATTTATGCGATTGGTCAGGCCACTCATTTGGACCGCCCGGTTCGCAGGTGGGAGCAATTGGGAGAGCAGGTTTTGCAGGATGCGCGCTGGTCGGCTTCGCGAATAGCGCTGAATACTTTGCCATCCGCTGGCTTCTTTGGATTCGGACCGGGAACCTTTCGCGCGATTTTTCCAGCGTACAGCAAGGCAGCGGATCCACCGGTTGCCGGCCAATGGCGTTTTCTGCATGAGGATTACCTGCAAACGGCGATGGAGTGGGGGTGGCTCGGTAGCCTGTTGTGGGCAGTCATGTTCTTTGGCGGACTGGCGAACGCGGTTTTGTGCTTGCGACGGCAAACCGCGCTTCGCAGGGTTTCAGAATTTACCCAAGAGTGGAGTTGGCGGCGGCGATTGATCTTGCCCTTAGCTGTGATCGCGCTCGCGGGCGTGGCGGTGCATGCGCTGGTGGATTTTCCGCTCCAAATCGTGTCGATCCAATTATACGTCGCTACTTATCTTGGACTGTGCTGGGGAAGCGCACGATGGGGGCCGGCTAATAGTTAATAGTTAACAGTTATTGGTTATTGGAACCCGCCAACCAGGACCGATTAACTAATAACCGAGCTAGCTTTGTTGAGTTGTGGTTTCAGCGTAGCTGTTGGAGTAGGAGCCTTCGCCTTTGCCGTAACCGGGCGAAGCATAATAGTAGTAGTAGCCGGCGCCGTGAGTGCGCGGCAAGCGGTTAAGAACCAGCCCGGCGGGACGCGTGGCTGCGCCCGTGATTAGGGAGAGTGCGCGCTGAATGGCAGGTCGCGGTGTCTTGCGCGCGCGAATGATGACGCAAATTGTTTGAACGTGCGGCGCCATCAAAAGCGTATCACTGACCGCGAGCACTGGTGCGCTGTCGAGGACCACCCGATCGAAAAGCTTTCCAGCTTCGGCAATCAATTTCGCAAACGAAGGTCCACTGAGGATCTCGGCGGGATTCGGTGCCCGATGTCCGCCCGCAAGAACAAACAATTGTCCACCGGTGGCGGTATGAACTTTACTACGCACCGCGATTGCGTCCCCGGCAACGTCGATCTCTTCCGATGATATCGGCCGGGCAGCCGATTCAAGTTTCGCGCCGCCGATCAGACAATCGACAAATCCGGGAGGCTCCACGTAATTCGAATTGGCCTTCCATTTGCCGCTAAAGCCGAAAATTTTATGTAAACTTGGGCGGCGAAGATCGCCGTCGAGCAACAACACGCGGTAACCTTGCTGGGCCAGAGCGACAGCGTAATTCGTGCTCGTGAAACTCTTGCCTTCGTTCGGCAACGCGCTGGTAAAGAGTGAAATCTTCCGCTCGCTTTCCGGTCCCAAAAGGGAAAGGGCCGCCCTCAAATTACGGAATGCTTCCGCGGCCGGACCTTCGGGCATGTCGGAAATGACACGATAGGTCGAAGGGCTCTCGCGGTTCCGTCCAAGGCGCGGCGATTTGTTTTCCTCCTTCGTCTCCGGTACGGCAGCGAGGACCGGCAAACCAAATGTCGCCTCGGCTTGATCGACCGTCTTGACCGAGCGATCGATCGCGTCCGCGCCGAAGATGAAGGCGAGTCCGGCCGCCAAGCCTCCGAGCAATCCCAGGATGAGCGTCTTGCCGGTGCTTGGGCTAACCGGCGCGCGGGGTAAAGGCGAATGCTCCACTACACTTATCGCGGTCATCTTCACGTCTTTTGTTACGTCCGTTTGTTTAATTTGGCGGAGGACGCTTTCGTAAAGGGCACGATCGGTTTCGGCTTGCCGCGCCAGTTGTTGATACCCAATCGCCGCCTTGTTTAGCGCGAGCGCTGCCTTTTCCTGCTCCTGAACCGCAGTTTGCAGACTGCTCTCGGTCGCTTTCGCCTGCTCGAGCATGTTTTGCAAAACGTTTGGTTGATCGAGGACGGCGCGCCGCAAACTATCTCTCGCTTCTCTTAGCGCCGCGCGCGCAGCGATCATTTTGGGATGCTTGTCCTTGTAGCGTTGCGCCAGCGTCGCAACGCTCCCTTCGAGCTGCGACACATCGCGCCTGCGATCGTTGACTGTTTGCGCGGCGGCGATACTCGGGATGGCGAGAAGAGCATCCACATTATCGCCGATGCCCTCGATTTGTTTGAGCTCGTTTTCAATCCGGATCCGATCGGCTTTCGTCGTGGTCAGTTTGCTGGTCAATTCCTGAAGTTTGTCTTCAACCAGGCCGCTGCGACCACCCGAGCTGCCGGCTCCACTTTGACTTCCAGTAGCGGCCGCGCCTCCGCCGAGTTGCAACGCGTCCGGGGTTTTTTCCTTATACTCAGCGACAGCCGCTTCACTGCGTTGCAAGTTCGCTTTCAAACGTTCCTCTTCTTCCAGAAGGTAGCGCAGGGCGTTCTGGCTAAATGCGGCCCGTTGCGCGATCGAATAGCGGATGAATTCGCGACCGACGGCTTCAGCCAACCGCTGCGCCATTACCGGATCGCGATTTGTCACGTTAAGATCGATCAAGCGAGTGCCGCGGCGGATTACCGGCTTAACCATTCCGGTCATCGCGCCGCCAAGTGCTTCTTCGAGCGGAGTGAAGCTGGGCGCATTCATCGTTTCATCGGATTTCTCCGTCGGTGAAGGAGCGGGACGGGATGTTGTCTTGCTTGAATCATTGGTGGTGACGCTCCGACCCAGAAGCGCGCGGCCGCCGTCGTCCGCCAATCCTTCGGCACGCACCACTCGTGCAAGCAGCGTCCGGTTGACAAGATTTTGCTCGATTGTGCGAAGCGCTTCCTGACTGGCCAGGAACATCGAACGTATGCGCGACGCTGGTTCTTCAGACCCAACCAAGCTTGGCTCTTGAAATTCGACTTCGAGGACAGTGTGGCCCTGGTAAAGTTTTGGGGTGCGCGCTAAATAACCGAGCGCGAGGAAAAGGCCGGCCACAACACAGAGGACGACGATCCAAATTCGTTCGACTACGGCATGCCAAAGGCGCAAAAAGTCCAAGCCTCGCTTTTGTTCGAGCAAATCGACGTTGCTGCTGACGGGAGTAAGCGAAACCGGACTGGCTGGAGCCAAAGGCGAAACAGAATGGAGAGGCGGATTAGTCACGGCGCTGCGCAGGGCTGCAGAATCCTACATTCAAAGTCGGAGTTCAAAAAGCAAGCGGCGAGCCGGCATTAAAAAAGACTTTCCGCTACGGTCACTGTGTCGCCGGGTACAACTCGAAAACTTTCGCCACCCCGACGCGCCAGGCGTTTGGCATCCACTCTTAAGATTTCATCATCGCCAGTGGTCGACCGGCGCCGAACACTAATTCGCTCCGGCGCGGCGATACGGGTGTAGCCCCCGGCCATGGCGATCGCTTCCAAAAGATCGACACCATCGGGACTACCTTCAGGCATCTCATAACTTCCGGGACGATTCACCTGACCGAGAATGGTGAAGCGACGTTTGGCGTAACCAACCAAACTTACATTCACCCTGGGACTAACGAGATAATCGCGTCCGTAAAGTTCAGTGATCTTGGACGCGGCCTGCGCAAGCGTTAGGCCCGCGAGGTGAACCGATCCAAGGAGTGGCAGGCTCAGGTTGCCCTCGCCATTGAGCCGGGTGTTCGTCCGCAGATCGTCTTCGCCAAAAACTTCCACGGCCACCTGATCGTTTGATCGCAGGACGTACCCAGTCGGCGCGCTGAGAGCATTGCTGGGAGTTGACGCAATGGGAGCGTTCGAGGCTATAGGCGCGATGATCGGACGAGCAACATCGGCCGGTGTTGCGCTTTGGGCGAACATCGCCGCCGGAAACAGAAACAAAGTCAGGACGATCAGCCTCAAAGTTCTCACTTATTGCCAACGAATTCGCTCAAAAGGTGAGCCCGGTCCGAATACCAACCTGGTTATCATCGAAACTAAAGGACTGGAATGAGCTGTCATTTCGCCGGTGCAGATAATAGCCACCGACGGTCCAAAATCTAGTGATCGAAAAATCGAGCGTCGGCTCGATGAAATAATAATTGTCCTGCCGGTTCGCGGCGACGCCACTCACGGTGCTGAAGTAGTCGGAGTTTTGGTATCCGCCAGATACGCCGACATAAAATCTTTGCAATAGCCGCTGTCGTAAACTGGCCGTGATGGTGGTTCCGGCAAAATCCTGGCCGGCCAGAACGCCGGAATTAAATGTGTGCCGGCTGCCGGCAAGGGTAACACTGGTGCCATCAAAGGGTTGATAGATCGCGCTCAGTTCAAAGACCGGTGAAATGTATTCGCTGCGCGAATTGTTTTCAAACTGTCGAAACTCGACACCGCCGGAAAAATTAAAGGCGATCTTGCCCGTCGCCTGATAACTGGCGCGCACGTTTGCTTGCTCGAAAGTTTGGTCCGGGTTCGGATTATCTACAAAATCGACTCCGCCCGTGCCGCCGACGCCGATCACGATCTTTTCGCTGTAGCGATAATTAACAAAGAGATTTCCCGAGAACATTTGAGAGCTAAAGAGATTTGCCGAATTGTACTCCGTCACCAGCGAATCAATTCCGCTGCTCAAGAAGGTCTTGCCGGTGAGATCGTAGCTCGCTCCAATTCGCGTGTTATAAGTCTGGAACCGTGTGCGTCCGCTTACGTCCAGATTAGGATGACTGCCAGGCGAGTTGGCGTCGCTTAGCGTTTGCAGATCGGTGCCATCCAATATTGCGATCTCTTCCCCCAGCGTCAGCGTCAGGCGCGCAAACCTGTGTTGTCCTCCCAGGTGAATGAGGTGCTGAACCGCGTCATTTTCCGAATGGTCGGCAAATAAAAACAAGCTCGGGGCGTAATCGAGTCGAATGTAATTATCTTCGTGCCCGAGGATGTCCCCCAATCCCAGCGTCAACACCGGCTCAATCGTAAAGTAATAATCGGACACGCGCGCGGTCTGGCTGAGGTTGATATTGTCATCGTAAACGCCGCGCATAGTGACTTTGACTCCATACTGAAAACGGCGCGGCTCGGCCGTAACCTCGTTCCTCAAGTCGGTTGTCGGATTCAAATTGGAATCGACCGCTGGATTGAGCGTTGGCGAACTTGAAGCCATTTCGACACCTGACTGTGGGCTCGGAGCCGAAGTAGCCGCAGGATCGGTGGCGCCAATTACTTCCTGCGCCAAAACATTCGCAGCAAGCAAAAAAAAAACAGCTATGGCTCCGGCACAGCAACAGGCAAGGCGGAATCGGTAATGGAGGACGCGATTAAGGCTCATGTACGGTTGTGAGGGCGCCACGAATTGTCCTGTCACAACGCGAAGCCGATTAGCAAGACGGGCGCATTCACGGTCCGGCCGGAGGTTGCTCCGGAGAATTGACGTTGCCGAATACCAAGTTGTCCGCGGGATTGAATCTGCCTGCCGTTGGCAAGATCGACATCGGCGCCGTTTCACTGACAGCCGCACGAATTGCGGATTCCTCTTCAGGCGCACCTCCGATCGCTGCACTAATAATACATTCCCGCAAATGCGGCTCCGATTTGATCGCAGCTTTTGCGATGACGGGCGCTGCTTTCGGCGCAGCACTGACAGCGGCTTTGACGATCTGATAGACGATGGCGCATGAAAGCCGGCTCTCCGCGGGTCGTACATTTAGCCGGGAAATATTCAGCGCGGACACGACAATGTTGGCGGCGAGATCCGGACGCAGCTTGACCGCTGTTGCTACGCACGAAGTGAACTTTGGCCCTACGGATCGAACCGCCATGGTAATGAATCCGGTGAGAAATTCATCGGTCGCGATCTGCGCGACACTGTTCGATGCCCGGACCGTAATCGGAGCAGCAATTGGCTCTTCCGCTGGTGCCGACTGCTCCGCAGCATTCCCGGTAAGCGAGAGTACGGCTGTAAGCGCTAGAAAAGCGCCACACCATCCGCTTTTTGGACCGGAGAACATAGGCAGTTTGGCCGCCCACCCTCGGTTCCTTGAGCGGCGAGATGCCTAAAAAGCAAATCCCGAGCCGTTTACGGCAAGAGTCGACTAAAATGGCAACCGATCGCGCTGGGCGACGGCGAGCTCTTGCAGCTCACGGGCTGCTTCAAGGGTGGCCGTCGTGTCCGTTTGGCCTCGTCGATCTTCAGTAGCGGATACGGCGCCACGCTCTGAGGGCCATTCACGAAAATAGCCGGCATCGACTTCGACGACCTGGCCATTTTTCGGCGTCGCATAGAACTTGCCGCGCACACACGTTGCGTGCGTTCCGCTTTCATCGACATCGAGTCGAAGCAGACAGCTTGGGAGAACGCGAATCGTCGCTTCGCGCGTCTCGATAGTAAATCGCGCGACGCCTTCGAACAGGACAACCATTCCACCGCGTCGCAGCTCGATCCGCGCGATCCGCTCACGCATGGCGTCCCCCGTTTCGTTGCCATCTTTCCTAAGTTTGAGCTCGTTGATCTTCAGTTCCGAATCGCCGGAAACCTGCGCGAGCGCGCCTGGGATCAGAACGAGACTTGCCCGTGCTCCACTCGAAGTTTTCAAAACAGCGCCAGCGCTCAATTTCGCCTGCGAATTTGCCGGGCGGAAGTTGGTTGATCCCTTTGAAAGATAGACGACCTCGCCGTGGAGAGAGAGAACAGTCGCAAGAACTTGCCGGCTGATTCCTTCCCAGCAGCCGGTCAGGAGACCGCCTAACAGCAAGACAAAAGAAAACAAACAGGCGCGGCGCACATTTAACTGATAAGTGCAAACGAGCCCGCGCGAAAGATCGCTGGCTAATTACGGACAGGGACCCTGATTACCTTCCGTCGTCCACGTGTAGCCAAGAGGCGTGTCACCATGCTGCAAATGCGCTTGGTAAGCCTTTGGCGGCAAACACAGATTTTGCCGTTGTGACAAACCGCGTTCAAGGGTCCACGTGTAATGGCAGCGCGTACGGGAGTCGAACCCGTGCACCGGCCTTGAGAGGGCCGTGTCCTAACCACTAGACGAACGCGCCATAAAAAAAGGCGCGTTTAGAATAACTGCGGGCTACTGATCGGCAAGCAGCGACCTTCGCGAGAGCTTCGCGATTCTCGTTGGCGCGATGTCAATCGCTTATGGCCGAAAATCCTGTAACGATCATCGTCTAAGAATTTGACCCTACGCGTAAGCCATTCGATGATCTCTTTCTAACCTGAATTTTCGGCAGGCTTCGTGCTGTTTTTAATCCCACGATCGCGCATTGCAAGCGCAAGGAAAGCGAACCACGAATTGGTGGAGAGCGAACCCAAGACACACGAACATAAAGCTATAAAGCCGAAGCTTAAGACCTTTCCACACTTTCAACTCCTTGGTCGCGTCGTCGCCGCGGTCGCGATGCTCGCTCTCTCGACGCCTCATCTGTTCGCAGGCGACATCAACGTTACCTACATAACCGGCGCAGAAGTGCCCGTGAGCTCCAACGGCTTCACCGCGATGGGAAAAAAGGTGAACATCACGCTGAACTTTGCGCCAGCACCGGGCACGCAGCTGATGGTCGTGCAAAACACGGGACCTGGGATCATTCGAGGAACCTTCAGCAATCTGGCCCAGGGGCAAACAATTGCGTTGACTTACGGAGGGCTGACTCACTATTTCGTCGCCAATTACCACGGCGGCAACGGCAACGATCTTGTCCTGCTCTGGACAACAGGCGATCAATTCATACCGGTGGCCGCCGCGGGGAAGCTCGACGGTCAAATCGTACTGGCTTTAAAGAAAAGTCGGGGACAACCCCCGTTCGACAAGCCGACGTCGCTTGAGCCGGACATTCCGATTAAAGATGGCGATCGTGTTCTCGTCGATATAGACGCGTCGGTGTCGAAAGGATTGTTGGATCGAGTCGCACTTTTGGGAGGATTAGTAGTTAACGGCTCGCCAACAGCCACGACATTCCGCGCCATGGTTCCGCTGTCGCAGCTCGAAGCCCTCGCATCGCGCGGCGACGTGAAGTCGATTGCGCCGGCAAAGCTTTCGGTCACGTCTCAAATCAAGCCGCAGTAGATAATGAAAAAAACTTCGCCGCCTGATGTCAGAATTGATTTTCGCAGATAGAGGTCGAGCGCGAACAATGCGGTCTGTGATCGTTGCACTGGCTATCGCGGTGAGCGGACCAGCCGTCGCATTGACGATCAATCTGACATACGATCCAGACTCAACTTTCACCGCTGCCGGTTTGAGCGTAGCAGACATCGCCAACATGAAAGCGGCGGCCTCTTATGCAGCTTCGCAATTCAGCGACAATTTTACCGACAGCGTCAACGTCAACATCAAGGTGACGGCCGTGTCGGACCCTGGGACGCTTGGCATGAGCAACACCTTCTTGGTGTCCGTTTCCAGCTATGCTGCGCTTCGAGCCACCCTTTCCGCCGACTCAACCACAGCGGATGACGCGACGGTTCTTTCCGCGGGCGGCTCGTTGCCAGCGGTGGATCCGATCGCCTCCGCGCACATGTATCTCTTGACCACGGCGGAGGCAAAGGCGTTGCGGCTCCGTGCCGACGACTTTACGACTGATGGAACCTTCACTTTCGGTGGGCGACGTAGCTACACCTATGATCCGGCCAACCGGGCCGTCGCCGGGAAAATCGACTTCATCGGCGTGGCGATGCACGAATTCTCCGAAATCATGGGCCGCATTTCATTGATGGGGGAAAGGCTCACCGGAAGTCCAGACTATATGCTGATGGACTTGTTCCACTACACTGGCCCGGGCGTGCGGGGTTTGAATGACGGCGCGGGCAGATTTTTTTCCATTGATAACGGGACGACGCTCCTCAAGGGATTTAATGACGCGGCCGCGAATGGCGGCGATTTGCAGGACTGGGCAAGCGGGACGAACGACTGTTTCAACGCTTTCTCCAATTCCAGCGTGAAGAACGACCTGACATCCGTGGACCTCCGCGTGATGGATGTAATCGGCTACGACTTCGCAGGTAGTTCGCCAACGCCGACACCAACACCTACACCAGGTGGTACACCCACGCCTACACCTACACCACCCACTACCGGTCCTGCGGTGATGCTAAGCCCGCCGCCGGGATCGACGTTTACTTCTTCCACTGTGACTTTTACGTGGAGCGCCGGCAGCGCGACCGCCTATGTGCTGGTAGTGGGCAGTTCGCTACATGGCACCGATATTTATAACTCCGGCCAAGTAACCGTGCATTCGAAAACCGTAAACAACATCCCTACGGATGGGCGCACGATTTATGTCACGCTAGGCTCACAGGTTAACGGCTCGTGGACGACGAACAATTATACGTATACGGCTTTCAATTCGTCGGCTACACCAACGCCGACGCCGACTGTCACACCTACGCCAACACCAACCCCGACTGCTACACCAACACCGACACCCGCTACCGGTGCGGCGGTTATGATCAGCCCCTCACCGGGGTCGACCTTTACTTCGTCCAGCGTGACTTTTACCTGGAGCGCGGGCAGCGCGACCGCTTACTTCCTTTTCGTCGGCAGTTCGCTACATGGCGCCGATATTTACAATTCCGGCCAAGTGACGGTGCTCTCGAAAACGGTAAACAATATCCCGACGGACGGGCGCACGATCTATGTAACGCTAGGTTCGCAGGTTAGCGGTTCCTGGTCTACGAAGGACTACACCTATACGGCCTTCCATCAGTAGGCTACGTTCAAGCGCTCTGCGATCTTGAACAGCGAAGGCA
>Ga0209470_1003602_pt1 | contig 10601 bp, 10 predicted proteins | sample GraSoiAngelo_125_FD_185882 | JGI IMG/M metagenome (GOLD analysis project Ga0209470, IMG submission 185882) | Grasslands soil microbial communities from the Angelo Coastal Reserve, California, USA - 14_0927_05_40cm (SPAdes) (version 2) | ecosystem: Environmental > Terrestrial > Soil > Grasslands ... | reverse complement strand
CGCGATACACTCCTACGGGCCCGACGGCGCGCGGGACGCCATCCGTGCGGGCACTGATACGCTCGAACATGCGACCGACATGGACGACGCCACAATCGTGGAGCTGGTGCGCAAGAGAATCTGGTACGTTCCAACCATCAATCACAATCAGCACTATGTCGATCGCGCCGACGACGCTTACAAATTCTCCGCCCAAGCGAAACAGAATCTGCGCGATTACATCCAGCGTAATCTCATAACGGCGCAGAAGGCGTACAGGGCCGGTGCGCGGCTGCTCGTCGGCTCGGATGCCGTCTACACCGCCTACGGATTGAACATGGAGGAACTGCGCTGGTTCGTGAAGCTCGGCATGTCCAACGAACAGGCGCTGCAATCGGCAACCGTGCTGCCTGCGGAGATGCTGGGCATGGACAAAAGCTTGGGCTCGGTCGCACCCGGCTATATCGCCGATGTCGTCGCGGTCGATGGCGATCCGCTCGCCGATATCGAGGTCGCGATCACCAAGGTGCGCTGGGTGATGAAGGCGGGCAGCGTTGTCGTCGACAAAACGAACCCACCGCTGGCCCGATAGCCGGGCCTCGCCGATTAGCCTTTGCCGCTTCCCGATCCCGCGTTTCCGATAGATAGAAATCAACGCTATATATAAGGATGGAAAATCCGGCTGGGACCGCCCAGGTCAATGACGGTTTTAGGGTTGCTTGAAGCAAGGTTGGCGAACAGTGCTTTCATAGCCGCTTTGACTTCCTCAAAATCCATAAGGCTGCCCACATCTTCTTGGATCAGGTGCTCAACGAGACGGCCTAGTCTGCCCGCACGCTCCCTGGCTTCTAGCGCAATTTCGCCTATCCCGGAAAATAGGGCCAGACCTGGGGAGACCGCCCGTGAACCTGCCCGGCGGGTTACATAATGCGCGTTTCACGACACTCCCAAGACCGCTCCTTCGGTTTCACGATGCGGCGATACTCACGGACACTCGCTTATCTCGCTTATGCTTAGCACCGCGAGAACGAGACCCAGATTCAACACGATGGGCAACGATAAGATGTCCACGAAAGGGAAAAAGAGAATCGCACTAGATCCGTTTCGCTTCGCGTCGGTCTTTCTGAGTTTTCTCCACCGGCATCCATTCGTATAGAGGGTTCCTTCACAAGGTTTTAGCGTAATTGTTTACCGGGTTGATGGGGCGGTAGAGAAGTTCAAGCTGGACAAATCCTGCCCGTTCGGTTACGTTAGTATGGATGAGTCCGGAAGAATCCCGCCAAGCTGAGATCATCGAAAAGCTCACCAAAGAAAACGAATCGCTGGGTCAACGATTGGAGAAGGCAGAAAAGGAAAATGAGCGGCTGAGAAAGCTGCTTGAAGAAGCGTTGCGTTCGTTGAAGCGGCAAGCGGCACCGTTCTCAAAAGGCAAACCCAAGTCGGATCCGAAGCGGCCGGGACGCAAGAAAGGCTTGGATTATGCGGATGGATTACGGCCCGCGGGCATTCCGTGCAGTTCCCGATCATGTGGATGAAGAGATTCCGGTTCCTCTGCCGAAGAAGTGTCCAGACTGTGGCGGGCGGGTGATTCACGATGACACGCAGCCTCAGTATCAGGAAGACATCATCCGACGGACCATCGTCAGGCGCTTCGATGTGGAGACGGGTCACTGTGGCGGATGCGGTGGACATGTTCAAGGCCGACACCCCTTGCAAACGTCCGATGCCCTGGGAGCGGCACACGTACAAGTGGGTCCGCAGGCATTGACGCTGGCTACCCATATGAGCAAAGAGATGGGGATCTCTCATGAGCGGGCAGCTCAGGTATTGGTATGGGGTTACGATTTGCGAGTCAGCCGAAGCGCGTTGTGCCGGGCGATGGCGCGGTTGAGCAAGAAAGCGGAGCCCACCTATGAGGAGCTTCAAAGAGCCGCCCGTCACAGTTTCGTCAATCACCTCGATGAAACCGGGTGGCGAGTGGCCGCGCATCTGGAATGGCTTTGGGTTTGTGTCAGCGACGATGTCACCGTATATGCGATTCTGCCCGGACGTGGATTTGCTCAAGCGGCCTCGATATTGGGTACCGATTACGCCGGGTTTCTGAACCATGACGGCTGGCAGCCCTACTATCGTTTTCCGGATGCGTTTCATCAGACCTGCTTGAGCCATCTGCTCCGGCGATGTAAAGCCATGCTGGCAACGGTATCGGCAGCGGCGGCGCGCTTTCCACAAGCCGTCCAACAGTTGTTGCTCAAGAGCTTGGCGCTGCGCGACCGTTATGAGCGGCACGAGATCTCGACGCACGGTTTGCACGTGACGACAGGTCGGCTCGTCGCGCACATGGAACGGTTATTGTCCAAGACGTTTCGCGATCCCGCCAATCGGCGGTTGGCCAAACACCTGCGTCATGAACAGCCGTGGCTCTTCACGTTTCTTCACTGTCCTGGCATCGAGGCGACCAATAATGCCGCCGAACGGGCGTTGCGTCCAGCTGTGGTGGCCCGAAAAACCTGGGGCGGCAATCGGACCGAAAATGGCGCGAAGACCCAACAGATTCTGATCAGCGTCCTCGCCACGTGCCGTCAACAAGGCAAAGACTCCTTCGATCGGATCACGCAACTGTTCCGGTCGCCGATTCCGATCGTGTTGGATCTGATACCCAACAGTTCGTAACCCTCGTTTCTCCGAAGTCACATGAACGATCTCACCGTCATCCGCTTTGCCGGGCACTGTTTTTCCTCCGAAGATGTCGCCTTGATGTGTCAGGCGGCCCGCGATTACGCCTCCCTCGGTATCAGCGAGATCGCGCGCACTGTCTGCGAGTGGCTGGATTGGAAACGGCCGAACGGTCGATTGAAAAACCATGAATGCCGGCTACTTCTGGAACGATTACGCGATCAGGGCGTATTGAGCCTTCCGCCGCTGTGTCGGTCCGGCCGACGCGGCGCGCGCATAGTCGCCATTACCGATCAAAGCGATGCTCAACCGCTGATTCAAACCACGGTCGCCGATTTGCAACCACTCCACCTGCTCCAAGTCGAATCCAACGATGGCGCTTTGTTCCGCCAGTTCATCCAACGCTATCACTACCTCGGCTATCGCACACCCACCGGCGCCAACTTACGCTACTTTGTCCAATCCGCAGCTGGCCAGGTGCTCGCTTGCCTTCAATGGTCGAGTCCAGCCTGGACAATGGCGGCGCGCGATCAGTGGATTGGTTGGAACTCTCCACAGCGCGCTCGGAACTTGCAATATATCGTCAACAACAGCCGCTTCCTGATTTTGCCGTGGGTGCGCGTGAAGGGACTGGCATCTTCCATTCTGGCGCGCGCCACCTGTCAACTCGTCCACGACTGGTCCCGACAGTATGGGTTCAAGCCGATGCTGCTGGAGAGCCTCGTCGATGCAGCCCGGTTCCGCGGAACCTGTTATCGCGCTGCCAACTGGATCTGTGTTGGAGAAACTTCAGGACGAGGGCGGATGGATCGCCATCATCGAACCGGCATCCCTAAGAAGACCATCTTCGTGTTTCCATTGTGCCGGAACGTTCAGCATGCTTTGTGCACAAGCGACCCGCCGACTTTTCCCACTGCCGATGAAGAAAGAATAACGCGGTAAACAATTACCAATTTCTTAACACGCAGCGGGTCTTCCGGTTCCATCTTGACCCACCGCTACTTCATTTCGCATCACGTGCGACATTTTTCATTGTAAGACGGTAGCCGCTGATGTCCAGCAAATTGAATTCGACGAAAATCGTGACACCGCAGAAGGCAATCGACCGGTCGCCCGTTTCCAAAGACGCCGCACGCCGTCGCAGGTCGCAAAACGCCGCCGGAACTTAAAGTGTTCAGCTGAAGATCGCCGCACGCACATCTACAGTTCAGCCGGTTTCGTAGCAGCCATTCTCACACCGCGCTTCCTGAATAACTAAATGCTGGGCGACTTTGCGCGAGTAATACCGCTGCGATGCCTTCGGCGACACTTATGAAACCGTCAGCGTTCTTCGGCACAGTGACGGCATATCGGTTATACGGCCAAGTGGCTTAGAGTCCATCGACCCGTATTGATAAACGCTAGCGACAAGGCAGGCGGAATCCGGCCGATGCCCGGGTGCGATTCGGGAAATGGAGTTCCGTCCCGTTGGGAGGCGTTCCGCAGTTCGTCGAGCGGGAATCCGGTTCCTTAGGATGAGCACCGATTTATAGTGAGCAAATGCGCCAAGCCCGCTCCAGCACGGCCTTCAGCAAAAACATCCTTCGCATAATCTAAGAAAATTCGTTCGAGCGACGTTATCTGATCAGGATGCATATGGAACGCTCGGTTTACACAAGGCGATCGATTGATGGATGGCTGGCGAAGCTTGATGAGCCAGTAAGATCTTGGTTGATTCCGTTTAGAGTCAAGATGGAAGAGGATGGATTGAGGCCAAGCACCGTGCGGGAGTGGCTTTCAAAGGCTCGACTTTTTCTGGCATATCTGGTCGAAGTTCGTCGGCAGAAAGCAGAGAGCGCCCAACCGTCGGATATCACAGCCTTCATCCGGGCTCGTTTGAGGCTTTGTCGTCGGAGATGTGGACGAGCGCCCGTTCACTTTGTCGAATGGCGATGTGGCTACACAGGAGCGATATATCGACTGTTGCGTGAGATTCAGGGGCAATGGCCGCCAACGACCGCATGGACTTCACGTTTGGAGGGCTATAGAGCGCACTTGGTCGGGCGAGGACTCGACAAGATCTACGTTCGTGAGCTTTGCTTTCACGCGCGCCAGTTTCTCCAATACATCGATAAACGCGGACTGACGATAGAGGACATTCAGCAATCGCAAGTCACAAGGTATTTTTCTTTTGCAGCTCGGAAGAAGGGCTGCTCCTGGATGGAAGTCCACCAGCGGTCGGTGCAGGACATTCTCCGGTACGTTCAAGGGGAATGGCCGCCGGGTTCGACTCCATCACCGTTGTTGTTTCAGTTCAAGGCATATCTGCAACAACAACGATTCTATTCGGGTCGCGTTACTAAACATGTCTCCGTGATCCGGCAGTTTCTGGATCACCTTCGCAAACAAAACATCGTGCCGGAGAAGACACAGCTTCAGGATCTGCACGGCTTCGTGGAACTGAAGCAGAGACAGTATCGTCAGCGGAATGGCGGACCGCCGAACAATAGGAGTGAATGGCGGATTCGGCATACTGCACCGATTCGCCGCTTCATGCGGATGATGGATCCTGATTGGCCACCGCCGAAGGAGCCGGCCAACGAGAATGAACGATTCCAGACTGAAGTAGTCGAGAGGTACATCCATTGGATGGTTGAAGTCCAGGGATTGGCCAAAGCAACAGTCGTCAAGTACGACAATGAGGCGCGGCAGTTTCTGAGTTGGCTTGGTGATCGTGCCCATGTAGAAGCGCTCCGCAATCTGAGCATTGAGGAGATCGATCGATACCTGGCATCGCGAATGCCTGGCTTGCGACGGGCGACGCGCGTGACCATCTGCGCCTGCATGCGGAGTTTTTTGCGATATCTCCGAGCGGAAGCATGGATCGGCCGGGATTTGTTTCGATTCGTATCGGGACCACCGGTCTATGCATTTGCCGAAATTCCGCGGGCGTTCACCGAAGAACAGATTCGAACGCTGCTCAACACGGTGCGTGCAGATCGCCGGCCGTCAGCATTGCGGGATTACGCAATGCTGATGTTGCTGGCGACTTACGGCATTCGTGGTGGCGAAGTGGTGCATCTTCGCCTGGAAGACATCGATTGGAAAGAGAACCGGATTCGTGTTCGACAATCCAAGAGTGGGCGTGAATCGCACCTTCCCTTAGTCACGCCGGTAGGTAATGCATTATTGAACTATCTGCGCCGTGGTCGGCCGCAATCCAGCGCTCGTGAAATCTTCCTGATGGCTCAAGCTCCGTATGCGCCGCTTACTTCAAGTGGCTGCATGGTTGCGATCATCAGAGATAGATTGAAGCAAGCCGGCATTGCAGTAAAGGGCCGGCACGGTGCTCATGCTTTCCGGTTCGCGCGGGCGGCAAGTTTGTTGCGGGCTTCGGTTCCGCTCAAGCAGATCGGCGACTTGTTGGGACACCAGTCTGCGCGCTCGACCGGGATCTATCTCCGGCTCGCTGTCGATGATCTTCGGGCGATCAGTCTCGAAGTTCCAGGAAGGTAGGACCATGGTCCCCTGGCCCGGTGACGATGAATCGCTGCTAATCCGGTATGTTGAACAACTCGGCTACAGTGCTGCGTATCGCAGCTGGCTTCGCCCGTTTCAGCGCTTCGTCAGGGAACACTCACCTCACGGGGGCTTGACGGAGCGCGTCTTTCGCACATGGATCCGCAAGAGAGCAGAACAATCTCCGCGAAGCTTTGTGATCCGTCAGACGGAGTTTATTAAGGGATTCCTGGATTGGCTCGTCAAGCAGAGCGTCCTCGGCAGCCATCCGCTGGAGCAGTTGCAGCGAAAGTATGAATGCCGGTCGATGCGGGCTATTACAGGCGCCTTGATGAGCAGCAACCCGAATCCAGCTTTGGAAGCGCTTCGGCCCTTGCCCCGTTATGGCAGCCATCTGGGCGACACGATGCGCCAGCACGTCCAACGCATGCGGACGCTGGGATACCGATACCGTCACGAAAATGCTTTCTTGCACTTCGATCGTTTCCTGCAACAGCGGCCCGGCGCCAGGGAGGAGTCCATCGAAACACTCACCCAAGAGTATGTCGCCACTGCGCCCTCACTATGCACGAAGGTACGCCGGCTGATTCTGGGTCGGCTCTTAGCCGGAGCGTTGAACCGGCAAGGGGCTTCGATCGTCGTGCCTGTCGATCGCCTCTTGCGGCGTCAGGATCGGAACAATCGCCGCCATCCTTATATATACACGACCGAGGAAGTTGAACGATTGCTGGAAACGGCCCGCCGATATCCTTCTCCACGCGCTCCGTTGCGTCCGCTGACGCTCTACACGATGTTTGCTCTGGCCTATAGTGCTGGTCTCCGTCTCGGTGAAATCGTTCGGCTCAAACTCAAGGATGTAGACCTGACGGATGGCAGCATTGAAATCCACGAAACAAAGTTTTTCAAGTCGCGCCGCTTGCCATTATCCGCCACAGCGATCCGAGTCTTGTCGGATTACTTGACGGCTCGACGCAAGGCAGGCGCCCCGCTTGATCCGGAAACGTCCGTGTTTTGGCACAACAAACGCGGTTATAGCTACTCCACCACCGAAGAACTGCTTCATCGTGTGATCCGCCGCTCCGGAATCCAGACCAAAGACGGAAACAAGCCTCGTGTCCACGATCTGAGGCATGCCTTTACCGTGAATCGGCTGACCTCTTGGTATCGAGACGGCATTCAACCCGAAAGCCGTTTGCCCTACCTTGCGGTGTATCTCGGACATCGCGACATCAACTCCACGCTCATCTATCTCACGATGACCGATGAACTACTGGAGCGAGCAAACCAGCGCTTCCGTACCGCGCAGATTGAGATCGTCAAAAGCCTTCGAGGAAAAAAACTCTAATGCCGAAAATCCCACTGCCTTCCTTGGCCAACTTGCTCCATGCGTTCTTCCATGACTGGCTTGCTGAACAACGCAACGCCTCACACCGAACGGTGCTTGCCTATCGGGACGCGTGGCGTTTATTCCTTCGGTTCGCCGCCAAACATCAGCAAAGACCTGTGACTTCGCTTGGGCTGGAACATCTCAGCGCTACAGCGATACTCGCTTTTCTCCAGGATCTCGAGAAGGAAGGCAAGGCGTCCATCCGCACTCGAAACTGCCGCTTGGCGGCTCTGCGAAGCTTCTTCTCCTTCGTTGCTGCACACGAGCCTCTTGCCGCTCAGCAATGCGCCGAGGTACGGGGCATTCCATTCAAGCGGGCGCCTCGGCGGGTTGTCTGCTATCTGGAATCCGCGGAAGTCTCCACGATCCTGGCCCAACCCAATCGAACCACTTTGGAGGGACAAAGAGATTATGCCTTGCTGTCGCTTCTTTACAACACCGGCGCACGCATCCAGGAAGCACTCAACCTGCGTCCACAAGACATCCGCTTGGAATCACCGGCGCATGTGCGATTGATGGGAAAGGGTCAGAAGGAGAGAATCTCTCCGATGTGGCCGGAAACGGCAGACCTGTTGACCGCGCTAATGCGGCGGCTGCCGCGACCGTCCGATCAACCTGTGTTTCTGAATCGATATGGAGAACCACTCACAGCCTCCGGTTTTCGCTTCCGATTGCACCAGTATGTTCGAGCTGCTGCCAAACATGTGCCGACGCTCGTAAGAAAACGGGTTACGCCTCACGTGTTCAGACATACGACTGCGGTCCAGCTGGTTGCTGCCGGCGTCGACGTCACCGTCATTCGAAGCTGGTTAGGCCACACTCAACTCGAAACCACCAATTACTACGCCCAAGCCAATCTTGAAACCAAAAGGAAAGCCCTCGAACAGGTCGATCCCAAACTCAGACCATCCAAACCTCCGCGTTGGAAACGCGATGCGGATCTCATGGCGTGGCTCGATTCACTGTAAGGGCTGAAATTATGTGAAGGAAATCTTCGCCATGACTGCTGCCAGACCGGGTCTTGCGGACTTGCTCACCATAAATCGTTGCTGACCCTAAGGTGGTGGTAATGGCTTGTGATGACGAAGTCATTCCCTCCCAGGACCGAATTGAGGCTGTTGGGGATGACGCTGAACTCGAGGAGGTCTATAACACCGAGCGGCATCTACTTTATGTAGCGTGTACTCGCGCACGCGACCATCTTCTTGTCACGGGTGTCGCGCCCGCATCAGAGTTCCTCGACGACCTCACCACAAGTTTCGTCGCCTGATTTCACGCTTTTTCAAAAACCCTTCCGAAACCTGTGGCTCGGGGACTGATGCCGAGCATGCGGACGCCATTCATCAGTCCGTGCGGGGTAGACGAAACGACGGGCACTTTGGTTTCGTTTTCCAGGGGGACGATCACTTCGAGCGTTCTCAAGGCGCCACAGCCAGCGCGTCGGCTTTCTTCGATTTCGCGTAGGTGTCGCGCCCAGTTTGAACAAAATCTCGTGGGTTGCACCGCCTTCGGGAATGCGTTCGCAGCCGAGACCTTTGGCGAAGGTCACGTCAAAACCGTGTTCTTGAAGAAAGATCTTCAATCGTTCGGCGCCCTGCTTGGCCAGCCGTTCGGCGGCGGGGATCAGCCGTGGAATCGCCTCTTCATAACCGTCGATGGTCATGCCGCCGCTGAGACCGACGCCGTCGCCAAGAAAACGTACGCCAGTTGGATACAAACGCTTCGCATCGGGCGGCATCGGATAATTCAGTCGCGGAAAAATCAAGCCCAGCGCAGGTTCGTCCGCTGCCGCGAACTCGGATCCGCGAGCTATGATACACCCCGTGCGAAGGAGTTTTTGAAATGGCGGCGGCCGAAGACGACAAAGAGTTCAAGAACGCTTACGACGAATATCTGAAAGCAGAAGCCGGGCGCTTTCAGCGAAGATCACAACGCGCGCAGCAAAACAAGTTTGTCTGGCTGAACAACAGCCCCGGCGAGCCCGAACCACGTTGTGACTTGCGATCCCGCATCGCTGTTATCGGTGAAAACGGAATCGGCGACGAGGTATTCGACGCCCGTTTTGCCGCAGCCCTGGCCCGGAAGGGACGCGAAGTTATCTGGATACATAACTGGAAAGAGAACGGAATTTCGAAGCACGACAATTCAAGGCTTCTGCCCTTGTTCAGCAGGAGACTTTCCCACTGCGGCTCCTTGACGTTCACGGGCTTTCCGCCTCAAGCCCCTGTCACCTGCCGGGTGATCTTCTCCAAGGAGCTGATCAAGTATTTCGGTCGGTCAGAGGAGGATTGGACACGCAACTCCTCCGTACCTTACATCGCTGCTTCGCCGGACCTGACCCGCACATTCACGGAGCGATACCGCCAGCCCGGTAAAAAGATTGTCGGCGTTGCCTGGAAAAGCACAGGCAAATCGGGAAAAGACGCACTCCTCAAAAACCATCGGGGCTGGGAAAAGATTTTTGCCGAAGACCGATGCTCATTCGTCAGCCTTCAGTACGGCGATACCCAAGACGACATCAATGATGCCCGTTATCGATATGGCGTAGAAATCTACCACGACCGTGAAATCGATATCATGAACAACCTTGAAGCTGCTGCCGCACAGATCAACGCGTGCGATGTGATAATTTCAATAAGCACCACCACCGCCCATATGGCGATCGCGATGGACAAGAAAACGCTCCTTCTGCTTCCCGACGAACCCTTTCCCCACTGGAAATTTCCCGGCATGTACCGCAGCCCGAACATAAAAAAGATTTCGAATTTGTCTCTCGACAAAGCTACCCTGGAACTCCGCGAGATCGTGAACAGGAACTGACGTTTCGGGCGAAACCGCCTCACGCCGCACAAGCGCTGCGCCGCCAGTCGGAGGACCGCGTGCTACTCGCCCGTCTTTGCGGCGGGACTCACCGAGCCTTGTGGTCTCGGCCGTGAATGTAGGAAAGTCTCATGGCCCTGCGGGCCACCCCCGAGGATGAAAGGATTGCGCTTGACAGCAGGATGGTCGCCTTTGAAAATCGCTTTCCGAAGAGAAATGGCCGACTTATAAATGGTGGAAA
>Ga0209470_1003581_pt1 | contig 10643 bp, 9 predicted proteins | sample GraSoiAngelo_125_FD_185882 | JGI IMG/M metagenome (GOLD analysis project Ga0209470, IMG submission 185882) | Grasslands soil microbial communities from the Angelo Coastal Reserve, California, USA - 14_0927_05_40cm (SPAdes) (version 2) | ecosystem: Environmental > Terrestrial > Soil > Grasslands ... | reverse complement strand
ACCCATGGGGAATCTTCCTGGAGAAACCGGACGGTAGTCTCGAATCGCTTTACGTTTACAAACCGTCACCTTCCGAACAGCAGTACGCCGCTTATTTCGTTGCGTCTCTGGATCTCAATGGAGATGGGAACGACGAACTTGTGATCGAAGCGAGTTACCGGCTCGGAACAGCCTTCAAGGTGATTTCGTTATCGGATGCCAAGTATCGTGAAAGCTACACGTCTTATTACCGGGGACCTGCCTAACTATAACGAGACGGGGTCTATGAATCCGGGCATGAATGCACCAAAACCGGACAACACTTCTGCCGCACCCCCGATAACTTGTTACAATTCAATTGCGGCCCCGTAGCTCAGAAGGATAGAGCAGCGGTTTCCTAAACCGTTGGTCGGGGGTTCGATTCCCTCCGGGGCTATTAAACTATTGAATCTACTAAATTTATCTTGCTCGACTTGGCACCGGTCAGCAAAGGACAAGAAACCGCTGCTCCAATTTACAAGACTTGAGCAGAGAGTTTATTAGATTGCTTCTGGCAAGATGTGGGCTCCACGACGCAAAGGAAAGAGCGGGGATCATGAACAATAGGGCGCACAGGGCGGTATCGTAAACCCGCGTTGCATCTAATCGCCCCACCTTTGTTCCATTTCCCAGCCGTCGAACTCACTTCGCTTTACAGGATGAGCCGAATACCCGCGCGGTGTTTCGCTTCAAGCCGGCGTATGTGAAGACTCTTTAGGTGCTCTTTGATGGATTCCCGGATGAGGGCAGACCGCGTTCTGCGCATTTTTTTTACTGTGCGATCCAACTCGTCCAGCAGATCTTCTTCAAGAGTCATCTGAATTGTCGTCATGATAGGTACTCCCATAGCTAAGACTCTCCACGCAATACCACGTTCGAATCAACAGGTTTACCTCGCGCTTTGAGGATGGCCGAGTGTGTGGCGCTACCAACAGCCGGAACTCTAATCTTCCGCTCCGGCGGCAATCAGGACAATAACATTAAATTACTTGCCAATAGGAGATGAGGTGATGACCATGGAAGGAATTAGTGACATAAGAGCTACCGCAAACAGTGGCTGCCACCGAGCTAACTGATTGAAGAGAGACGCGGCCGCAGTGCATTGACCGACCGATTGCGCCAATTGATTGGCGCAATTATGATAAGTCCCGATGCGATGGCTTCATCGATTGAAGGACTCCGTTTCTTCGCAACTCCGCAATAGCGCCGGCCGGTATGCCAGCCGGGTCCGGATCGAGTACGGGACGAATGCGGAGTGTCGTGCAGAGGTTCATGCGGACAGTCCGTACAGTGTCGATCTGTACATGGACGACAACGCCCTCGTGACTTACTGCAACTGCGCCACGTTTTCTCAGCGATTATTATGCAGTCATATCTGGGCCGCCTTGATGGCCGCCGAGTCGGCAGGGCATCTTTCGCGGATCGCCTCGACATGGGGGCCTTTCATCCGGCTTGAAAGCGACGAAGAACATGGGCGCAGGCCTGGACGTCCTTCGTGGCCGCCGGCGCCGGAGCCCTGGCAACTGGAGTTGTCGGCGCTTCGCAAGGAGATCGTCTCCGCGGCGGCGGTCTATCTGGAGCCTCAGCGACGCATTTTTTACACGATAGACGCCGATGAATGTGTGTCCAGCGGCGGTCTTATCGTTCACGTCGAGATGAGCCGGTTGAAAAAAGATGGGAGCTGGGGCAAGCCAAACCGGCGTGAAAGCCCCATCCGTTGCGTGTCCCAGCTCGAGGAAGCCGACCGGAAGCTGCTCAGTATACTCGGAAGTGACGCGTCGCCGTATACCACTTATCTGCCGGACAAGGACAGCATCGCTGCGCCGCGGCGCATACCCAGAGACGCATTCGACCTATTGATGCCGATGCTGTGCGGGACGGGGCGTTTCCTTTTGGAGCCTGCGGAGTTGCCCGATTCGTTCCAGCCACTGCAATGGGACGGCGGAGAAGTCTGGGCCCTGGACGTCGCCATTCGCAAGAATGAAGAGATGCAAGCGTTCGTAGTGAGAGGCTCGCTTAAGAGAAATAACGAACAGCGCGCGCTCCAGGAAGCGAAGCTGATGATTCCCGGCCTGGTCTTTTTTGAGGATCGCGTGGCCCATCTCAAAGAAGGACGCGGGCTGCAGTGGGCGGCGCGGCTTCGAAAAAGCGGCGATTTGGCCGTGCCGTTCACAAAGCGGCAGGAATTCATGATGGAGCTGGCGCAGTTTCCGGTTCTTCCTTCCATCGATTTTCCGGAGGAAATCCAGATCGATCGGGGGGCCGTGGAGCATCCGATTCTGAAGATTTCGAAACCCAAATATGGCAATCCGTCAAAGCTGAAATGCGAGGTCCGTTTCGGTTATGGCTCGGTCACTGTCGCGGAGCGGCACCCGGCCGCGATCCTGCACGATAAGGCCACAGACCGGCTGGTCGCGCGCGATAGCGAAGGCGAACGGAAAGCGATGGAACAACTCTTCCTTGCGGGCGCGCGCCGCACGTCCATGTACAGTGTTGGCGGCGGCCAGTTGGAACTGTCCGCATCGCGTCTGCCGGGTCTGGTCCGGAAGTTGGTGCCTGAAGGATGGCGCGTCGAAGCGGAAGGCAACCTGTACCGCAAGGCCGGCCAGTTTCGATTCGAGGTGACGTCCGGCATCGACTGGTTCGAACTGAGCGGCCACGCCGAGTTCGATGGCGAACGGATCGAACTTCCTGAACTGCTCAAAGCCGTGGCCCGCGGCGACAGCATGGTGCGTCTCGGCGACGGATCTTTTGGGGTGTTGCCGGAAGAATGGCTGAAACGCTACCGGCTCGTGTCGTCGATGGGATCACGGGAAAACGGCGCTCTCCGCTTCCGCACCAATCAGGCCAGCATGCTGGACGCCTTGCTCGCCTCACAACCCGAGGTCACATTCGACGAAAGTTTCCAAAGAATCCGGCAAGAACTCGAAAACTTTGGAGGCATTCAACCGGCGGATCCTTCTCCTGGTTTTTCCGGCACTCTGCGCGATTATCAACGCGAAGGACTCGCCTGGCTGCGGTTTCTCCGGAAGTTTCGATTCGGCGGCTGCCTTGCGGACGATATGGGACTCGGCAAAACCATACAAGTCCTGGCCCTGCTCGATGGCGAAGGGCAAGGCCCCGTGTTGGTCGTCGTTCCGCGTTCCCTGGTCTTCAACTGGAAGCAGGAGGCCGCGCGATTCGCCCCGCGCCTGCGTGTGCTCGATCTCACCGGACCAGGCCGGATGCAATCTTTGAGCCGAATACTGGAATGCGACCTCGTTCTCTCAACTTACGGCACCTTGCGGCGTGACGCGCCGGCATTGAAAGACGTCGTCTTCGACACCATCATTCTTGACGAGGCGCAATCCATCAAGAACTCGGAGACGGCATCCGCAAAGGCGGCGATGTTGATGACCGCAACGCACCGTCTGGCGTTGACCGGGACGCCCATCGAAAACCATTTGGGCGATCTCTGGAGTATTCTTGAATTTTTGAATCCCGGGCTTCTCGGCGCCGCTTCCGTCTTCCGCGCGCACTCCGGCGCCGGTGTGGGAACAGAATCGCTCCAGCTCATCGCCAAGGCGCTCCGCCCTTTCATACTTCGGCGGACGAAAAAACAAGTCGCTCGGGAACTGCCGGAGAAAACGGAACAGGTCATCTATTGCGAGTTGGAAGGCGCCCAGCGAAAGCTTTACAACGAACTTCGCGATCACTATCGCGCATCGCTCCTTGGCCGTATCGACGAGTTGGGACTTCAGGAATCCCGGATGCAGATTTTCGAGGCGCTGCTGCGCCTCCGCCAGGCCGCGTGTCATCCCGGTCTGATCGATAAGAAACGCCTGGAAGAGCCGAGTTCCAAGCTGGAATCGTTAATCGAGCAGCTTACCGAGGTGGTTTCGGAAGGACACAAAGTCCTTGTCTTTTCCCAGTTCACTAGTCTGCTCGCGATCGTCAAGAAAAAACTGGACGCCGTCAACCTAGTGTATGAATACCTCGACGGGAAAACTCGAGACCGTCAAGCCTGCGTACGCCGGTTCCAGGACGATGAGGCCTGCCCGATTTTCCTGATCAGCCTGAAAGCCGGCGGATTGGGATTGAATTTGACGACGGCCGAGTACGTGTTCCTGCTCGATCCATGGTGGAATCCTGCCGTCGAAGCCCAGGCCATCGACCGCACCCATCGCATCGGTCAGACGGAGCGCGTTTTTGCGTACCGTCTGATCGCAAAAGACACGGTGGAAGAAAAGGTTCTCGAACTCCAAAAATCCAAACGCGGCCTGGCCGAAGCCGTTATTAATGAGGACAACAGCCTTCTCGCCAGCCTGGATCGCGAGACAATCGCAATTCTGCTGTCGTAGCGGGTTAACCCGCGAATGCCGCGGATTAATTCGCGGCATTCGCTTCATTGGCGGCTAAAACCCTACGCTACGCAACATTTCTTGTATTTTTTTCCCGCTGCCGCACGTTGCTGGGATCTTCCGTTGCGGTTGCCGGGCCGTAGCCTTCGGTCGCGTTCGGTGTGTCGCCAAAATTGGCACCAGACTTGGCACCAAAAGGCAGGCGAAATCGGGGGAAATTGAGGGGAAACGGAGTGAAGTCTCGACTGCGTAGCATCGGCGTTTGCTGGACAGCAAGTCGTTTTGCTGTGTAGCATGGTGCGAACGCCTAAGCATGCTGGTTGAAATATATTGACGGAACTAAGCGCTTCAGGATAAGAGATGCCAGCTTAGATATGCTGCGCGGCCTGGCAATTTGGATACTGCTGATCCCGATGTTATCCAACGGTCTGTGGATCGTCTGTGGCGAGTCCTCGGAAACCACAGCAGATGCGGATTCTCTTAAGCAATCCGAAAGAGACTGCATCAGGATTTGCTTGATGAAGCATGCCGCGGAATTGGGCACGATCTGCCTGGCATTGCCGGGTCACACGAAAAACTCCGCTTCGATTACAGTGATTGATTTCGGCGTGGCCGTTCTTCCACTGGAGTTTTTATTGCGCCCTGTTGATTCTGATTCGCCGCTCGTGACCATGCCGTACACTGCCTACACTGCTCCGAGTTTGTCCAACGAAACTCCTCCGCCGAAGCCGGGCGTTCGTCTTTCTCTTTAAATCTGGTCAAGTCTCAACTTGTATACTCTGTGTCCGACTTCGGGTCGGAGCGAAAGGAGAAATTCACATGCATCGGAAAACAGCAATAATCGTGCTCTTCATCGGGGTGATAGCGGCAGCATTGAGCCTGGCGTCGTACGCGCAACAGCATGACCACAGCGGGCACCACGAGAGCGCGGCGGTCGTTTCGGCAGAGGACGACGTGGCAATTTTCTGTCCCACGATGAAGACAGGGCAATTGTGCTCTCACGGGACAGCCAACATATTTGGACTTACCGGCAATAAACAAGAAAAGTGGGTGGAGATCGCTCGCAAGTACGATCGCAGTGTGGACGCGGCCACTTTGCAGTTATTCAAGGATGCCGAAAACGTTTTGACACCTGCACAAATGGTTCAGCTGAAGGCCTGGTTCGCCGTGGGTTTGAATCCCCAGATCAACGAATTGTTGTACAGCAAAGGTCTGGGCCCTCAGAAAAAATGAGTGGAGGAGAATCTCAAATGAACGACTATTCTTCGCTTGCCAAGACTCTATCGGAATCTTTGAAGCTCCGGGTGCCTCCGGTAGCCGTATGCTTTACCGATAAGCCGCCCGAGAGAGTGCCCGCTTCGACCCAACCAGCGGCTGCGGGCTGTGTTTTCTGGGAGCGTGGCGCGCAAAACGCTTTTGTTACTTCGCCGGCGGACCACAGCAATTGCGTCGTCGGAATGTATACGCATCACATGCCGCTGAGGACAGCCGCCCAACAGGAAAATTTGAACGACTGCCTGAAGGTTTTCGGCGATCTCGGTTATGTGCGGCCGGAAGATCTCGCCAACATCCCGGTGCTCAAACAGGAAGCAAAATATGTGACCTACGCGCCGCTGGCCACGACACCGGTTCCGCCGGCGGCCGTACTTCTTTTTGCAAATTCCCGGCAAAGCCTGGCGATTACCGAGGCGGTTCAGCAGGTGCAGCCTTCCGTACCACCAGCCCTGGGCCGCCCTGCGTGCGCTGTGATCTCCCAAGTCGTCAACACAGGAGCGCCGGCACTGAGCCTGGGTTGCTGCGGTGCACGCGCCTATCTCGATGTCATGACCGATGATTTTGCGCTTTGGGCGCTGCCGGGAGAGCGAATTGCGGATTATGCGGCACGAATCCAGGTGCTGGCTCAAGCCAATCAGATTCTCACTCAATTCCATCAGCTTCGGCGCGCGGATGTCGAAACTGGTAAATCGCCGAGCATCAAACAATCGTTGGCTCGCCTTCAAGGAGGATAGACCATTGCCTCGCTGCAGTGGCAACGCACGTGCTCCAGGCGTAGCGGAGGACAAACGTGAACGTAAAAGAAGGTCAAATTTGGATTTGCACGGAACCAAGCTGCCAGGCGGAGATAGAAGTGCTGCGTTCTGCAAAATCGACGTGCCATGGAAAGTTCACGCTGCGTTGCTGCTGCGGTAAAGACCTTGTGCTGAAAGAGGGCGTCGAACATGCCGGCACGCACACGGTTGAACAAGACAACCGGCCGAGCACTCGAACATAAAATTCGGGGACATACGTCTACATCACCCATTGAATTCGGGGGTCTGACCCCGAATTCAACGTCTGTCCCCCAATTTTTCATCCGGCAATTTCTTCGAGCCGGCGGCCCTGTGTTTCGATCATCCAGAGAGCTGCAACCGCTCCGATGGCACTGATCAGGGCGAACAACACGAAGACCGAACCAATCCCTTCTGCCCCGACCATCATACCGACGATGGCGGGTCCAACCGCTGAAGCCAGTCGGAGCCATGATGTGGCGAGTCCTGTGCCGATTGCTCGCATGCGCGTCGGGTAAATCTCCGGCGTGTATAGATAGAGGACGGCATTTATCGAGCCGATGATTCCATAGCTGAGTGTCGCGAGAATGATGACGTTAGTGACGTTCTGAGCCCCCCTAAAGGCGAGTGTAGCCAATCCAATACCGCCGGCAAGAAAGCAGACAACCGTCCACTTTCGGCGGCCAAGCCGGTCAATGGAAAACGCGCACACCAGCAGAACAGCGACTTGAACGACGTTTGTCATCGAGGCTGCACGCAAGGATTGTTGCAGTCCCAAGTGATATACCGTGTTGTACAAGCTCGGCATCCAGTTGTTCAAACTGTTGGTCACGAAGTACGCCGAGCTCCAAAGCGTCCACACAACAAATGTTCGGCTTCGAAAGGATGGGGCGAGCACATCCGCCCATCGGCCACGTTCGGGACGATTCGGCGGCACATTCGGCGGACCGGGCGTGGGTGTGCTCACAGTTTTCGCCGATGCCTCAATCTGCTTGACGACGAATTCGGCTTCCGCGATTCGACCTTTCGAAATCAGCCATCGTGGTGATTCCGGCAAGCGAAGCAATAACCATGTGATGATCAGACCCGGGATACCGCCGATCAAAAACATGGCCTGCCAGCCCCATACCGGAACGACGAATGCGCCGGCCTGGCTGGTCGTCATGAGGCCGATCGGAAAAATCATTTCATACAACATGAAGAATTTTCCGCGTCCGCGAGCTTTGGATAATTCGCTGATGTAAGCCGCAGCCACCGGCATTTCGCCGCCCACTCCGATACCCTGAATGAGCCGATAAGCGAACAGTGCGGGAAAACTACCGGCGGCCGCGCACGCCAGGCTCATCACGGACATGAGCGCGGTCGCGGCTGCGGCGCTTGGTACGCGCCCGAACCTTTCGGCGAGCCAACTGAACAACAATGCGCCGGCGAGTTGTCCTACATAACTGGAACCGATGAGGAATCCGGTTTGAGCGGGAGTGATCTCCCACAATCGAATCAAGACGGGTAGAGCAAAGGCGAGCGCGAGCGCGTTGAAGGCATCAAAGAATGTAGCGCTTCCCACGACTATGCGAGCTTTCGCATGGAACCGCGAGAACGGCACAGTCTCGAGACGCGCGATGAGCGGCGACTCAAGCATGAGCAGAGGCCGCGCGTTCGGTTAGTGCCAATAACTGCGTTGCGATAAGATCCGGGCATTCCATCGGCGTTAAATGGCGTGCCTCGGGAAGGACCGTAAGCGTCGATCCCGCGATCGCTTCGTGTAAATATTGAGCGGCGTCCAGCGGTGTGGCGTAATCCTGTTCCCCGACGATAATGGCAACCGGCACCGCGATGTGAGGCAGAAAACGCCTCAGGTCGGCGTCACCTAAGAGGATGCAGCTTGCGGCGTAGCAGGCCAGATCGTTCGCCAGAAAAACCCGAACGGCCTCGTCGACCAACTCGGGGTGCGCGGCGTGAAACGCATCTCCAAACCAGCGAGTCATCTGAAAGTCCACCAGCCCGGCGAGGCCTTTTGCTTCGGCCGCGGCGGCGCGCTCGCGCCAGGTCTTAGGCGCATCCTCGCCGTACCATGCTGTCGTGTCGATTAATACGAGTGCGGCCACGCGCGATGCATACTGTCCGGCAAATGCTTGGGCGACGCATCCACCCATCGAACAACCCGCGATGAGGACTTTTTGCCACCCGACGTGATCGAGCAGTTCCAGAAGGTCGCGCGCGAACAATTCCGTCGTGAAGCGTCCGGCCTGGCGGCCGGATCGGCCGTGTCCCCGGCAGTCGTAGGTAAGAATTTCGGCACGGCCGGCGAGTCTCTCAACCACACTGTCCCAGATGCTGGAGTCGAGCGCCAGCGAATGAATCAGAACCATACGCGGCGCATTTGGGATCCGTGCAGAGTGGATCGTATACGCAATGGGACAACCATCAGAAGTACTAAACATAGGTGTTATTAGCATCTTGACTAACCGAGGACCGAGGCGACGGGAAAAATGTTGAAATCGGACGATTCCTGCATCTTAAATCCGAAATCCGAAATTGCAAATTGGACTGGGTCCAATCTGAGTTTTCAAAATTTCGGATTTGAGATGGGTTTTTGTCCGATTTCAATTTTATTTCTTCCCCCCAAGGCTGCGCACATAATTGACGAGGTGCCAAATCTCCTCGGGTCCGATCCCAGGTTTGCCGTTGAGGCCCGTCATGGTCGAGCCCAGGCCGTCGCGGATATCCACGAAAATCTCTCCATCGGTGGATCCATGATCCCATTTATCATCGGTCAGATCCGGAGCCTTGGGTTCTCCTGCCGCGGCGAGCTTTTTCGCTTTCTCGCCATCACCGCGGCCGGTCGCGCCGTGGCAGTCCGTGCACAAGCGATCGTAAAGCCTCTTGCCCGTCGCTAAGGATTCTGGAGTCCAGGCCACGGGATTTTTAATTGTCTGAGGATTCGCCTGATGCCCAGACGCACAGGCGGCAAGCCACACCATCAGTGCGAGACAGACAACAATTTCAAATAAATCCCGGCGCATGCGCTGGAATCATAACACGCGAACTACGGTTCACCCCGCAACTGCGGAGTCGTGGCGGGGGGCTTTCGGTGATGCGTGCCTTGCTCGTAGGCATAACCAACCTTGAACAGCGTCGGCTCCGAGAATGGCCTGCCCATAAACTCGATGCCGACGGGCAATCCGTCGCTCGTGAATCCTGCCGGCACGCTCATTGCTGGAAAACCGAGAATTGGGGCGAGGCGGCGGTTGTTGCCGGGGTCGGCCAGGTCCACAAAAGAAGGGTTGGTGAGAGCGTCCGCTCGAATGATGGCTGGCGGGTGATCGTAGGTCGCATACACGAGTGCGTCCAGGCGGTTGTCGGCCATCAATTGCAGTACGATTTGCCGGGTCTCTTCTCTGGATAACAAAACCTTCAGGTATCCGGGTTCGTCCATCGTCCTTCCGACGTTCGTCATAAGGCGGCTGGATCGCGACGGTACAACCTTTCCCGTTACCAGGATTTCGCGGAAAGTCTTTACCGGAGCATTCGGGTGCTTCGCAAGATAACCATCGATGGCGGGCTCGGTCTCGTAGAGGTTATCGTCAAATCCCTTCTTGACGCGATCTTTCAGATCAGGAATCGTCACGGAATCGACGACCTCGGCTCCGAGTCCCTTGAGATCGGCAATCGCTTTGTCCAGGACCGCCTTGACCTTCTTGTAATCATCAGAAGCGGTGTCGGTTTTCGGATCGATGGGTTCGCGGATGACTCCCAACCGTGCGCCTCGTAGTCCGTCTCTATTCAGAAAGGCCGTGTACGTCGGAGGAACTTGTCCGGCGGCATACGCGGTCACCGGATCATTCGGGTCGTAGCCGGCAATGACGTCGAGCAGCAGGGCCGCGTCCTTCACCGTGCGGGCAATCGGGCCAAGGGTATCCTGGCTGGGCGTTGCCGGCATCATCCCGAACCGGCTCACCAACGGCACCGTCGGGCGCAAACCCACGAGGCTATTGAAGGCAGCCGGACCGCGCACGGATCCGCCGGTATCCTCTCCGATTCCCACAGTGGCAAAGTTGGCCGTGATGCCTGCTCCGGTGCCGCTGGAGGAACCGGACGGGCTACGCCCCGGATCGTAGGGGTTGCGAACGATACCGAAAGCGGATCCGAGGTATCCTGCAGCAAACTCGCCCATTGTGGTCTTGCCGATAATGATGGCTCCGGCTTTCTTCATCTTCGTCGTGATCGTGGCATCCCG
>Ga0209470_1003578_pt1 | contig 10645 bp, 9 predicted proteins | sample GraSoiAngelo_125_FD_185882 | JGI IMG/M metagenome (GOLD analysis project Ga0209470, IMG submission 185882) | Grasslands soil microbial communities from the Angelo Coastal Reserve, California, USA - 14_0927_05_40cm (SPAdes) (version 2) | ecosystem: Environmental > Terrestrial > Soil > Grasslands ... | reverse complement strand
CCGGCGCTTCGAGGCGTCCGCCGCGCGGTGCTGCGTCGAATCGCGGTAGAACACGGCGGTGTGATACTGCGGCCCGTGGTCGCAGAACTGCCCGTCCGCCTGCGTCGGGTCGATGTTGCGCCAGAAGGCGTCGAGCAGCCGCTCGTAACTCACCTTCCGGGGGTCGTACACGATCTGGACGGACTCGAGGTGCCCCGTCGCGCCCATGGACACCTGCTGGTACGTCGGCTGCGGTTCGCGCCCGCCCGCGTAGCCCACGGTCACGGACACGACGCCGTCGAGCTGGTCGAACGCGCGCTCCATGGACCAGAAGCAGCCGCCGGCGAACGTCGCCGTATCGGTGACCATCAGCGCGGCGATGAGAAGGAGGTTCATGCGGTCAATGTGACGGCGCCGAGCCTCGAGGGGAAGTGCCGGCGGTCGCCATTAGAGGATTGTCATCTTCCTCTCATCGCCTCCCGTGCTAGGTTAGCGGCGTGCAGCTGCTGCTGGTGGAGGACGACCGCGATCTGCGGCGCTTTCTGAGCAAGGCCTTCCGTGAGGAGGGCTACGGCGTCGTCGAGGCGGACTCCGGCGACCAGGCCCTCGACCGCGCCCTCGACGGCGGCCACAGCTGCATCATCCTCGACGTGATGCTGCCCGGCCGGGACGGCTTCAGCGTGGTGGAGGAGCTGCGCCGGCGCGGCGTGTTCACACCCGTGCTGCTGCTCACCGCGAAGGACGAGCTCGAGTCGCGGGTGCGCGGCCTCGAGGGCGGCGCGGACGATTATCTCACGAAGCCGTTCGACCTCTCCGAGCTGATCGCGCGCGTGCACGCGCTCATCCGCCGGGCCGAGCTGCGTCACCAGGACGCGACCCTCAAGGTCGGGACCCTGACGCTCGACCCGCTGGCGCGGCGCGTCACGCAGGACGACCGCGTCGTGGACCTGAGCCCGCGGGAGTTCGCCCTGCTCGAGTTCCTGATGCGGAACGCGGGCCGCACGGTCTCCCGCTCCCGCATCGCCGAGGCGGTGTGGAACTACAAGTTCGACCCCGAGACCAACGTCGTGGACGTGTACGTGAACTACCTGCGGAAGAAGCTCAGTTTCGGGGGGCAGACGCCGCCGATCCGCACCGTGCGCGGCACCGGTTACCGGCTGGAGGCCCCTCCCGCGTGACCGAGCGACGGCTCGCCACCGTCCTCACGCGGCGCTTCAGCCGCGTCGCCTGGACGGCGCTCGCGGGCTATGCCGTGCTCGTCGTCATCGCCTTCGCCGTGGCGGCCGAGATGGTGCTGCGCCGCTCGCTCGAGCATTCCGCCGACGTCATCGAGTCGTTGCTCGGCGCTTACGGCGACTCCACGCAGGGGCGGGGCGGCGTCATGCCGACCGCGCTCGCCGACCAGCTCGTCGGTATGGGCGGCCAGGTCGTGATCACGCGCACCACGACGAGCGCCGGCGGCATGCAGCAGGTGTACTTCCTGTCGCCCGGGATGCCGGCGCGGCGCCTCGAGGGGTTGCCCGCGAGCGCGTCTCCGGACGACGTGCGCCAGGCGCTGCTCGCCGCGATCGCGCAGCGGGCGCGCTGGCGCTATCGCGTGCTGCACCGCGCCATGGGTGCGTTCGATCTCTACGTGGTGGCGAGTCGCGAGCCTTACCTCGTGGCCCTGGGCGCGCTCGCGGCAGCCGCGGCGCTGCTCCTCCCCGTGGCGGCCCTCAGCGCGCGCCGCGGCGCCCGCCACGCCGTCGTCGCGGCGCTCGACCCGCTAGAGCGGGTGGCCGCGGAGACGCGCGCCATCGGCCCGGCGGAGCTGGGCAAGCGGATCGCGAGCCCGACGGGCCAGGCCGAGGTGACCGAGCTCGCGGACAGCATCAACCGGATGCTCGAGCGCGTGGACCGGGCGCACCGGGCGCTCGAAGCCTTCACCGCCGACGCGAGCCACGAGCTCCGCACCCCCCTGACCCACCTGCGCGCCCAGGTGCAGTGGGCGTCGGCCGAGGAGCGCTCCGAGCCGCAGATGCGGGAAGCGCTCATGGCGATGGAGCGCGAGCTCGAGCGCACGACGAAGCTGGTGGACGAGCTGCTGCTCATCGCCCGGGGCGAGAATCGGCAGCTCGCGCTGGCGCATGTCCCGTTCGACCTGCGCATGGTGGTGGACGAGGTGAAGGAGATCACGGAGGCGATGGGGGGGGCGCTGACCCGCACGGCGAGGCGCTGGGCGACAGCGACCGCACGCGCCACATCCTCTTGAACCTCGCGTCCAACGCGGTCCGCTACACGCCGGGCGGCAGCATCACGTTCGCGCTGCGGCAGAACGGGGATGTGGTCGGGGCGAGCGTGCGAGACACGGGACCCGGCATCGCGCCCGAGCACGTCGAGCGGATCTTCGACCGCTTCTTCCGGATCGACCAGTCCCGCAGCCGCGAGCTGGGCGGCACCGGCCTCGGTCTCGCGATCGCCCGGCTGTTCGCCGAGCTGCAGGGTGGACACATCACCGTCGAGACCGTCCCGGGCGCGGGCAGCACGTTCACCGTGTGGCTGCCGGCGGCGGCACCTCACCCCCTGACCCCCTCTCCGCATGGCGGAGAGGGGGAACGTGGGCGATCCTTGCAATGAGGCCGAGTAAGGTGTTCGCCAGGGAGGAAGTCCTGTTCGTAGCGGCCGTCGTAGTCGGAAGCGTGGCGGGTCTCGTGGCCGCGCAGCTGCTGCGGCACTGGGTGAGCGCCGCCACCGCAGGCAACGTCGCGCTGGCGCTCGCAACGACAGTGACCGGGGCGACGCACGCTCGCCTCGTGCATCGACACTCGATCGGCTCGCTGCAACCGAGCGTAGCGGTGGGCGCGCCGCTGGCCTACGTCGTCATGCGGGTGATCCACGCGTTGGTGGGGTCGTGAGCATAACGTAGGGGCGCGGCATGCCGCGCCCCTACGATCACACAAGGATTACTGCGCCGCGAGCCCCGCGACGGAGCCGGGCATCGCCCCCACCACGCCGAGGGTGGTGAGGTGGCCGTCGTTCTCCACTCGCAACGCCGTGATCGGCCCGCTGCTGCGCAACTGGTACAGATAGCGGCTGTTCGCGCTGACGGCGAGATCGATGTTCCCCGGACCCACCACCGCGGTGGCGCCGCCCGCGTCCAGCAAGCTCAGGGCGCCATCTGTTCCCACCGCGAACCCGGAGATCGTGCCACTGTGTGCGTTGGCGGTATAGGCGAACCGCCCGTTCTGCGTCACCACCAGCCAGCAGGGCGCGCCCTGCTGCGTGGATACCGCGCCACTCACGACCGTGAGACTGCCGCCCGAGCCGAGGAGGTAGGACGATGCCGTCCCGGCGGCCTCGGAGACGAGCAACTCGTCCCGCAGACCGAAGGCGAACCCGAACGGCGTGCCGCCCGCGGACGCATAAGTCGTGGGGCCGGTCGCCGAGCCATCCGGGCCGACGGCGTAGACGTCGATCGAGTTGGTGTTCTTCTCGGTCACGACCAGCGAGCGGCCGTCGCGGCTGAACGCGACCTGCGCCGGTCCGACCGCTGACCCGCTCAGCGCGCGGCGGGACCCCGGAATCGCCGCTGCCCCGCCGTTCGCGTCGAGCGCGAAGCCGGCGATGTTGCCGCTGCCGCCGCCGTTCAGGACGTAGAGCAGGTTGCCGTGAACGGTCGAGCTGACGGGCTGCACTCCACCGGATGGAATTCGGCTAGTGAGAGCCAGGCCCGCGGGGCTGACGCTGAAGATGGAGACATCGTTGCTGCCAGCGTTGACGGCGAACAGCCAGCGCCCGTCGGCGCTCAAGACGACCGCGCCCTGCGACCCGAGGCCGCTGCCCGTTCCCGTGCCGCCCGTCGCGACGGTGCCGGCCGCCGTGAGCGTGCCGTCCGCCGCGCGCGCGAAGATCGCGACCGCATTCCCCGACGTGAGATTCATCAGGGTGTACACCGCGCCCGGCGCGCCATCTGCGGCCGCCGCACTCGCGGCGAGTCGCGCCGCCGTGGCTGCGGCCGGGCCGGTGATCGCTCGATCCTGACTGCAAGCGGCGACGCCGGCGGCGAGCGCCGCGAGGGCGATGTGCCTGTGCATCATGGGGACCTCCCTGGCAGTGAGTGGATGGCTCTACGCTTCCGGGGAGGAACGCCCCCACACGACGTGGCGGATCCGTCGCGGGGCGGGTTATGAGAGGATTCTCATACTCCTCTCACGCGCCGTGCCCGGGCGGCGGAGCGCCGGGGCGCAGCGTCAGCCGGGCCTCCGCGGCTTGGATCGGCCAGCGCGGGGTGCCCGAGTATCCCTGCACCGTTTCTTCGAAGCCGCGCTCCGACTGGGAGACGGTGGCCACGGGGAACCACCACACCTCCGCCCTCGGCGTGAGGTCGACGTCCACCTTTCGAGCGACCGACATCTCGGGGCAAAAGAACGTGTCGCTCGGGAACGCCGCCGGGTCCCAGCGGTAGCTCACCGTGAGATCGCCCGACTGCTCGAACCTCAGGCGCTTCTCGAGCAGTCCCGCCGGCATGGCGCCCGACACCGGGCGCAGCACCAGCTCGACCGCTCGCGGCGAGCTGTCGAGGGTCGCGTCGAACGCGGTCTCCACCCACGACGCCACCGCTCCGAACTCTCCAGCGGAGTAGGCGCTGAGCGTGATCTGTCCGGAGAGGACACGGTCCACGAACAGCGCTCGGTTCGCCGCATCGACCGGCGGCAGCCGCTCCAGGCGGCTGGCACGCTCGAGATCATGAATGCTGGGCGTTCCGTCGGCGGCGCCCCCCCCCTGCGCCGACGCGGCACCGGGCTCCGCGCGCGCCGGCTCGTGATACGCTTCCCGCCGGCGAGTCAGCACGTCCGCGTAGTTGATCCCCGGCTCGAACACCGTGTACTCCTCGAGCACGCCGCCGCGGCGTGGGCTGACGAGCGCGGAGAAGCTCGCGGAATGAATCCAGATCTCCATGGCGCCGTCGCCGTCCAGGTCCAGCTGCTCGGCCACGAGCGCCTCATCGTGGCGCAGCTCGCGTTCCGCCTGGGCCAGATTCCGCCAGATCGCCGACCTCAGGTGTGGCAGGTAGAGGCCACCGAACACGCCGTGCCAGTAAGCGTCGTTGCACTGGGCGCGGCCGATGGCGCGGCGCGCCGCCGGCGGATCCCCTCGGTCGCGGCACAGGGCGGACAGCGCCAGCATCTTCTTGTGCATCCGATTCGCCTCGGGGTACTTGACGAGGAAGTTGCTCCAGTGCCCGCCGCGCAGGAGCGCTCCCTCGGGTCCCGTCATGCGGGTCTCGCCCAGCTCGCGCTCGAGCCGGGCCAACCGGAGGGCCGCCGGCGGCGGCAGGGCCCACGCCTCCATCTCGCGGTACGATGCCGTGGGGAGATAGGCGAGGCCCCCGCTCGGGAGCTGGTCGAGCGCCGCGCCGGGCGTCGTGAGGCGGACCTCTCCTGCGGCGACGAGCGCCCCGATGGCGTCGAGAAACTGCGCCAGCCAGCCGCGCGTGTACACCCAATCTTTGGTCCCGGGCCAGCCGCCGAACTTCTCCCCGTCGTCCACGAACACGGCGAGGGGGCGGCCCGCGGCCCGCAATTCGCGGAGGTACTCGGCTGTTGCCGCGGGCGGCCTGAAGGGAATGAGATAGCGGAGCCGCTCGTCGATGGGAAACAGCGCGACGCGCTTGCCGCCGCTCTCGGTCCAGAAGGGCGCGTGCAGCTGGTCCCGCTCGAAGCCGCTCACGAGGAAGTGGCGGTCGTCGAGGACGAGATACCGCACGCCCGCGTCGGCCAAGTCCGCCGCCAGGTCGGGCTCCCACACGCGCTCCGTGAGCCACAGTCCCGTGGCCGTGACGCCGAAACGGCGCTGGATCGCCTCGCGCATCCATCCTACCTGCTCGACCCGGTCGGCGGGCGGGAGCGACGCGAGCACCGGCTCGTAGAAGCCGGCCAGCAGGAGCTCGATGTGACCCTCCGCTGCCAACCGACCGATCAGGTCGAGGTAGGGCGCGTCGTGCGCCTCGAGCCACTCGAGCAGCGGCCCCGAGACGTGTAGCGTGAACGGGAAGAAACGACGCTCCGCCAGCCGCTCGATGAGCGGCCGGTAGACATCCCGCAGATGGGCTTCGAAAACGTGGTCGAAGTTCCCCACCGGCTGGTGCAGGTGCACGCCGAATGCGAAGCCGACCGAGGTCACCGCTTCACCCGCGTCAAGTAAAGCTCCCGTCCCGAGCCCACAGAGGGATCGTTGCTCGGCGCCAACGCGAGGCGCTCGAGCAGGCCCGCTTCGAGGCGCGGCGCCTCCGCACCCGCCAGCTCGATAGCACGCGCGGCCGAGCGCAGCACGATCACCGACTCGATCCCGGCGATGTCGTCGAAGAACCAGCCGCACGAGGTAAACATGCGGAGCGCCTGGCGCTCGAGCTCCGGGGGCAGAGCTCGACCCTGGCGCTCGAACACGGCGTGCAGCTCTCCCGAGAGCCAGTCGAGGGCCGCACGCAGCGGCGCGCGCCAGCGCTGCTGCGTGGCGCGCTCCGGCGCGGCGCGACAGCCGCACTCGGCGCGCCAGCGCTCCACCCCGTGGGGACAGCTCCACGAGCTGGGTGCGACGAGCCGCACTTCCTCCTCGGGCTGGTGCCGGGCCAGGAACGTCGCGAAACTCTCGACTCGAACGTCGTCGCGCCGTGCCAGGGTCTCGAGCACCCGGGCGAGGACGACGTCGCCCTCCTTGTGATGGTGCCCGTACGTCTCGCCGTCCGTCGCGACCGCCACCAGCCGGTTGGGCGTGGCGGTCAGGCGCTCGACCCACGCGACGGCGTCGCGTACCAGGGGTCCGAACGCGACGTCGTGCGAGATCGCGCCATCATAGATGAACACGGCGATCCGGCGGCCACCGCCCGTACGATACCAGCCGGGGAGCCCGCCTTCTGGGGCACGCTGCACCTGGTGGGGGGCGAGGATCGTGAAGCGGATCCCTGCAGCGGCCAACACGTCGAGCGTGTCATCGTCCACGGCCGTTTCCGGCAGCCACATGCCCTCCGGCTCCCGCCCGAAGCGGCGTCGGAAATCGGCGATGCCCCACCGCACCTCGGTCACCTTGTCGCGGCGCGCGCTGAGCGGGAGGATCAGGTGATGGTAGGGCATCGCGACCGCGCCTCCGGCGCGGCCCGCGGCGACCACGGCTGCGTACGTCCCGGGGGCGTGCTGCTCCATCCACTCGAGCAGCGTGGGTCCGAAATCGAAGCTCATGGACGCGAGCGACGCGGCCACGCGGGCGTAGCATTCCCGCTCGATGCGCTCGTTCCAATCGTGGAACGGCGCGGCGTTCGGCTCGAGAGGAATGGCTCCGGTCCAGGGGTCGTCACGGGGTGGCTGGTAGAAATGCCCGTGGATCACGATGGACCGCATCAACCGCCGAGCGCTCCCGCCACCTGGGCCAGCACGTTGGGGAACAAGTCGTCACGGCGCGCGAGCTCGTCGGCTATCCGACCGGCGTCCTCGAGCGCTCCGCCGGTGAGCGCCTTGATCAACCGTTCGGCGTCGTCACAGTGCTGGGTGAAGCGACGCTCCGCATAGTCGACGACCGCGCCGGTCGAGATGATGAACTGCCAATCGGAGGCCTGCGCCAGGAGCAGCTCGCGCGCCGCCTGTGCGAGGGCGGGTCGCGCGGCGGCCGAGGCCAGGGCCTTGGGCGCCAGGTCCCAGAACGCTTCTTCCAGCGCCCACAGTCGCCGCCACGTCCAGGCCGTACGGTCGTTGAGCCACATGCTGTGATCGCCGTTCGCTCCCCAGGAGCCCTCCGCCAGGCGCAGCCCCACGCGAGGAGGATGGGCGGCGAGGTGCTGCGACCCCGTGACCGCGCAGACCCGCTGCTGCGGACGATCCCGCAGCGCGCGGTACGCCGCGGCAAGGAAGTCCGCCCCTTCGAACCACCAGTGCCCAAACAGCTCGGTGTCGAACGGCGCCACGATGACGCCTTCACCGCTCTGTGCACCTGCGCGCTGCTCCACCGCGATGCCCTCGAGTAGCTGGACGAAGTGGGAGGCATGGCCCCGGGCGCGCTCGACCGCGGCCGCCGGCTCGTAGGGGCGCTTGGCGCCGAGGTCTACGCTCCCGCCGCTCACCCGCCACAGCTTGAGGCCGCCCGGCCAGCGGATCTTGTGGAACTCGAGGTACGATTCGTCGCCCGGGTAGCCGTGGTGCCGGCTCCAGATCTGCGTGGAGGAGCGGGGGTCCCGCACGAGCGTCGCGACTTGGCCGCGCGCGCTACGACCGGAGACCCGATAAGCGCGATAGGGCGAGCGCGCTGCTTTGCCGGCGCGGTGGAGGGGGGGGGAAACAGGGTCGTGCCGCTCCGCGTCGAACCGCTCCACGCCCAAGGGAACGTCCTCGTATGCGCCGAGCGGGCTGCCGGCGTGGGCGAGATGCGCGTCGGTGAAGAAGAACCGGAACCCGGCGTCCGCGAGGTGCTCCTCGGTGCCGGGGCGAGTCCGGCCCCGCCCGCCCAGCGGGGCCCACCGGCCGCGCGGCCGATAGGCGCACTCCGGCAGCCAGCAACCCGCCGGGGTCGCGCCGAACAGGCGACGGTGTTCTTCCCGGCCCACCGCCAGCTGCAGCCGGATGCTTTCGTCGCGGCCCAGGAGCGGCAGGTAGCCGTGCGTCGCCGCCGATCCAATGATCTCGAGGCGCCCATGCTCCTCGAGGCGGCGGAACGCCGAGATCAAGTCCCGGTCGATCGACCGGAACAACGCCTGCAGGCGATTGAGGCGCGCCCTCCAGAATTCCACCAGTGGCAGCAGGGCGGCGTCGCCGCCCGACGCCAGCGACGCCGCAGCCTCGTCGCACGCGGTCAGCCGCTGCGCGAAGAACGCGTCCATCTCGCGCGCGAACGCGGGGCTCGCCAGCTGGTTCGCGAGCACCGGCGTGAATCCGATCGTCACGGGCGCCGCCGTGCCTTCGGCGGCGAGCTCGGTGAGCCGCTCCAGCAGCGGGAGATAGGTGTCCAGCGCGGCCTCACACAGCCAGTCGCTGCCGTGCGGCCAGCGACCATGATTGAGGACGTACGGGAGGTGACTGTGGAGCGCGAGTACGAAGTCCATCACCGCAGCGCGAGCGCCCGACGATACAGCGCGAGGTACTGTTCGCCGGAGCGATCCCAGCCGAACTGCTGCGCCATCGCCGCCCGCACCAGCCTGCGCCACGCAGTGCGGTCGGCGTAGGCGTCCACCGCCCGGCCCACCGCCTGCGCCAGCGCCGCGGGCGCGTATTCGTCGAACAGAAAGCCGGTGGCGCCGTCCACGATGCTGTCGGTGAGGCCGCCCACTCTGCGGGCGACCGGGACCGTGCCGTAGTGCTGGGCGCGCATCTGCGTGAGCCCGCACGGCTCGTACAACGACGGCATGAGCAGCGCGTCGGCACCGGCCAGCAGGCAGTGCTCGAGGTGATCGGTGAACATGAACTCGACTGCCAGGCGATCGGGGGCGGCCGCGGCGAGGTTGCCCAGCGCCTCATGATAGCGGTGCTCCCCAGCGCCGAGGAAGATGAACTGCGCGTCCGGGATGGAGAGCAGATCGGCGCCGAGGATCAAATCGAGTCCCTTCTGCGCCACCATCCGCGCGCTCATGGCGAAGAGCGGCGCGTGCCCTCCCGCCCGCTGGGCCAAGCCGTACGCCTTCTGCAGCGCCGCCTTGCAGCGCCGCTTCCCGGACAGATCGTCAACCGAATAGGTGTCGGTGATCTCCCGATCGGCCTCCGGGTTCCAGAGATCGGGATCGATGCCGTTCAGGATCCCCGCCAGGCGATCACCCAGCCCGATGAACGTGTCGTGCAGGCCGAACCCGCCATCGGGCGTGCGCAGTTCCCCGGCATGCGTCGGGCTGACGGTCACGGCGACGTCCGAGAACGCCAACCCCCCCTTGAGCATGTTCATCCGGCCGTACCACTCGAACGCGTCGCCGGTGTACAGCTCGGGTGGGAGCCCCAGCTCCGCCATCGTCTCCGGGGGGAAGTGCCCCTGGAACCCGGCGTTGTGCACCGACAGCACGCTCGCCAGCCGGCTGTAAAACGGCTGCCCGGCGAACGCCGTGCGCAGGTACACGGGCGCCAGGGCGGTGTGCCAGTCGTGCGCGTGGAGCAGCTGCGCTTCCGGAGCGATCTCCGGAAGCGCGGTGAGCGCGGCCAAGCAGAAGAACGCGAACCGCCGGGCGTTGTCCGGGTAGTCGGCCCCGTTGTCGCCGTAGATGCCCGCGCGATCGAAGAAGTCGGGATGCTCGATGAAGAACACCTGGGGTGCCCGCCAAGAGTGACGGTGAGCGCCGAGGCCGTGCGCTCGAGGGACGGCGTCGTCTCATGCACCAGCTGATACAGCGGCATCACGACCGTCGTCGGGTGGCCGGCGGCCGCCTGGGTCGTCGCCAAGCCGCTCACCGCCTCACCCAGTCCGCCGGTGCGGGCGAAGGGCCAGTACTCCGCCGTGAGGTGGACGACCCCGACCCGCTCGGCCGGGGCGACCGGCGGCCGTGGCACCGCGCTGCCGGCGGCAGGTCGCCGGGGAGCGATGCGCCGGTGGGACTTCGGCGCTGGTGTCGTCGCGCCCATGGCCCTCTCCTTCAGGCTGTCGGCGGGTCGTCCGCCGACGGCTCGCCCCGCATCGCGGGGAGGTAGTACTCGGTGAGGTATTCCCTCACCATCCGCTGGGGGGT
>Ga0209470_1003575_pt1 | contig 10651 bp, 10 predicted proteins | sample GraSoiAngelo_125_FD_185882 | JGI IMG/M metagenome (GOLD analysis project Ga0209470, IMG submission 185882) | Grasslands soil microbial communities from the Angelo Coastal Reserve, California, USA - 14_0927_05_40cm (SPAdes) (version 2) | ecosystem: Environmental > Terrestrial > Soil > Grasslands ... | reverse complement strand
GGGAGAGACGGAGCCCTGCGTACGTACGTGGGTACGCGCTGATGGACGGGGTGAGTGTGCCCGCCCGGTTCCGGCTCAGGCTCGCGAGTGCTGGACCCCGCGCTTGCTGCTGCGCGCCCGGGCGAGCTTCTCGGCGAGAGCCCTGCGCACGAAGCTCTGCATGCGGACGTCGTTCCGCACGCAGAACTCTTTGAGCCGGCGGGCGATGCGGCGCGGAATGCGCGTCGCGAGCTGCACCAGCTCCTCGTCGTGCTGAGCAACGAGTCTCATCTCGGTTTAGGTTGCTCGCCAGCCGAGCCAGTGTCAATGACGGATCAGAGTGGTGGGGCGGAGGCGTGCAGGAAGGCCGCCACACCCTCCACCACCGCGTCGGCCAGCAGCTCGTGGTAGCGCCGGTCCTGGGTACGGGCGGCCTCGCCCGGGTGCGTCAGGTAACCGATTTCGATGAGCGCGCTGGGGGCTGGGTTGCGCACGAGGATCCCGAAGGACCCGGGCCGCGCTTCGCCGCGCACGCCGCCGACCCGGCTCTGCAGGGCGTGGTCGAGGCAGCGGCCGAGCAGGGCGGCACGCCAGCTGCCACCGGGGGTGCTGGCGGTCCGCACCCCGCCGCCGCCGTAGAACACCTCGAGCCCCTGTGCGCTCGGGTCGCTGCACGCGTTCGCGTGCAGCGAGATGAAGAGCGTGGCCCCGTCGCCCGGCATTGCAATGCGCCGCTCGATCGGGACGAAGGAGTCGCCGGTGCGTGTCAGCAGCACGTCGACGGGAAGGCGCGTTGCTAGCCGGCTCGCGACCATCTGCGTCACCTCGAGCACGATGTCCTTCTCGAGCACGCCGCCGATGCCTGCGGCGCCCGGGTCGCGCCCGCCGTGCCCGGCGTCGAGGACGATGAGGGGCGGATGCACCACCAGAGGACGGGTGGCCTTCCGCGGCTTGACCTGCGAGCCCGGTGACTGGGGGCGCCGTGGCGACGTCGGCGGCTGGGATGTGCCGTCTGCCGGCGGGTTCGTCGCTTCGGGGGTCGCGAGTGCCGAGGGTGCGTCGGAGGGCAGCGGCGGCGCCTCGGGCGCCGAGGGTCCCTCGGAGGGCAGCGGCGGAGCCGGGGGCGCGGACGGGGCGGGTGCCTCCGTCGTCGCCACCCTGGGCGCGGGCGCCTGGGGCTCGAGCATGATCGTCGCGTCCCCCTGACGGAGCGCCAGGCGCGCGGAGGGGGACGCGGCCTCGAGGTGAGGCGCGGCGTCCGCCGGCGGGTTCGTGGCCGGGGGCGCCGAGGGCGCCTCGGAGGGAGGGGGCGCGGAGGGGGCAGGCGCCTCGGTCGCCGCCACGGTCGGCGCGGGCGCCTGGGGCTCGAGCATGATCGTCGGGTCCCCCTGACGGAGCGCCAGGGGCACGGAGGGGAGCGCGGCGTCGAGGTGAGGCGCGTCCGCCGGCGGGTTCGTCGTCTCCGGTGCCGAGGGTCCCTCGGTGGGCAGCGGCGAAGCCGGGGGCGCGGACGGGGCAGGCGGCTCGGTCGCCGCCACGGTCGGCGCGGGCGCCTGGGGCTCGAGCATGATCGTCGAGTCCGCCTGGCGGAGCGAGAAGGACACGGAGCGGGGCGTGGAGTCGAGGTAAGGGGCGGCGTCCGCCGGAGGGTTCGCCGCCTCGGGGGCCGTGGGTGCCGAGGGTCCCTCGGCGGGCAGCGGCGGAGCCGGGGGCGCGGGCGGGGCAGGCGGCTCGGTCGCCGCCACCGTCGGCGCGGGCGCTTGGGGCTCGAGCGTGATCGTCTCGCCCTCCTGGCGGAGCGAGAAGGGCACGGCGCGCTCGAGCTCGACGACGACGCGTGCCGTGGTCGGGCCGAACTGCGCGGCGCGGACGCGCAGCACGGGCCCGGCGCCCGGGGTCACGTGGAGCAGCCCGCCGTCAAGCGCTGCGCCCCTCAGGTCGATGTAGATGCGCGCGGGGGCGCCGCCTTGGGCGGGAAGGCGGTGCGCCGTGGCCGACACGGCCGCCGACAGGTGGAGCCGCACAGCAGGGGCCCGGTCCCCCACCACGTCGATCCGTTCTAGCCTGGGCGTGGCGGCCAGTGTGGGCTCCGCCACCGCCAGCATCACCATCACCAACACCCGCAGGCGCATCCTTTCAGATGTACGCCGGGTGCGCAGCCGGTGTCCAGCGGGGCGGCAGCGGGGCGGCAGCGGGGGTGCTCTCCCTCGGACAGCACCCCCGCGGGGCGAGGGTGAGGACGAGACGAACCGGGCCCGCGTAACTTTCCTTGCCGGAGGGCCGTTGCTATACAACCGCCCGGTATTACGCAGGCGGCACGATCTGCATCCAATGGCTGCGCGCAAGCGCAAGGAGGCTCACGCATGAAGCTCGGCACGCTTGTGATCGGTGTAGGGCTGTTGCTGGGGACGGCGGGTCCCGGGTTCGCCGGGACGGTGAACTGCAAGCAGGTGAACAAATACCTGGGGACCGGACGATCGGTGTCGGATGTCGCTCAGACGATGGTGATCGACGAGGCGGACGTGAAGAAGTGTCAGGAGCAGGCCGCGAGCGAGGGCGCAGCGGGTGGCGCGAAGGACGCGGCGAAGCCCGCGGGCGATGCGGCCACCAAGGACAAGCCCAAGTAGGACGATCCGCGTGGGTGGCGATCGGAGGCCCGATCGCCACCCGTCGTTCGTACACGAGCCCCCGACGGATCCGCACCTCGACGCCGATCGCCGCTGGATGGAGGAGGCGATCCGCGAAGCCGCCGCGGCGGGCGCGCGCGGCGAGGTCCCGATCGGGGCGGTGGTGGTGCTGGGCGATCGGCTGCTCGCGCGCGCGGGTAACGCGAGCGTGGCCGTGCACGATCCGACGGCGCACGCGGAGGTGCGGGCGCTGCGCGCGGCCGCACACGCGGCCCGAAACTACCGTCTCTTGGAGACGACCCTGTACGTCACCCTGGAGCCGTGCGTGATGTGCATGGGCGCGGCGCTCCACGCCCGTGTGGCGCGCCTGGTCTATGGCTGCGCAGACCCGAAGGGTGGCGCCGCGGGCTCCCTCTTCGACCTCGCGAGCGACCAGCGCCTCAACCACCGCATCGCAGTCACGGCCGGCGTGGCCGAGGACGGCTGCCGTGCCCTGTTGCGGGAGTTCTTCCGGACGCGTCGCGTGCCCTCGACGTAGCGACGCGCGCATGGCCCCCGCGCCGCGGCTGTGCTAGGAGGCTGTCGGGAACACCATGGCGGCTGCGGCGAGAGATCCTGGGGCTGCGAACGGCGTGCTCGCTCCGCGGCTCGTTCACCTCGCTCACCATGGTTAACCCCCACGGCCTCCTAGGCAGGGCCGCGCCGGAGAGGTGCGTGAGCCCGGTTGAAACGGCACGACTCGAAATCGTGTGAGCCCTCGTGGCTCCGGGGGTTCGAATCCCCCCCTCTCCGCTAGAGATTGCAGATCCTTCGCTACACCCTGAACGCCGGCATGACCAGCGTATCGTCTTGAAGCGAGAATCCTGGCGCAGCTGGAAGAGCCGCTGCGCACGCTCGACCTCCGCGCGACAACCGTGTGTTATCCCCAGGTGTGGATAAGCCGGGATGTGCCACGAGGGTCAGGCGATTGTCGGTGGTCGGCGTGCACGTACATGGCGCGCAGTAGGTTCGTTGAGTAGCGGTCCGTCTGATCGCACCTTGACGCGCTTCGGCTTCCGGCGTTAGGAGACTGTCGCGTGCGGTTCGTGGCGCGGGACGTAACTCGCTCCGTCACCGCCCGCTGGGTAGGAGTCTAGCTAGCAGACCCGCGATGAGATGCTCCCTCGACCATGCTCGGGCGCACCGGGTCGAACAGGCTGCGCAGCGGTATGGAATCGATCTGACCGTGGCGCGGGAGCGAATGTTCCTCCGCCTCGTCGCCGCGCAGGGGCTTGTCGTCGCCCGGCAAGCGCGGGGCGACGTCGCCTACCTCGTGCGCCATTTGAGGCGCTGGGTTCTCCTGTGCGTCAGTGAGCGGCAGCGACGGATTCGCACCTTTCTGCCGCTTGGCCCGGAGGCGTGGTTGCGGCAACGGAACGGGGATCGCCTGTCGGTGGGGACCGTGATCGACGCGATCCTCTCGGCGCATCGGCAGGCGATCCGGACCCCGCTCGCGCCGCCCCGGCCGACGGAGAGCTCAGAAGCCTATCGCGGCCGGATTGAAGCGGCCGTTACGGAGCGGATCGCAAGGCTGAGGGATCGACGTGGGCAAGAGAGACCGCGGGCTGCGTAAACTGCTGCAGTTGCGGCCGTTTCGTTGCGCCGATCGCTCCGGCTTTACAGGGGCTCGAATTCCCGACTCTCCGCTCGGCTGAGCGGCGCGCCCTCAGGCACGGGCGGCGCGCAGCGCGGCGCCGTCGAGCGCGCTGATCAAGTCGCCCAGCTCGCGCGGCTCGGTGAGCGCGCGCGCGAGAGCCGCGGCGATCTCGGGCGCGAGGGCGCCGACCCCAGCCGAAGGCACGAGAGCCAGCGCCAGGACGACGGCGAGCGGGGCGTGGAGCGCCGCAGCGTCGGCCGGCTCGCGCCACTCGACCCCGTCCAGATCGGCGAGCACGAGCGTCGACGGAGGGGCGTGGAGGAACCGCTCCGGGGCGGCATCGGGGAGGGCGGCGCCCGCGAGTGCCAGCGCGCGCAGGATACGGGCCGCGGCGGCGGCGAGGAGAAGGCCGCGGGCGACCTCGAACGGGGTTGCGCCGTCGAGGACGAGCGGTCTGCCCGGGCCGCTCACGGCGACATAGGGGATGGCGCTCGCGACTCCGTGCTCGACGACCGGGGCGACGGCGGGGAGCGCGAGGGCCGCCTGCTGGCGCGCCTCGGCAGCGAGACGCTCGGCTTCGGGCGTCGCCGCCGTGCGGAGCCAGACCGGGCGCTGCCCATCGAGCCAGAACGCCGGGGCGAGGCGGCCGCGCGCCGGCAGCTCGCCGGCAAGCGCCACGCGACCCAGGCGGCGGGCGTCGAGCGCGGCGCGCCAGCGCACCGCGGCGCCCACGTCCGGCCGCGTGCGGTGGAGATCGTCCAGCACGACCCGCGCCCGGTCATCCGCATGGCGCTCGAGGAGCTGGGCGGCGCGTCGGAGAGCGAGGCGCGGGTAGGTGCGGCCCGCGCGGGGCAGGGTCGCGAGGAGCGCTGCGGCGGCACGGTCGGCGAGCGCAAGCGGCGTCTCGGGACGGAGCGCGAGCTCGAGCAGCCCGGCGCGCAGACCCTCGGGGTAGGCGCGCAGCACGGGATCCGGCGCGGACAGGACCTGCTCCATCCCGCGCGCGAGCAGGGTGGGGGCCTCGGGCGCGGCCGGGTCTTCGAGGAGCCGGCGATGCACCGCGCGCAGCGGGGCGAAGGCATCCGTCACCTCGGGCGGCAGGGTCGCGGCTGCGGCGTCGAACGCGCGGCGGAAGGGTGCGGTGGCGAGCAGGTTGAACAGGACCTGGATGCGCTCGTGATCGACGAAGGTCGCGATCAGGACCTGGAGAAGGCGTGCGAGGCGCGTGGGCGACAGGCTCTCGAAGTCGATGCGGCGGACCACCTCGCCGAAGGCCGCGGCCGCTTCGGCGCGTGACCGGACCAGCGCCAGCGTCTCCAGGTACGCGAGCAGAACCCCGACGTCCGCGGTGAGCCGGATGACACCCGCGAGCATGCGCGCACGCGCTGCCGGGTCCGAGCGCAGGGGCTCGCGCTGGACGGCCGCCTCGATCACGCCGCGCTCGACCTTGGCGAGCAGATGATGGCACACCCCGCGCTCGCTCGGCTCGCGCTGGCCGTTCACGAGCAGGTCCTCGGCGGCATTGAGCCTCAGGCGCAGGAGGTCCTTGTAGCGGCGCAGGAAGGACAGATGCTCCCTCATCTCCGCCACCTCGGTCGCCTCCAGCCGATCGCTGCCGCTCGTGGTGGCGGCGAGGCGGCTCACCTCGGGGACGACCGCGGCCGGCGCACGCGAGGCGGAGGGATGGTCGCCTCCTCCGCGTCGCCGCGGCGACCGCCGATGGCGGCCCGGCGGATGTGGTGAGGGTGGTATGCCGTCCATGCCGCCCCGAGGGGCTACCACATTCTGCGCCCCACGCGCACTCGACGGCCCGCAGCCGTGCCCCATCCCGCTTGCACCTCTCGTCGCCATTTGCGACGCTTGGCGCGCCGGAGAGGTGCCCGAGCGGCCGAAGGGGCACGCCTGGAGAGCGTGTGTACCTACCCGGTACCGAGGGTTCGAATCCCTCCCTCTCCGCTCGACCAACATTCCTGGGGGCCCGTCCGCTGCTCGCGCGCTGCCGCGCGCTCCGCTGCCCCCAAGACCCCGTCGGCCAGCTCGAGCGCTCTCGCGCTCGGCCTCCATCTTGCCTTGCGCCCTTCATCGAACGTGGGTACTGTGACGCTCGCCCCGCGGGCGTCGGGCGGTGGCGGCTAGGTCCTGCGCAAGAAGGCGTCGCGAACCCCGTCAGGTCCGGAAGGAAGCAGCGGTACCGAATGTCCTCCTGTGCCGCAGGGCGCCCTAGCCGTTACCGCCGGACGCCTCGGGTCTCCACCCAGTAGATGACATACCAGGTGCTCGCCCGGCGGCTACGGCCGCAGCGCTTCGCGGACGTGGTCGGGCAGGATCACGTGACCCGCACCCTGCAGGCCGCCATCGCCGCGGGCCGCGTGGCGCACGCCTTCCTCTTCACCGGCCCGCGTGGCGTCGGCAAGACCACCACGGCGCGGCTGCTCGCCAAGGCGCTCAACTGCGAGCGGGGCCCGACGCCGGAGCCATGCAACGCCTGCTCGAACTGCAAGGAGATCGGAGAGGGCTCGGCCTTCGACGTCCTCGAGATCGACGGCGCCTCGCACACCCAGGTCGACAAGATGCGCGACCTGATGGAGACGGTCGCGCACCTGCCGCTCAAGAGCCGCTTCAAGGTCTTCATCATCGACGAGGTCCACATGCTCTCGTCGCACTCCTTCAACGCGCTCTTGAAGACCCTCGAGGAGCCGCCGCCGCACGTGAAGTTCATCTTCGCCACCACCGAGCCGCACAAGGTGCTGGCGACGGTGGTCTCGCGCTGCCAGCGCTACGACCTCCGGCGCATCGGCCTGGGCGAGCTGCGCGCGCACCTTCGCCGCACGGTCGACGCCGAGCGGCTCGCGCTCTCGGACGAAGCGCTCGCGCTGGTGGCGCGCGAGGCGGAGGGGAGCCTGCGCGACGCGCAGTCCCTTCTGGAGCAGGTGCTGACGGTCGCGGGCGGCGGGGCCGACGACGCTGCGGTGCGACAGGTGCTCGGCGCGGCGGACCGGCGGCTCGTGGTGGCGGTGGCCGACGCCATCCTGGCGGGCGACCCGGGCGCCTGCGTCCGCCACCTCGCCGAGCTCCATGCGCACGGCTACGACGCCCAGCGCTTCTGCCGCGACCTCCTCGAGCACTTCCGCCACCTGGCCGTGCTGGCCGCGACCGGCGAGCGCGCGCTGATGGCCGAGCTCCCGGAGGCGGAGGTGGATGCGCTCGCCGCGCAGGCTGGACGCCGCTCGGCCGACGACCTGCAACGCTTCTTCCGTCTCCTCCTCGAGGCGGACGAGGCGCTGGCGGCACCCGCGCGCAGCGTCGACCCGAAGCTGGTCCTCGAGATGTGCGCGGTGCGGCTCGCGACCCTGCCGCCGCTGCTCCCCCTGGACGACATCCTCCGCCGCCTGGAGGCCTTCGGCGCCGGAAACCCCGCCGCCTCCGGCGGTGCGGTGCGCGAGAGCGCCCCGCGGGCGCGCGGGGCGGCCCCCGGCGGCGGCCTGTGGGACCGGTTCCTGGCGCGCGTGCAGGAGGAGAAGCTGGTCGCGCCCTACATGATGCTCTTGAGCGGCACGCTGCTCGCAGCCGACGGTGAAGCGCTACGCATCGGAATCGAGAACGAAGCGGCGCGGCGGGAGCTGTCGCGCAAGGAGACGCTCCAGCGCCTGCGCGCCATCGCGAGCGAGGTCGCCGGGCGTGAGCTCCGGGTCGAAGTGGGTCCGCTGCCGAGCGAGCATGCCGCCCAGGCGCCGCTCGCGCAGGCCCGGCGGCGGACCGAAGAGACGCTCGCCGATCCGATGGTGCAGGCCGCGGTCGAGATTTTCGGCGCCGAGGTGCGCGGCGTGCGGGATCGGCGCCGGTAGCGCGCGATGGGCAAGGGCTTCGACCTGGGCGGGCTCTTCCGGCAGGCGCAGCAGCTGCAGGAGAAGATCGCGAACGTCCAGCAAGAGCTGGCCGAGCGCACGGTCGAGGCGAGCGCGGGCGGCGGCATGGTGACCGCCGTGGTGAGCGGCAAGCTCGAGGTGGTGCAGCTCCGCATCGAGCCCTCGCTTCTGGAGAAGCCCGATGCGGACATGCTCCGGGATCTCGTCATGGCGGCGGTGAACGAGGGCATCCGCGCCGCGCAGCGCATGCTGTCGGAGGAGATGGCGAAGCTGACGGGCGGCCTCGGCATCAAGTTCCCCGGAATGGGCTGAGCTCGTGGCCCAGCCGCCCTCCATGACGCGCCTGATCGAGCAGCTCACGCGGCTGCCAGGCATCGGGGAGAAGACGGCGGCGCGGCTCGCGTTCTACATCCTGCGCGCCGACCCGCAGTACGCGCAGGCGCTCGCCGAGGCCGTGCTGGCGGTCAAGAACGAGACACGCCTCTGCTCGGTCTGCTTTGCGCTCACCGAAGCGGATCCGTGCCCGATCTGCACGGATCCGACACGCCTTGCCGACGCGATCTGCGTGGTGGAAGAGCCGGCCGACCAGCTCGCGGTCGAGCGTGCGCGCGAGTTTCGTGGCCAATACCACGTCCTGCACGGTGCGCTCGCGCCGCTGGACGGCGTGGGGCCCGACCAGCTCAAGATCCAGCCGCTCCTCCTCCGCCTGCGCGCCGGCGTGGTACGCGAGGTGATCCTCGCCACCAACCCCACCGCCGAGGGCGAGGCGACGGCGCTCTACCTGGCCCGGCTCATCAAGCCCCTCGGCATCCGCGTGACCCGCATCGCGCACGGCATCCCGGTGGGCGGCGACCTCGAGTACGTCGACGTGGTCACGGTCGGCCGCGCCCTCGAGGGCCGCCGGGAGATGTAGGAGGCCGGCGCCGAGCGGCGCCACGCTTGGCCGACGGGGTCTGGGGGCATCGGAGCAGCGGAGCGCGCGCGAGCGCGCGAGCAGCGGACGGGCCCCCAGATGAGGCGGAGGCCGGCGCCGAGAGGCGCCACGCCTGGCCGACGGGGTCTGGGGGCATCGGAGCAGCGGAGCGCGCGCGAGCGCGCGAGCAGCGGACGGGCCCCCAGATGAGGCGGAGGCCGGCGCCGAGAGGCGCCGGTTTGCGCACCCCGGGCGCTTTCGCCTATAAGCGCGCTGTTCCCCGGTAGCTCAGTCGGTAGAGCGATCGGCTGTGGCCATCACGCAGCCTCACCGGGAAACCGGTGAGTGAAAAGCGGGTGAATTCAGGGAAGCCTAAGTGCACGGTGCGAGGCATATGGTAACCCTGAGCCGAGCCCTCCGAGAACGCAGGGCGGAGGGAAGGTGCAGAGACTAGGGAGTGACGGAAGGATAATCTCCCCACGAGCGCCCGCCGCCTACAGGCCGTCCGGCCCACGGCGATGAGATAGTCCACCCCCGTCGGAAACGGCGGGACCGGTGTAACCGATTGGTCGCTGGTTCGAGTCCGGCCCGGGGAGCCAAATCCGAAGAGGGCCGTCGGAGGTGATTCCGGCGGCCCTTTTCCTTTCGCGCCCACCGTGCGAAGAGCGGGCCGGATGACGGCCGCGAGCTGGCGCACGATCCACACCAACGGCATCCGCATGGCGGTCAGCGAGCAGGGCGCCGGCCTGCCGGTGGTGCTCTGCCACGGCTTTCCGGAGATCGCCTATTCGTGGCGCCATCAGATGCCCGCCCTCGCCGCGGCCGGCTTCCGCGCCATCGCTCCCGATCAGCGGGGCTACGGCGAGACGGATCGGCCCGCGGCGGTCCGCGACTACGACATCCACCACCTGACCGCTGACCTCGTCGGCCTGCTCGACGCGCTCGGTCTCGAGCGCGCGGTCTTCGCCGGCCACGACTGGGGTGGGATCGTGGTCTGGCACATGCCGCTCCTCCACCCCGCGCGCACCGCGGGCGTGATCGGGGTCAACACGCCCTACTTCCCGCGTCCCTCGGCGCCGCCCGTCACGCTCATGCGTGCCCTGTGGGGCGACAATTACTACATCGTCCACTTCCAGAAGCCGGAAGAGGCCGACGCCGCCCTGGCGCGCGACGTCCGGCGCGTATTCACGCAGCTGGTGCGCTCGGGCGTGCCGCTCGCCGAGACCCGCACGCCGCGGCACGGGAACCTGGTCGAGGTGGTCGCCGGACCCGAGCCGCCGGGCCGCCTGCTGCTCTCCGAGGACGAGCTCCGAGTCTACGTGCGCGCCTTCGAGCGGACCGGCTTCACGGGCGGGATCAACTGGTACCGCAACTTGGACCGGAACTGGGAGACGACGCCCCAGCTCGCCCGGGCGAAGATCGAGATCCCCGCGCTCATGGTCACCGCGGAGCACGACCCCGTCCTGCGGCCCGAGCTGGCCGAGGCGATGCGCGACCTCGTGTCCGATCTCGAGACGGTCATGATCCCGGGCTGCGGCCACTGGACGCAGCAGGAGCGGCCCGCCGAGCTCTCCGGCATCATGATCGACTGGCTCACGCGCCGGTTCCGCAGCGCGTGAGCACCGCCGCC
>Ga0209470_1003563_pt1 | contig 10665 bp, 9 predicted proteins | sample GraSoiAngelo_125_FD_185882 | JGI IMG/M metagenome (GOLD analysis project Ga0209470, IMG submission 185882) | Grasslands soil microbial communities from the Angelo Coastal Reserve, California, USA - 14_0927_05_40cm (SPAdes) (version 2) | ecosystem: Environmental > Terrestrial > Soil > Grasslands ... | reverse complement strand
CAGCGGCGCGATCCGACTTGCGGCGCCGTCGCCACGCCGCCATTTACGAGCAACGACGAATAAGCCCCCGATCAGGCACGCGACGCCGATCAGCAGCCGGAAAACGACGTCGGCAAAGATGCCGTTACTATTCCTTGTGATCTCAAAAACGGTGACGAACTCCGACACAGGAAATTCTACGGCGGCCACGCCACACCATCTAACTCTTTCGGCAGCTGTTTCGGATCGACCGGATAATACACCTTCATGTCATGCGGTTCGCCTTCTTCGAATTCTTTGTCGGGCGCGCCGACAATCAGCCACAGCACGTCGGTGTCAGTGTCATTGAACACCTGTCGCAAGAGATTGGGACCTACGAGCACGCCGCCGTGTTTCGGAACGGTCAGCGTCTCATCGCCGACTCGCATTCGTCCCGTGCCTTCCACGACAAAATAAAATTCCTCAGCCTTGGGATGTTTATGGAGCGTGTTTGCGCTTTTCGGCGGCAACCGCCAAAGTCTCGCGCCCAAAATCTCGCTTCCCGTTCGCTCCAGAAAATCCGCGTTCGGAATTTTCATCATGTTCGACGGTCGCCACTGAAGCTCCTCATACTTGATCAAAAAATAACCGTCGATTGGCTTCATCCCTCTTAATTCCTGCTTTATTGTTCGACTGACTTCCTTCTTATTAAACGATATATCGGATAGCTCGCTGCCAGTAGGACCAGAGCGTAAATGCTGTCTCTCGAATCACTCACGGTGAATCCGACAACGAGCGTGCCGCTAACCAACAGCACCGCGAGCGGCGCAAACGGATACGCCCATGCCCGGAACGGCCGCGGCAAGTCCGGCGAGCGTTTCCGGAGAACAAATAGCGCGCTGATCAGCACAATGTTATTTGCTACCGCGTAAAACGCGTAGATCGCCATCAACTTCTCAAAGGTCCCGAGACTAATCAAAATCGTCGCCATAACAACGGTAACAGCCAGAGCGACGACCGGTGTACCGCCTTCATTCACCGCGATAGCTTTACTCGAAAACAAACCATCGCGCCCGAGCGCATAAAGGGTGCGCGGTGTGAACATCAAAATCGCGTTGACGATGGCGATGATAGAAAGCAATGCGAGTCCAGTGACGATTTGTCCGCCTCGCGCTCCGAAAACAACTCGCATTGCGTCAGCGGCGGCGAGTTTTGACGCCGCAATTTGAGGCAGCGGCAAGACATAAAGCAACGCAACGTTAACGAGCAGATAGATTGCGATCACCGACAAGACTCCAGCGTGAAGCGAGCGCGGAATGTTGCGGCCAGGATTTTCGTCTTCTTCGGCAAAATAAATGACAGAGTTCCAACCTCCGTAAGCGCCGAGAATGAGTTGAAACGACAACACAATCGCGACCAGCGCGGCGAAAGGACCAACGGGCGCGGTCTGCGTCATTTGTCCCGCGTCGACTGAGCTGTGGTGCCCGCCTAGGGCAAAGCAAACAACAACAAATGCAAGCAGCGCAATTGCCTTGAGAAAACTCGTCAGCTTCTGAGTTCCGCTACCCGCGCGCAGGCCGATCCAGTTCAGGAACGCGAGCAAAAGAAGGAGTGCCAGCGCAACCGTGGTGACTCCGGAAAAAGATGGGGCAAACAGGGCGATCGCATATTCAGCAAAAGCGATCGGCAGAAAAGCAACCGCGGCAACGTTGCCCAGCCAATCGCTCCAACCAACGACGAAGCCGGCAAAATCACCGTAAGCATGCCGGGCATAAACATAAGGACCCCCCGCCTTCGGTATCATCGTCGCAAGCTCGGCCGTATAATTTGCGTTCAACAGAGTAAACGCTCCGCCGAGAGTCCAGATCACAAGAATCAGCCAAGTATTTCCGAGCAAGTTAGCCGTCGGACCAGGCAAACGAAAAATGCTGACCCCGATGGTACCGCCAACAACCACCGCCAATCCAAAACCCAAACCAAGAATCCGCAGCAATTTATTTTTCTGCGGTACCAGTGTTTCCGATGCGGCTTCAGCCATCTCTATTGCGGGCCCGCACCGGTGCGAGCGATTCTAAACAAGCGAGAGATGTTTGGCTGCATCCTGAAGTCGCGCCGAAGACTTACTGTGCCTGCTCCGCACGGTCCATTAGCGCATTTGATGGTAACTGTTTGTCCATTGCCTTTCTGGCGCTCTCTACACCTGCGACCGGAAGCTTCGCCGGATCGAGGAGGCCGAGTTGAACCAAGACCGATGCCTGGTCCCAGTAGATGTGTTCATGAGCCAGTTTACCATCGCGGAACTGAACAATCGCAACGAGCGGGATTTCCACACGCCTTCTTGTGGGAGCAAGGCCGGGCAGCATCCAATCCATCCGAATGGTATGAGTAAACTTGAACACCATTTCGTCCACTAGCTGGTTGTCGCCAATCGTTCGCGAGATCGGAATCATCTCCGTGTCTGGAGGCATCTGCGGAATGAAACGTTTGGAATAAAACTCGCGCAGCTCATCCTGCCCAACACCGCCGGTCATAACGGGAATGTGATTCACGTAGGCGTCCTCAACCATCGTCGCTAGCGTGTCTTCAGTGTTATGGGTCGCAAACTCGTGACGCACGTGCTCTTCCCAAAGTTTGCTCAGAGATTTCTGAGCGGCAGTTAGGCCGCCGCGAGATGGTTTCTTTTTTCGTGTCATTCGTGATCCTCGTGGTTGGACACAGGTCGCGCTTTGGAAAAGGACTTTGCGACCTTTTATTTGCCTTGTCTGTGGAAGGTCCCAGTAACAGTGCAGAGAGACGCCTGAACCATGTCGGGCTCCGTGACGACCGCTTGGCCCTTTTCGGTCAGCGTGTTTCCATCTGCGGACAAAACCAATTTTGAGCCACGGCCTATTCCTTTTGCCGTCGCCCGCGGTGTCGAGAACATCAGTGTATTTCCATTTGATTCTTTCATTATTTCAAAGCGTCCGGCCTGTATGCCGCGGACGATCGCTAAGCTTTCACCTGATTTGCCGATCGCAAGCAACGTTGGACGACTCAGGTTTTGTCCTTTTTGGAAACGATTTGCGGCAGCTTGGAAATTCTCGACATCAGCCCAATACCCTTCAAACCGTGGATCCGGCTGTCCCGCAAAAATGAAGAGGCAGGTCGTGTGTACAATAAGTGCGAAGAGGACCGTTCGGGGGAGCATCTGGATCAGGTTGCTTCGTCGACACTAGCCGCCGGCCGAGGTTTGGACAAGAACTTGTCGACCTCCTCGTTGTAGGTTTCGAACGGGTCGCCCATGACGAGGAAGTCGCGGCTGTCGTGCGCGATCGAGTCCCAGTTGATGACGTAGGGTTGATGTTGATCCTGAAAATAGGCGACGGCGCGGGCGCGTCCTGATGCGCGTGTGTTCGCGGGCGGAACGCGAGTCGCGATCGTAGGTTGAAAGCTCTTGTTCCATTCGGTCACGCGTTTGCCAGGCGTGACGCTGAAAAACAAACCACGGGTTGGATCGATGTTGTGATATTCGAGGTCCAAACTTTGCAGCCAGGGATCGTCCCAGCCGACTTTTTCCGAGGCCATGAAAGTTTCGAGCAACCATTTCTTAGTGATCCAATCGACGCCGCCAATCAGTGCCTGTGGATTTCGCTCGATTGATTCGAGAACAAAACTCCAGGTCTCGAGCAGCCAATCGGTCTCCGGATCTCTTTCTCGCAGATGGCGCTGGGCGAGATCGTGGAACTGCCATTGGACATCGAGCGCGCCAATAGTTTTGCCGTCCTCAAGATCGACAATCCACTTGCGAGTCGGGTCGCGCGAGATGTCGCGCGTGCTGCGAACGGCGTCGTTGAGAACAAGATTGCGCGGCAACTGGCGTTGCTCGAGCAGCGAGAGCACCGCGGCGGTGGTGCCGATCTTCAGCGCGTTAGCAAACGGGCTCATGTTCGAATCGCCAATGAGCAAATGGAGTCGCCGATATTTGCGGTAATCGGCCAGCGGCTCATCCCGCGCGTTGATGATGGCGCGGTTGAACTGCACCCACTGGTAGATGTCGTTGACGATATGGTCAGCGCGCTGGCTCAGCTGGAATGCGACCGGCGTTTCCGCTTGCGGCGGCTCGAAATCGAATGCGAGCGGATTGGCCTGCCCCACTCTGCCGGCGCCGGTAAAAATCTGGCGCGTCGCAAGAAACGTGAGCAACGTCCCGAGAACCGAAGGCGTGAACTGCGCCTCGCGTTTCATCAAATAATTTTCGTGGCAACCAAATGTCGCGCCGGTGTGATGATCGACATTGTTCTTAATGAATGAAACGCGATCGCTGGCTTCGAGCGCGACGAGCGAGCTACGCAACAGTTCGTCGCCGGCCATTTCGTAAGTGACTAGATCGTGGAGGTGCAAACATTCAGGCGACGCGTACTCGATGTGGCCCATGTCGAGATAGAGCCGGCCGCCATTTAAAAGGAAGCCGCCGTTGCCGGGCGGTTCTTCGTAATCGCGATAGTGGAGATCGATCGTGCCGGCGCGTGCTTTGTTGAAGAGGTAATTCTTCACTTTGGCCGGCCAAACCTCGGAGTTGCAGCGCAACTCTTCGCTGCTCATCAAGCAGCCGTATTCCGTTTCGATCCCGACGATCCGGTCCATCGGTTAACGATTTAACCATCGAATCGGCAAATCTCTAAATCTTTTCGCATGCGGCGTGCTCTGTAACGAGCCTGGATGGAACTCTCCAAGGAAATAGCTACGCCCGCGTTCTCCTCGCAACGGGTCTGGCTGATTGCCATTTTAATCGCTCTGTTGCACGCAGCGATGGCGGTGACTGCCGTAAATACAAAATCGCCGACGTTCGATGAGCCCCAACACCTTACCGCAGGTTACAGCTACTGGGTAACAAACGATTTCCGGCTCGATCCCGAAAACGGAAACCTACCGGCGCGCTGGGCGGCTCTGCCGCTGCTGTTAGGCAAGACCAAGTTTGTTCCGATTAGCGATCGCGCCTGGCATCGCGCGGATGAAGGACGCACCGGTCACCAGTTTTTCTACGAAGCCGGAAACGATCCCGACAAAATGTTACAACAAGCGCGAATGATGATGTCGATCTTTGGCGCGGTGCTCTGTCTTTTAATTTATCGCTGCGCCCGCGAATTCTTTGGAATTTGCGGCGGTTTGCTCGCCGAAGCGCTGGTCGCGTTCGATCCAAACTTCCTCGCGCACAGCGCGCTCGTGGCGTCCGATGTTCCAGCGGCCTTCTTTTTCACAGCAGCGGTTTGGAGCAGCTGGCGTTTGTTCCAAAAGATTTCGCCAGTGAGGTTTGCGATCGCTGCGTTCGGTCTGGCCGGACTTTTTCTGACAAAGTTCTCGGCGCCAATCGTTGCGCCAGTTCTGGGCACGATGTCGATCTTGCTAATTTTCTCGCGGCGTCAGATCGATCTACAGTTCGGACAAATCCGAATCGAGCTGACGGAAAGATGGAAGAAAGCCTGCGCCGTCGGCGTTTCGTGGATCGCTCTTGGTGCGACGGTCTTCTTTGCAATTTGGCTGTCGTTTTCATTTCGGTACCCGGCGTGGACCGATAACGGCTCGAGCCATGAAGGCACGAGCTGGCATTGGAATTATCTGCTCGAAGATCAGGGAACGTTCGAGAGCGCGGTAAATTTTGCACGTGCACATCGTCTCTTGCCGGAAGCGTATCTCTACGGGTTCGCTTACGTGCATAGACACGAGATCGATCGCCCTGCGTTTCTCGACAATCGATGGAGCGTCGTCGGATTTCGATCATTCTTTCCGCGAGCGTTCATTTACAAAACACCGCTCCCATTCTTGTTATTGCTGTCGCTCGCGTTCTACGCCGCGCTCGCGCGGCGTCATTCCTGGCGCATTTCAAATCTCAATCCATTGGCGATGTTTGCTCTCATTTACGGCGCAATTGCAATCACGAGTCAGCTAAACATCGGGCATCGCCATCTTCTTCCGATTTATCCGGCGCTCTTCATTGGCTGTGGTGCGGTAGTTGATCTCGCCAGCAAGAATCGCACGGCAATCCTCACCACCACGGTCGGGATCATTTTGTTTTGGCAAATCGGGGAATCTTTTGCGATCAGGCCGAATTATCTCGCCTACTTCAACGAAGTCGCCGGCGGACCGAGTGACGGTTACAAGCACTTGGCCGACAGCTCGGTTGATTGGGGCCAGGATTTGCCCGCGCTGAAAACATGGCTCGATAATCATCCGGCGATTGTCAATGGAAAGCCCCTCTATCTCGCCTACTTCGGCACGGCCGATCCGCGCTCGTATGAAATTAACGCCAGACTGCTCCCCGAAAATCACTCATCGGGCGATCGCGCGTTTGCACCGCTCACCGGCGGCATTTACTGCATTAGCGCGACGACCCTGCAAAGTGTTTACACTCTGGAGCTCGGCCCGTGGTGCGTGCCTTACGAACAGTATTACCAAGCCGCAGCGGCAGAGATACGGCGTTATCACAATACAGCTTCAGATCCGGCGAGGCGTGTGGCAATGATCACAAACGATGGTGCGCTTAACTGGGCCAAAAAGATCAAGGACTTCGAGCGGCTCCGGTTCGAGCGATTGTGTGCCTATTTGCGTCATCAGCCTCCCGCGGCCCAAATCGGCTATTCGGTCTTCGTGTTCGAATTGACGGACGACGAGGTCAATCGCGCACTCTACGGACCGCCCGCTGAGTTGGCGCCAGAGGTTTGCGTGAGCGGTTTTTAGGTGGACTAGCGCAGGCTTGAAACTTACGTAAGAAAAGCCCAGACTGGCCACCGCATGAGGGAGTTGGGCCTGCGTAGTCCGGCATCGAGAGTCGCCGGAATTGTTTACTTTGGGCGGATGCTCGACAAAATTCGGCAACACCAAAAAGGACAGTTGCCTTCCGATTATCAGGCAAATCTTGGCCGTGGCTTTGATTCCGCCTGCACGAAATTTTTGCGGATCGATTACAACCGGCTGGTGGACCGAGTGGACCAAGGCGGCACCGACGACGAAATCCTGCAATGGTGTTTCGGCATGGGGTACTGTCCGACACAAGACGAGATTTACGTGTGGAATGAATTTATGCGGAAACGGGGCTGGAATGATGAGCTTTCCGAAATCCTCAAACGCCGGAAGAAAGAAGCTGGTATGGCCGGCCGCTCCGAGATCCAGACGATGTTCACCTTCATCGACGCCGACGAAGGCCGCTTATTGGTCGGGAACCAAAAACTCCGACCGGCGCCGGACTAACAGAAGTGACGAGTGACAAGTGGCGGGCAGCTCGTCGCTCAGATGGAGAATCAGGGCGTTGGAGCTGGCACAGGAATCACGATCTTATTCGGCGGCGGAGGCGGTCGCATCCGGTAATCGATAAATTTCCAGACCGCGATCACGACCAGCGCCACCGCGATCGTCGCGATCCACCACCGCAAAGTGCCGCCGTTTGGCCGGTCACTGGTCACTATTCCGAAAGTGTATCGATCCGCTCGGCCAACGCAAAATCGAGCTCGGTCAGTCCGCCCTTGCTATGGGTCGAAAGCACGAGTCGCACTTTGTTATAGCGGATGTCGATGTCGGGATGGTGTTCTTCTTCCTCAGCCACTTCCGCAACCGCGTTTACGAAATCGATGGCATCGGCAAAATCGTCGAACTCGAAAGTGCGTTCGATGTGCTTCTTCTCCAATTCCCATTCCGGGATCTTTTTCAGGCGCTCTTTCAACTCGGGCGCTTTCATCAAGTCGGCCATAACGGTGACAACGAGTAACACCCGAAAAACGTTTTGCAATGCCAAAACGAGTGGAGTTAAGCGGCCAGGATTTTGCGCAGATTTTTCGCCGAATCGAAGACCTCGAGGGCGGATGCACGCGCCTCGCGGGAGCGGCGCGGCCAGTTTGCCAGCAGATCTTGGATTGCCGCCGCCGCGTCTTCCAAATCGCCAACGAAATGAAAGCCGCTCGCGCTTGGCAGATACCTTGCCGCACCAGTGTCCTCCGTCACAACGGGTCGCCCCATTGCCAGAAAAGCCGCGGCGCGATCGCTTAACCAACCCGTTTTCCAGCTCACATCGACCCCTTTGATGGCGGTGAATTCGCCCAGCGCGCTCGCCAGGTAGCTACGATATTTTTTCGGCGTTCGCGCGACGCAGTGTGGATCGACAACGTGCCACCCGCGCTTTCGCAATCGTTCCCGTTCGGGATCGTCCGGATTCATATGCATCGCGAGTTCGAATTTCGCTTTCGGCACGCGTCTTGGCAGATCGAGATATTGTTCGAAGGCGTATTTCTTTGAAAGGTCTGGGAAGGTTCCGTCCACTTCCACCGCCCCACCCCAATACCACTGACCGATCGTGGTGAACTTCGGCGAGCGAGGACGCGGCTGCGGCCGGTAGAGTTTGGTATCCACCAGTGGATAAAATGTTTTCCAATGTAGAGGCGGCCGTGTCGGCCGCGATGATGAAGATGCGTCCGACACGGGCGCCGCTACAATTTTCAAAAGTTTGCAACCCGGATCGTTCACGTTCAGACCGATCGTCCAGAACTCGTGATGCGACGACTGGCCCATCTCCATCTGCGTCATCCAATAAATGATTTCGCTCGGATCGAGGTCGCAAAAAATCCGGCGCTCGAATTTCAGAAGCAGCGGCGGATGAATCGAATAGCTAAGATTTAGAATTACGTTTGGACCGGACAGTCGATCGAGCAGCTCACGTTTTGAAATGCCAATGCACTGGAGCGAATCGAGATCATGCAGGCTGTCCGCCGTTTTTTGGTAAAGCAGACAATATCGCCCGCCGAGTCCATGCGCGCGCAGTTGTCGCTGGAAGTTGTCGATCTTGCGCTGGTCGTCGCGAAGATTTCCTTCGCTCGGCAAATGTTCCAGCCAGATCGCGTCCAGCTTCAGTCGGCGCAGGCCGAGCATCCATTGCAATGGAACCGAAAAATTGCCGCCACCTTGGAGATATTTCGCCGCAAACCCGCCGCCGAGGAAAACCGTCACGCGAGCAGAGTCGTCATTCTGCTCGCGTGCTCAAGCGCGAAGATGGCAATAATGCCAGTCCGGCCCGGACTTAAAAGAACCGTCCGTGTGGCAGGTGCGCCTTGCCTTGCGGCTGATGACCGCTGCAGAATCCTCCGTTCGGGATCGGCGTGATGGCGCCGAGGAACATCGGCTGCCGTCGCGGCTGTAGCTGTTGCTCGAGGTCGTAGGCCATCGCGATCAACTGCGCTTCGCGGAAGGCCGTGCTGTACATCAACATGCCAGCTGGTCTGCCGGAGGAACGAATTCCCACCGGCATCGAAAAGTTGGGATAACCGGCGACCGCAGGGCCGGTTGAGTTTGTCAGATGTGGCGCAACGATCGCATCCAGATGATCGCGCGCGATTGCGCCATCAATTCCGGCGCGGGCGGTGTTGGTTGCGTGGGAACGCGCGGCGATGTAGTTCGGGTCGTTCGGGTAACCGACGAACTGTTCCGCCAATAGGAATACGTCCTGATCGTAGTAAACAAGCTCTTGTGGACAATGCGCGTTGTTGAACGCAATAAGATCGGCAAGCGTGCGCATTTTTGTGTGCGTAAGTGTTTGCAGATAGTCCGCGATCTGCGCCCGGAATTCGTAGAGCAGCGCGGTGAATTCGTCGCCGGTGTAGGCAAACACGTCACCGGTGTCGGTATCGACAATCGTCGCGCCAAGACTCGCCATCACATCGAGCGCGTCATTGGCAAAGTTCACCGTCTGTTCGTCGCCCGGGATGCCGCTTCCGAAATAACTGTAATTGAAAAAGCGCATATCGCGGCCGATGCGTTTGCCAGCAAGCGCGCCGCGCTGAAGGAGCGGCGTGTAATCGGTTTGCGCAGATTGCATGATACCGAGAAGGATGGCGACATCGGTGACGGACCGCGCCATCGGACCGGCGCTGTCTTGCTGATGACTGATCGGAACAATTCCGTCCTGCGAAATCAAACCGAGCGTCGGTTTCAAACCGAAAATGTTCTCGACCGCCGACGGGCCCGTGATTGATCCGTCGGTTTCAGTTCCAACGGCCGCCGCGCACAAATTCGCAGCCGCGCCTGCGCCGGAGCCGGAGCTCGAGCCCCACGACGTGTAACTCAAATCGTAGGCGTTGTTCGTACTTCCGCCGCGCGCGCTCCAACCGACTGCGAGAGGATAGGTCTCAGCCTCATCGTCCCGGAAGTTTGCCCATTCGCCGAGATTCGCTTTACCGAGAATGATTGCGCCCGCGGCGCGCAATTTCTGAATCAGCGGCGCGTCGGCTGGCACTTGACTTCCATAAATTGCGAGTGAGCCGGCGGTGGTCTGCATGTTGTCCTTCGTGGCGATGTTGTCTTTAACAAGAAGCGGAATGCCATGCAGAGGGCCACGCACATTTCCTGCACGGCGCTCGTTATCAAGAGCAGTAGCAATCGCAACCGCATTCGGATTCAGTTCAATCACTGCGTGCAAGGTCGGATTCAGCGACTGGATGCGATTGATGTAACCCATCGTCAAGCCTGCGCTCGTCAGCGCGCCAGAAGCCATCGCGGCCTGCAGCTGAGGAATCGTCGCTTCAATAAAGTCGAACCCCGCCGCCGACACCGTTGATTGTAATAAGGAAGCCAGTCCCCCGGTTAACAGTGCCGCGCTGCCGCCAGCGGCGGTACCGATAAATCTTCGACGAGTTATGCCGTGGGCCAAATAATAGTCCGAGTCTTGCTTGTTCATCCTATTTCTCCAGT
>Ga0209470_1003560_pt1 | contig 10671 bp, 10 predicted proteins | sample GraSoiAngelo_125_FD_185882 | JGI IMG/M metagenome (GOLD analysis project Ga0209470, IMG submission 185882) | Grasslands soil microbial communities from the Angelo Coastal Reserve, California, USA - 14_0927_05_40cm (SPAdes) (version 2) | ecosystem: Environmental > Terrestrial > Soil > Grasslands ... | reverse complement strand
CCTCGACGAGCGGGGAACGGGTACGTTCGTTGCCGAGAACCCTTTGCCCGCCTTTCTGGCGACCGCGTCGGTCGTCCTGATTCTGGTCGCCTTCGGACTCCTCGTCTATCGCCGTTTCCAGAGCCCCGAGGGATGGGAGGTCCGCCGCACGAAGGCCGCGCCGGTAATCGCACTCGGAGTCCTCCTTCTGCTCGTCCTCCCGGCGCTCCCCGGAGTCAGTTACAACGTCAACCCATCGGGCTCCGGCAACTCGGGTTGCACCATGCAAGGCGTCCTTCAGTACTGCGTGTCTCTCCAGACCGGGCCCCCCGAGGACGGGTTCGAGTACCCTTCCCTCGGCGTGCCGATCGTCATGCGGGTCATCGTCACGGTCCAGAACGCGAACCCGTCCCCCGTCCATGTCGGCCGAATTGCGGTGGCGTGGTCCTCCCGCTTCTTGGATTTCAATCTCACCGGCAAGGAGTTCGGTCCTGTCGACGTCCCTGCGATGTCCGGGCTCACCTTGAACGCGAACGCGACCGTGCTGCTCTCGCGCCTGGCGTCCGTCACGGTCTTCCAAGGGTTCTCGAGGATGGTCCCGGTCCCCCTCGAACTGGTCGTCGACGGGCTCCGGGTCGAGTTTCCTCTCGCCTTCGCACTGTCCGTGGCCGGAGGACCGATTTTCAGCCGAGACTTGGTATGGGTTTTCGTCGGTCTGGAAGTGGCCCTCGTCCTCGGACGCCGACTCATGCGGAGGCCGCGGAAGGCGTAGCCATGATCGAAGCGCTCGGCCTGACCCGCGCGTACGACGGACTCCGAGCGGTCGACGATCTGACGCTCGAGGTCCCAAAGGGCTCCGTGTTCGGATTCCTCGGACGGAACGGGGCCGGCAAGACCACGACCGTGAAGATGCTCTCCACGGTCCTCTACCCGACGGCCGGGACCGCTGCGGTGGCTGGATTCGATATTCGGAACGAGGCGCTCAAAGTTCGCTCGATCATCGGGGTCATCGGCGAGGGCACGGAACTGGCACGGCCGTTCTGGACTCCGATGGAGTACCTGCGCTTTTTCTCGAGGCTTCAGAGCGGTTCAACCGGGGCCCTCGGAGAGGAACTCAAGGAATGGCTCGCCCGCCTGGACCTCGCGGACCATGCCAACCGGCCGATTGGGGGCTTTTCCGCCGGGATGAGGAAGCGCTTGGAACTGTGCCGGGTGTTCTTGCGCCACCCGGAGGTTCTGCTCTTGGATGAGCCCACGAAGGAACTCGACATTCCCGGGAAACGCGAGATCTGGGAGCTGCTTCGAGACCTTGCAACGAAGGAGAAGGTCACGTTATTCCTCTGCAGCCACGACGCCACGGAGATCGAGGCCCTGTGCGACCGGATTGCGATCCTGCGCCGCGGCAAGCTCTCCTTCACCGGGTCGAAGGCCGAGATCCCTCGCAGCGTATTCCGGATCGAGACGGGATCGCCGGAAACGGTCCAAAAACACCTCGAGGAGCATCTTCCGATCGCCTCGTCCTCGGCAATCCGCAATCGGCTCTACGTCGCCCTGCGGGAAGGTAGCTCTGCGGAGGAGCTTACATCCTTCCTCAAATCGGCGGGCACCTCGATCGGAGGGGTGTCCGAGGTCGATGCCTTCGATGAGAGGGTCCTCGCGTTCCTGTAAATTCCGGGATTCTGACCCGCTGTGCAATCCCCGATAACCGATGGACCGTCACTCGCTAGCGGGCCGCGACTTATCCGCCTCGGCCACGTAAGCTTCCTCCCCAAATCCTGAGATGTCGAGGCCCGCGTCTTCTTCGGCCGGGCTGACCCGCACCGGAGAGAAGATGTTGATAATTCGCAAGAGGACGTAGGATCCGGCGAACGCGAAGGCGGCCACGACGACGCAGGCCAAGGTTTGGATCCCGAGCTGTCCTGGGTTTCCAAAGAACAGGCCGTTCGGGCCGGCCGGATTGATCAGCGAGGAGGCGAATAGTCCTGTGGCAAGCGTCCCCCAAATTCCCCCCGCGCCGTGGCAGGCGAAGACGTCCAGGGAATCGTCGAGCGTCGTCCGAGCCCTCCAGCTGGCCACGTAATTGCAGAGGACCCCCGCGACCAACCCGATGACGATCGACGGCATCGGGCCGACGTATCCGGAGGCGGGCGTGATCGCGACGAGGCCGCACACCGCGCCCACGGAGATGCCCACCGCGGACGGCTTCCCTTTCCGGATCCAGTCCGTCAGCATCCAGCTCACGGCCGCCGCCGCGGCCGCCAGGTTCGTGACGACCAGCGCGTTCACCGCCAGGGCGTTCGCCGCCAAGGCGCTCCCGGCATTGAAGCCGAACCATCCGAACCACAGCACGGAGGCGCCGAGCATCACATAGGGGATGTTGTTCGGCCGACTATCCAGGCGACCGATGCCCTCCCTCCGGCCGATTACCAGCGCGGCGGCGACCGCCGAGACGCCGGCGGCTGTGTGGACGACCAGACCTCCGGCGAAGTCGATGACCCCGAGGGACTTGAGCCATCCGCCGAGGCCCCAGTTCCAGTGGGCGATGGGCACGTAGACGAAGGTCGTCCATGCGACGATGTAGATCATCAGCGACTTGAACCGAATCCGCTCCGCGAAGGCGCCGATGATCAGGGCTGGCGTGATCGCGGCGAACTTCAGTTGAAAGGCGAAATAAAGGATTTCGGGAATCGTGTCCGAGTACGCGGGATTCGGCGCCGCCCCTACGTTGTTGAGGCCGAAATCGTCCAAGCTTCCGATGAAGCCGTTGAAGGACGGGCCTAAGGCGAGCGTGTATCCCCACAAGGACCACACCAAACTCACGACCGCGAAGATGGCCAGGCACTGGGCGATCGTCGAGACGAGGTTCTTCCGCCGGACCAAGCCGCCATAGAAGAAGCCCAGCGCGGGCGTCATGATCATGACGAGCGCCGTCGCCGCGATGACCCACGCGATATCTCCGGAGTCCAGCGCCACGGTCCGCGCTCCACCGAAACGGAGTTGGCGCGGGAAACAGACACGGAGTATAACGATTCTTCCATGGCTCGGCGCTCCTGCAAAGCCAGAGGTCACGAGGAAGATCCTGGCGGGGATGGAGGACAATGGAAGGGTTCCTCGATGCTAGCGCTTTCAGCTCACGCTCCCCGCCACTAGGAAGGGATGGGTTGTCATGCAAAATTGACCGCCAAAAATCATCTGTGATAGACTTGACAAGTCCGGGGTGTAGCGACCACCGGGTTCCTCGCCCCCAGAATGTACGCGAACGGAAATGCGATCCGAATCCGGGTCAACCGGGGCCTCGTGGCCGGAATCTTTGTCGGTTTGATCATCGCCGCGTCCTTCGCGTTCCTGACGGCCCACCAGGACCGATTAACCTTCTCATCTCTCACGCCGAACACGCTGGGGGGAAACAATCCGGCGGCTTCCGGCCGCGACCCGCTCCTATGGCCCTTCTCCCGGGACAGCATCTGGAACCTGCCGATCGGCTCGAACGCCCGGTACGTCTGGGCCGGCATCCACCATGCGACCTCGATGGCCTACTTCACCGACGCGGACATCCTCGTCCTGGAACCCTCCGCTCCCGCGACGACCGTCTATGCGAACTACGACGACTGGGGAGCGGGGACCCGATGCTCCGCGCAAGGCGGCGCGCTGTTCACCGCACCCATTCCCGCCGACTTTGTCGTGCCGGGGAGCCACCAGGGCTCGCCGGACGGAGACACCCCGAACGCCGCGGCCGCAATCTTGGCGGCCGACGGACACACGATCATCCAGACGCAGCCCTTCGCGCGATGCGCCGGCCAGTCGCCGACGTCCCACTACATGTTCGGAAGCGAGGACCTCTATGGCACCGGGGAGACGGGCTCCCACGGTGGGTCCGGCTTGTCGGCCCTTGGCGGGACCGTGCGTCTCGGCGAACTCGTGCCCGGAGGGACGATCCGGCACTCCTTGAAGCTGAACATCGACAGCGCGAACTTCTACCCCGGACTCGGCGGATACCGATGGCCCGCGTGGAAGTCGGACGCGGGCGGCGCCGGGTACGGCGGCTCCATCCCCGAAGTCCGGATGGGATCCCTCCTAGCCCCCAAGCCCGACTTCCCCATTGACACGTTGGAGACGGAACCGGGCAAGATCGTCGCCGCGGCCTTCCGGGACTACGGCGGGTACATCGTCGACACGTCGGGATGGTCGATCTACAACTTCGTGACGGAGCGGTCCCCCGCGGGGAGCGTTCAGGACGAGTTCAACAAGGCCTGGGGCTATTCCCTCAACGCCGGCGTCGGCGCGAACGGCTGGGCCCGCGACCTCGACAAGATCTTCACGAACCTGTACGTCGTCGACAACTGGGACAAGGCCACCTGGCAGACCGTGTCGGTATCGAATGGTAATGTCGGCGTCGGTCTCGGAACCCCGCGGGTGGGCTGGGCCCCCGAGTTCGGTCAGGTTCCTCCCCCGCCTCCCCCTCCCCCGCCGCCATCCCCGCCACCCGCATTGACCGGCACGACGATCACGCTCACGACGAGCAAGAGCCCGTCCGAGATCAATGAGACCGTAGCCGTTTCCGGTCGTCTCACGGACGCCTCCGGAAGCCCCGTCGCAGGTCGCGTTGTGTCCCTGGAGTGGTCCGCAGATCAGATCACCTGGTACCCCGAGGGGCAAATCGGCCAATTCTCCGCGGCGGACACGAACGGAGCTTTCTCGGACCATATGGCGTTCCGTGGCTCCGGGGACCACAGCGAATACATTCGGGCTCGCTTCGTCGGGGACGCGACCTTCGCGACCTCGCTGAGTTCGGTCGTGACGCAAGCGGTCGTGAAGCTGGCCGTCTCGGCACCGCCCTCGCCGCCGACGTCACCTCCCCCGGCCGCGGAGCCGCCCGCTACGCCCGACCGGTCCGAGCCTGCCCCGACGACCCCGAAGAACCTCTCACCGACCATGTTGCTCCTCGCCCTCGTCAGCATCCTCCTGACGGCGGCGGCCGCCCTCCTTTCCCACCGGGTGCGGATGGACCGAAGCTCCGGTCGGCGAAGTCGACGAGGACGTCGAACGTACGCAAGCCGCAGACCGCTCCCCTTCGACGACCCGGAAGACGACCTCGAGTACCCCCTGTAGCTGCGTCCGCCGGGGGACCGCCGAGGCTGGAGGACTTGTCACGAAAGGAACCTCGACCGCGGTCTGCGCACCACAAGAGAAATACTGCGGCGAATTCACGGAATCACCTGGGTAGGTCGATGAAGCCCACGTTCTTCGCGACACCGGCGGCGTTCCGCGCATGGCTTGAGGGCCATCACGACGAGGCGACAGAATTATGGGTCGGGTTCCATAAAATAGGCTCCGGGAATCCAAGCATGACCTGGTCGGAGTCGGTCGACCAAGCGCTCTGCTTCGGATGGATCGACGGCGTGCGTCAGGGCATCGATGAGGGGACCTATGCGATCCGATTCTCCCCGCGCAAACCAGGGAGCATCTGGAGCGCCGCGAACCAGAAACGGATCCAAGAGCTATCGAAAGAGGGTCTCGTCCAACCCTCGGGCCTCGCCGCCTTCAAGGCTCGCCGCCCTGGAAAATCCGGGGTCTACTCGTACGAGCAGAGGACCGCGGCCAAGCTGCTCCCGGATGAGGTGCGACGCTTCCGGGCCAACCGCCCCGGGTGGAAGTTCTTTCAGGCTCAAGCGCCCTCCTATCGAAAGGCGGCGATCTGGTGGATCACGAGCGCGAAAAAAGAAGAGACGCGAGGAAAACGCCTCGAAGAACTCATTCGCTATTCGTCCCAGAATCGACCGGTCCCGCCGCTTCGACCCCGCGTGCGAGCGAAATGATTCGGCTCTGTTGAGGGCCACCGCGGGAGGGTCTCGGAGATTCTCCTACTCGGGAACAAACTTGCCGTGCTTCGAGATTTCTTCCCTGATGAGGCCGTGGACGTAGTCGGTCGCCATGAGCATCTCTCGATTCAGCGAGAGCTGGACCGAGTCAACGCCCGGGAGGCGTTCGAGTGCGTGGGTCGTTGCGGTGAGTTCTCCAAGGTTGTCGGCCCGGCAGAAGAGGTACAACCGGCGCGGATCCTTCGTCTCGTGGATCAGGACCGCGTCTCCGATCGTTCGTTTCAACTCTGGGAAGGGCACGGTCCCACCGATCACGAGGTTATACACGAGGACGCCAGAGTCCGTCGGGAGGCCGAGTCGAGGCACGACGAAGATCGCCTCTCGGCGGATCAGATCCGTGAGATGCCTCCGGACCGTCTTCGGACTGAGCCCAGTCGCGGCTGAGATTTCTTCGATTGACGCGAGAGGCGCGTCAATCAGGGCATCGAGGATCCGCCAGTCGAGCCCGGTCAGTTTCCCGTTCCACCCGGATCGGGAGAGTCCGTGCCATGTTGGCTCTCGTCCGAGGAAATGCGCGAGCCTTCGGACCGCGTGAGGAGCATCCTGCGGCCAGAGTTCGACGGTCACGCTTCCGTCGACCTTCCACGCGATCCACGCGACGTCGTCTGCCTTCAACGCGCCGCGGGCATCCTCAAGCGTCCACTCCTTGTCGAAGGCCACCAGCAGATCCTGACGGCCGAAGACCGCTGGGTCGATGGAGACCCAATAGCCTTGGACGACCCCGCGTTCCTCGAGCCGCCGAATCCGATCTCGGACCGCCGGGGCGGAGAGGGAGACCCGCCGCCCGAGCGCCTGGAAGCTGCGACGCGCGTTCTCGTTCAGTTCGACGAGCAGGCGGAAGTCCTTCTCATCCACGAACGGGTCGATGGCATCGTCCTTCAAGAACTCCCGGAATCGAAAGTCCCGGATAACGCGAGGTCAAGTGCGGCGATCGATTGGGCCGGCCCATGACGTCCGAGACATTCGCATTGACTACCGCGCTGACGGAGCAGAAGGAACGAACAGGTGACCGGGAAACGCGAATCGCCGTGATCGGATCGACCGGCCGAACGGGGAAGCTCGTCCTGGCGGAGGGACTTCGTCGAGGGTATGCTCTCACCGCTTTCACTCGGAGGCCCGCGGAACTCGCCGGCATCGACGGCCTGTCGGCGGTCGTCAAGGGCGATGGACGCAAATCCGATGACGTCCGGCGGGCCGTCCAAGGACAGGACGCCGTCATTTCCATCGTCGCACCAGAAGGGCGGGGACCGACGACGGTCGTCAGTGACGCGATGAGCGCGCTCCTGGAAGGAATGCAGGAGGCGGGCGTCCGGCGTTTGGTGGCCGTCAGCGTCTCCGCGATCGAAGGTCGCCGTCCTTGGATCGCGATCAATCTGGTCCGCTGGATCCTCCGGAAGCCTTACAAAGACTTCGCGCGGATGGAAAAGCTGGTTGCTTCCAGCCAGCTCGATTGGACGATTGTTCGTCCTCCTCTCCTCACGAATGGGCCCGCGACCGGACGCGTCCGAAGTCAGACCGGGAGGAAGGATCTCCCTCATGGACCCTACCGCATCACACGCGCCGATTTGGCGGCGACCCTTCTCGATCTCGCGACGGATCCGCAGCACATTCGGGACGTGATCCTGGTGAGCGAACGGAAACCGATGAAAGCCTCACCGGATTGACGACTGTAAACCCATAGCTAGAAAGCCCTCGGCCAAATTCGCAACGAAGGATGGACTCCGCCGCCTCCGTGAAATCGGTCTCCCCGCCGAAAGGGCGCCGTCTCAGCTTCGCCACAATCCCGCGGAAGATTCGGTGGATCATCTACGTGAACGCCGCGGGTGGCCTCAACTTCGGCTACCTGATGATCTTCATCACCGGGTACTATCCGGAAATCGGGATCGGACCGGGGACGATCGGACTGCTCCTCGGCGCCGAAGGCGCCGCGATGGTGACCTTCGCGATCCCACTGGGCCTCTACTCGGACCGGTACGGACGGAAGCTCCCGCTCCTCGCCGCGACGACGGTCCTCCCGTTCGCGGCGCTCGTCTTCGCCGTGACGAGGGAGACCTTGTGGCTCCTCCTGGCCGCCCTCGTCGCGGGGGTGTCGGAGGGCGGCATCTTGGCCGCTTGGAACGCGATGATCGCGGACCAGACGACGGCGGAGCAGAGGAACGCGGCCTTCGCCTTGTCGTTCATCTTGGGCAGCGTTGCGGGCGGCGTGGGCTTCGCGTTGCCGATCCTCTTCCCGTTCCTCCAGGCCCAGACGGGCCTCGACAGCCAGGCGATCCACGTCGGCACCCTCGTCGTGACCGACGCCTTCGCGTTCCTCATCCCGATCGCCCTCGTGGTCCTGTTGCGGGGCTACCGCGAGACCTTGCGCCCGCGGGAGGCCCGGCCGAGGGGGATGGACTGGCGGCCGCTCCTGAAGTTCTCGGGCCTCAACGGGCTGATCGGCCTCGGGGCCGGTTTCTTCATCCCGCTCGTGCCGACGTGGTTGCGCCTCCGATTCGGGGTCCCGGACACCTGGAGCGGCCCGGTCCTCGCGCTCGCGGGCATCACGATCGGGCTGTCGGCGGTCGCGAGCACGGCCCTGGCGAAGCGATACGGTCCGGTCCGGGCGATCGTCCTGGCGACCGGCGCGGCGACGGCCTTCCTATTCTCCCTCGCCTTCCTCATCGATCCGATTGCTGCCGCGGGATTCTACATCGTCCGGGCGGCGCTGATGAACATGTCGTCCCCGATCATGGACTCCTTCCTCATGGGCATCGTCGAACCGGAGCAGAGGGGCCTCGCGAGCGCCGTGAACTCGATCATCTGGCGCCTTCCGAATAGCATCACCACGGTCTTCGGAGGAATCCTGATGCAGGAGGGCCACTACGATCTGCCAATCTTTCTCGCGACGGCCTTCTACGCGGCGTTCGTGGCCGGCTTCTTTGCGACCTTTCGGAAGGTGGCTCCGAAGACGTGAAGCGTCGGTGGGCGATGAACTCTCAGTAACCCCTTGAATTGCCCAGCGTTCCCGGCCCAGCTGGCGAAGCAAATCTCAACCTGGCCCCGACCGGTTCAAAAAGCACTAAGAATCCTCTTGTTCTAGTACCTTCATCCGGCGACGACCATGACGTACAAAGCGTACATCGACAACATCAAGGCCAAGACGGGGAAGGATCCCCAATACTTCCAAGCATTAGCCAAAGCGAAGGGTCTGACGAAACACGGCGAGCTGCTCGCGTGGCTCAAGTCGGACTGCGGGCTAGGACACGGTCACGCCAACGCCATCATCTTGTATATCCAGAACCCTGAGCTGGCGCAGAAGAAAATACTCGCGGATGCAAGACAGGAAAAAGCGAAGGGTAAAGGATAGGACGCGCCGCTCGAGACTCACACGGATTCTCGAATCAGAGCCTCCTTGCGCCCGAGAGGAATTCGCGCGGAGGCTTCCAATCCCGCAACTTGGGCTCGGCCTAGAGCCACCGATGACGATTGGGGTAGAAGATCGGTCGACGATCCGGGAACCGCTCCTTGTATCGGAGATATTTCTCATGCCACCGTCGATACCGCTCGTCGGAGCTCCGGAACCGCCGGTGTGGGAACCGGATCAGCGCCTGTTCCACAGCCCAGACGTTTCTGGGAGAGAGCCGCCAGTCCGCGCGCAGGGTCCGCAGGTCGAGGACTCCATATCCGTTGATTCGCCCGGTGCGATCCACGTACGGGTCCACGTAGGAGAACACGAGACCGCGGACCGAGCGGAAGGCCGGCTTTCGACCGTGGAGGCCCGGATCCCTCGATCGCGCGACGGATCCGAACTTGCCTCCTTCGCGGAACAAGAAGACGACGTGATCGATGTCGTCCTTCGATTCGAGATCGAGCACCGTCGGCGGATATCCATGCTGCTCGAGGATCGTCGCGGCGGACAGCGCGGCCTCGAGACAATGGGCCTTGCCCGTCCGGACGACCCCGCGAAAGGTGCGGAGGGTCTCGCCGCGTTCCTCGTGGTTGTAGGGGAGGGATTCGAGCCACCGCTGCACCCGCTCCGGCGTCGTCGCCCGCTCGAGGACGCGACGTTCCCGGGGCGTGAAGGCGGACCTTGGAGGGGCCTGGCTCATCGGACAATCTCGCGGGCCTGACGCGCGGTGAGCGGCCGGCCGTAGATCGGCGATCCCGGTTCCTGGCGTCGCCCGCCTTCCCGCAAGGATCCCGTGTCGATCGGGGCGAAGCCGATGCCCTCGATCAACTTCGCGACCACGGCCTTGGCCTCCCCATCATCGCCCGCGATGAAGATTGCGAGTCGGTCCTGGAGCGGGTTGGAGGGGCGGGAGCCCGTCTCGAGCGTCTTCCAGCCCATCGTGTTGAAGGCCTTCACGAGACGGGCCTTGGGGGTCAACTTCGCGACCTCCTCGCTCGACGTCGCCTTCCCGAGGTCGATGATCCCGCCGGTCGCGCTGTAGGGGTTCATCGCGTCGATGACGATCTTCCCCGCAAACAGCTCGCCCGCGGGGAGCTCCTCCTTCCTCCTCCAGGGGATGGCCAGGAGCACGACCTCCCCGAACTTGACGGCCTCCCCCGGCGACAGGGCCCGGGCTTTCGGCCCGAGGGATGCGACCAGCCCGCCGAGGGAGCTTGGCCCGCGAGAGTTCGCGACGGCGACCTCGTGGCCTGCTTCCGCGAACAGCTTCGCCGCCGTCCCGCCGATGTGTCCCGCTCCGATGACGCCAATGCGCATGTCGGACCGCCTCCGAAACCGACCCGGCGAACGCGTTCCCTCTCATGGATGTTCGGGTGCCGCGGGTTGGCGACGGATCCGGCAACAAACGTTATGGTTCCGTCCGCC
>Ga0209470_1003553_pt1 | contig 10687 bp, 10 predicted proteins | sample GraSoiAngelo_125_FD_185882 | JGI IMG/M metagenome (GOLD analysis project Ga0209470, IMG submission 185882) | Grasslands soil microbial communities from the Angelo Coastal Reserve, California, USA - 14_0927_05_40cm (SPAdes) (version 2) | ecosystem: Environmental > Terrestrial > Soil > Grasslands ... | reverse complement strand
CTTTGTGTTTGTCTTGACACCGCGCACATCTTCGCCGCCGGCTACGACATCGGCAGTGAAGCCGGGATTAAGAGAACGTTCCGCGAATTCGACCGCACGATTGGTCTCAACCGTCTCGCGGCGATCCACCTCAACGACTCCAAAACCGCGCGCGGCTCGCGGGTAGATCGACATCAGCACATTGGCAAAGGCCAAATCGGTCTCGATGCGTTTCGCTTCATCATGCGCGATCGCCGATTTAGCAAAATCCCGAAAGTTCTCGAAACGCCGAAGGGCAAGGAACTGCGGGAAGACGTGATCAACCTAAAAACACTGCGCGGATTAATCGGTAGGGGCGGTTCACCGAACCGCCCGAGCGATTGAGGTCAATCGCCCCTACCTAACTGATCAGCCGGATCGCTAGCGGATATCGATAAAGCTTGCCTTCGCTCGCCTGGATCGAAGCGACGATGACAAAAATAATGTTCAAAATGTGAAGTAGAATCAGAATCGGAATTCCAATTAAGACAATGATCAGAATGGCCGCGATGGCGTTCCAGATCAGCATCGAAATTTGAAAATTCATCGATTCCTTGCCGTGGGCGTCGATCTCGGGTGAATCCTGACGCTTGGCCAGCCAGACAATGAGCGGTCCAACGAGGTGACCGGCCACCGGCACCAAGAATCCGACTAAAGCGGTGGCATGCGCGAGTATGCACCAGGTCCGCACACTGGTGGACGTCGATGTTGTCGTTGTCGCTGGTTCCATAAGTTATCCTTGCACTCGCTCGATCTGGGCACCGAGCTCGCTCAGTTTTTCATCCAAATGTTCGTAGCCGCGATCAATGTGGTAAACGCGGCTGACGTCTGTAATTCCGTCCGCCTTCAATCCAGCAAGCACCAACGCGGCCGACGCGCGTAAATCGCTCGCCATCACCGGCGCGCCGAAGAGACGATCGACGCCTTGGATAACGGCAGTTGGACCCTCAAGGTCGACATGTGCGCCCATGCGCTTGAGCTCTGCCACGTGCATGTAGCGTTGCGGAAAAATGTTTTCTGTGATGACGCTGATGCCGCCAGTCGTGGAAAGAAGCGCGCACATTTGTGCCTGCATATCGGTCGGAAAACCGGGGTAAGGTTCGGTCGCAAGTTCGAGCGGCGTTGCCACGCCGTTGGGCGACACCGTAATTGAATTCTCGGACGATTCGATTTTAAATCCGCAATTACTCAGCGCCTTGGTCACGGCTTCAACGTGCTTTGGCTCGACGCGTTTGACCGTAATTCCGTTTCCACAAATTGCCCCTGCCACGAGAAATGTTCCGGCCTCGATCCGGTCCGGGATGATGTCGTGCTCAGCGCCGTGCAATTCCGTGACGCCTTCAACGATGATCCGGCGGGTGCCGGCGCCTTCAATCTTCGCGCCCATCTTGTTCAGGAAATTCGCAAGATCGACAACTTCCGGTTCCTGAGCCGCGCCTTCAATCACGGTCGTTCCCTCGGCCAGCACGGCCGTCATCATCACGTTGTCGGTCCCGAGAACAGTCGGCCCAAATTTGCCGCGCAAATTGATCACCGCGCCGGTGAGTTTCGGCGCAAACACTTTTATATTTCCCGCTTCCACGCGAACGGCAGAACCGAGCGCTTCGAATCCTTTCAAATGCAGATCAATCGGCCGATCGCCAATGACGCAACCGCCCGGCATCGAAACCGTCGCCTCTTTGCACCGGCCAAGGAGCGGACCAATCACGCAAACCGACGCGCGCATTTTGCGGACGACATCGTAGGGAGCGACCGAATCTATTTTTGCGGCCGCGACTGCGACGGTGCCGCTGGCGCGTTCTACCTCCGCACCGAGGTGCTTCAAAATTTGCAGCATGTAGTGCGTGTCGCTCAGATCGGGCACGCGCCGAATCGTGCACGGCTCGCGAGTGAGAAGCGTAGCCGCCAGAATCGGCAGAGCAGAATTTTTCGAGCCGCTGATTTTGATCGATCCGCTCAGCGGACGCCCCCCGTGGATCCGGATTTTATCCATACCTGGCTAAGACAAAGCGTGTGATACCTGAATAGTCCCTTTTTGACTCAATGTCGTGGTATTTTTTTTGACGAAAGAGCTCGGAAAGTCCTTCAGCCTGACCGACCGCAATTTCCAGTGCGAGCAAACCGCCTGGTTCGAGATGCGACGGCGCTTGCTCGATTAGTCTTCGCACCAACTCATCGCCCGCCGGTCCGGCAAAAAGCGCTACCTCGGGGTCGTGCCGCACCTCGCGCGAGAGCAGATGCCGATCTTGCATGGAGATATATGGAAGATTCGCCGCGATTAGGTCGAATCTTTCAGCCAAATTTTCGAGAAGATCGCTTTGTTGGAAGTGGATGCGCTCGCTCAATCCGAGTCGCGCCGCGTTTTCACGGGCGAGCCCGAGTGCATCCTCAGAAATATCGACCGCGTAAATTTCTGCAGTAGGAAATTCTTTCGCCAAACTCAGGGCGATCACTCCGCTGCCTGTTCCAACATCAACGATCCTCGATTCTCGATTCTCGATTCTCGATTGCAGGAGTTCGACGAGCTCTTCGGTTTCCGGTCGCGGCACCATCGCGCGTTTGTCGATCAGGAATGTCTGGCCGCAAAATTCGACCGTGCCTAGCAAATGCTGGAGCGGTTCGCCTTGCCCTCGGCGCTTCACCAGATCGCGCAGTGGCGCCAGTTCCGCGCCATCAAGCGGACGCTCGAACTCGAGATAAAGCTCCATCCGCGTGCGCCCGAGCACGTGCGCAAGCAAGTGTTCCGCGTTCAATCGCGGATTGTCGATCTTGTGCTTTCGGAAATACGCCGTCGTCGATTGCAGGACTTCGAGCAGGGTCTTCGTTTTTGTCATGTCGAGCGAAGTCGAGACATCTCTAGATATTTCAGAAATAGTAAGAGATTTCTCTACTTCGGTCGAAATGACAGAAGGAGCGTGCTCACGCCGAAATCGAGGACTCTTTCAACCGCTCCGCCATATCGGCTGCTTGGAGCCCGCGAATCATCTCGTCGAGGTCGCCATCAATCACACGATCTAAATTATAGAGCGTTAGTCCGATACGGTGGTCGGTCAGCCGGTTTTGGGGAAAATTGTAAGTACGAATCTTTTCTTCGCGGCCGCCGGTGCCGATCTGCCCGCGTCGCTGCGCGCTGTATTTCTCCTCCTCCTCGCGCTGCTTTCGTTCAAGCAAGCGCGCCCGCAAGATCGACAATGCGCGTTCCTTGTTCTTGATCTGACTCCGGCCGTCCTGACAGCGAACGATCGTGCCGGTCGGAATGTGTAACACCTGAACCGCGGAGTCAGTCGTGTTCACACCCTGACCACCCGGTCCGCCCGCGCGCGAAACTTCAATCCGCAAATCTTCCGGCTTCAATTCAAGATCGACGTCTTCCGCTTCCGGCAAGACTGCGACGGTGGCCGTGGAAGTGTGGATGCGCCCCTGCGCTTCAGTCGCCGGCACCCGCTGGACGCGGTGCACTCCGCTTTCGTAACGCAATTTTCGAAAAACGGATTCGCCCGAAACTTTGAAGATCGCCTCTTTTAACCCGCCCAGCTCCGATGGACTCGATTCGAGATCTTCGGTTTTTAATGCGGCCGACTCGGCGTAGCGGTGATACATCCGGTAAAGATCGGCCGCGAAAATCGCAGCTTCGTTTCCGCCGGTGCCGGCGCGAATTTCGACAATGGCGTCGCGGTTTTCGTTTTCGTCCGGCGGCAGCAACGCAATTTGCAATTCGCGCTCGAGCTCAGCCACGCGCTTTTCCAAATCCGGAATCTCGTCGTCCGCCATCGCCGCGATCTCAACGTCGCGCGAGCTCGCCAGCTCACGATTGTCGTCGAGTTGCTTGCGCGCCGTTTCGAGTTCGTCCCATTTCGCGAGTACGCCCTTAGTGCTGGCGTGTTCGCGCCTGATTTCACCGGCGCGTTTACGATTATCGAAAAGACGCGGATCGGCGATTTCGCGTTCGAGCTGCTCGAAGCGTTCCCGTTTGCGTTGGATGAGAGGATCAAAGTCCATTTGTTGTAGCGGTCCCGAAAGCGTTCGGGGCCGCGTCGGCGATCGCAGATCGCCGCTACAGTTCAGCTAACCTTTTTTGCCCGAGCGCGCGGCTTTGGTGCTGCCGTAGCGCTTGGCGAATTTTTCGACGCGGCCGGCCGTGTCCACAAATTTCTGTTCGCCGGTGAAAAACGGATGACAAGCGGCGCAAATACCGATTCTAATGTCACGGCGCGTCGAGCGGGTATGATAGACCGCTCCGCACGCGCAAACGATATCTGTCTCGTGATATTCTGGGTGAATGCCTGCTTTCATCGTCAAAAATGAGCGCCGAATGTAACCGCGTGGGCATTTTACGCAAGCGATGAAACCGAACGACGGACTATTGGAACGTTGGGAAGCGATTCTCGCTCAAAAGCGCGACGCGCCCGCAATTTTCAACAGTCGCGGCCGGGTCGCTTTCACGTTTCGGGGAATCGACGAACGCGCGCGCGATTTTGAATCAAAGATCGAGAGCTTCGACGCCGGCAGCGTCGTGGCAATCCAAATTGGGAATCACGAAGATTGGCCTTCGATCCTGATTGCGTGTTTGCGCCGCGGCGTGGTCGTTCTCCCGCTTGAGCAATCGATTAGTGATCAACAGCGGGACGCGGCGCTGAAGACTTGCAAGGCCGCTGGCGTTGTGACCGCCGGCGGAACTTATGTCATGTCGAGCGGAGTCGAGACATCTCTAGATATTTCAGAAATAGTAAGAGATTCCTCGGCTCCGCTCGGAATGACAAAGGCGCCGATGGAGACATCGGCAACTAAAACTCGCTGGGGTACGAACCAACCTGCGCTATTAAAACTCACTTCGGGGACCACGGCCGCACCGCGCGCGATTCGGTTTCGCAGCGAGCAACTCCTGGCCGATTGCGATCAGATCTGCGAGACGATGGGAATCTCCGGTGTCGATCTTAACTTCGGCGTCATTCCGGTTTCGCATTCCTACGGTTTCAGCAATCTCTTGACGCCGCTAATCGCGCGCGGCGTGGCAATGGTTTTGAGCCAGGACCGAACCCCGCGCGCTGTTCTTAACGATCTCGCAAAGACGGACGCGACCGTTTTTCCCGGCATGCCGGTCTTCTATCAAGCGTTTTGTGAAATGAAAGATGTTCCGATACTGCCAAAGCTTCGGCTTTGCATTTCCGCTGGGGCGCCCCTGCCGATTACGGTCCCGAAAAAATTCCGGGAAAGATTCGGATTGCCGATCCATTCGTTCTATGGCGCGTCAGAATGCGGCGGGATTTGTTACGATCGCGAGGCAAAGAACGAGATCGAAGGTTTCGTCGGCTCCCCGATGAAGGATGTCGCTCTTGAAATGATCGATCCCAGCGCAGAGGCGAGTCAGGTCCGTGTCCGCAGCGCGGCGGTGGGCGATGGTTATTTTCCCGAGCCGGACGAAGAAAAATTGGGCGACGCTGTTTTCGTTCCCGACGATCTGCTCGCGCATCGCGGCGCTGGATTCAAAATCGTCGGACGCGTTTCGGACGTGATCAATGTGGCCGGAAAAAAAGTGAACCCAGCGGAGATCGAAGAAGCGTTGCTCCGGTTTCCAGGCGTTCGTCAGGCGGTTGCGTTTGGACGTCCCGCAGGCGCGGGATTCCGCAACGAAGAAGTGGCCGCCTGTGTGGTGGTGGATGTCGGTCTTCGCGAGAACGAGATCTTGGAATTCTGCCGAAACGGGTTGAGCGCGTGGCAAGTGCCGAAACGAATCTTCATCGTCGATTCCATTCCGGCAAACGAGCGCGGAAAAATCAGCCGACGAGAACTGACGCGTCGGTTCCAACAAAGGTAGGGACATCGCGCTGCCATGTCCGCCGTGCTACTCCAACTCGGCGCGCCGCAGCGCGGCGTCCCTGCCCTCGAAAAATTCTTTGCATTTGCCGAGAAGCGGGCATTGCTACCGAGTTGAGCGGCAGAAAAATTGCAGGCCCTCCAACTTCGAGATCGATGAAACAGAAGAAATTCAAACGGAGCGCGCGGATTCTGGTTTTGGAACCGGACGAACAATTGGGCTCCGGAATCTTAGATGTCCTGCAGGAAGCGGCGCCGGGTACGCTGGTTGAAATGACGCGCAGCCTGGAGCAGGCACAGCAGCTCGTCCTCGGCGTGAAACCTGAGCTTTTCGTTCTCGATGTCGATGCCATCCCGGATCTCGGCCAGGATTTTCTTTACGATTTGCGAACGAGTCACCCGAACGCGCGCGCGATCATTTTGACCGGCGTTCATTTGCCCGAGCAACGTGAACAAGTTGCCGGACTCGGCGCGATTCATTTCCTCGAAAAACCGGTGGCGCACCGGGATTTTGTGGAACTCGTGCAGCGTTTCCTGCGGCCGGCGACCGAGACAGCAACTAAAAAATTCGAGAGGACGCTTCGCGATCTCCAATTCGCCGAGATTATCCAGCTCAAATGCATGAGCGGCGCGACCGCGGTGCTGGAATTTACCGGACCGAACGACGAAAAGGCGCGTGTTTTCTTTGAGAAAGGTCAGGTCCGGCACGCGACCGCACCCGGCCGACAGGGAATGGCGGCGTTCAGCGAGATTGTGCGTTGGAAAGGCGGAACGGTTTCCGAAGTTGCCGACGCGCCTTCCAGTCCTCAGACGATCGACCTGGACTGGCAGCATTTGCTCATCGAAGCGGCGCGCGGCGCGGATGAAACCGACGCGGCGGTGCCGAAAAAGTCGCGCAAGGAGGGGGGCGGGCCAAAGGTGTTGGTGGTTGATGACAGTCTGATGCTGCTCAGTTTTGTGAAAGAAGTTTTGATCGAGGCGAATTACGAAGTGACGCCGGCGTCGACCGGCGAAGAAGCCGTTCGTGAGGCGCAGAGCAGTTTGCCCGATCTTATTCTGCTGGATTTCATTTTGCCGGATATGAGAGGCGACGAAGTTTGCCGCCTTTTATCAGAGAATCCGGGGACCGCCGCCATCCCCGTTGTTTACATGTCGGGCTACGGCGCGGAGGTGCAGGCGAGCCGGAGCGAAAATTCAAATGTGATTGGGTTCTTGAATAAACCCTTCACTTCGGATTTGCTTATCAAAACCGTAGAGACCCATATGGCGAAGAAGTCGGAAGAGCCGGAGTCGAGCGAGCCAAAGCCCGCAGTGGAACCAGAGCCCGCAGTGGAACCGGAGCCCGCAGTGGAACAGGAGCCCGCAGTGGAGCAGGAGCCGGCAACGGAGCAGGAACCCGCGGCGGAAGCGGATTTTCCGGTCGAACAGGAACCTGCCTACCAGGAAGCAAGCGAAGTCGGCCCGGAGATCACGCCAGCGCCGGAAACTCCCTGGTGGACTCCAGCTCCCGCGACCGACGTTCCAGCCGCAACACCGGCGGCGTTCGAACCGGCCGCCGAGCAATATTATATTCCCGACGAATCGATCACTGGCGGCGTTTATTTTTGCGGCGACACCCGCTTTTTCTCGTTGAACCGCGCCCTGCAAATCGTCGCGACTCAGAAACTCACCGGCACGCTGCGCTTCTTTTGGGACAAACAGCCGGTCGAGCTTCTCACTCAAAACGGACAGGTCCTGTTGGCGACCTCGTACGATCCGGAACTGTATTGCCCCGAGACGCCGGTGACTTTGAGTAATATCGACCCGGACAGGATCGCGGCCGCGCGCGGGCAGCAGCAGGAGACCGGATGTCCGATGTTCATCACTCTCGCGCAGGAGAATTTGATTTCGCCGGAACCGGCCACGCAGTTAACCGAGCATCACGGACAAAAACTTTTCGCGGAGCTTTGGAGCGCTCCGTGCGTTCGGTTTTCGTTTCAACAAGGAGCGCTTCCGTACTTCGCCACTGTGCTTCCGGGCGAGCTCGATGTTGATCAATGGGCCTTGGCGACGTTGCGCTTTGTCCAATTCCCGCAGCTCGGCGACCGCGCTAATTACGATCCGGCTTCCGTTCCGGCCTACACCCGCGATGGATTTGAAAGAGTACAAAACCTGCGGCTCACAGTCGCCGAGGCACAGTTCGCGTCGCAGTTCAACGGAGTTCGCTCGGTCCAACAGATCGCAAAAAATCTGCGACTCGAATTGAAGTTCGCCAGCGTGACGCTTTTCCGGTTCCTCGCACTTGAGATTGTGGAATGCTGGCCGGCCGGGACCGGGGCAGCAAAAGACCGGAAAGGCATCTTCCAGCGTCTCGGTCAGGCGATCGGACTTGCCGACTAGCACCGCATATCCGCCAGTCGATGAACAAGACTCTGGTCGTCGACATCGGCGGCACCCGCGTGAAGTTGATGCTCGAAGGCGCGGAGCAGCGGATGTTCGATTCCGGCGCGCGGATGGAGCCGAACGAATTTGTCGCTCGACTAAGAGAAAACAGTGGCGGTTGGAAATTCGACAACATCTCGATTGGTTTTCCATCGCCCGTTCGCGGCGGCAAAATTGTCAAAGACCCGAAACATCTTGGGAAAGGCTGGGTCGGGTTTGATTTTGGCAAGTCGTTAGGCAAACCGGTCCAAGTGATCAACGATGCCGCGATGCAGGCATTGGGAAGTTATCACGGCGGCCGAATGCTTTTTCTCGGGCTCGGGACCGGACTCGGCTCGGCTCTTGTTTGGGAAAAAACCTTAATGCCGCTCGAATTGGGCGACCTGCCGTATCGCGACCGCGACATCATTGAAAATTTTCTCGGTATTCCTGGAATCGAACGACTTGGCGAAGAAGAATGGAAACGCGAAGTCATCTTTGCCGTCACTCAATTGAAGAAATCCTTTATTGCCGATTATGTCGTGCTCGGCGGCGGCAACGTTCACCGCTTCGATCAATTGCCGGAAGGAATTGAACACGGCAAAAACGAGAACGCTTTCCTCGGCGGGCTGCGTCTGTGGGAAACCGACAGCCGAACCGGGGAAAGGAAATGGCAAATCTTCTGATTGCCCCATAGAAGATCGATATCTTCCAGGATCGAGATCGTGCCAGGGAGGGGACTCGAACCCCTAAGGATTACTCCACCAGATCCTAAGTCTGGCGCGTCTGCCAATTTCGCCACCCTGGCTTGAGATGTGATTTTCGAGGATTAAGTAGGTTTGAATTTCGCAGTGTAGCACAATTTTCCCTCTCAAAAACGCCTTCTAACCACTCCAGACTTACACTCCTTCGCGCTCTGCAACGCGATCAGCCATGCGAAGCAGCGGACATCATCTTTGCTCTGGCGGTTTTCGGATTTGCTCTCGCCCGCACATTGATGCTCCCGGTGGTGTGACGCACAGCGTCGCTGAGCTTTGACGGATCCAGCCGGCTAAATTCTTAACCTCCCTGCGGTGGTAAGAGATAAAGCGCGGCGGCAAACAGCAGGTAGACCATGAGGACGAGTACTCCGACAAACCAGGCGGAGCGTCCGGAGTTCGTCACCAGCGCCGCCGTTAGCGCGGCGAGCAAGACCATCCCGACCGCGCCGGGCCACAAATTCAAATCCATCGGCGCGGGACCGACGAAATAGCTGAGCAGGACGAGAACGGGAGCCACAAAAAGCGCGATCTGGACGGCGCTGCCAAGCGCGATGCTCACACTGAGGTCGAGGTGATTCTTGCGCGCGGCCGAGAACGCCGCCGCCATTTCCGCAGCCCCGCCCACGAGTGCTACAACGATGAAACCAACGAACGCGGGGCTCATTCCGAATGAGGTCGCGGCTTCCTGAACTGACGCGACAAACACTTCGCTGACCAAAGCCACCAGAATCGTTATTCCTGCGAGAGTGCCGAGAGCCAGACCGATCGGCCATGCCGCGTCCGATTCTTCTTTCGCGCCGACAAACAGTTCACGATGGGTCTTGAGCGAGAACAAGAGGCCGAGACCGTAGGCGACGAAAAGTAGCACCGAGAGTAGGACGCTCAAGTCCCGGCTGAACTGGGTTGCTCCCGACAGGCCGCGTGCGCCGATGGTTGAAGGAATAAGGAGCGCCACGGCGGCGAGAAAAAGAAGCCCAGCTTGAAGACGGGCTCCGACCCGGTTGAATTCTTGGATGTGGTATCGGAATCCACCAAGCAGGAACGACGCGCCGAGCATAAACAAGGAATTCGTTACGATTGCGCCGGCGATGGATGCTTTGACGAGCATGTACTGCCCGGCTTGAAGCGCTGCGATCGCGATGACAAGCTCGGTCAGATTTCCGAGTGTGGCGTTAAGCAGCCCACCGACTGAATCTCCCGTTTTGGCCGCGACCGATTCGGTGGCATGGCTCAACAGGATAGCGAGCGGCAGGATTGCGAGGATGGAAAGAACGAAGAGAAGCGTGTGTGCTCCCGGCTTCAATTTTTCGGCGACCAAAACGACCGGAACAAAGACCAGGAGCCAGAGCAAAGGATTACGACGGATTTCGTGAAAAAGCGGACTCATGGGATAGCTCCGCTTTTTACTTTCCACATCCGAGTCCAATCCTGAATAGGACCAAAGTCCGATACGCTGATTGGGGCTGTGCTGATAGAGATAATCAGCATGGCCTTCGAGAAATTCGACCTCGAGAACTTGAACAAGGAGCGGCGCAAAGCCATTGCCAAGTCAATCCGACCGATCAGCGCTGAGGAACTCAAGAAGCTGGGTGAAGATATCTTCCGATACGTCGACGATCCGTGGCGGGAGACATTCTTCGGATTTATCGCTGAGAACCGCGGCTCTACGTTCCATCACGCGCTTACAAGTGACG
>Ga0209470_1003552_pt1 | contig 10688 bp, 10 predicted proteins | sample GraSoiAngelo_125_FD_185882 | JGI IMG/M metagenome (GOLD analysis project Ga0209470, IMG submission 185882) | Grasslands soil microbial communities from the Angelo Coastal Reserve, California, USA - 14_0927_05_40cm (SPAdes) (version 2) | ecosystem: Environmental > Terrestrial > Soil > Grasslands ... | reverse complement strand
TCATTCCGAGCGAAGTCGAGGAATCTCTGATTATCTTTCTTCGCTCAGTGCATCCAACAATCCGAGATGCTTCGCGTCCGCTCAGCATGACAATAGAAACGCGACGATATCGCCAGACGCAATCACGGGGGCGATTCCAATTCGCTCAGGTATTTCTCCGCGTCCATTGCTGCTGCGCAACCCGACCCGGCTGCTGTCACGGCCTGCTTGTAAACGCGATCAGCCACGTCGCCCGCAACGAACACACCGGGGTGTCTGCTCTCGACCAGCTTCTTGGTGATCAAATAACCGTCCGAATCCATGTCGAGCTTGCCGCGATAGGCCTTGGTGTTGGGATCGTGACCAATTGCCACGAAAACACACGCCACCGCCAATTCCTGCTCTTCATTCGTTTTGACGTTGCGCAAACGCACGGCGCGCATCTCGCCTTTTTCGTCCGGAATGTATTCCGTAACCACAGTGTCCCAGATCGGTTCGATCTTCTTATTCGCAAACACACGATCCTGCATGATTTTGGAAGCCCGCATCTTATCGCGTCGATGAACCAAGTAGACCTTTGAAGCGAAACGGGTGAGGAACAATGATTCCTCTGCTGCAGAGTCGCCTCCACCAACGACGCAAACCGGAACATTTTTGTAAAACGCGCCGTCGCATGTGGCGCAGGAGGTCAGTCCGTGACCTATCAGTTTCTGTTCATTTTCGAGTCCCAAATACCGCGCTGAAGCTCCGCTGGCGATGATCAACGCCTCTGTCTCCAACCACTCATCATCGGCTTTGATCCGAATATGCCGGTTGCTGGCATCGAAATCGGTAGCCTCGGCGTACGAAAATCGGGTGCCAAACTTCTCGGCCTGTTTATGCATGTTCAGAATTAGCTGAGGTCCGTCGATTCCTTCTGGGAAACCGGGATAGTTTTCAACAAGCGTAGTAGTCGAGAGTTGTCCGCCGGGGTGACGACCTTCCAGCACCAACGGGCTCAGATTCGCGCGAGCGGCGTAAATTGCCGCTGTCAATCCAGCGCAGCCGCTTCCAATAATGATCACTCTTTCCATCGATAAAATCTAGCACACAGCGCAAGTTGTTGCGGGGGCGACGGCGCGTCGCGGTGGCAAGCGCATCTCACCCGCCAGATGCGCGGAGACACGGCCAGCTACGCCGTCACGCGCACGCCAATCTCATGCAAGCCGGCTGTACCGGAAAATGGGCCTCTATCTTCTTCCCATTCTTGCACATCGCCTTCTCCGTCGGTGGCCCGAGCGACCAACATGTAGTCACCTGCAGCATCTGGCATCCATTCGGCTTTCCAAAGCGACCATGCCAGATTGCCGCCGGAATAATAGATCTCAGCGTCGCGCCACGATTTGCCGCCGTCGCTGCTCAATTCCACGCGCGAGATACCACGGTCACCACCGTAGGCGATTCCCTTCACTTCAATCGGCCCGCTCAATTTGCCCAACGCGAACGACGACCAGGGATCCGGCACATCAATTCTCGATCTTGTCGGCGTAATAAAATCGGGGCCCCAGCCTTGTGCCTCATAAAATCCTTTCGCGGTCGCGTCAGTCACTTCAATTCGGGTGAGCCATTTCACATGTTTTTCGCCGAAGTAACCTGGGACGATGAGACGCAACGGATAGCCGTGCCGATCAGGCAACTCTGCGCCGTTCATTTCATAAGCAAGTAACGTGGTTGGCTCCAGCGCCTTCTCCAGCGGAATAGTATCGGTGTAATTGTCGACACCACGAAAGCGGACCCGCCCGGCGCCAGAAAGTGGGACGGCCCTATCCAGAACGTCACGCAGCGGAAAACCTTTCCAGACAGCATTGCTGATCAGTCCCGCATCCAGACCGTTGCTGATGCACATCAGCGTTGTTTCCTGGTCCTTCATTTCAAATCCCAACAGATCATCGAACCGCCACGTGGCGGCGTTCTTCACGAGGCCGACTACTTCAAGATGCCAAAGATCAACATCCACCCGCGGATCGACCACATTCTTCGTCACGCAATAAAACAATTCGTTAGGCGTAATAGGCTGGACAATGCGGCCTTTGTACTGCGTGCCGTCGTAACTAAAGGTCGCTGCACGATAAAGCTTGCGAGCCAACGCGATTCCACCGCCCGTAACTGCAGCTCCGACTACGCCAAGGACAAAAGCACGCCGTCCGATCGCCGGGCTGAATTCGTAGTCCCGATCGCCGATTCTTCGTTGTGTAACAAATCGAAAACCAGTCACGAGTGTTCGTTCGAATAGAAAAAGGCACAGAGCGAAACTAACGAGCGTGACCAGACGCGCAGCGCCGATGGGCAAGCCGATGTAGCTCGTGCCCAAAACCGGCCAAAGCGCGATCGCAAGCACAACGATCGGCAACAAAACGAATATCGACATGGTCCAGATCGCAGAAGCTCCCGCAGGATTGCGGCGCGAGAACAATCCAAAGATCGCTCCGGCCATTGCGCCAACGATGAGTTGACCAGCTATCGTCGACCCAACGCCGAGTTGCTTGAGATGATTGTAACCGCCTACCTTGCCCATAATGGAAAGAAACGGACCGGGCGGAATGAAAACCGAAAGTCGATCTCCAATAATTACAAGTGGTGTAGCCACGCCCAGCACAGCGAGCAATAACATCGCCGCGGTCATCACGACTCCGGCGAGCAATCCTGCGAGTAGTCCAGCGAAAATTGCCTTCGTTCTATTCACAGCGGTGGTCGATCTTATCGGCTTCCCGCCACAAGGGAATCAAATTGCCAGATTCCTAAGAACGAATTGCTCATTAAACTTGGCGACTTCGCTGCGGCAGGATTTTTCATTTGATCCGCGCCATCGCGTAAGCGTCTACGAAGTCCCCGTCGCGGAACGCATACTTGCGATGCGTGCCTTCAATCTCGAATCCAAATTTGCGATAGAGCGCGATCACAGACTCGTTGTCCGTGAAAACTGTCAGCTCGATTCGCGCAAGGTTTAGCCATTTGTCGGCTAAATCAATCACCGCCCGCATCATCGCCGTGTCGACGCCTTTGCCATGCCAGTCGTCGCGAACCATCATCCCGATCTCGCCTCTATGATTGACTCGCGGCTTCGAAGACGTATGCAGGCCGATCACGCCACGACCTCGTCATCAATGGCTGCGACCAAAATGTGATCGCCTTCTCCACATTTGGTCAGTTGCTCACGAACTGATTCGAGGCTGCGGTAAGGCATTTGCAGCGTGTTGCGAACGGCCAGCGGCGCAGTGTAACACTTCCAGATCGCTTCGGCGTCCGAAGGTTCAGCTCTGCGTACGGCGATCTCCATATTCAATTCATGTTAGTCGCCGTCCACTCACTGCCGATCCTTCGCTGAATCCAATCGCGAGCCCAAACGGTCGGCGGCAAGCACCGTTTCCAAAGTTCGATCAAGGCGATGAAAGGCAATTGGCCGCCTCCGCTGGACTCTTTGCACTCCCAAGGATTTTTCTTACGCGCTCCACCACCATCGCTGAAGTAACTTGCTTCATGCAGGCGTGATCAAACGGGCATTGGCTCAAGCGACGGTAATTGCATGGCGAACACGGTAAGTCCACGCGCACGACCGATTCTGGTCGCTCGTACGGGCCAATATGAACCGGATTGGTCGGACCGAAGACACTGACCATCGGTTTGCCGAGCGACGCGGCAACGTGCATCGAGCCCGAATCGTTGGTTATGGCGACCTCAGCACGTCGAATAAGGGCTGCCAAATCCGCTGGGGTTGTCTTTCCTGAAAGATCGCACGCGCCTGGCGCCGCGGCGGCGATCTGCCGGCAGCGCGGCTGGTCGCGCTTGGTACCCGCCAACGCGACGGCAAATCCCTCGCGGAGAAAATGCCGGGCGACACCCGCGAACCCTTCAATCGTCCAATGCTTCGTCTCCCAAATGGTTCCAGGCACCAGAACAACCAGTGGCTGAGCCGCATCCACACCTTTCTCTTTCAGTAATCGCTCAATGTTACGTACGGTTCCCGAAGAAAGATGAATTGTTAGATCTGGCGGATTGTCGTCGAACCCAAGCAGTTTTCCGACCCACAGGTAACGATCGATTGCATGCACGTCGAGCGTCGGAATAGCTATGCGATGCGTGTATGCGATCCATGAACCCTCGCGCGCGCCACGCCAGCCATGGCTGGGTACGTTCTTGAGATCGTGCTCGGTGGAAATTGTAAGCCTCCGTTTGACCGGTCGATCAAACCCGATGCGAACGCGCGCGCCACTGATGAGCACGAAAAAAGCCGAACGCACCTGGCCATGCATGTCGATCACCAGATCGTACTTCGCGCGGCGAATCTGTTTGAGCAGATCGAGAAATTCCAGCATCGCTCGCCATCTGCGACCTCTTTGCGAGAAATCGCGCCGAGCAAAAAGAACGACATTCGAAAGCGCCGGATGGCAGCGCACGATCTCCGCGTTCTCAGGCGTGATCAGCCAGTCAATCCGCGCACGCGGATAACGGGCGCGCAGTTTCACCAGCACCGGGATCGTGTGCACGACATCACCCAGCGCCGAGGGCTTAATTAGCAAGATCCGCGAGAATTCGGCGGATCGCAGTGCCGATGCGTCTGAATCCCTTGGCGTTTCAATCTGACCGTTCAATTGCTGCAAAGTAAATCAAACCGGGCAGCGTAGCTACAGCTCGCTGGTCGGACGCTTAGGCCGCCTGTTTTTCGCCTGACAGCGCGCCGCGCATTTTTTTCATCCACGCGGAAAATCGATGCCTGTTCTGCTCGCGCCGTACTACCGCCTCACTCGTAACCCAGTTGAATTGAATGACCCGGCGTGGGCCGGAAAACGGTCTGTGACCGTGCCACGAATTATTGCTGCGGCGAAACGCCAGCAGCGTGCCTTCGGTTGGCGGCACTTCGAGAATGACGTCTTCCAGATTCGTCCCGGATCGCAGCAAGCGAAGCTGGCCGCCAGAAGATTCCCAAGCCGAATTCATGTAAACAAGAATAGTGATGATCTTTGTCTCGGAATCGGTGTGGATCTTACCATCTTTCTCGCTACAACGGCCGCGAACGGTGATCATGTCCGGGCGATTAGTCAGATCGACGTCAAATTTTGCCTCGAACGCTTTGCGAAACTCCTCGCTGCGCATCTCCTCGATCAGCTTCGCAAACGCCGGGCCATAAGTCACCTCTCGAAGGGGAAAGCTACCCGCCCGGGCAACCTCGGGATAATCCTTATCGATTGCAGCTCGCGCCTCAGTCTTTACAAACTCTGGAACAATTAAAAACTCAAACGGTTCACGGGTGAGCGGCGTGGTGCGAAATCTCTCGAGATCAAGCATCGAAACCATACGGCGACGCTACACAAAAACTCAGGAACTGCCAGATGGAATCGACTACCCGAGAGCGACGCGCACTAATGTCGCGGCAATGCGCGCGCCAGCGACAAATGTACCACGCAACGTGCCTGAAACTTTGGATTGGCCACCGGCACGCCGGCGATGGTTCACGGGTATTTCGAGAACACGCAGGCCGTCGCGCGCGGCTTTCATCTGCATCTCCAAATTCCAGCCGTAGGTCTGCTCGCGCATGTCGATCCGTTCGAGCGCATCACGACGAACGGCACGAAATGGAGACATGTCCGTATAACGAACCCCGTAGAGCAGTCGCAAAATCAATCCGGCGAGTCGTCCGGCAAAAATCTGCTGGAGATTCAGGCTGCCCGGTTCGCGTTGTCCGCGGGTTCGCGAGCCGATCACGAAGTCGTGCGTCCCCCGTGCCACGGGTTCGACAAGCTGATTCATGAACGCGGGCGCGTCGCTGCCGTCGCCATCGAGAAAAACCGCGATGTCGCATTTGGGCGAAAGCGCACGAACGCCTGCGGCACACGCGCGTCCGTACCCGCGCGGCGCGGTCACCACGCGCGCACCGGCTTCACGAGCGCGTTCGGCCGTGCGATCAGTGCTGCCGTTATCAACGACAATGACCTCGTTAGGCAAACCTGTCGCAAAACATTCCCGCACGACGCCGGCGATCGGTTCCTCCTCATCAAGCGCGGGGATAATGACCGAGACGCTGCTCATCGCAAAACCAACCACGCACTAGTGAAATAAATCACCAGTCCAAAAAAATCCGCCAGTGCCAGTGTGATCGGTCCTGCCGCAATTTTTGGGTCCAGCCTGAATCGGTGAAGAAGCGACGCCACGCCCAGGCCAAACCCGCAGGCCGTGACGAGCGAAAGTGCGATGCTACCGCCGATGACGAACGCCGCGGCGCCATTATTTCGCCACAGCCAAACAACCAAGCCGACCACAAGACCACACGCGGCGCCAAGTAGAATCGAGGTCATCAACTCTCGACGAAATGCTGTAGCCAGCCAGCGCCACGTAACTTGAGCAGAACGCAACGCGTGAATCGTTACGCTCATCGATTGCATGCTCACGCTTTCATTTAGCCCCAGCACCATTGTGAGAAAGAACGCCAGCACCAAACTGTGTGCGAGTGTCGTTTCAAAAAAGCCGGCCAGGATTGCTGAGAGGGTGCCGCCCGCGACCGTGACCAGCAACCACGGAAAACGGAACCGGAAAACGCGCCACGGCGAAGCGCCGCGGATTTGTTCGATGTGAAAGCCGAGAGCCTCAAAGAAATCCGGACTCACCTGCGTGATAGAACTGCCCCCTTCTCGGGCTGTACCGTCGCCTGCCTCCAAAATTTCTTCGGCGAAAAGGTTCGCGTCGATGATGCCCACCACCCGGCGTTGCTCGTCGACGACTGGGAATGCTAGAAATTTGTAGAGTACAAAAAATTCGCAGGCGTCAAGGATCGTTGCGCTGGCGGGAACAGCCACAACGCGCGGAACCATGATCTGGCGCAACGGTGTTTCCAACGATGCTGTCAACAAACGGCGGGTAGGAACGACGCCAACCAGCCGTTGCTGTTCGTCCATCGCATAAAAATAAATGACCCGTTCGCCCACGCCTTCACGCCGGATGCGTTCCAGCGCTTCACCTACGGTCATGCCCGCGCGCAGCAGCGGAAAATCCTTGCGCGCGTGATCGACGACCGGTGCACTAAAATCGGGAATGGTGGCGGCGATGTTCATCGCTTCACTCGATGAACGATGCCTTTGTTCTTCAAAATTTCGCTAGCTTCGCTGAAGTAATCACGAATGTCTGATTGGGCGCGGATCCAATCAATGTAACGACCGATGCCTTCGCAGAGATCGACAGCCGGTTCGTAACCAGCCGAGCGAGCGAGCGACGTGTCGCTAATGAGATGTCGCATTTCGCCGGGACGAAATTCGCCGTTGATCTCAGGCGCGATGTCGACGCTCAGAGCATCGGAAAGTTGTTCGGCGATTTCGCGAATCGGCGTGCCGCGGCCGCTGCCAATGTTCACTGGCAGTCCGTCGAGCTCGACCGTTTCCGCGGCAAGCAAATTCGCTCGGGCGATGTCTTCCACGAACGAAAAGTCGCGTGTTTGCTGCCCGTCTTCGTACAGAACAGGTGGCAAATTGTTCAGCAAACGCGTGCAAAAAATCGCGATCACACCGGTGTAAGGATTAAAGATCGATTGGCGCGGTCCGTATGTGCAGGAGTAACGCAGCGCGACCGTGGGGATACCGAGCTGTTTCCCCCATAGGAGGACCAATCGCTCCTGATCAACTTTCGTCAGGCCGTAAACGGTTTCGCCACCGACCGGCGCATTTTCCGGAGTCGGAACGCTTGTTGTGGTTGCGCCGCAGATTGGGCAATGCACCTGCCAATCGCCGTTGCGCAATTGCTCCACCGGACGCAACATCGGAAAAACCAATCCATGTTTAGGACAATCGCCCGCGCCTTCGCTGTAGACAGCCTGCGAGCTGGCGACCACGACTTTCTTAACCGGCAGGTTTTTCTCGCGGATGACCTCGAGTATTTGGGCCGTGCCGAGCGAATTTACATGCACAAATTTCGTAATCTCTGGCATGTAACCGCCGTAGGCAGCTTGGTGAAAAACGACGTCTGTCTTGTCTAGCGCGGCGATAATCGTGTCGCGATCACGCAAATCGCCGTAAATGAATTCCGCCTTCTTGTTGATCCAGGCCGGCTTTCCGCGACGGTGGGTTTGCGGTTCCAGGTTATCGAGCGCCCGAACCTTCCAGCCTTCGTTCACGAGAAGGTCGACCACATGTGAGCCAATTAAGCCGGCACCCCCGGTAACTAATGCGCGCTTTGCCATGCGAATGTGAGGCTAGTCACGTAGCTATTATAGGACAACTGCTTCTGTTCCTCTCGGTTCAGCAAGCAAAGCGCCCGGCCTACAACGACCAAATCCGCCCGCGATCATCGCGCGCGACAAGTTCGCGCAGAAATTCTGTAGTCCAAGGCGCGATACTATCGCGCGCATTTCTGCCCAGCAGTTCATCGCAAAGTCGATGTAGCGCCGCGCGATCGTCCACGTCAAAGCCGCGAGGCAATTCATGAACCCTGACACCGATTTGGGTCGCGCGCTGGCTAGTTTGCTGGAAAACTTGTTCGGTGCTCCAGTCGATTCGCTCGAAGAGCTCTCGGTGCAATCCTTTTAGTCCAATCAAATAATAACCACCATCTTCGCAAGGGCCCAGGACGATCCGATCGCCCGGCAACGAAAGGAGCTCTATAGCTTGGGCAAAATTCCCGGCAGGAACGGTCGGACTGTCAGAATCAATCAAGCAGACGGCGTCGAAGCCGCACTTGAACAAGTCCTCGGCCGCAAAATACAGGCGTTCACCGAAATTTTTGCCGCGCTGTGGCAGCAAACTGAAATCGGTGGGCAGAATATCAGTATAGTCTGACTCGGAACCGACCGGAGTGTAAACCGCAACCCCACGTGCGCTTGGCCGGCTGGGGCTTGGTGCAATCAGGCTGCTGCAATAAGCAGAAATCGCTGCACCTGTATCCCGCAAGAAACACCTGTTAAGTTGCGCGGCTTCCTCATTCGTCAGCGGCGGGACAAGGCGCGTTTTTACCTGTCCAGCGCGAGGCGCCTTGGTCATCAGCGCCAACGCCGAGCAGCCAGCAAAATTCTTAGGCGCTCTATTCGGATCAACAACGCGATGATCCCTTCTCATTCGTTGCGCTGTCGGTTGCTATCCTTTTTGGCAAAGAGCGTACTGGTAGCGCCCATCCTTCCAAGTCCTAATCTTCTTCCATGGTTGCGCCAGGAAAAGGTTCGCGAATGTATCCCCCGAAAATACCGTTGCTTTGTATGGTTCCCGAAAGCCATTTTCGGAGAGAACTAACCCCACGAGAAGCCACATCGCCAAAAGTGGAATTGATGCCCAACAGGCGTAGCGCGGTTCGGCAACGAAACAGCGACCTCCTGGCTTTAAGACACGATACATCTCAGCGATGACGCCTGCTTGTTCGGGCAAAATAGTGAGTAATCGCGAAGCCAGTACGACATCAAACGCTGCCTCGGGACACGACAACTTGAGCGCATTGATTCGTTTAAAACAGCAATTACTCAGCTGAAGCGCCTCGGCTCGGTCGTTGGCCCATTGCACCTGTTTGCCAGAGCGATCCACTCCAATGATGGACATTTCCCGAAAGCGCTCTCCCAATCGGCATGAGTAAAAGCCGGGCCCGCATCCGAGTTCAATTAGGGTTGTTCCCGGAGCAGGACGTCCCTCCGGCCAAAGAGCTGTAATAATGCGCTTAGTATCGTCACGAAAAAGGTGTTCGCGACAGAACGCGTAAACCCAGGTGGCGTGCTCGAAAAGACTGTCATTTTTGTAAGGTTGGTACGCACATGTGTTTGAAATTGCTGTTGGCTCATGAAGTGGAACCTGTTCCTGCTGCATTTTATCGTTGTTTCCAGTAGCACAATCGGTTCTCGTTGCGTTTTTCGGTGTCAAAAAGTTTTCCACAACTGGTAATGAATTTGATGAGAGTTTTCACTCTTCTGTAGTCTTCTTCTAATTGAGAATAAGTCAGTCTAATGCACCACGTATTAGCCGTCGGGATGAACTGTTGATAACATCAGCATGGAATACCGACAGCTTTGGTTTTTCGAAGAAGGACGCGACTTATTCAAAGTTATTCGAAGATATTGGCTTCTTAATGTGAAATGCTTTAACAAGGCCCAAATGCCCATTAAGAAAATCTTCTTGTGGAGTGTGGGCCTGTCCCTCGCGGCTTTTTCATCGGTATGGAGCGCAGAGGAACCGTCGCTTTGGCAAATTCAACAGATTATTGCCGGCAAACGATATGTAGACCTGACGCACGAGTTTGCACCGGGAATCCCGCACTGGCCGGGGTTTCCGGATGAGGCACGCAAAACAATTTACTGGTATGAGAAGCGTTCTAACGTCATGGGAACAGGTTTCTTCTCCGAACTGTATACGCATGTCGGCCAATGGGGCACGCATGTGGATCCCCCTGCTCATTTCATAAAGGGACTTCGCACCGTAGATCAGATCGATCCAAAAGAAATGGTGCTGCCTCTTGTTATCATCGATGTGCACGACGACGCTGCAAAAAATCCCGATTACACGCTATCGCTCGAGCGCGTGAAAAAATGGGAGACAAAGCACGGACCAATTCCCGCCGGTGCATTTGTTGCGATGCGGACTGATTGGTCGAAGCGCTGGCCCGACGCGGCAAGGATGGAAAACAAGGATGCCAACGGTATTGCACATTATCCCGGATGGGGGTTGCCGGCGTTGAAGTATCTTTATGAGGAGCGAAAGATCACCGCATCAGGTCAC
>Ga0209470_1003550_pt1 | contig 10691 bp, 9 predicted proteins | sample GraSoiAngelo_125_FD_185882 | JGI IMG/M metagenome (GOLD analysis project Ga0209470, IMG submission 185882) | Grasslands soil microbial communities from the Angelo Coastal Reserve, California, USA - 14_0927_05_40cm (SPAdes) (version 2) | ecosystem: Environmental > Terrestrial > Soil > Grasslands ... | reverse complement strand
CGGACATGACATGGCGATTCGCAGTCTGGTTGGTCTCGCCCTCGGTGCGAGCTTGATCAGCGTCTTCGCGCGACTCGGCGGTGGCATTTACACGAAAGCAGCCGATGTCGGAGCAGATCTGGTCGGCAAAATTGAGCAAGGTTTCGAAGAAGACGATCCGCGTAATCCGGCCACGATCGCAGACAACGTTGGCGACAACGTCGGCGATTGCGCCGGCATGGCGGCGGACGTTTTTGAAACTTACGCGGTCAGTTTGATCGGCGCGATTTTGGTGGGCGCGCTCACGCTGGTTGGAAATTCAGCGGCGATCGTCTATCCGTTCGTGCTTGGCGGGATTTCAGTACTCGGCGCGATTTGCGGAGTGTTATTTGTGAACGTCGCGAACGGCAAACCTGCAGCTGTGCTGATGGGCGGCGTTCTAACCAGCGCGATTATCTCAGCGATTTTGTTTTGGCCGGCCACGCATTACTTGTTTCCAACCGGATTGACGATCGACGGCGCAACGCGTACGCCCACGCAACTCTATTTCGCCTCTCTCATCGGTCTGGTTATGACAGCGGTCGTGGTCGCGATCACAAATTACTACACCTCGATGCGCTACGCCCCTGTTCAAAAAATCGCGCGCGCGTCGGAGACGGGTCATGCTACCAACATCATCGCCGGGTTGGCGGTTGGCCAACACGCCACCGCGTTGCCGGTTGGATTCATCGGCATCGCTATCCTCCTTAGTTTTCACTTCGCCGGGCTTTACGGAATTGCGATTGCGGTAATGTCGATGTTATCGATGGCGGGAATTATCATCTCGCTCGATTCGTTCGGACCGATCACCGACAACGCCGGCGGCATAGCAGTGATGAGCAATTTGCCAAAAGAGGTGCGCGTGGTGACCGACCAGCTCGATGCCGTCGGCAACACGATGAAAGCTGTTACGAAGGGTTATGCGATCGCGTCGGCGGGACTCGCCGCGCTGGTTCTTTTCGGATCTTATGTCGAGGAATTGAGGGCGCATAACGTTGCTTACGCCGAATTTCATTTTTCGCTCACAGAACCGAAAGTGATCATTGGCCTCTTTCTCGGCGGTTTGCTGCCATTCATTTTCACCGCATTTAGCATGGATGCGGTTGGCAAAGCTGCGGGCGCGGTCGTGCGTGAAGTGCGCCGGCAACTGCAGGCGAAACCGGGAATTTTGACTGGGCAAGACACGCCCGATTACGGTACCTGCGTCGATATCGTGACCAAAGCGGCTTTGCGCGAAATGATTGTTCCGGCGTTGTTGCCGTTGGTCTTCGTCGTTGCGGTTGCAACCATCAAACCGCTTGGGCCGGTTGTTTTGGGCGGTTTACTTGTTGGAACGATTGTCACCGGATTGTTCGTCGCTATCGCGATGACTTCCGGAGGTGGTGCGTGGGACAATGCGAAAAAATTTATCGAAGAAGGAAATCTCGGCGGCAAAGGCTCATTTGCCCACGCGGCTTCGGTGACCGGCGATACTGTCGGCGATCCGTATAAAGATACTGCCGGACCCGCGATCAATCCGATGATCAAGGTTGTGAACATCGTCGCGATCCTGATCATTCCGATCTTCTTTTAATTTCGGTTGGCGAGAAAATTTAGCGCGCAAAATCTTCTCGATCTGTTACAAGATCGACATGGACGAGAGCCACGATTTTCAGATTGTCCGGCCGGACCAAGGTCGTTCCAGGACGCGAAGCCTGGCGAAAGCGGATCCGGGAGCGACGCCGTTCAAGGTTGTGGTCGATCCGAAAGTGCGGCTCGATCTTCGGCGGGCGTTAGTCGATTTAATCGATTATCACGACGAAGCTTTGGCCGAGCATTTTGCCCAGGGCAAACTTGCTCTTGATTCCTATAAAGAATATGTCGAGCTGTTCGCGCGCAGTTTGAAAGAGACAATGGAGAGCCGGGAAGGCGTTTCCTATTTATTGCGCTCCGTCGGATTCGACGTTCCCATGGAGGAGATCAATTTGCATCCCGAACTGCGCTGGAAAAAAGGCCCGGCGCCTTTCGGTGTGAGTTTGCTGTAGTTGCCGGACTAGTTCGATCTCTGGGGCGACTCGATCAGCTCGCGTTCCTGTGGATTTAACCGGTCGCGTGAAATTGTTGCAATAATGGTGCGTGCTTCGTCATTGCGATCGCTGGCGAAAAGCGCGGCGGCGTAAACCGCGCGCCAGGCCGGCAAAGTCCGTTTCCAGTCGATCGAAACAGGCCCTTTGAATTGAGCCAGTGCCGAAGCCGGATCGTGCTGGCGAAGATATCCGAGCGCAGTTGTGACCCGATACGACAACCGGTTTGGATATTGCTCCGCTAATTTTTTTGCGACCGCGAAATTTTGATCAACATCTTCGCCCAGCAGCAAATTGAGATAAGCCAGTTGGTCCGCCGCGTTCGGGTCTTCCGGTGCACGAGCGCAGATTTTTGACATCGCTGCGCGTTGGGCGGCCGTATCGCCACTCCTTTGACTCACGCGCTGCGTGCCGCGGTAGGCGAAGTCTGCATGTTCCGGAAAGCGGGCAAGTTGCTCATAGGCTTTGAGCGCTGCGGCGGTGGCGCGGCTTTGTTCGGCAAAATTCGCAACAAAACGCAATTTGTACGGATCACTACCAGCCAGCGAAATGGCATGGTTCCAATGGACCTCGGCATCCAAATTAGCGTTGCGCTCGAGCGCCGTGCGCGCGAGAAAACTTTCGATTACCGAAGGGTCCAGGGTGACGTCGGTCCGGTTGAGAACACCATCGATATCGTTCCAACGTTGCAGAGTGGCCAATGCATCCAGTCGCGCGAGTAACAGCTGGTTGTCTTCCAGCGTGCGTTCTACCGGGAAAGTCGAGAGCACTAGCTCAGGCTGCTGGTGCGCATTTAACCAACGCGCAAGGTCGAGAAGTTCCTGGCTCTGTCCATTCCGCCAACGTTCGACCTCCTCCCGGTAAATTCGAGCTGCCTCATCCGGCTGCAGTTGGACGCGCATGTCGGCCGCAAGCAAATCGTCCTTAGCGGTTTTTGGGGTCAGAGCCATCAGTTCTTGCAAAAGCCGCTTTCGCTCGTCGGTCGTGAGTTCAGGCGCAGCGCCGAGCGCCTCTACAGCTGCCTTCTTATAAAGATTTGCTCTAGCGGCGAGTTCCCAAAGAATCTTACGGGCTTCTGCCTGATCGGCCGCATCCGTCGATTGGGCGAGAACCTCGGCCAATTGAAAACGTGGCGCGTCATCGTCCGGAGCGCGTTTGCTGGCGATACGCAGATATTCGCCGGCCTTTACATTGTCCCCAATTTTTCTCGCGTAGCGCGCGGCCAGTTGAAGCGCCTTCGTATCGGGATTGTCTTTTAGTAATGGGTCGATCGCTTTTTCCGCGAGATTCAGGCGATTAGTTTTAATGAGCAGTTCGGCGTAATCCTCGCGGTCGCGGATGGTGCACTGGGGAAGGGCCAAAACTTTCTGCCAGAGCTCGAGCGCTTCGGGACGCTCGGCTTTCGAAGCGAGACGCGCGGCCCCGCTTAAACCGTGGTAGTTCGAAGGATCCAACTGCAGCGCAACGCGATACTGAACTGCGGCGTCATTCCATTTGTCCGCTGCGACAAGCGCATCGCCGGCCGCGGCAAAGCGTTCGGCCCGCTGTCCCTTGAACCAGCGGTAGGCGAGTGTCCCTGCGACGATCACGGCTAGCACGCTCGCGATCAGCAAAATCCACCTTCTGCCTCGTTGTTTTCGTGCCAAATTGCGCTGCTGGCGCTTGAACCTGTCCCGGTCTATCCCCTCGCTCATGAGCTGTAATATTGAAAGAGCGCAGGCAAGCGCCAACCCTAAATCGGCGAAAGCGTTTTGTCAGGTCAGAGCCGGCGTTCCCAGGCTAACGCCGCTTTAAATATCATTGACCTCCGGGTCGCGTTTTAGGCAGAATCGGCGCCGAATTTCACAAAAATATGAGAAAGGCATGCGTTCTAGGGTTGGTGTTATTCGGGTCAATTAGTTTCATCGCGCGGGGCGATATTATTCCGACGTTATCGTCCGTAACGGGATCGAGTCCGAATTTCACTTGGAATTACTCGGCGAATGTGACGGTGGATGAAACGATTAATACCGGCGATTTCTTCACAATTTACGATTTCGGGACCATCGCGCCCGGTTCCAATACTCAACCGACTGGTTGGACGTTTTCACAGGCGCTGGTCGGTCCTACCCCATCGCTCGTATTGTCCACCGATAATCCAAGCATCTTAAACCTGACCTGGACTTATAATGGCGCCGCGCCGATCACCGGCTCGGCGGCGCTGGGAATATTTTCGGTGATCACCTCAACGGATCAGTTGAAGGTTGGTCAGTTTACCGCCGAAGCGACGCGCAGCAGCGGACCAAATGCCGGGACGAAGGTGGATAACATTGGTACCATTTCGGTGCCGGTGCCAGAATCATCGTCCTTGTTGCCAATTATCGGCGTGTGCGTAGCAGCTGCTCTTTCGAGATTAGTTCGTCGTCAGCACGCTTAAAGACAACAATTGCTGTTTCCCTTAGGCTGCCCGAAAGAGATTTCGGGGCAGCTTTTTTTAGCACCGCCTAACGGCTGCGACGGAGCCGCAAAAACCCTTGGTTTCGGGGCGGTTGCGTGACACACTCGATGCCGGTTACCTATGTCGGCGGCATCGGAATCGTCTACACGGCTCAAGCTGTGGGGAGTTCGTGGCTCAATTCCAGTCCCGGGCCCGACGACCGTCCGTTATGGCGGTAACACGACCTGCGCCGAAGTGCGCGCCGATGGCGAGCTCATTGTGCTCGATGCCGGATCGGGGATTCGCGAGCTTGGCCTGGCCCTCGAAAATGAATTCGGGTCGCGCCCGATTAATCTCAGCTTGCTCATCACCCACGTTCATTGGGACCACATTCAGGGTTTTCCTTTTTTCGTGCCCTCCTATAACGACAAAAACCAAGTCCGGATTCTTGGTTATGAGGGGACGGGCAGCGGCCTGCGCGAGATTCTGAACGGGCAGATGGCAACGCCTTTCTTTCCCGTCGCGCTCTACGATCTCCCGGGAAAGATCAAAATCGAAAAACTTGAGTCGATGGATTTCAAGATCGGGAAAGTGCATGTCCGTTCAAAATTCATGAATCATCCGGGCGTTTGCGTCGGCTATCGAATTTTCACCAGCAAGGGATCGATCGCTTTTCTGCCTGATCATGAACCGTACGAATCGTTCAAGCTGCACTCTGCCAAATCGCATTTGTTGAGCCCGGAGCAGACGCAGAAGCGCGCTCGCGAAGACCGCGCCGAACTCGTGAAATTTCTTCAAGGTTCCGATATTCTGATTCTAGATACCCAGTACACAGACGAGGAATATCAGGCGCACGTAGGCTGGGGCCACGGCTCGCTCAGCACTGCCATCTCGCTCGCGCTCGATGCCGCCGTTCGAAAACTCATTCTCTTCCACCACGACCCGACGCACGACGACGAAATGATCGACAAGATGGTCCAGACGGCGCGAAAGCTGGCCGCTAAAAGCGAAAGTTACCTTGAGGTCGAAGGCGCTCGTGAGGGTGCGGAAATGACCCTGGATTAATTGCGACTGGGTCGGTTTCGATCCGCTTGCGCAACGGGCGAATTGAGCTTTAGATCTTGTCCCCGTGCTCTTGCCTCGTGGTGTAATGGTAGCACAAGAGATTCTGGATCTCTTTGTCTAGGTTCGAGTCCTAGCGAGGCAGCCATTGTCGCAATTCTGCTCCGTTGTGTCAGTGAGCGCCAGAGCGTGTCTACGCTCCTCATTATCTTCTATGAGTGGCGCCGTGATCAGCATCCAGTTAAAAACCACCACCGGCTCAAGGAGCGGCGTCGTCCTCCATCGCCCCGCGTTTTTTGCGGAAGAAATCTTGCAGGATGGAAGCGCACTCGCTCTCTAAAACGCCGCTGGTGATCTGACAGCGGTGATTGAGCGCGTCGTGTTGGAGCAAATTCATTACCGTGCCGGCAGCCCCGGCACGAATGTCGGTGCAGCCGAAAATCACACGACGAATCCGGGTATGGACAATTGCCCCAGCGCACATTGGGCAAGGTTCCTTGGTCACGTAAAGATCAGAGTCAGTCAGGCGCCAGTCGCCGACGGCTGCCTCGGCTGCGGTTAATGCGAGCATTTCGGCGTGAGCCGTCGCGTCTTTGAGGAGCTCGACTTGATTGTATCCGCGCGAGATAATTCTGCCGTCCCGGACAACCACCGCGCCGACTGGAACTTCGTCGGCGGCACGCGCTTTCATCGCCAAACGTAACGCCTCTTGCATGAAGGTTTCGTCCAATTCCATCGTCAACGCCGTTCGCCTAACAATCTCGGAAGATCGACATCTTTATCGAAAAGACACGTCCACGCACCTTTAAGGCGGCGAAGTACTTGTACTGCAATGAAAAGGCTATTCTTCATCCTAACGATCTTTTCTTTATCACTAATTGGGGCGAACGCGACCGAGCAAGACACGGTTGATCGCTCGGCCACCACAATCCGGGAGTTTCGCCATATGCCCGAGAAAGGCATTCCATCGCGCATTCTTCGGCGTGCGCGAGGCCTCGCGATTATCAGCGTGGTGAAAGCGGGCCTTATTTTTAGCGGAAAGGCCGGCGAAGGCGTGGTGGTGGCGCGAACCGGACATGGTTGGGCTGGGCCGTCTTTCATCGGCACCGGCGGTGCGGGTTGGGGACCCCAAATCGGCGCGCAAGTGACCGATTTTGTGATCGTGCTTAACAACGAAAGCGCTGTTCGCGCCTTTTCGAAGGGCGGAAATGTGACGCTCGGAGCGGACGCAAGCGTTGCCGCGGGACCAGTGGGACGCGCTGCTGAGGCCGATGTGACACCGACAGCGGCGATTTATACTTACAGCAAAACGAAAGGCCTTTTTATCGGCGCGTCGCTGGAAGGCGCTGTGATCGGCACACGCAAAGGCGCGAACGAGCATTACTATGGGCGCCCCGTCTCTGCTTACGACATTTTGCATGGGCGTGTCGCCGCACCGCCGGGCGCTGCGAATCTGCGGGCAGCTCTTGGCCGCTGAGTCTAAATCGAGAAGGGCGGCCGGCTCTTCCTTACCGGTTGGAAATGGTCTGACTGCCGATAATTTGCTTTACAAGCGAACCGTGGGTTCACGACCTTAAGAGGTGTGCGCTGGTTGCCGGCATTCTACTTAACGTGCCTTTGTGTCTCGGCAAGCTGGGCGCAACAGCAAGAGCCTAGCCTGGTCGATCGCTTGCTTAGACCGAACCTGGAGCTGCACAATAATGCTCAGGGTAAAAAATTCGTCGCCAGTTCTGCCGTGGTCGAGCATCGGGGCAGCGTGGGAACGTTTTCGCTGCAACCGAACCGTGCGGAAAAATCATTCGTCAATACGCACGCGCTTACTACCACGGAGTATCCTTCTCGCTCGGTTGGGACCGAACCCAAAGTTTCCTCGACCCAGAATCGGATCGCAAATATCCCCGAGCCGGTAGCAACATCGTCCGTTCGCGACATTCACAGTGCCAACAATCCTCACAACGTGACCGCGAGCCGAACCTTCGCCGACCAACATCAGTTCCGAGATCAGGGAAAAAGTCAAAAATCGTTGGATCGCCAAAATCCGCCGATGACGATCGACCAAGTTCGGGACCTGCTGAATAAGAATAAATAGCGCGCTCGGTAAAACCGGCCGCCCTCTCAGTTGCAATTGTCGGAAATCTTTGCCGCCGAGGACGCCGGCCACTACAGTTGCGAATCATGCGACCGGATGAAGCCTTGGCGTTTCTAAAAAAAGGCGCCGCGCAAATCATTAGCGAAGCGGAGCTGCGCGAAAAGCTGGCGCTCGGTCGCCCCCTCCGGGTCAAGCTTGGGGTCGATCCCACGACTGCCGACATTCACCTTGGTCACGCAGTTGTGCTACGAAAGCTTCGACAATTTCAGGACCTCGGACATCAAGCAGTTCTCATTATCGGTGATTTTACAGGGATGATTGGCGACCCGAGCGGTCGGTCCGCCACCCGGCCGCATCTCACGCACAGAGAAGTGATGCATAACGCGCAAACCTATCGTGAGCAGGCCTTCAAGATTCTCGATCCGGCTCGGACGGAGACCGTTTGCAATGGCGATTGGTTTCGCAGCATGTCCTACGAAGATGTGCTTCGCTTGAATAGCCGGGTCACACTTCAACAGATGCTGCAGCGGGAAGATTTCCGCGGGCGGATCGATAATCAACAGCCGATCCACGCCCACGAAATTCAATACCCGATCATGCAAGGCTGGGATTCTGTGATGGTGCGGGCCGACGTGGAGCTCGGTGGCACTGATCAACTTTTCAACATTTTAGTCGGACGCGGTTTCCAAAAGGAGGAAGGTATGCCGCAGCAAATCGTTTTTCTTCTTCCGATCCTGGAAGGTTTGGATGGCTCAAAGAAAATGAGCAAGAGCTTGGGCAACTTCGTCGGCGTGAACGAACCGCCCACGGACATGTTCGGCAAGCTAATGAGCATCTCAGATAAATTGATGGCGCGTTATTATGAGGTCTTGCTCGGGCGTGAGCTATCAAAAGGCGCGGACCCGTTTGAAGCAAAAAAGCAGCTCGCGTTTGAGATCGTACAGACCTATCACTCGGCCGAGGTCGCGCAGAGGACACTTACCGATTGGAATGCGCGCTTTAGCGAAAAGCGTTTGGACGAAGCGGAGCTTCCGGCAATTCCAGCGATTGTCGATGAATCGGTGACAGTGGTCGCAGCAGCTTACGCCCAGGCTTTCGCGCTCAAGAAGTCACGCGCGGAAGTGAGTCGATTGATCAAACAAGGCAGCGTGCAAATCGATGGCAAGAAGATTGTCGATCCAAAATCAAAAATCTCATTGCGGCCGGGGCAGATCCTGCGTCTCGATAAAACTCACGCCGTGCGAATCAAATAAAAAAGCACGGAGCGGAAGCTCCGTGCTTTTCATGGCGGTCTGTTTTGGAAACTTTACGCGGCGGCAGCGGACTCAAACAACGGCAGAATAGGCATGCGTTCAACGTAGGACGTGGCAATGCCTTCAAAGTGCGCGCGAATGCTGCGCAGTTCCGCATTCACAAATGTATCGACGAAGTGCAAGCGCTGATCGAGCCAGGCGAAGAGCCGATTCTTTATCCGATAGTGGACCGCGAGCGTGACCTCGGTGCAGGCCGGCCGGATCTCGGTGAAGTCGACTAACCCCATCACTTCGATATTTCCGCCCGCTGATTCAAAGGCGAATTGGTCGTCTGAATCGCCGTCCACCGCCAGCAGGACGGTGCGCGCCTCAAAGCCGAGCGGACCGCGAAAACTGAATTCTACCGTCTTTGAAGAGGTCACCATTGCTTTCGTGACCATTAGAAACTGCCGTTTATAGGATTGAATGCTGGTCAGCCGGGCCTTGGATTCGGCCAGCGGCTGGCTCATGTGAAACGTTTTTTCGAGGAGCATATTTTGTAGGGTTATTTACCAGAAACGTTTAGCAGCGCAGATGCCAGCGTGATTTACCTGGGGAGAGCCGCTACAGGCCTCCGATTTGCGTAAAGTTAATTTACACTTATGTCCGGTTGATTAACAGACACCTCTACTCCGAAAAACCCAAAATCTGTTTCCATTCTTGTGGCAATTCTGCCGTATTCTCCGCCAATTCGGGCAGTAACGGAATATCAAGAACGCTTCCTAAAATGTCCGCGTTGGTGGTTTGGGCGATATCTGGGTCTCTGGAGGGACTGTTCAAGACCACGCCCGCGCAGCGCAAGTCCGCCGCCTGAACACTGCCGACTGTCAGGAGAGTGTGATTCAGGCAACCCAAGCGGTTCCGAGCCACAACCAGCACCGGGAGGCCAATCTCAACGGCCAGATCTTTGACAAAGTAATCCGACCGCACCGGTACCATCCAGCCGCCGACACCTTCGACAAATACGCCATCAACCCGGGCCGCCAGTTTCCGAAACGCATCGAGCAACGGTTCGATGTTGATATTCACGGCTTCGATTTGCGCCGCGGTCAACGGCGCGGCCGGTGTTTTCAGCCAAAGCGGATTAATTTCGTCTATGGTCAGACCGTTCGCGCTCGCGGACAACAGAAGCTCGGCGTCCCGGCGATCACCACAGCAAATCGGTTTGAATCCGGCGCACGATCTTCCATTTGCGCGCAACAGTCGGAGCAATTGCACGGCCGTGTGCGTTTTTCCAACACCGGTATCGGTGCCGGTAATGAAGAAGCTCACAATGCTGATCTTTATGCAGCGCGTGCGTGCTGAGCGACGATGGTCTCCATCATCGAGCGAAAAATCTTTGCGCCGTCAGCGCTTCCAAGCCGCACGTCGGAGGCGCGATCCGGGTGCGGCATTAGCCCGAGCACGTTTCCCTCGCGATTACAGATGCCCGCAATGTTCTCGATCGAACCGTTCGGGTTCGCCTCGGGAACAATTCGGCCCCGATCGTCGGCGTAGCGCATAATGACTTGTCGGTTGTGATTCAGCTCGTGCAGTGTCTTATCGTCCGCGAAATAACAGCCCTCGCCGTGGGCGATCGGCATTCGGAGCAGAGTTCCTTCTGAACACCCATGCGTGAACGGCGAATCCGGGACTTCTACGCGCAGTGTCACCATCTCGCAGACAAAACGAAGCGATCGATTGCGGACGAGCGCACCTAGGAGAAGGCCCGCTTCACACAAAACCTGGAAACCGTTGCAGGTGCCAAGAAC